>Ga0308011_10000004_pt1 | contig 160274 bp, 218 predicted proteins | sample Neamet177_FD_203144 | JGI IMG/M metagenome (GOLD analysis project Ga0308011, IMG submission 203144) | Marine microbial communities from water near the shore, Antarctic Ocean - #177 | ecosystem: Environmental > Aquatic > Marine > Unclassified | place: Southern Ocean | collected 2014-07-25 | reverse complement strand
GGTTATCACCACCTCTAATATCAATATCTATCCACCAACCTGAGTCGCCGGTGTCGTCCATGTCTATTCCTACAGCGTTATTACTACCTTTAACATTAACATCTAAAGTACAATTAGTACAATCAAATGAGGAGTAATCTTCAAAGTCGTTGGTAAATCCAATCTGTACGATATTGACGGTGTTTCCTGTGCCTGTAATTTCAAATTGTTTATTAGTCCAACTGCCAATCCAATTGTCATACCCTTCTTGTTTTATGTAAACTGTTTCTCCGGCACCTGCACCAGAACTATCATCTAGTAAAATGTATGCATTATTACCAGAACTGTCTGCGTATGTGATATTAGTTACTGTGTTGAGAACTAGGATCAGCAACAACTGTAGTAGTAGTAGTGTCTTCTTCATCTGTACTTTCCTCCTGTGTCAGTTCATCATCTAGTTTTTTAACTTCTTCTTTTTCCACTATTTTTTCTAGTGCTTTTAATTCTTTCGCTTCAGATTTTTTATCTAATTCTTGTGTCATTTTTTGTTCTGCTTCTAAAGACATTTCTTCAGCTGTCTTTCCAAATTTCCATAAATCTAACTCTGCACCTTGTTTAATTAAAGATACAACACCTGCTTCTATTGCTTTTCTTACTGCAAAAGTAACTGGTTCATTTTTAGAATAACCTACTTCTATCTCTACTAACATTGTATCAGCGTCAAAATATTTAAAGACATCTGCACCGGTACTTGTTGAGTAAATTGTTTTTTCAATAGTTGTAGAAATAATAACTTCACCTGTTTGTACATTAATTAATCTTAACATTATAGAAAGAATATCTTGTCTGTATTCTTTGTGTGCTTGTAGACCTAATACTCTAGCGCCAGCACCACCTGACATAACATCACTGTCATATCCTACAATACCACCGGTTACATATGCACCAGCGAATAGTAAAGCTGGTAATGACTCTGCTTGTTCACCATCTGATATTTGTCTAGTAGTTCTAATTAGTTTTCTTTCTTGTAATAAACTTGCTAAACTATGTCTTTCTACCACTCTAAACCATTTACCATGACCTGCGTCTTGCAATGCTTTGATTAGTATTTGATATGATCCTTGAGTTACGGCACTTGACATTGAAGCATAGTTACCACCTGGTTTCTTTTGACCTGACATATCATTGAAGTCGTAAACTGCTATGATAATAGGAGAACCTTCTGGTTGTGTGATTGTTTCTAACTCTTTAAAGGCAATTGATTGTGTTTTTAAATAACCTTTTTTTGCCATTGTAGATGAACAACCTGATACAAAAATAGATAACAATAAAATTATTGCTATATTTCTTAATGTAATATTCATATTAACTGTTGTCCTCTTTAGGCATTGTAAATGTTGTTACAGTTCCGTCTGCTTCTGTTACGGTTACAACAACGTTACCTGTATTTGCAGGAGTTACCCAAGCAACTGTTTCGCCATTTGTACCTGTAAATGTACCTGAGTCTTGTTGAAGACCATCAGCACCAAATACGTTGTCTGTAATTTGTTTTGCAAGAGCAGTATAAAATCTTGCCTCTAAATTTGCTTTGAATTTAGCAACTGCTGTGCCATTAATTTCATCTTTAAGTGCTTTAGCGTCTGCTTTTTTCTTTGCTATAAGGGCGTCTCGTCTAGTCTTTTCAATATTTTCAATAGTTAAGTAGTGTGATGATTGTCCATTTCCGTTAAACGATGGACTGTTGAATTTAAATGTCAATTCTGACGCAGCTACCTGTGTACAGAGTGTTAAAATTGCCACTATTACTATTGATTTGTTCATAAGTTTTCCCTTTATTGATAAGAATATTTATAATAAATGATTCGTTATTCTATAACTTATTGCAAATTTTGTAAAGTTCCCAGCAGAACAAAACTAATACCAATGTAAGTAATATTAGGTTGATGTTTCCCATGAAAATTATTTATTTTCTGTCTGATAATTTGTTGATTAATTGAAAGGCAACCTTTACTTTCTCTTCCAATACCTGTATTGTAGCATGCATTTTAGCAAGTACTATCACTAGGGTTATGAAACCTAAGAAAAGTGGCCATAATCTCATTAACTGAGCTGCAAAATCTAAATCCATTACTTTAATTCTTCCTCTTTTTCATAATATTCTTTATACTTATCCAATAAATCATTGGTAATCGCTAGTTGATTTCTTATTTGTGCAAAGTTTTTTGATATTAATTGATAATCTTTATCAGTAAGACCAAATAATACTTTATCTAGACCTTGTTCTTCTAATTTTTTAAAGACTTCATCAGCATTTTCAGAGGTAATAATAATCCATTTGATTTTTTCTAACTGTAATGCCGTAGGTTTATCTAAATTAAGCTGTGCTCTTGGCACCTCTTCTTTAAATATGCTTAACTTCTTTACGCTACTACAACTAGTAAGGAACGTAATTAGGGTTAGCAAGACTAGGACATTCAGGATTAATCTGTGTCTTCTTGGTTGCATTCTTTTCTTCCTCTGTTAGAGGTGACCCACTTGCGATCTCAATACATCGTGTAGCATTGTCACTTCCTTTATTAATAACTCTTTCAATGGCACCTGTTCTTTCTATTGCCAGTTTGCCAATGTCTCTATTCTTTTTACCGAACCTTTTATCTAGTTCATCTAAATCTCTTTTTAAATTAGTAACTAACTCATTCATCTTCTTGTTAGCGTCTAGTATATCATTAAAGTCTTTCTTTTGACTTACGATTAAACTCTGTTGATCAGCGATTGCTGATTCCATTTTGATAGCATTACCTTTTAAGATAGCGTTATCTTTTTGTAACTTCATAACATAAACACCAGCACCTAATATAGCACTGGCGATTATGCCTATAAAAAATAATCTAAATCCTATCATGGATTATATTCAGTCCTTTTTCCAGATAGCCCATGCTCCGTAAGCAATAGCAGCCCAAGCCGCTAGTTTAGCAATTGGACTTGCAAATAAGACTACTAGTCCTAATGCAATTAAAACACCACCATGTAGTGATGATAGTTCTTTACATCTTTCTTTTATGTGATTAATCATATGTGTTCTCCTATTTTATTTTGGCATTCACCTTTCGGTGTTTGTTCCAAGCCACGAAACCAAAACCTCTTAAAGTCCAGTAGGTTAAATAGTTTAGTAGATGAAATCCGTTAACTTCTATGTTAATATCTCTAAAAATTCTATCGCATTCAGCTTTATCTAAAAGTAACATTGCACCTTTGGTAGAGTTGAAGGTTCTTAAAGCAGAAAACTTATAAGCATAATCATGTACTAATCCACCAATAAGTAGTACACCTACTGGAGATAGAAATGAAGCAAGAAATTTTGGTACACTTGCACCATCAAATACAAAGCCTTCAGGTATGATGTATGAGTCACCTCTTAATTCAAACTTAAAATCTTTCGCAACTTTCCATTTTCTTACAGAGGTCATCCATAACCATATTGCTCCCCAAAAACCCTTACCTGCTGTGTTAATTTTGATTGGTTGCATATGTGGATACTCGTCATACTTAAAGTTTCTTACTTTACCTTTAAGATTAATTCTATCCGATATGTTTATTAGACCACCAATTATTATCAATAGTCCTAATACAGTAAACTGCCAGAATTTCATCATTAGTTCCCATATTAAATTTACATCTTCCATATTATTTCCTTTGTTATTCTATTATTTTTAATAATCTTATACCATATTTGGATTGTTTGTCTTCTTGTAATAGTCCTTTGACTATTTCACAAGCAAAGATTACTCTTTCGCCATTTACTTCTCTGTCTGCTATTCTTTTAGACTTTAAGCATTGGCCTAAAGTTTCTTTGTATACGTATTCAATTCGCTGACCGCCGGCTGTTAATGTTAATGCAATCACTTTATCTTCTTCGTACTTTTCACCACCTGTGTAAAGTTTTGTGTTTGCATATACAGCTGTTATAAAGAATAATAATATTAAAGTTATTATTTTATTCATATTTACTCTTTTGTTGTTCCGTTTCCGTTTGAATAGATTATATTTCTATTACTATCTTTTAATTTTTCAACGTCATCTCTTAACATTTTAACGTCTTCTTGTAATCTTTTTATGTTTACGCCATTGTTCATCATCTTTTGTAGACCTTCTTGTAAATCTTCAAGTTGTCCTGCAATGTGTTCAATAAGCATATACTGTTCAGAATCGGCAGGTGGGGAACCTAATTCACCTCTCGGCCATTTAATTCTAAATTCGTTATTTTTTTCTATGTCGGATCCTAATGTAGAAGTTACTTGTGTTAAGTCTTTTTCTGCAAGTGTACTTTTAGTTTCTAACATTGTAATACGTTCTAATACACCAAAGTATGCCCAAACTCCGACGGCCACGGCGGCCACGATAGAAATTAAATTCTTCATCGGCATTGATATAGCTGTTTGATCTGATATGTCTAGTCTATTTTTTGTCATTTAAAATTCCTTTTGATACAAGATACTTATGTAAAGGTGAATTTTTTAATTTGGCTGATGCTTGTAACGACATACTTGCCATTGGTTTGTATTGACCTAAACCAGGACCTGATGGTCCTACTACACCAACGGCACCTATTACTTCTTTAACTTCTTTCTTTTTATGGTCTTTATGTGCAAGCATTGTTTTGCTATGACTACCATCAACGTACTCTTTAAATGATTTAAATTTAAACATTGTATTTGTTTTTGAAAGTTTTATATTCTTTAACTTCTTCTACCTTTAATTCGCCTTTAGGTTCTGTTAACTCATCAATCTTAACTTCTATACTATCAATTTTATCTAACACACCTTTTAAAACTATATTGTTATTGTCATCACTTTCTCTAATCTTTTCTTTAAATGTTTTTACAGGTTTAGCTAAAGATAAAGGGTCTCTTTTTAACATACCTTTAGTTAACTCTGATTTCTTTGTATGAACGCTATTGTCGTCACCTGTTCCTGCAACAGCAGTACCAGTGGCATTCACTGGAGCATCCTCGTCCATCTTGTTGATGATTTCGTCCATCATGTTTTTATAATGTTTTGTCATATTCTAACTCCGATATTAGTTCTCCGTTTTGTTCAAACACATCTATGCCGAAACAATTTGTAACTGGCGTATCGTCTATAGTCGGTATATTTATACTTTCAGCTATCATGGTTTCGTATTTATCGATCATTTTGAGATAGGTGATCACTGCCGATTCTATTACCAGTTGGTGTTTTTCTACTTCTTTATTTTCTTTAAATAATAAAGCGGCTGCAACTGCAAAGGAACCTAGAGATCCTTTAATACCTACTTTACTTAATATTCTTTTAAGATTGAATACGAATCTATGAAGCATAGAGTATGATCTTTTCTCTGCTGTAGTTTGTATGGTTCTGTATTTTCTTAATACATTACCTTTGTCATCTATTATACCATATTTAAAAGCAGCTTGCTTTTTAAATGGTGTAACTAACATCTTTACTATTCTATATGTTATTAATAAATCTACGCCTCTGTTCATTATAGTTCCTCTAACATTTTTTTAATGTTAATATCTAGTTCTTGGTCGTTTAGTTCATGTGGATATATGTACTCCAAATATTCTAAAAAGGTTTTTAATATACCCCAATACTTCATGTCTATCTTAAACAATAGTAGGGCAATTGCAACCTCAGCTCCAAAAACATTTTGTAAAACTATCAAGTGATTAACTACAAGTCTTACCTTTAAGTTTCCTGTAACACTATACTTACGAAATAACCTTTTGAGATACCTTATTCTTTTAATATCTTCATAAAATTCCTTCTCATCTTCTAGAGTAGGATTATCATAATAATGCTGTGCAAAAAGCAACCAGTTATCTTTGGTTATTTCTCTAAACATATCTACACCAATTTAGCGTAGACTTTACAAGTTCCTGTTTTTAATGTTTCGTATTTAACCTCTAGTTTAAGGCCACCCTCTTTTCTGTGAGATATACCATCATCATTAATATCAGAACCATCTATGTCCTTACCAAATCTTCCACCAAATTGTGACACCTCTGTTGTAACTGTGCCGTTATCTCCACTCATGTCAACTGGACCAAGAGTTAAACCTGTTGTTTTAAGTTTTTCTCTTAACTCGTCAATTGCAAAAGATGGATTAATGTATTCTCTCTCAGCGATAGCACCTACAAAAGCATTAACTCTTTTAAGTACATCTGGGTTTTCAATGTTGTGAACACCGATATTGCTATCAGCAGGACTGTTAGCCGTTTCAACACCAACACCATCAACACCCTCGTGTATGTATTTTTTAAACGTTTTCATCTTCTTTGTTTTCCTTTTTAATTTGTTTATCTGGATCGGGTGTTTCAGCAGACTTATTACCACCTGCTAAAACATCCTCCTCAAATTCCTTCAAATCTTTTTCTTCTACGAAAGATTTAAATTTTTTCATCTGTTTGATTTCCTAATTTTATAAGTTTATCCATTTGTTGAATAGCACCGTTTAAAGCATTTAAATTGCCTTTCATCTGTGCTAAATTCATGTCTACACTTTTTATTTTAGTAGAAAGAGTTTCAAATTCTTGAACTAAAGATTCTCTTTCCGTTGTTAATAGTTTTTCATCAATTATCATAATTTATCCTATATGTTATGCTACTACGTGACCTTCTCCTGATATTACATACCAGAAAGATGATTTATACATCATAGTTACTGACTCACCTGGAGCATTTAATGTAACTGTTGTACCTTGTTTAAAGTTAGCTGGTGTTATTGTCACTGCATTAGTACCACCAGTTGAAGAATTAAGAACTGTCTTAATTTGTCCATCTGTAGTCGCTGATGCTAATGAAATTGTTCCAATTGCTGAAGTAGCGTCAATCAAAGTTACTGCTGTTAATAGATCGGCTGCTTGTGCTGACCCACTTGCTGTAACTGTTTGTGCTGTTTGTTTTAATGCGATCCAAGTTGGAACGTTATTAAAGATTTTTTCAGCTGATATTTTTTTATTGATTGGTGTTCCAGCTGGATCATCTATCACGTGAAATAAATCTACTTTATCAAGACCGTTACCTAGGTCTGAAAGTTGTGTTACTTTTTTGTCTGCCATTTTTTGTTTCTCCTATAAACCCCATATGTATTAAGGGAATTGTACTGTAGCCATTTGACTACATCATTGTTGTTATATTATATAGGGGCTTTTTAGGACCCCTATATTAATTGTGTTACTATGCCGGAGCGTAAACGTCACAACTACCAGCAGCGTCAGCAATTGCTTGACTATTTGTAATAGTAGCGTCTGCGTCTTCTCTGTCTTTAATTGTGCCATTGTTTAATGCTAAAGCATTTGTACCAAATTTAAGTACGTCACCTTCTTGTCCTGATTTTACATCATCAGCACCTAAAGTTATTTCAAATACTAACTCGTCTGTACCTGAACCAGATACGTAATCTAACCAAGCTACTCTCGCACTGTTGCCTTCACTTACAGCAGGACCGTTAGTCATGTCAACTACCATATTTAAGTAAGGGTTACCTGTTACGAGTACATCTTCATTGAATGTAACTGTACTTTTAACTTTTCCACCAGCAACTCTGTTGAAATCATCAGAATCTTCTAGGTGTATTTTTGTAATGTTTGCCATTGTTTTTTGTTTCCTTTATTTTAATTTAATTTATAGTTTTTTCTTCTATAATTTAAGTTCCACACTTGTTAAAATCAAAATATTTTTCTAACAATTCGGTACGAATACCATGTTGTGTTCAAACTTGTTTATTATGCTACAACTGTAATTGAACCAGCAGCAGTACCTATACTAGCAGCGTTAGTAATTGTAGAGTTCGTTGCCGTACCTCTATCTTTTACTGTACCACCGTTAAGTGCCAATGCGTTAGTACCGATTGTTAGTACATCGTCAGCATTAGTAGCAGCGTTGTCAGCTGCAATTACTAAACTAAATGTCAATTCGTTACTATTTGTTCCAGCAGTATAAGATAATACGTGAGGACCTCTACCTGTTCCAGCACCTTCATTACCATTTACTACTGATAATTGTGGTGTACCTGTTACAGTTACGTCTTCATTAAATCTTACTCTTGCTTGTAGTGTTGCGCCAGCAGATTTATCAAATGCTGTCGTAATAAATTCTATTTCAGTGATGTTACCTGAACCCATAAGTGTTGCAAGTTGGTTTACTGCAACCAAAACTTCTGGTGTAGCAGCCGTGTTATCATTACCTGAAAGAATAGAACCCGCTTCTCTAACCCAGCCTGAAGAAGTAGCGTATACTTCCTTTTTCTCAGCCGTAGTTAGGTTCTTGGGTTTAATATCGTTTCCCCATAAAGCCATATTGTTTTCTCCTTAATTAATTAATTAACTTTGTTGTTATAACACTGGTATTTATAAGAGTTTTATATTTAAAAACCTAGCTGTTTAAGCTGTCGGATAGTATTTGATGTTGAGGTGTGTACAATTCCTATGCCACCTCTGGCAGTGAATTGGTCTGTGTTTTTCTTGTAGTCATCTATCAAAATGGCTGGTTGACCATTGTATTTTGCGTACTGTTGCTTCTCTGATCTTCTAACTAGATTGATTTTGGTACGTCCTAGACCAAGATTTGTCGTTGCCCAATATCTTTTCCCTGGTATACAGTTAGGATCAAAGCTTTCTTCTACGTATGCTGATAGTATATGAGTATCGTGTTTCTTTATGTAAGACCATAGTTGTCTTGCACCTGTGTGCCATGGTAATGTGTGCCAGAATTTAGGTGTACTCTTTACTAGAGACCATTTTTCTTGCTTACTACCATATGACCAGTTGGAAATTTTAATCTTATGTAACTTCTCAATGCCTTTTACAAAGTCGCAAAGAACACCGTCCATATCACAATATATTCTAGGCAATTTATCCATAATAAGATTATACCTAGATTAAAATGATAAGTTAAGTTTAGGATTAAGTTCTACGTCTGTTTGAGGTTGCTTCGTCATAGTTTTACCCTTGTCTTTCGGAAGAACCTTATCTTTTTGTACTGGAGTATCTAGTGAAAGAGACTCTTTCTCTTTACTGCCTCTATTAGGTACATCAGCAGTTTCAGTTTTCATCTTATCTCTTAAATGCTTGTATGCAATACCAACTGATAGAGGTACTTCTCCTGTATCTTTGTTAGGTACTGGTTTAACTGCTTTGTTTTTTTCGTTTTCTAATTTTACTTTCAATAGATCAACTTGACCTTTAAGTTTTTCAACATCTTCTTCGCCTTTATCTTCGCCGTCTTTCATTGCTCTAATCTTAGCGATCTTAACACCAGGTTTATTGTCTTTATCTATTGGTGGAATTGCTTTGTCTTTGTCTTCAACTTTTAAATACTTTGCTTCTTTAGCTAACTTCTCTTTGTCGTCAGCTGCTTGTTCCCAAACTGATACGTCTTCTTTAATTTCGTTCTTTGCCGTATGCATTTTATCTATTTTAGTAAAGAAGGCAGTTTTTTCTTTTGGTGTCATACTACCAATACCTGATTTACCTGTCTTACCTAATTCAGATTTGAATTTATCTTGGTAATCAGACTCGTTAGTGTGTATTTGCATATCTTTAGCCATAGCTTCTAGGCTATTTGGTTTACTTTTAAAATAATCTTTTTTCATGTTTAATTTCCTCCTTGGTAAGTTTCAGGAGCTGATAACTTATCGTTAGTTTTTTCTATTGACTCAACTTCAGCGTCTTCAACTCTACCGCCACCACCTGGTCCTATTTTTTTTCTTGCTCTTGCTTTATCTAACTCGCTATATGCCTTATCTTCGGCTTTGTCTTTGTTAGGAGCGTCAACGACCATATGAAAGTTATCATAGCTACCTATTCCTTTGTAACTTAATTTACCTTCTATTTCCCATCTTGCTTCTGTTAAATCTTTTGTTGCACCAAATTTTTCTTTCATAATTTTAGCAACTAATTTCTTAGCACCATCTTGTGTTTCTTCTTTAGGTACACAGTTTGGTACTTGTTTGCCACCTTTAGATTTCATACCGACCATTTTATGGCTATCCCAACAAGGATCGCTATCTTCTTCAACTTCTTTCTTATGATCTTTGTCTTTCATAATAGTTCCATCAGGCATTTTATGAGAGCCTGCTGGTACATCTTCATTAGTTCTTTTTAAAACATTTTGTACTGCTGGATATGATGATAATCCTTTTGCTATTTTCTCAATAGCTGTAACTGCACCTGAATAGTTACCACCTTTGTAACGTGGGTCATTTGCAATACCATATGCTTGTTTAATTTCTTGATCTGAAAACTTTTTAGTAGGTGAGAAAGCACTTGAACCTTCTTTTACTATCTCTATCTCTTTAACACCATCTTTTTTCAATCTATCCATCATATCTTGTGCGTCTTTCTTATCAGCATGTTTCATACGTAAGTTCTTTTTATTTAAAGGGTCTACATATTTTACTGTATAAGATTCTTCAACTTTGTGATGATCTTTACCACATGATGTACAAGGACTTTTACCACAATCACAACCACAAGATTCTTCTTTCATTGGATTGAGTGTAGTTACTTTGAATTTCATATTTCTTACTGAAAGTTTAGACATTGCACCAGATGAAACAAAAGGTATACCTGCACCTTTTAAAGTTTCTAAACCTTTATCATTTAATTTATCTAAAATGTTCATCAACTGTCTTGCCTGAGCAGCGTTAATTGTTTTGCCTTTTAAAGGACCAAATTCAGTTTTTAATTTTTGTAACATAGCAGGAGAAAAAGACTCGTCTAAATCTTTTTTGTCTTCACCAAGTATATCTTCAACTGTTTTTGTTGAAACTTTTAATGCTTTAGCAATTTCGGTTGCACTTGCACCATCTTGGTCCATTGCATATATCTGGCTCATCTTGCCTTCGTGGAAATTTTCTTCTTTAACAACCTTAGCACCTTTACCATACATGTCAACATATCTTTGTGCTTCATGTGAAGTATTATATCTTCCTAGTTCCATTGTTGAACCATCTTTTTTAGTAATTTGTACTGTAAATTTTTCGTCTAGTATTGCTTGTAGTTCTACTTCTTCATAAGACGCCTGTAATTTTTTAGGTTTAGGTTTAGGTTTAGTCTTTGGTTTCTCATCGTCTTTATCGTAAGCGTCTTCTTCTTTGAATACTATATCTTTAAGTACATTAATTCCTGCACCTGCGATTGCAACTTTAGTAGGCATGTCCATTTTAGCTATTGTAGCTTTAAGACCTGGTGTTACATCTTTCATAGATTTATTTGCCCATACTTTTTTAAGGTTGGCCAATTGATTATCTTTAAGAGTACCCATTAGAACGTTCTCTAATAAATTCTTATCTTGTCGTTCTTGGCTAATTGCATTTACTTCCTGCATTGCCTCTGCCATTGTTTTTCTATAGCTGCTCATTTTATTCCTTTGTTTGGGTGGTCTATAAGTCATTAATCATTTTTGTCACAGCCTGATCAAGCTTTACTTTCCATTCCTCTTTAAATCTTTGTTTATATTTATCTATTGTTTCACCTGAAGAAGCCCATTCTTTTACATTTATTTCAGATATTTTTGTATCTAAATCTGGTTGTGTAGGGTAACCTCTCTGCTTGGCGTCAATAGGTTTAGCGTCTGGTTTCTCACCAGGTGTCATTTCTTTAGTATGATTGGCATAGTCGGCGCCTATTTCATACGATTCTTTCTCAAATTTCATACTGATCTCTTTCTTTAAATCACCAAATATCTTTTTGTATTTCTGTTCCTTAAAGGTATCCTCTGAAACGGCTCTAAAGCCATAGTCTACGTTTAAGTTATGTTCTCTCACTGCAACCTCTTTGTCACTTGCGATAGGAATACAATCCCATATCCAGCATTTGTGTAAATTGTTTTGATTGTCCTCTAGGACAATATAATTTGTACCTTTTCTTTTAACTGTACCTTGCATATCTTCTTTGACATAGGTAACTTTTTCTCCAATGTTGAAGATCATGTCTCTTAAATAAAGGTCTCTTATTTGTTGTTGTTCAAATTCAACTAAACTCATTGTTGGTTTATTGTTTTGAATTTCTTCTTTGATGTTCATTCCTTTTCTAACATCTTTCATTAATGCGTCTGCGTTTACACCTCTTGGTAAACCTTTTGCAAAATCTTTTAAGTCTCCTTTGGCAGCTGCAGCTCTCATTTTACTTGCACTCATACCAGAGGCGCCATCGGCATCCGGATCTCTTTCACCGGCAGATATAACTTCTATCTTTTTAAAATCATAGTAACCATGTCTACTTTGAACATCGTTATATTTTGTAAGTATACCTTTAAACTCACTTACTCTATCACTACCTACAACCATTTTAAGAACGTTGTAACCTTTCTTAAATAACGTAGTAGCAATATCTAATATCATATTTGATTTATTAATCTCTATGTTTCTTGCGTGTGTAGGAAACATCTTTTTCATGTAAGATAATTTCTCACTAGGAGATAATGGATTCTTTTTAGTATCTTCACTTCTACTTAAAAATACTTTATAATCTTTGGCTGCCTGAGCAACTTTCTTAATAAGTTTTTCGTGACCTATTGTAGGTGGATTAAATCTACCAAATGTAAATGCAACCTCTTTAGTAGCAACGACTGCTTCAGTAACTTGTTCAGGTAACCCAGCGTCTGTCACTGCCTTACCAAATTCATTGTAATCTATACCAGCATGTTGAGCTGCCTTATTCTTGGCGTCTTTCATACCTTGTTTTAGATATTTCATGTACAGTTCAATGCCGGCTTTCATTCTAGGTGCCTTAATTGTTCTTCTAATTATATCAGACCATGCTGAGGCAATTGATTCTGCACTCATACCATCAACGTCTTCTATTCTTAAAGATTTAATTTCATCGTCTGTAACTTTACCATCATCTAAAATCATTTTACATTTTTTGTAGAACTTTAAGTAATGGTATTTTTCTAACATCTTATAGATAACATTTTTAGGTAATCTATTCTTAACACCGAATTTTCTAATTTCATCTGGTGACATGTCAGTATTAAATGCTGATCTTCTTTCGGCGTCTACAACATCTCCGATTTTAATTATATCACTGATACTATCTTCTATTTCATCTAACTTTTCATTAATCTTTTCTTGTAGATTTAAAATGTCGTTAGGTTTTAATTCTGTTAATTCATTATAATCTATAATGTCTCTTTTTAATTCGCCTTTAACTACGTCTAACTCTTGTACTTTTCTTTCAAACTCTTGTACATATAGATTAGTATCAAATACAAAATCGTCAGGTTTCTTAACAAATTTATTATTTGTTATATCAAATACTGCGTCTGCTTTTTTGTTTTGATCATCGTAAGTTTCTTCATCTGTAATAAAGTAATAGTTAATAGGGTGTTGTGTACCTGGTATTAATTTACCTTGAATATTTTTTGGGTTCTTTGCTGACAAATACTTTTGAGAAAGGTCAACTCTTTCTTGTTCTTGTTTTTCTTTTGGTATATCAAACAGTATATTAATGTCCAAGTCTGCGTCATTTCTATATCTATGTGTTAGTATTGAACCAATTAAAGCAACCTTTAAAACAGGATATTCTTTTTTAAATTGAAAAATTTGATCGTCAATCTGTTTTAGAACACTCTTTTTTATTGTAGGTTTTTTAGTATCTGCATTATCAAACACAGCTGGTGCATATGTTCTTCTAGGTATATCTATAATACTTTCTTTGATTATGTAGTCTTTAAAATTTGTTATCATTTTCTCATCTTTGCAAGTGAACTTTGTACTAGAGAATTTTTTGCCTCTAGTTCTTTTGCTATCCATTGTTTAGCAAGATAGTTATCTGGATTTCTACTTATTTGTCTTCTAATATATTTACTTGCTGTAGCAACCGTATTAGTAACAAGTTCTTTTTCTGATCTGTTATTGTCAACAACTAACATGTTCATTGGTTTAAATGTACTTTGGAAACTACCAATGTTTTGTTGTACTTTGTTCCAACTATTCTGTACAATGTATTCAGGTACAGACCTAGGTCTATTTAAGTTTCTTTGTTGTGCAACTTCTAAACTTGTGTTTACAAAGATCATATACGTATCATAGCCAATCGCCTTTAACATAGAGTGTTGTCTTGTAATAACTGTCTTATCTCTACCTGTTGCGTCTATGATTAACCCTAATCTGCCTTGTACATATTGTTCCAATTGAGAACCTGCTGTAAGTTTTGATCTTCTTCTTACAATGTCTCTAAAGTATTCTTCATGGTCTGGCATTTTTAATGATAAATTTGCCTTTAACAAACTTCTTTCAAAGATTGTATCTGAATTAACTACTTTCAATCCTGTACCAGCAAATGCTGATTGTGTAATAAAAGTCTTGCCCGAACCTGGACCACCTGCTAAAAAGAAAGCTTTGAATATACCTGGATCGTACACTCCCTCTTGTAACATTGTGTTGACTTCTTTAATTGTTTTCATTATTCGTCTTTAAAGTCCTTGAAGTAATCTTTGTTAGTAGCGTTACCTGGTTTATATACACTCTTTGTATTAACAATACCAGACTGTTCATCTATTATTTGTTGTGTGTCTGTTGCATAAGCTTTGATTGCTTGTATAATTGCATAAGTACCGTCAACTCTATCAATAGATAAAACATCTAAAAAACCAATGTCCATAATAGTATGTACATTAAACTCAATGATTTCTTTTGGTGTATGACCTGAGAAAATGTTTTTAAGTATGTAAACAACTCCTCTTGCTTCATGTGAGTCTGCGTCCATTTCTAGTATCATATTATCACCTTTTAATGATGGTAATACCCATACCTGACTTACACAACCATAAACTCTATAGCCTTGTATTCTCTGTGTCTTCTCATCTAATTTAACAACACCTTTACTTTGTTGTATTAGATACATAAACTTTTCTTTTGGATTTAACTGAGCAAAGTTATGTTTCCATGCTTCGCATTTTTCAGCCATTGTTAAATTTCCCTTTAAGGGGTCATAATTTTCGTTCACTCTTATAATCTCCGGTTCTATATAAGGAACTTCTTCTATTGGTGGTTCCTTACTTGGTTCTGGCGTAGGAAACTTCATCGTTTCTGGTTCATCAATTGGTGGTAAACCAGCCGCTTGTCGTTCCATTGCCTGTATTTGATTTTCTTCTTCTTGTGCTTTTGCTATCTCTTTATCAAATCCTTCTTTCGCTGACTTGGCGATAGCCTTGGAAAGTTTTTTCATTCCACCTTTTATATACATAGTATCTCCATTTTTAATTATCTACCTTTGCACCAGCTCTCCATTGATAACATGACCAATATCTTGCCTTCCATTTAGGACCTGGATTTTCACAGTTGTGTCTTGCTCTGAAAGATTTACGTCTTGCTACACTGTCTCTTTTGATTTCCATATTGGGATCACCAAAAGTTACCTTGACAACATTACCTTTATCGTTCTTAACGTACACTGCAAACTTACCTGGTCCACTAGGTGTTCTAGTAGGGTTGTTTAGTTTTACTTTCTTTCCTTGATGTTCAATTTCTTCAACTACAAGGTCGTCATATTTCATATCTTCACATAAGCTATCAATATGATCTAATTTGTTTTCGTATTCTTTGTATGTTTTCATTGCTTATATTTATCCTTTGACCCAATCTTTACTAATCGTGAAGTTGGCTCTACTAAATTCTAGTCTATCCACAAGTTTAACTGCACCTGCTGATCTATCTACTGCAACATAACCCTCTGGATTAGTTACTCTGTAACCGGTTGATGTTCTTATGAAGTGACCTATGTTTTGTACTTGCGAAAGTTTACTTACTAAAAAGTTCTTTGCATTTTGTAAACTGATATGACTAGCGATTGCAAAATACAATGCTGATTCATTTCTATCAATATACTTTAAATTTGTATCTAATATATCTTTATATTTTTGTTTACCTTTATCTGATTTCTTGGCGTCTATCTCTGCCTGTAATATGTTCTTGTAGTAATCTCTAAACATACCTTGCATTGATTTCACTTTGGCCATATGACCTTGTGTGTTTCTTATATAGTGATTGAAGAAAGATTTTAATCTATACCCTACAGATAAGGCGTCTTTGTTTCTTGACATTTCATTTAGTATTGTTGAAGCTTTACTTAAAGAACCCTCTGCCATTCTTATTAGACTATCAAATCTAGATAGTTCACTCTTTGTAAATGTAGATGAACCAGATGTATCAGTATAACCAGCACTTGCTAAAAATATAGAAGATGATCCTGATTTACCCGACACAGTACCAAAACCAGCATTTAATGATTTCATAGTTTTGCCTGAATAGTAAGTATGAAATACTATTCCTATTCTTGCTCTTCTAATTTTTTTACCTATTGTTGAGTTGGCTGGTACAGCATATGTAATAGTGTTTGGTGTAAACGTAATCATACTTTCACCATCTATAACTTTTGTTACTGTATCATTTGTAAAGAGTAAATCTCCTTGGTAGATACCTCTTATTCTTAATTTTTTTAATTCTCTTAAACATACATTCAATTTCTCTGCAACCGGACCTGAATGGTTGGAAGATATATCGCCTGAAGTATAATTGATTTTTGGTGTTGCGTTGAATACTGATTTAGTTCCAACAAAGAATTTACCATTTTCTGGATTAATACCTGCTACAATAGCGGGAGCACCGTCCCACTTAACAGACATATTTACTTTACCACCAGATGAACCTGCTAGCATATTTCTAATTGATTTTAGAAACTTAACAGCATTATCTCCACCCACTGAACCCCTATTAATTATATCGTCTTCTAGGTGTTCTAAATGTGTGTTCTTTTCTTTTGTAATAAAACCTTTAAAATTAAACATATTTCCTTCATTTATTCCATAACTATAATCACTATCTCATTTAATAACTCAAACAACATTTTTGTTGTTACCTCTATTTATACTAGTACAACTTGCCAAATGGACCAAATTGCGACCCTCTTTTCTCTGCCAAGTACACCATATCTGTTAGCATTTTGTTTCTTTTTGCTTCTGGTATCTTGTAAATACAATAAAGAAAGTCTAGTTCCATTAACTTTGTGTGTGATACACCGTTCTTTAAGTCAGCCGAGTTGAACGATCTGATCATATTAGGTGTAAAATCACTATTCTTTATACCCGTTTCCGTCTTTGTATTTACAAAATTAAATCTAGTTTGGTAAACCTCTTTTACTAAATCAAAAGCTTTTAAACTTTTAGGATACATTTGATGTTTGTTTACAAAAAACTTACTAGCATTGTTACCTACACCATACTCGGCTAGTAATTTGGTTAGTAACTCTAACGGTACTTTACCTACACGAGCAGCTCCAGCACCTTTAAACTTACCATCAAATTTTAAATTCTGTTGAAAGCCTTTTCCGTTTTGTCTGATCTGAAATTCGCATACATCATTAGCAGATTTAATATCTATTCTCATATCAGAGGACGATAATGTTTTATCTGATTTAGTTTTCATATTCATAACCGATTTATCTAACTTCATTACAAACTTGGCGTCTTTCATTAATGCGTTTTTAGTATTTACTTCTTCAAATCTTGCTACGTTACCTGATACTTTCTTTAATGATACACCTGCTAATTTATTTTTTGCATATAGTATCTTCATCACATCATTTAATTTTGAAATAGATACAGACTTGCCTGACATGGCCTGATCAATAGTTTTTCTTACTGAAGTTTCATTACTGATTAACCATATGTCGGCAGGATTCCAACTATCTTTTTTAGATATTTTAAACTTGTCTCTTATTAAGTTGGAGATATAGGTCATAAAACCACCGTCTCTGTTATATTCTGTAAAGTTTACACCAGAAAAAACTTCTAACATCTTCTTTTGTTGTTGATAAAAATTATCCAGCCAACCATCTTCCATAACATCTGGATATATTGCTACTAGTTCTTTATACTTTACGTCTCTTGATATATCTTCAGGACATGTATACTTCTTTTTATCTTTTAATGATCTTTGAATAATCCAAAGTGAGGCAAGTTCTTGTTTCTGTACAACTGTTGCGTCCAGAGAACCTACTGATTTCTTACCTGTCTCTATAAACCTAATCTTAAATTCTTGTATTACAACGTCTGCTGATTTTTTAGCACCTTGTTTAATGGTTGCGTCATACTTCTTTATTAGTAAACCACATATCTTATAAAAATTTGAAGGAGTAACCTTTACTGTGTACTTCTTACTTTTAGTTACTGGAGCGTCATCACCATAGTAAGCACCCTCGTCCATCAATTTTAATATAGATGTAAAATCACCTTTTAATTTTGAAGGTACGTGTTGTACCAATGTTGATAGTGTTGCTAAATTGTATGCCATAACTTTCTTATACCATATTTATAAGAAGATGGCAAGTACTATATGTTGTTAATCCATAGAAACTTTGGAACACCACCGTTCATTTCCCACACTCTATTTTTGTTTTGAAATTTAACTAGTTTATCTGCGTCTTCTTCAAAAAAATAATGTGCAATAATATTATTAGTTGGTTTCTCTTTAACATGCCATATAATCTTACGACCTTTCTTAACCATCTTCTTTGAATAAGATAACTTATCGTAATCTTTATTTGCTTTAGGTCTTCTATCTTCTTTATTAAATCTTACTTTTTGTGTAGCCATATTATACTTTAAAATCCGAAAATTTATCGTAAGGGTTATCTATTTTTTTAGGTTCTGGTCCTTTGTCTACAATGTTTTGAGCATTGTTTTCAACATCATATAGTTTCATCTTGGCTCTATCTACACCTATAATGAAAGAACGATGTAAAGAAGGATCGTTGTACCTATTCTTTAATTGTTTTACTTTCATTTGTCCTAACTGCTCTAGTTCTTCATTAGACATCAAAGCAAACATAAAGTCTGCCGTTGCTGGAAGACCAAATGATTCAGATGTATCTTCTAAACCAATATCAGTTGAAACAAATCCTGTTCTAGTTGTTTGAGTTGCACTAAAGATAGGCATATCAAACTCTACGGCAAGTCCTCTTAATTCTTCAGCGATTGCCTTAATATAAAAATACGATGATATATTACCACCTTTAAATCTACTACTAGAACAAATGTTTAGATAATCAATAAACAACACTTGTGGTTTAAAACTTTTCTTTAAAGACAGTTCATTTAATAAACTTCTAAAGTGACCACTATGAGCAGACGCTGTAGGATATTCTTTTATAATTAATTGACCTTTAGTCTTATCTTTAATTTTTGTTATCTTATCTTCATATAATGATTTTGGCATATCATGTAGATCGTCCATAGAAACATCTAATAAGTTAGCGTCTATTCTTTCTGCAATTCTTTCCTCTGCCATTTCTAAAGTAATATATAATACATTTAATCCTTGTGCTAAGAAACTAGCAGCTACGTGGCACATGAACAATGATTTACCAACACCTGTACCTGCAAGAGCAATATTTAAAGTCTTACTTGGTACACCACCTTTTGTAATTCTATTGAAGTAACCTAGATCAAATTGATACTTCTTTTCTTTTGTATGATACCAATTAAATCTTTCATCACTGTCGTTAAGATAGTCATGCCCGATATGGTTATCAAATGAAACTGATAAGGCGTCTGCCAAGATACTTGGTATCGCCTCCGATTGTCTCTCTTTGTCTTTACCATCAAGTATCTTAATACCATCAAGTACGGCATTATGTACTGCTCTATCTTTACAAAACTTTTCTGTAGTATCTATAAGCCATTTTGAATCAACATCTTCAGGACTTAGCTGTGTCACTAAATCTTTTACACCAGCAACGTCTTGATCATTTAAATCTTTTCTGTAACCCATTTCAACCAAAATAGTTTCTTTAGTAGGAAGATTCTGATACTTCTCAACAAAGGAATATATTTCTGAAAACAATATTGATTCTTCTCTTTTAGAAAAGTATATGTCTTTTAAAAACGGTATTGCTTTTCGCATATACAGTTCGTTAAACATTAAGTTTCTTAATATGGTGACTTCTATTCTTTCGTTATTCACTGAACTCTACCTTTCCATTATTTAATTGTTGTTCCATTACTTCTATCAATATGTCACCGATGTAATCTATAAACTCTTGGTTCTCAATGTCTTTTGATTCTGGATTGGTTAGTATATCATAATCAAACTTCATTGGCAATGTGCCATCTGGCTTTTCGTCTTTAGCAAACGCAACTTTACCGTACTTGTAGATTACATTTCTGTACTTATCTTCAAGTAACTTTATAGCCGTAAAATCGTCACCAGTCTTTTGTGCAAAGACGTACTTCTTATTCTTCGTCTGATCCGTATTTGAATTTTTTGTTGGCGTATTCATCTATTTTGGTTAATATCTCCTTTGTAAAATACTTTTCTGGATCGTCATTGATGGTTTTACCAAACACCTTACCTTGTGGTGTTTCAAATCTTGTAGAAGTTTTGGTAAAGATACCGGCTGCTTCTGCCATATCTAATAAACCATAGTGCTTATCAAGACCTTTTTTATAGGTTAACTTAACATCAATTTGTGCGTTTTCTTTTGTCAATCTAGACTTATAATTTTTACAATGTATAATATTACCAACTACTTCCGTACCTTCTTTTTCTTTACGTTTACTTAAATAGATGATTGATGAGGCAGCGTATTTTAGTCCTGAACCACCTCCCATTTCTTTTTGAGGGAACATTGAACCAATAACATCATACGTATGATTGGTCATAATCATAGGAATACCTGCTTTACCTAGTTTCAATGTTAATACTCTAAAAGTTGACTTAACAATTTGTGATCTTGTCATGTCTCTTGTTTCTTTACCAGCGGCTGTGTCTTCCATTTCTTTTGTAGTAGATAACATACCTAAACTATCTAATACAAACAACAAAGGTTTTCTCGTCTTCTCTGGTTGTTCTAAATATTTGTCAATAATTTTTATTGATTGAGCTCTAAATTCTTGTACTGTAGCAACTGGTACAACGACCATTCTAGTACCATCAACGCCACGACTTTCAATCATGTCTTTTGATACGGCACTTTCTGATTCAAAGTAAATAACACCAGCGTCTTTGTTTACATCTAAAAAATTCTGTACAATACCTAATGCAAAAAATGTTTTACCTGTTGCTGCCTCGCCGGCAATTGCTGTAATTTTGTTTGCTGGTAATCCACCATAGATACTACCAGATAGTAGAGCATTAAAAGAATAAGAACCTGTGTCAATGAAACTTGATACATCACTATCCATACCATCACTTACTAAACCTGCATACTCATTTCCACTCTCTTTGATTATATCTTTTAAAAAATCACTCATATTATTATCTCCTTAATTATAATGTACTAACTATAACATATCTTTTAGACATTGTCAAGCTTGTACTGTTTTCATTTTCTTAAAGGACACTTTAAATTTCTTTGGTGTTCCTTCGTTCCATAGTCTATACTTCTCATCTTGTGGAACCCAATCTTTAGGCGGCTCTTCATACTCGTCCGGTTGTATTTTGTTCCATAAATCATTTTTTAGTTCTTCACCATTTTTACCATTGGTAAACCTAAAGTTTGAACCTATATTGTCGCATACATTACATAGTTGTTCGTAATTGTATTCTCTCTTCCTTTGGAAGTCCCAATATTCTTTTAATTCGTTATAGTGTGTCTCTGCTATTGCCATCATTATTATCTGATAATGTCTATTTCTGCCTCTGGTGTCCAGATTTCTAAATCATTTCTTAATCTACCATCTTCTTTTAGTTTATTATATCTTGATTCTGCTTTCTTTTTCCACCATTGTATGATATTATTTAGTTCAAATTTATCCCAATTCTCACCTTTGATTATTTCTTTAGTGTTATCTTTTACTATATCTAGATAGTTCTTAATACCATAGTCACTAACATAGTATCTTTTTCTTTCAGTTAGTTTCTTTGCATTACTTATAGTTGTATTAAAAGTTTCTAAATCATTACCTGATAATGATCTTTTAATTAAAGCAATTATAGCTTGTGTTTGTTTTAATTTTCTACTTGAAGCGTCTTGTTTAACAAGTTGACCAACGCAATTTTCAGCATAGTCAGATAGGTCATGGAAAGGTTTGCCATGTATCAAAGGTATGAAGTCACTATCGGTTAGACCTTTGTATCTTAAATAAGGTTTCATGCCATCATATTGACTTGATGATTTACTATTACCATATAAACTTGTAGTTTCAAACAATGATAAGTTCATACCATATTTGTCATTTAATTTTTCTCTTATAGTGTGACTACAACATATAGCTGCTAATAGTTTACCACCTAGGTAATTAAAACCAAAAGGTTGAGTTGGTACTATAACAAATCCCATAATAGAAGTCTTATTGAAACTTACTAATTCTGGTACATGAGTTAATAATTCGTTTCTTGGTTTCATGTTTATAACAGGAGAACCACATCTTATAAAACCTACCCATTGACCACTATTCTTTTCTCTTATTGCAATCTTTAAATTTTTACCAGGTACACTTGACATATTAGTATGAGAAGAAATCATATTTAATAATGTATTATACGTCTCATTATCTGGTTCTAATATTTCAAAGTCCATATCTTTAGGTGACATATCAAAGTTTGAAAATATTTCACCCTCTAAACCCATTCCAGGTAATGCAGCCGGTACATCTGATATTTGAGATAGTTTTTGATCTCTCATATACTGATCTATACGACTAAACTTACCGAAGTAATCATTAAATATGTTAGCACAATACAATGCCTGTTCAGTAGTTAATGTTTTAGTTTTCATAGTTATAGTATATCATGTTTAATTAAATTTGTCAACCTGGTTTCCCCATACGTCCCAGCCAGGCATAGAAGTTCTAGCAAATAATTCTATTCTTGGTAAATCACCACACAATTCAACTATATCACTTCGTATTCTATCTGGTTTTCTACTGTGTTCTCTACGTTCACTCACAACTAATCTATCTACGTTTTTACCAACTCTTTTAGGTTTACCTTTTGTTGCCAAGATACATGTTTCAGTGTTGGCCCTAGTCCAATATCCAGGTCCTTTAAAGAAGTAATTTTTTATTCTAGTCTTATTTGTTTTTGCCCATGTGAAACCTACTGTCTTGTATGTAAATCCCCACTTCTCAACTAGAGGTATTTGTTTGTGTAATAATGGGTCTGTACACCACATAAACAATACACAATCGGTATCTGCAAGATCACCTATTGGTAAATTTTCTATATCTTTCATTGTCATAGTAGGATAATGTTTATCTGGATTAGTCTGAGCAGTTTCATTATTATAATTCTGAAAATGCCAAGGAGGATCGGCATAGATTATGTTATATTTTTTTGTTGAGATCATATTCAAAATTTTGTGTTACATCATTTATATGTACTTGTTTAGCACCGTTCTTAATGTGAAAATGGGTTGCCATTGGTGTTAGAGGAGATAAAGTAACTAGTCTTTTATATTGTTTTTCTTTTGCATACTTGGCTAGTTTATTAATAATCTCTTGACCTGCACCTCGTTTACGAGACCATACTGTATATGCAACAACAATGTTACCGTCTTTTACTCTGGACATATAATCCATTTCTCTAACAGTATGTGGTACTTCAGGACAAACTGCAATACAAACAACTGCTATAATCTTATCTTCGTATTTTAATCCTAGTATCTTTCTATCGTGTGTAATTCTAAAACCTAAAGTTAGTTCAGGTCTAACAGGATCCTCAGATACATCTATGTCGTCTAGTTCAACTAGTTCAGTACCTTTAACCCATTTAAAAAAGTCTTCTATATATTTTTTCATCTAACTAAAAAATGCATCCAAACTTGCTTTCTTTTCTTGCGACCAACCAATAGCCTGTAAGATAAATCTCATAGGGTCAAGGAAAGTCTTTTCAAATTGTGTTTCGTAATCTATATATTCTTGTAGTTTGAACTCTACAGGTAAAGTTGTAATATAACTTATCACATCAAATCTAAATGGATTAGCTTCTTTTAATTTTAAGAATTTAATCTTATCTCCTTCTTTGATGAAAGGATATTGTTTATGTAATTTAAGTTCTCGTAGTTTTTGATTGTATATTAAAGAACCTTTAACATGTATTGGTGTACCTTTACTGAATATGGTTGCTGGGTTTCTATACTTTTTAATATTGTTACATGATCTAGGAAAAGATATTGCTTCAGCAGACAAACTATTAAACTCTGTTTTAAATTCTGCAATGAATTTCTGTAAAGTATCTTCATCTTTATTCATAATGATTTTGATTGCTTCTTTAATCTTACCTCTACAAACTTGTGGTGTTGATGATTTAACTGCCTCAATACCCATGATCTTTAATTTAGGTTCAGAAAGTCTTACACCCTCATCATCTAATACGTTTAACATATATCTTTTCTTTGCAACCCATATACCTTTGTTGGCAATTACTTCTCGTTTCATTACCATACAGTTCTTAAATGCATTTGTATAATCAGATAGTTCATCAAAACATTTTTCAATAAAAGGTTCTAGTCTACTGTTAACAACTTTGTCTATAAAGTTACATATCTGGTCGTTGTCTTTACCTTGACATGTTTTTTCTACTAACTTATCTAATGTTACATAGATTGAATCTGTATCAGAAGCCACGATATAATCTTGATGGTCTTCATCTTTTAATTTTAAAATAGTATTCATATAAGTGTTAACCTTTTCTTCAATGAATCTAATAATGAATTGACCTGCTGTTGTAATAGCAGCTGCTTGTCTTACATCATAGAATCTAAAGTATTGGTTGCCAACTGCACCGTAAGCTGAGTTCAAGGCAATCTTTCTTGCCCATTGAATGTTATGACATCTTGCAATTTCTCTTTGTAATTCTGGTGTTGGTGTTTTCTGATATTGTTTTTTAGCGGCGATCATTCTTTTCTTATAAATGACACGTTCATTGTACATTGTTTCCATCATTTCAGGTAAGAAACCTTGGCCATTGTTTCTAAACTTAGCACCATTAGGTGTAACACACGCATTTTCATTTTTTAAATGTGACAAGTCTAAACTTTTTTTCAACATTTTGTTTACAGAAATACCAGATGGATCTTGACCTATTATCTTTTCAGGAGAAATATTGTATTGAATAATGATATGAGGATATAGTGAGTTAATATCAAAAGAACATACCCACTTATGCTGACCAACTGTAGGGTCTTTTACATAGGCGCCTTCATATTTTGTATCTTTACTATGTTCTTCTCTTGGTGGTATACATATGTTTTTTGCCAATAGATGATTAGCAATCAAAGTATCCCACACTCTTACTTGTGAAAATATATCATCATAGTTTACTTTAGATTCATATGCAACTGTTAATGCTAATTCAATTAGACCAAGTTTATCTTCTAAAGCGTCAACAAGTTCTACATCTTGTATGTTATAATCAACAAACTTTTGAAAGTCTTTCTCGTAAAATTCTCTAAAGGTTGGATAAGGGTTTTCATTTTTTCTTTGACCAAGTTCTACTTCACCAATGAAGTCTAGCTTATAACTCTCTTGCCTAGTAGGAATAAACCATCTATATAAATCAAGATAGTCTAACATTACGGTACCTTTTAAAACATATGAGGTTTGTGGTCTACCTCTTACCATGACTTCAATTTTATCTACAAGTCCCCATGGCGACATCTTGTTTGCAACCTTTTCACCTGCAACCATTTTAATTCTATTCATCAAGTATGGTAGATCAAAGAATTTAGTATTCCAACCTGTAACAACATCTGGATAGTTCTTTAACCAGAATTTCATAAACTCCATAAGGAGTTGATTTTCTGTTTTACATTTAATGAAAGTTACATCTGTCCTATCTGTGTGATAGTCACCTTTAGCCCACGTTAATATTTGTTTGTTAGTTTGATTCTTAACTGTAATACAAATGATTTCTTCAGTAGGGTTATCCACATCTGGAAAACCATCTGTTACTGTAGTCTCAATATCTATTGTGAATATTTTAATAAACTTTTTATCCCACTTGATGTTTTGTGGAAATTGTTCGTTGATGTACTGATAGTGATAACGTTCTAGGCCATATACAGGAGAGTTTTGAGTTGCAACTTCACGTCTGAATTGTCTAGCGGCAGATATATCTTTGAATTTTATTGGGTTTAGATTTCTATTATCTAAAGTTTTAAACTTACTTTCTTTTTGTGTTAGAGAATATAAAGTAGGACCAAAATCTATCTTTTCTTTATAGTCTTGGCCTTCGTGTATACCTCTTACAAGAAGTTTGCCTCTATGTTCTATAACTGATTTATAAAAGTTCATCATCTAGTAAATGTAAAGTTATGCCGTCAAGTTCCTCTGTTAATGGTAGTTGACAACTCAATCTGCTTATGCCTTTCTTGTATGAAGCTTCGTATTCTAACATACATTGTTCAGTACTATTATAATCTATTTCACCTAGTTTGGCAATCCAGGCATTGCCTACGTACACGTGACATGTACCACAGGCACAACAACCACCACAACTGGCAGGAATTTCATCTAGACATGCTTCTTTAGCCGCCTCCATTACTGTCCAACCAACAGGTACTTTAACTTGGACTTTTTCGTTGTTTGTCCTGATAAAGTTAACAGTTATCACTTATTCTCTGTGATTAGTCCTGGCTTTGGTGCAATGATAGTGCTTGTATTGTTCTCGTATGATTTTAAGATTTCGTCTTTAGGGTCTGTTATAAAGACTATTTTATCTTTAGCTACTGTAATAGTATTGCTTTTACCAAACGCATTGTACAAAGACATCATTAATTGTATTGGTTGTCCTGGTGCTTTTTGTTGTGGTATGATTACAAATGGGTTCTTTAAACTTACCCCTTGGTCGTTTTCTCCTACCTTAGCAATTACATCTTCGCCTGTAGATAGTCTTAATATTTTCACTTCTTGCATAATATTTCCTTTTGTTTATTGTTATAATATATCATATATTTAGCGGTTTGTCAAGCGCCTGTTTCTGTTGCGAGGTACAGGCAAACCCCTAGCGGACTAAGCCGCTAATGCGAAACCTTGTGAGTTAGCATTTAATTAACAGTACGATGTTAGCGATTAATCTCCTAGAAGTTTTACCTACGAGTCGATCCTATTTCAACCCCATAAATTTTGGTTTAATGGTGGAGTTGCTCGGTATTGCACCGAGGTCCTGCATAGTTATTGTCTTCTTATCAACGACTAATCTTTTTTATCTATCGGTTTTAACCGTTTGCTCAAGGCGAATGTTCTATTAGGGTTTATACTGACATTCATCAATCGCATTAAATCTCTATTAACTAGTAAGTCTGAAGCAGCTCTAGGTCTACTATCTAATCCAACTTCTATATCTTTATATGTGAAACCATTAAATGTAATATCTAATAATACTGTAGGTCTAATTTCAGATGGTTCTTCACCCTCAGCATTTGCTCTAAAGATTTTACTTACACCATGTTTAGGTTTACTAAAAATCTTACCGTCATATTTCCATTTTACAATTTTACCATCTTTTTCTAAAATTTTATCGGCATGTAAAGCACATGCTTTTGATCCGTTACCACTATCAAGTTTAGCTCTAACTTTAGCAATGCCCTCTATTTCAACTGTCTCAAGCCAACCACATTCTAAAAGTGCTTGTCTATCCCAATGTTTTCTTTCTGAAATATAATCAACTAAAAACTCCATCATTTTTTCACCATCTATTCTTCCAGATGGTTCGCCTACTGAATAGTAATCTTTATATTGGTAACCCTCGTAATCAGCACCTGATCCTGGACTACCATTGATTTCTAAAATGTATGGTTTATTATTAAATACTATGTGATCAACTCCTACCATATATGCTTTTGAAACTCTAGCAGTTTTTAAAACCAATTCATATTCTTCTTCACTTAATATGTAAGGTTCTGCTTCAGCACCTCTGTGTGTATTTGATCTAAAGTCATAACTACTATGTACTCTTTTTGTACATGCAATAACTTTGTTATCTACCACAAAAGTTCTAACGTCAAACTTCGTAGGCATAAATTCTTGTATCAAAAGTTCAGACTCTAGTTTCCACATTGCTTGTGCTGTTGCAACTAGACCCTCATAACTTTCTATTTTGATTACACCGATACCTTGTGTACCAGTTAATGTCTTTAAGATTATAGGAAATTTACCACCAACCTTATCTAGTCCTGCTTTTATATTCTTTTCGTTTGATATAAAAGATGTTGTAGGTGTAGGTATACCAAATTTTTCAAATAGTAAAGCAGACGTAAGTTTGTTATCGCAAGTTAACATCGCAGCTCTTGTGTTAGCCATAAATGCTGACGAGTTTTGAAAGGCAGATATTAAAGAAAGACCAGCTTCGTCTTCTACTGCACCTGCTCTTGTTATACAAAGTGTATCTCTACCTGTAAAGGTGTATTCACCATCTTTACCATCGTAATTATAAACTGTAAGGGTATTCTTTTCTTCGTCTTTGTCTGTGATAATTGCTGATTTAGTATTTACAATAATACATTCTATCTTCTTCTTTTTACATGCTTTTTCTATAAGTTCAACAGTTGAATCCTTATTAGGTTTATCTGAATCGTTTATAGTAAGAATAGCAACCGTGATATTGTCTTCATCACGACTATTATCTTGCTCTGTTATGTAGTCTCTAAACTTTGGTATTTTCATCTTGACCATTTTCCTTAACAATTTTTTTACCTATGTTATATTTAGCAGATAATATCCACTCTTTTTTCTCTTTAAACGGTAAAACTTTTATTTGTGATAATGGTGCTTTGTTAGATACTGCTGTCTCTTTTAGAACAATATCAATTAAATTCCAGTCCTGTAATAGAACGGCTATTGTATTTCTACGTTGAATATCATTGTTTATTAAGGTTGCTTTTTTACCATCTAGGGCAAACAACTCTTTAAAATGTACTATGTAATACTTACCTTGCTTATGTAAAATATGACATGATTGGAAAAGAGTTTTATCTTTTCTACTTGCAACACCAATTCGTGTTAATGTTTCTCTTACCTTTAGGAAATCGTCTGGTTGCTTCAAGGTTACCTCTAACATACTCTCTTGTGTCCAAGTTACTTCTTCATTCATTTAGTTCTCCCGCCCTTGTTACAGGCTTCTTTAATTTTAATAATATTTTCTGGTGTAAGTACTTGTAAGGCTGTTCTCGCTTTTTCATTACTGTAACCATAATACTCTTTTACAACTTCCAAATCATGCAGTTTTTGTTTTTTGATCCACTTGCCTCCAAACCGCTTCTTTGTTCTAACACTATTTAGTAAAAATTGAAACTGTATATCCTTGTCCAAGAAGTGATAACCATTCATTTCATTGGCATGTGGAAGTGTATCCCAAAACATAGATAAACACTTGTTTATTATAAATGGTGGGTATTTTTTAGTCCAGGCTTGATCTGTTGTATTCAACAAATTGACCTTGGTCTCGTTAATTGCTTTTAGATAATCTTTTAGTTCGTACATAATATAATTCTGGTGCCCTTTATCCGAGTCGAACAGATGACCTACTGATTACAAATCAGTTGCTCTACCAGCTGAGCTAAAAGGGCGAAACCTTTCTACTTTCGTTTGTTATGTCTGCCCATATACCAATCGCCAGGTTCATAATCCCAACGTTTTCCATGATGTCCTCGTATATCTGCATACCACATTCTCATTTTAACTATAATTGTCCTAAATATTGTTCTCTTGGCCACTTGTCTTTTCTTTCTTTATCTTTAATATTATAAATGATATAATTCATTTTTTATCTTATTTATACGTTCACTTATTTAAACTTACAATTTGCCATAATCTCGGTCAAACAAGCAATTACATTGATTTCATGGTCTGCCACAAAAGCAGCCTTGTATTGGTAACCAGCAATAATAAGTATTGCTTGAGGTACCGATTTAGGATCTAAACTAATTGATAAATGATCATACACACCTCTGAATAAATCAGTGGCATCCATATCTAAATGCTGTATTACCCACTTACGCATATTATCAAATTCTTTTTTATGTAGATAGGACATCAGGTTTTTATAGTCCGTTTCTTTCAAATTGAATAGTATACCACTATCAATCTTACCACGTACTGAATACCTTTGTAATTCGTTAATAGTTCTCCTGAAGTCTGGGTAGTGTTTTTCAATTAATTGAGCTAAGATGTTCTTATCATACTCAACTTCTTGCTCTTTTAGAATAGTTTCTAAACGTTTCATAAAAGACATGGCCGTTTTCTTTACTTGACCATTGGTAACTTTAAAATCAATAACAGTACATCTACTATGTAAAGCAGGTATTATCTTATTCTTATAGTTGCAAGTGAATATAAATCTACAGTTGTTATAAAAACTTTCAATGAAACCTCTTAATGCAGGTTGTACAGACTCAGCGTTCATATAATCTGCCTCATCCATGATAACAACTTTGTGTTTTGATTCTGTATTGAATGATACTGTAGTGGCAAAGTTCTTAATCTTATGCCTCAATGTATCTATTTGACGACCCTCGTCTGAACCATTGATTATGATATAATCTAGGTTTAACTGCTCACACAATGCACGTGCTACAGTTGTCTTACCGGTACCAGCAGTACCAGTTAATAACATATTAGGTAATTCTTTTTTATCTAAAAATTCTAAAAATGTTTTCTTTGTATCTTCTGGTAAGATACAATCTTCAATAGTCTTTGGACGGTATTGTTCCACCCATAAGAAATCTGCCATAATATATACTCCAATTTATTCATTATCTATCACTTGTTAGAGAAAACTTTTTAACGATCTCCTCATCAACTTCATAACCACCTTTTCTAGTAGTCCACTCATCAACATATCTTTCAAAGTCATACTCTTGGATAAAATCCGAAACTCTATCTGATAATTTCATATCAGCGTCAAGGTCATCGGAAGAAGTTATTTTGGTTGCTAGTTCTAATCCTCTTTCAAAGATTGTTATAGTACCAAACTCCTCAATAATATCCTTTAAGGGTATTTCTCTGTTTATATAATGTGTAGATTGGTGATGTTCTCTAGTTTCAAGCTTAATACTTTCAACAGTACTATCTTGATCTTCTTCAACTTGAAGATTAGAGTTCACAAATGGATCGTCCACTTAAAACTCCGAATCAGGTTCTAATGCAATCCAATACTGTACTTGTTTTGCTTTAGAAATAAAACTTGAAATCTTAGCTTTAGATATTGCAACATCATAATCATCTGGTATCATCTTAAAGTTTTCTGACTTAAAGTAAGCATTAAACTTAATGTCTGATTCACCAATTGTTGTAGATACTTCGTTAGATGATTTGTTTTTCTTATCAGTTGCAACTAGTTTAATATTTTTACCATCACCTATAACGGCAACATCTGGTAAGTTTAAAGTAGTAACACCTTTTTGTAACTCAGCAAAGTCATCTTTTTTCAAAGTAAATGTAACATGATTATCTGGCATGTTTATCTTACTAGGTTTAAATACTGTAGATGGATCAGAGAAGTAATACTTAACTTCTTTTTTAGTTTTCTTATCCACGATAAGACAGTAACCTTTGCCAGTAAATTTAACCTCTGGACTTTGAAACAAGTCTAGTGATCTTAAAAATAATGGTAGATCATAGATAGCAAACTCGCTATCAAATTTTTCTTCTATATCAGCTTCTGCTAATATATTTCTCATGTTGGAAATAGTTTGTAACTTATTTCCTGGCTTTACTAAAATATTCATGTTAATATCACTGAAGTTTTTTAGTAACGCAATTGTATTAGTTGATAAATTCATTATCATTCACTCCTTTTCATTATTAATGGAGCGGATACCAGGTACTGCCCCTAGTTCTAAAGATTGGAAATCTCTCATAATACTTTTATACTATATCCGCATTATTGATCCTATTACAGATCAAATAAAAAGTCAAGCCTTAAACTGACTCCTTAATTTCTTTCACTTGTAAGTAAGATAAAACGTTTTCTGGAGAAGAAACACCATACGGATCCGAAGAATCGTTGATCTCTTTACCAGGTTCTACAAACATTTTCTCTATCTCACCGTCATTTATTATAGCTGCATATCTCCAAGAACGATAACCAAAACCAATGGCTTCTTTGGTAACTAACATATCTAATGCCTTTGTTAGTTCTCCGTTACCATCTGGTATCATCTTAACGTTTTTTATATTTGAAGCATGAGCCCACGCATTCATCACAAACGAATCATTTACTGAAACACAATAAACTTCATCTATGTTGTGAGAAATCTTAAAAACTTTTGCACTTGATTCATAACCAGGTAGTTGTTGTGATGTACATGTAGGTGTAAAAGCACCTGGTAAACTAAACAAAACAACTCTTTTATTGTCAAAGAGATTAGCTGATGTTACATCAACCCATTTTCCGCTTTCAAAGTTACATTCTCCTGATTCGGTCAGGTCACCAACTCTAGTTTTAAATGTTATTTTTGGTATCTTAATCATAATATAGTTTCATTATATAATAAAAGAGGAAGGAAGTCAATGCTCCCTTCCACTTTTTTTTAGTTTATTTATAGTTTGATATGTTGTCCTTTAATACCAACTACTCCAGATTCGGTAGTTTCACCACCATTATTATTATCTGGTTTCTGATTTTGCCACAAAAAACCACCTAGTTTAATGGGTAAAATCTTTTTGATCTTATCTAAATCAATATCAGTACCTGCTAACTTAGCTATTTGTTGAATCCACTCACATTCAGTATCAATATATTTCTGAGCATTTTCATTCCATTCTTCTCTTTGAGAGTATAATGCTGGTGCAGCTTTAGGTTCGTCAATGTAACCTATGATACTTACCGGATGTTGTTTATCATATTCCATATAAGTTTGTTTACAGTCACCAATAACTGATTTTAAAGTTGAATAATGAGTTACAAAAGCCAACTTACCTGTTTTTTCAAAGTTCTTATCACCTGAATAAGGTATATTGTTTTTTTCTGCATATTCTTTAACAGAGTTTAAACCTGTACCTTGGTGCCAAGTTCTAACAGGACCGTTTGATGATTTTTGAGTTTTATAAGACTTATAGATATTTCTTCTATCAGTTTCAGTCATTTCAGGAGTAACCCTTGAAATCCATTTCTTCACCTCTGATTTTTCATCTTTAATCATATCAGACTCAACAGCTTTAAGAACACCATTCACAATATCCTCTTTTGTATTTGGCGTATGTGCCTCACCTAAATGCTTATTGGATAAAAACTTATCAACAAAAACATCAACAGGTTTGCCTGCTGGTTCAACTACATCTACAATAATGGTTTCCCATTCTTTCATAGAAGCTGCCTGTGTTCTGGTAAATCCCCATTCTAGGTTAAAATACTCATCATTATCAGGATTAACTGATACGGCTATTGGTGCTTTGTCGTGTGACCAACCTATAGCCTCAAAACTACGAGCAATTGGTGTAGCGTTTGATTGTTTAACTAAATGGGTTCTTATTTGATTTTCTAATTTAGGAATTATATTTTTTAATTTTGTTATAATTCTCTTTTTAAATGTATAACCTTTTGTGTCTTTATATATCACACTAGGTGGACATTCCTTTAACGACTTATTCAAGTCAAAGTATGCTTTCATACTATCTCCTTTGCCTACTGGCTGTTAGTTTGTCTTCTTCAAATATACGGCTACTGCCTTAATGTATATCTGGCTTATATATAAGTACGTTATATTAATATACAACCCTACTTATAGAAATTCACTAGGCTGAGGATCCCTACCAGTTCCCTAGTGAATATCTATAAGTGTTAGTTTTTTTTATAGGTGAAACTAACAAAACACCATAAAGAAGCCCACTATATGCTTCTTTTTTAACGCTGTTAAGGACTTACGAGCAGCCTCAACCATAATATATATATCAAACACAAGCGTTAAATAACTAAATTATAAAAATTTTTCTCTTAATCTCTTGTTCTTTTTTGCATTAGCAATCATTTCTTTTTGCTTACGTCTTTTCTTATCTGATGGTTTTTCAAAGTGTTGTTTTTCTTTGAACACTTTTAAAAAGTTATCTTTAATAGATTTTCTTTTCATCACACGTAATGCTTGTTCTATATTATTATTTCTAACTTCTATTACTTTTTCTCTTGACAATTTATTATTCCTTTCTGTAGTGATTAATTTATCCTCTTATAACGTGGGTGGCCACTACACCACCCACAAGGATTACACTAAGCTTTAGACACTGTCTGAATCAGAGTCATCGTCTGATTCGTCTTGGTCTTCGCCAAGATCCGATTGTTGAACTAAATCTGCCTGTCTATTTTGTTCCATAATGTCTTCAACACTTGAACCAGAATCTACTTTGGTATATAGCTCTACAAACGAATTTTTTGTATCATCTTCAAATCTATTAGTACACATCTGAATCGCTTTTACTTTATTATTAAATATAGCATAAGCTTGAGTTATGTGGACTAATCTTCTTGTAGAGATAATCTCGTCAACACCACCATCAAAGTAAGTTTTTCTAATCACATCTGCCCACGTTGTAAGCTTTGTGATGAAACCTGCGTCTGTTTTACCAGCCGCCTTTAATGTATTTGTTAATATTTTTTTCTCAATAGCAACACTTGGATATTTCTGTTCAAATGTAACAGGAAATCTTTCAAGAAAAGCTTCATTAAGAATGTTTGTACCGATGAATTTACCATCTTCACTACCTTGACCTTTTGTATTGGCAGTAGCAACGATATTAAATCCAGTTTTTGGTTTAACAAACTTGTTAATTTTCTTAACATAAACACCTGATCCTTCAAGTATTGGTTGTAGACACATGATTTTATTAGAAGCTAAATCAACTTCATCTAATAATAAAAGAGCGCCTCTTTCCATTGCTTCAATCACAGGACCGTTTTGCCAAACAGTTTGGCCATCTTTAAGTCTGTAACCACCTAAAAGATCGTCTTCATCGGTCTCAATTGTTATGTTAACTCTGATCATTTCTTTTTTGGCTTCAGCACAAGATTGAATTACACCCATTGTTTTACCATTACCAGATAAACCTGTAATGAAAATGGGATAGAATCTATTAGATTTAATAATAGATTTCACATCTGTGTAGTTACCAAATGGAACAAATATTGGATCTTTTTTAGGTACAATATCACCTACTAAAGATGAAACAATATAAGCGGCTTCTGATTTAATCTCCTCAGCAACTGCCGTTTTTTTGTTTTTAACTGGCGATACAACAGGAGTAGAAATATCTTCTCCGTCTACCGGTAGTTTAAACAAAGATTTTCCTAATTTGTAATCTTTATTTTTGATTAACCATTGTGGAGCATACTTGCAACCAAATTTCTTGTTTGCCTCCTTCAATTGGTCTACTGTCAATTCTGTTGTTTTAAACATTGCGAAAGCATGTTCAACGAATTGCGTTTGTTTAGTGTTTAACATAGTGTTATCCTTTTGTTACGTTGTTTTTATCCTTTATCCTATCAGGATTTGTCATAGAAAGCAAGCCTAAAAGAAGCGTTGATACCATTACCTTTTAAGCAACCTCCTCTATGAATTTGTTTAATACCGTTCTGGAAGTGATTCTTCCTTTCATACTCTTACTGAATACTGACTTAATTGAAGCAGTTTTCGAATCATTTGTAATCGCTGATAGATCAACATTTTGAACTTTCATTGATTTACCATTAAGAAGAAAGTACTTATTGTAACCTTTGTTATGTACTAGTACTGCTTTTTCTTTTGCAAAGGTAGCTTTGATTCTATTCATCATATCATTTCTGTGATCGTAATTTTTAAAGTGTCTAACATAACTACTGATATCCCACCACTTGATTTGTTTAAGAACATAGAAACCAATTGTTTTAATACCGTGTTCTTTTTGAATTAATGTTAACATCAAATTGGTAAGTCCTTCTCTACTGTCCTCATTAACATATGATCTTTTACCAATTTTGATAACTGTTTTAACTGGTACATATGGTGCATTCTTATCAACGGCACCAACTCTACACTCATCTTTATGTTTTCTGGTAAGACCGTTCTCACCTAATATAACTTTTGCTTCACCTGTATAATTTGCACCACCGTCTGTTAGGGTAATGAAAGTCATTTTTTCTACGTTGTATTTTCTTTTAAACATAGGAACTATTTTAAGACACGTAACTAATGCTTCGTTAAGAGGTGTAGTACCAAGATTGTATTGACTAGGCATATGAAATCTACTACCTTCATAAGCTTTTTCATTATTCCAGAAAGAACTTCTAACGCTTTGATCATAACATGAACCCATATTGTAAACATACATTAAAGATTCTTCTAAATCTTTTTTCTTTGATTTATGATCTGCTAATTCAACTAGATTAAAGTTCTCTAAATACATGTCACCAGATTTGTATTTCCATACAGATTTATTTGTTGATTGACTGTACTTATCTAAACCTTGTTTATAAGAATATTCAGTAGTAAACATATATACTTTAAAAGGTATATTGATTTTTCTACAAAACATAACTAAATTTATTAATTGATCAATAGTCTTTTTAAGATCGTTTGCCATACTACCAGACCAATCAAGTAACATCATCATACCATGATTCTTCTCTGTAGGTATAATAGTTAATCTTTTAAATATATCATCACTAAATTTGTAATCTTTTAATTTTAAAGGATCAATAGTACCAGTTTTATCAGTACTAGCTCTTTTATATGCCGTAGCACTTTTTTTCATTTCAAACTCTTTAACAAGATAGTTAACTGTTTTCATGTTATCTTTGATATATTTTTTGTAGTCATTTTTTAACCACATTAAATATTCGTGTGTACCAGCATAATGCTTTTTTTCACCAGCAATATATTCTCTCATTTCAGATAGAAAAGTTTTATTAGAAATAATAACTTTCTTCAAATTAACATCTGGTAGATTAACATAGTTATAGTCACATGTTCTATCAGTTAAACTTTCTGTATTCTTTTGATATGTTTGATCAGTAACAGCAATGAATTTTCTAGAATCTAAATTGTAACCATCTTCACCCTCATCGGCACCGTTACCGTGTTCAGGTGCTGAATTAGTTGAGTTTGATTCTACTTTGTTATCTTCTTCTTTTACTTCATCTTTACTTTCAGTTTCCGCATAAGATTCATCTTTTTTTTCTTCTTGTTTTTCTTTAGACTCACCTGGTTTGATATGTTTATCAGCAAGTTTATATAACTTATCTAAAGTACTACCAGAAAAATCTGAATCCTTTTCTTTGTTTTTAATATCTTTTTTCTGCCAAGCTAACATTTCTTTTGCTAACTTAACTACACTAGTAAATGATGTAAGAGAATTAACTTTTGCTAACCATTTATTATCAGCAGTTGTAAAATTAATTTTAAGTCTTTTAGATGACTTGTAAAATACGTTGATCTTATCAATCAACATAAAGTCTTTGTTCATATCTTTGTTTTTAATACCAAAGAAATTTGCTTTGTTTAAGATATCAAAACCATTGATATAGTTTTTAACTACACCCTCATATCTTGTTTGAATTTTTTTGTCTATTCTACAATCTTCTAATACATTGATGTATGCTCTTAACTCATCATCATTTATTTTAGCCCATTTTCCGTAAGGAGTAAATAAAGCATGAGCACACTCATGGGCGATTAACATGTCATATACATCAACACTTTTAGTTTTAAAGATAGGTAGTGTTAGTACTCTATTCTTAACATCAAATGAAGCTGTCTTAACATTGTTATGTTGAATTGATATATTCTCTGTAGCGATAAGTTTAGCAAGTTGACTTTTTTGATCAAGGCTAATTTTTGTAGTGGTTTTATTTTTCATATACACTTATCCTATATGGAAAAGACAGGAAAGTCAAGCCATATAATTCGTTGTGGTTACTTGCTTATTGAAAGAACATAATGAGAACATTATATTTTCTTGTTTGATTCGTTATCTTCCGACTTGATTTAAGTACTTTTCCTTGCACTCTTCCCAATCCAAGTATATCAAATCATCATAGAAGTGTGATTCTTTGGAGAACCTATCAGTTGCTAATAGGTTTTTAATTCTTTTTGAAGCATGTTTTTCTTTCCATACTTTGACTAATCCCTCTGTAGACGAATCGAATCGTTTAATAAGACCATCATCTTTTACTTCACCTCTTAAATACTCATAAGTGTTTTCAAATAGTCTTGCAAAATAGATACCTCTGGCGTGGTCTGTTTTGATTAAAGATTTTTCTATACCCATTTTAGAATAAGTAAACATATACGATCTATTCTTGTGATCTCTTTTTAATGGTTGACCGTTGGCTCTCGTTGCTTCATACCATTCAAAGTATTTTCTAGTATGGTTTTTCTTTAACCATTGTTTAATTAGTTTTTTAGTTGCTGGTTGTGGTTCATATGAAACAGATCCCATAGTGAAACCCATACGTTTCCAATATTTTAAACCATCATATTGACTTAAAGTATTTGCTTTCGCCTTACCATATAAAGATGTTGTAGTAACTCCTACTAACTTGTCGCCATACTTGTCGTGCCATAATTTCTGTACCTGATCTGATAAACATAGATATGCTAATAGTTTACCACCTGTATAACTGTAACCTAATGGTTGTGTAGGTACAATAGAAGAACCAATTGCTGTATGATTAATCATGCCACCAAATGTTTTACTCTGTCTGTCCCAACCAATAGCACTGTCTCTAGGTGTTAAATCCATGAAGTCACCAGATATACAAATGACACCTAAATGTTTACCTGATCTATTATCATTTACATTAAAGAATAATTGTCTACCAATATTACTATTGTTTTTCATAGTAGATAAGAAAGTTCTTAATGTATTCCAGTTCTCTGATAGTTTGGCTGTTCTTACTGCTTTGCCTTTGAAATTCTTTGTACTGTCATCTGTAAATTCTAATACAGGTTCTAACTTATCATAATCTTCAGGTGATTCGGGAATCCAGATATTGTTTCTAACTGTATCTATTTGAGTTTTTTGTTCAGGTGATGTTAGTATTTTTTCAGTACCATACAATGTAGTTGATTCGGTTGTAGGGAATTTTCTATGTACTTCTTGCCACTTTTGAAATAGGGTATACTCTTGTACTGTCATCTTTGACACGTATCCCAAATCTTTTTGAATAGCTTCTGTAAGTACTCTCTCGTCTACTTGTTCAAGAGCCTCAATATCGTTTTCTTCTTGAAACTGTTTCCACTTTCTTTCAACGCCTTCTAAATCTTGCTTGGCGTGTATATCAAAGTCTTCTTTTGGTACTGCTGTCATAATGTAATCCTATCATAAACTTTCCTCAATGTCAAGCCTACTATGGAATCATCCTATTATCTACTTTTTCCATGGCTTTCTTATGTTTTTCATAAGCTTTCATCTGTTTTCCAGCTTTCTTATATGCCAAGTCTAGTTTCATTTTACTCTGTCCCTCTGTAAAATTTCTACCTAGAGTGTGTTCGTGTTCATGTTGGAATACTCTACTGATCATACCGTCTAGATGTCCTTCTTGTAGTTTACCATCTTCATCTTCGTACTTTACAATAACTTTACGTGGTCTTGTAATAGATAAAAAGACAAAAGGAAAGGTTAAACAACCCTCTTTCATCACTACTTTTTCCTCACCTTGTGTGATTATCATAGGATTGAAACATGCCATTTTTAAACCATCTTCTATATGAGGGTGGTCGCCTATTACGAACATGTTGAAAGGTAAACCAACTTGATTGCAAGTTAAACCTATGCCACCATATTTTCTCATAGTAGCAAACATCTGTTCCGCTAATTCTTTTCTATCTTTAAGACCATGTTCCTTTAACATATCATCACTGAAAGGTGCTATTGCTGATTGTATTCTAGGATCCCTAGGTGGTATTAGACTATATGTTTTAGTTTTACTATAATCTTTATGTTTAGGTTCAACAACCGTTTCAGTTACTTCTTCTTTGACTTTCTCCTCGTATTTCGGACTTTGTTTATTATCTTTAGCCGATATTTTAGTCATGTTTTGTTTAGGTTTTTTCATCACGTTTTTTTGAGTACTGCCCATATTTTCTCCTTATGCTTGTTGTAGTCTTGTAAAGTTTTTATATTTTTCAAACTTAATTATATTTGTAAATTTATCAAACATTATATCTCCTTTGTGTGATATAATAAAGATATTTTCTTTTGATAGTTGAGTTATAATCTTAAAGAAATCATCTGTACCTTGACCATCTAAACTACCATCAAAAATTTCATCTAGTATTAATAGGTTGGTATTGGTACTGTTTTTCATTTTAGCTATGTGTCTCCAAGTAAATAATAATGCAAGGTCTATTCTCATTTTTTCACCCTCACTAAAGTTATTATAGTTAAAGCCGTCTCTGAATCTACTCTTTATAGTTTCATTAAACTCCTCATCTAAATGAAAAGATACAAAGAAGTCCATAGCTTGTAAGTGTTGATTGATTAAGTTATTCATAATAGGAACATACTTACGTATAATCTGTGCCTTAGCACCCTTGTCATTTAAGATTGTTCTTAATATGTCTACGTAACTTTTTTGTTCTATTATTCTATCTCTTTCTATTTTACCTTCTTCTAAATCTAAATTTAGTTTTTCTAGATGTTGTTTAATTTCTTTACCATCAACTTGTTTGTTTTCTAATAGTTTAATTTCTTCGTGTATTCTATTACTGAATTTATTAATTTCATCTAAAGACGTTTCAAATTTAGATATATCTATATTCAATTCGTTTATCTTTTGTGATACCTTATTCATTTCAGTTAATTTAATCTCTGTATTAGTAATCTCTGTTAGCAATTCGTTCATGCCTTCTTGTAGAGTTTTAATCTTTTGTTTGGTTGCCTCTATCTTATTACCTTTAAACTCGTGATCAATAGGTTGTGTGCAAGTAGGACAGTTATCGTTGTTTTCAAAAAACTCTAATGACTTTTGGTGTGTAGATAAGTTAGTTTCAATCTTAGCTTCTAGTTTAGATAACTGATTTACTTTCTTTTCTACCTTGCCTTTCTCTGCCACTTCTTCTTTATGATATCCTATCTTCTCATTTAATTCTTCTATCTTCTTACTATATGTATTATTATCTTCTTTGTTTTGATCAATAAGCTGTTTCTTACCATCTAGGTCGTTCATATTAAGGTCGGAGATAGCATTGAAGTGATTTAACTCTGTTTCATACTTGGTTTGTATGAGATCACAACGGTGCCTCATTTCTATTACCTTTTTTGCAAGGTCTGATTGTTGACTTCTTAATATTAAATCCATAAGTCCGAATACTCTTATGTCTAATATTTCTTCTACAACCTCTCGTCTGTACCTAGGTTTCATTTTCATAAAGGGTTCATAAGATGATGAGCCTAATAATACTACTTGTAAAAAAGACCTATAGTTAAGTCTCATTATATTTTGTTCTAAATACTTTTGATAATCAATACTGTTGGCGTCCTGATTTAATAACTCTCCGTCACAATATATCTCAAATATATTAGGTTTGATACCACGTATTATTTTAAATTCTTTTGTACCAACATCAAAGGTTATTTCAACAATAGTTTCCGTATTGTTTATTGAGTTTACTATTTGTTCTTTCTTAATGATTCTAAATGGTTTATTAAATAAAACAAAACAAAGGGCGTCTAGTAGTGTTGATTTACCTGAACCGTTTTGACCTACAATTAATGTAGTATGTGATTTATTTAAGTCTATCTCTATCGGTGTATTACCTGTAGATAGAAAGTTTTTATATTTAATATTTTTAAATACTATCATTCATTTGCCTCTGTATATAATTCTTTAGCAAACTCCTTTAGTTTATGTTTATCTAAATCTGTGTCTATCTGATCAATATAGTTACCTAGAAAGGTCAACGTATCTTCTCCTGAATCTAAAATGTCTGCTCTTACTGTTTGAGTAATATCATTTGTATCTTCATTAATAATTAATTCATGTACGTTTGCGTTATTATAAAATCTTTCAACTAGTCTACCATACATATCGGTATCAGTTTTTTGAGATACGAATAGTTTTACGAAACAGTTTTCATAATCTTTTAAATCTAAACCATCATAGTTTGTTTTAGTATCATCATATACCAATTTTTTAAATATAGGCATAGGGTTTTCTATTCTATCTAACTCTCTGGTGTCCGTATCAAACGTATGAAATCCTTTAGGACAGTTATAGTCTGACCACATAATTTGATATTGTGTACCTAGATAGAATATCTGGCCATCATCTGACTTCTTGTGAAAGTGTCCTGATAATACTTTTTCAAATCTTCTAAAGTGTTCTCTTTCAAATCCGTGTTCGTTCATAACTCCTTTATGCATTTCAAAACCTTTTACTTCTAAATGACCCATTGCAATTTGTGATGTAGAGTTATCAATCTGAAAGATAGTATCTTCTCTATTATCGTCACAAATCCAAGGTATAAACAACATATCTAAACCACCAATATTTACTTCGGTTGCTCTTGTATATATTTTTATATCAGGCCCTAGATTTAAGTTTTGTATGGCATTGACTTCATTTGTATTCTTATAATAGGTGTCATGGTTACCTAATATAACATGAGTATCAATATTTAATTCTTGTAATCTATTCCAGAATTTCAGTCTGAAATTGTGTGCTGTATTATGGTTTATAAACTTACGTCTATCAACGACATCTCCTAAATGCACTAATGTATCTATCTTATTCTCTATTAAATAGGGAAAAAATAGTTCATCATAAAATCTATTCTGATAATTGATGAAGTGTGGAGAATCGTTACGGCAACCAAAATGAGTATCGTTTAGTAATGCTATCTTCATACTTGACTTAACTTAAAAAATAATCTAAAGTGCTTGTCTTCTTTCTAGGTTTACGTTTCTTTTTAGATTTAACTATTTCTTCAGCAATTTTTTCTTGTGAATCCATAGGTAAATTTTTCTGTAAGTATTCCGTCATCTGATTCTTAAACTCTCGGTCTTCACCTGGCTGTAGAGCAAAGTCATCTAGATTAGATTTACTTATCAGTTTATGTTTAATTGTAACTTGCTTTTTCTCTTTTTGTATTCTTCTAATAAATGCATAGTAGATTATTTGAGTAAAGTAAGCAAAAGGATTATTTGATTTTTTACCATCAAAGTTGTCAAGATATTGTAGACAGTTTTCAATACCATCTGATATCATATCATCTTTAAATGTGTAGTTTATAAAATTAGGTCTGTATGAAAGGTGATTCGCAATCTTTAAAAAACAACTGCCAAGGTAGTTACCCACCATTGGTTTAGGCTCTTTCAATCTTATTGCTCTACGTACAGCTTTTCTGTAGATAATCATAGCCGCCAAGAACTCTTTATTATTTACGTAATGTTCTTTTTTCTGTTTGTTATTCATAATATTAATATACTATATTTTTTCTTAATTGTCAATGTTTTAAGACATTTGGAGCGGGTCAAGGGAATCGGACCCTCTACCTAATCGTTGGCAACGATTCGCTCTACCAATGAGCTAGACCCGCCTCTCAAAAATTTAGTTTCAATTACTAAATCCTAACATTGACTTTCGGTGAATTATATGTATAATGAACGGTGTAGCCGTTTGATAAGGAAGCTTGGAGTACCAGCGTCCTCTAATGGATTGTTCCTTCTTCATCATCATCATAATCTTCATCAAATATCTCGTTGATCTTCTTATTCTCGCCAGTGGAAAACTTAATCATGGGTTTCTGTTTATTATTATCCACCATTGGTATGTCATTATATTCATCAACAACTCCCATATAACTCTGTGTCATACTACTATTGGCATTTGTGATGGTCATTATCTTATCTTTTGGAATAGTTATCTTAACATCGTTAGTGTAAGCAGTCCATCTTATTAATGCAATGTAATCCTTAAATCCGGAAACGGTGATTTGAGGAACGTATTTGATTAGTAAAGGTTTTACAATACTAATAGATTTATTAGAGGTGTGCAACTGTTTGGCACCAATAGGTAAATCGCAAACAATATCATCACCATTTACTAATTTAATTATTTTAATGTTATTTTCCATTTTTCTCTCCGTTTAAATCTATGTTGTGAATTTCATAATTAAAGTCTTCGCCATTGTAAATATTTATCCGTTCTCTGAAGTGTGCCAGTGTATAGTTCTCTTTTCCATTATAACTTATGTCATCTGCTATATCATATAAGGTCGCAGCTGAATTATTATCCTTTAATCTTAAACCTCTACCAATTGATTGTAAATTTCTTACACGTGACTTACTAGGACTTGCAAAAATAATGTTGTGCAAATTCTTGATATTTATACCTGTACTAAATGTTCCATAACTCGCAACAATAATAGCGTCATCTGATTTTTCTGTAATAAATCTTATAGCTTCTCTGTCCTCTGTTTCAACTCCACCATGTACAAAGAATACTTTTCTATCCTCTGCCTTTTCTTGTATTAGAGTTTTTAATATTTCGCCATGTTTTTCTACGTATTGAAATAAACATAATGTATTACCTTTTAGATTAATTGCCAAGTTTCTAATATACTTATTTCTTTTTTCATTAGCAACCAAGTAATGCATTTCTTCTTGATAAGTCTTATCTTTCATAGTATGCCTGACCTCTTTGTCATGTTGCAATACTAAACATATAATTTTTAAATCTGCTAATTGTTTATTCTCTTGTAATTCTGTTGTAGTTATAACCTTATTTACAGTACCAAAAAGTCCTTCTAACACTAGTTTATGTGTCTTTGTTCCATCTAATGTACCTGTTAAGCCAACTCTGTACTTACATTTATCTAATTTAGTAAGTATTTTTGTAAGTGAAACTGCCTTAAATAAGTGTGCTTCGTCTCCTATGACCATACCAAACTGTTTAAACCATGCTTTTGGTTGATTGTATATTGATTGCCATGTTGATATTATAACGTCTTTGTTTGTATCTTTGTCATGTCCTTGATATATTCTATGTACGTTTTTCTCTGGTGTCCAACCATAATCAGCAAAATCTTTAAACAGTTGTTCTACTAGTGATGTTGTTGGCACTATAATGAGTACTTTTTTATTATTCGGTTTAAGTCTTAACATATTGAATCTTACCATTAGATATATTATAAGTGACTTACCAGAGGCAGTTGGAGATAATAGAAGACATCTATTCTTTCTAGTAGCATATATAAATGCGTCTCTTTGATAGTCTCTTATTTCCATTGGTATTTTAAGTGCCTTTAAAAAACCATCTACTTTCTTTTCATCAACCTCTACATCTTTTATCTTTGCACCATCTACAATTTGTACTTTATTATCTTCACACCATTTTAATATGTAAGGATATAAACCAGCATAGATTTGTCCAGTTGCATATGAGAATAATCTTATTTTTCCATCCCATACTCTGTTACGATATGCAGGAGTAAACTTATAACCTGGAACTTCAAAGCAAAAATACTCTGATAATTCTCTACGTATAGCAGCGTCGGCCTCTATCTTAATATAGACCTCGTCAACCTTATCAACTATTAGGTATTTAACTATTGACATTATGCAAAAGACGGACCAACGATCCAACCAACTAAAACCTTTCTTGTTCCTTTGGTAACCTTATTTACTTTATGCCAAACAAATGATGGAAAAGATATAATTGTACCTGTTGTAAATTTACCTGTAAACTTTTGATTTTGATTATTACCTTTAGGAGTTGGAGTAGCTAATTCAAACTCGCCTCCTTCATAGTCTTCATTTAAAATCAATGTGAAACTTATCTTTCTAATGAAACCATTATCATATGGTTTAGTATGAGAATCTATATGCCAATCGTAATGATCTCCTTCTTCGTATATTGTATATTGAAAAGGTTCAAACTCCACTAAATCAAAATTCCAACCTGCTGATTCATTATGTTTATTAATAATGTTATTCATATCATTGTATAGAGTATCGTTTTGTTTAATCCATGCAACTTTACTACTACGATTTTTACCATTACCATCTTGTATTCTGGCTTCGTTCATTTTTAAAGTATCACATAATGAAATTAACTTTTTACAATAGTCTGGTTCAAACTTTCCCATACTGACACAGTTGGTATTATTTAAATACATTATACTGCCCCACTTGTAAATCTTTTCCAATCAATTGCATTTTTAATAGTAAATGTACGATTGGTTATTTGTCTTAATGTTCTATCTAAAAAGTCTACGACAACCTTTAAGTATTCAACCTTTTGTGTTGCCTTTTGTACCACTTCATCAGCGTGTATATATTTGTCAACGTCTGTTCTTAATATCTTTAGATTAAAAGGTTTTAAAATGTATACTTGTGGGTCTGATTTACCCGAATAGTATTCCCATTTTTCACGATTAACTGTTCTTAATTCATCTTCAGCACGTGTTAATAGTAACTTAAATTTAGTTAAGTGTTTTAAATATTTGTTATGTAGGGCTGGTGTTTTTAAAGATTCAATGTCTAACTCTATGTCGTTAAGTTTTAAATCTTTGTCGGCTTGTTCTTGTAATTGTTCTAAATCCATAATATCTCCAAATTTCTTTCATTGTGTTACAGGTCTTAATATCTTCTATTAAGATGTTGTAACGCTAGTTTTTTTGCCTGTTAAAGCAAAGTCATATATCTTATAGTCAAATGTTACAGTAGCAGTTAAGTAATCTACATCTGTTGCTTGTTGGTTATAGCTTAAACCTGATAGTGATATAGGAAATACATCACTGAATCTAACTTCTAAAACCGAGTTGTTTTTGTTTGATAGTACTGATAGAGTTGCGTCTGAAAATGTTCCACCAGTATTTGGTGATCCATACTTAACACGACCAGCGTCACCTAGTACACTTGTATTGCTTGTAGGGAATCTATCTTTTCCACTATTTAACAAGTTACTAAATTCTTTATGATCTGAGGGAAAACCAAAACCTCTTAACCAACCATGTATCTCTTGGTAGTTTTCTAAATTTTCATCAACCATAAAAGATACTATAAGTCTTTCGTAGTTTAACTTTTCTCCTGGTAATGGAATATCTTTGAAAGGTGTAGATTGAGAATAACTATCTGATAGAGATATGCCTGGTAGTGTTGCAGCCGTACAAAAGTATTCTACTTTAGGAAGTTTAAGAATACTAAACTTAAACTGTGTAGGACTTGCATAATCTAATTTTGTTGGTTGTCTACTTTGTGTTGTTGTCATACTATTATTTATCCGTGTCCTTATCTATTTCTTCCCACTCCTTTTCGGTAGATTTTTGTTCTAAAACCTTTTCGTTATCTGTTAGAACTCTATCTTTTTTTTCAACTTGTTCTATCTTATCTTCAATATTATCTAAAGGATTTGCCTCTGGAGTATAAAAGAAACCAAAGTAACATAATAATACAAGTAATATAATTACTTTTAAACAAACAATTATAACTAACATGCCTAATATTGATCTTAATAAATTCTTCATATACACTATTTATACTACTTTCTTTCCCATGCTTTTAGTTTACCACCTTTAGCAACAACCATTTCTTGTTTGTCTTTTTTCTTTTTATTACTACGACATGTATCCCAGCAGGCCACAGGACCTCTATTGTGTTGTAGTGATTTATAAAATGCTTTCCACGCTTCACTATCTATTATTTCTTCTAACGTATTATAGTCTTCTATTTTACTTTTTTCAATCAATTTCGTCCACTCTTTATCGCCTGTCATATTTCTTGTATCACAATGACAACAAGGTAATAAACGACCTCTATTGTCTACAGCAAGATTCATGTCACCTTTAAAACACATAGGTTTCATAGTTATATCTGACTTGATACCATTTTGTTCATCTGTTATAATATTACCATTTTCATCATACAAATTTGTTCTACTAGGAACCCTTGCTAGTTCATCATATTCACTTACATGTGGAAAATTAAATTTTATTGTCATAGGTTTATTGCATTACCGCAACCTTTGGATTAAATGTTTGTTCTTCTATACGTAACTTCTCTTTACCTTTTGGTATTAAAGGATCAGAACCATCATCTTTATACCATCTTGAAGAATTAATTAAATTAAATATTACACCGACTTCATCAGCCATTTTCATACACTCATCTAAATCATTTTCATTGTAACTAAAAAGTATCATTTGCCATATAGGTAATTTATTTAAGTGTTCTTTGGCTAACAACAATCTTTTAAACTGTTTTTCTCCGTCTTGATTTTTTCTATACTTATGACTATGTTTAGGTAGACCATCTATACCAAACCACCATTGTGTATCAGGATTTGCCTTAAAAGCTTCTATAAAATATTCATCTGATTTAAATGATGAGGCATTGTGTACTTGACTTATTTTTCCTTTTTCTTTTATCATCTTTAACATATCAATAAAATGAGGGTGGTGTATAGGGTCTGAATATTGACCACAAAATTGTATTCTATCAAAGTAAGTAGATATCTTATCAAATTCTTCCATTGTTATATCTCTACCTGGAGTCTTTATTGAATTTCCGTTTTGATCTTTATCTTGTCTAGCACAACGCAAACATTCTAAAGGACATCTATGAGATAAATCTAAATTTACTTTGCTAGACTGAAATAATCTTTTATTATATTTAGGGTTATGACGATATTTCATACCTTCAAAAATTTTATTATCACTCATATATAATGTCTATGTCTCGTCTGTTTGTATCATTGATGTATCTCTATATACCTTTGGCGTATGTTCATAAAAATACATGTCGTATATCGTTGGAACTCCTATTAGTACATTAAGAACTATTAAGATCCATATGAGTTTGTTAAAAAACTTTTGTGTTCCTTCGTCTATCTCCGGCTCTATACGTCTGTTTTTTATCATACTTAACTCTACACTATATTTATACTATCTTCCAGGACCACCAAATAGGGCAAGTATCACTAATGCTATTATCAGAATTGCTGTAAACAAATGACTGTTAGGGTTCATTGTTATCCTCCTTCTTTTGAGTTTAAATTTCTGGATTATTTAGGCCAAAAAAAAGGGCCCGAAGGCCCTTTTTTAATAATGATATCGTTTCTCTTACGATTACATAATGTTTGATACTTTAACTTTTTGGTAGTATCTGTTTGAGTTAGGTGTACCTGAATCAGTGATTCCTGTAACCGCACCCGAAGCAGCACCAGTTTCCGCAAAAGGATTCGCAACTAAACCGTATCTAGTTTTGAAACCAATTTTTGGTTGGAAAGTATCTTGACCAACTGCTCTTACCATTTGTAATGGAACATAAGGACAGTAGAACATACCAGCGTCATAAGGTGAAGTACCTTTGTAACCAACAACGTAGTATTGGCTAGCGCTTGAGTTTGCACTGTATGGATCAATGTATACTTTAAATCTACCGTTTAATACACCAGCAAATGTACTGCCTGTGTCGTCAACGTTTAGATTGTTGTTTAAAGCAGGTGTGTAATCTAAAACACCGGCCATTTGTAGAGCAGAAGCGACATCAGCAGAACAAATAATCATGTTCCCTTTACCTCTTCTTGTTCTTTGAGCGATTCTGTTTGCGTCTCTTTCCAATTGGAACATAAGACCTTTGAATCTCTCAACAGACCATCTACCGTTTGAGTCAGTATCTAAATCAAAGACACCAGCAGTAGTTGTGTTAGTAGCAGCACCCTTTTCAGAGTTTATGTAAACAGCTCTTACAACTTCTCTGTTGATTTCCGCAAGGATCTCAGCAGATAGAATGTTTGCAAGTTCTGTTTCAGCGTCTAGACCGTGGATTGCTTTTAAATCTTGAGCAAGTTCCATAGTGTATTCAGCCTTTAGAGCTCTACTTCTAGCAGTAACGGTTGTTTTCTCTATTGAGAAAGCCATTTCTGCAAAAGCATTTCCAGCAGCGTCGCCTAATGCTTCAGCGGCAGCTGTAGTCATACCTTGACCTCTAGTATAAGCACCTGCAGGACTATCGTTAAGAACTGAAGGATTTGTTCCTCTGTGTTCTGTAACGCCGTCACCAGCAGCTGAAGTACCAGCAGCATTTCTAGATGAGTAATCAGTATCAGCTTCATCAAACATGGCTTCGTTGCCAGTTGCTGAAGTGTATCTTGATCTCATTGCGAAAATAAGTCCAGTTGGACCAGTCATCGGTTGTACACCAGCGATATCGTAAGCGATAAGGTTAGGCATAGCTCTTCTTACTAATGAAATTAAAATTGGATCCCAATTTGAAGTTCCACCAGTGTTATTCGTAGGAGCAGCTTCGCTTAAGAATGCTGAATCCTCTTTCATTGCACGTTCTTGGTTTTCCAAGACAGTAGCAGTAACGGCTCGTTTGTAAGAGTCACTGATTTTTGGTAAATCAGGATGCTCTAAAACGGGCTGCCATTTTTTTTCGTATTGTTCTGATAAATACATGTTTCTTTATCTCCCTATTATTTTTATTTGTTAGACAATTTAATGTCTTTTGTTTGACTTATAGCGGCACTATAAGCAGCCATCGCATTGCTAAGATCCTCGTTAGAGTTTCCTTCGCCAGCCGCTACTTCATCTATACCGTCACCAGTAACAGTCTTAGGTTTGAAATAAGATTCTTTTATGATACTTACTTTTGCTCTAAAATCGGTTTCTGTTGAATAATCTACTTCTTCAGCAAGTTTGTTAAACTTTTCTTTTGCAGTTTCAGTTAAGTCTTTTGAAGCTTCATCTAAAATTTCAGCTTGTTTAAACTTGTTACCTAATTTGCTTAGTTCAACATTCTTCTCAATTGATTCGTTAAGTTTCTTTTCTAACGTTTCAATTTTTGAAGCTTGATCTTCAAGTACATTATATTTTTCATCTGGAACATTTATGTAATGGTCTTCAAATAATTTTTTAAGACCACTGATAAAGTCCTCAGCGATTTCGCCTTTGATTCCTCTTTCTAAAGCAAGTTCGTTTTCTTTCATCCATTCTTCTACCACGTATGATAGATAAGAATCAACTTTTTCAACTAACTCAGCTTTTGCTGTAGAGGTTTCTTCTTCGAATCTTTTGTTAAAATCTGCTTCAATTTCTTCTGAAATTTCTTTTACTTTAGATTTAATTGCAGTTTCAAAAATTGTTGCAGCTTTTGTTTTGAACTCTTCCGATAAATCAGATTGTCCAGCGATTAAAGCTTCAACATGTTCTTTTACGTCTATGTCTTTTGCTTTAACTTCTTCGTCCTTCTCGTCTTCTTTTTTCGCTTCAACTTCTTCTTTTTTAGTATCAGCTTCCTTGTCGTCTTTTTTGTCAAGGTATTTTTTCAGACCAGCTGGCATTTCGCCTTCTTTAACTGTTTCTTTATCGTCAGCGTCCGTAGTTTCTTTAGCACCTTCTTTTTTAAGTGTTGGCATTGCGTCAGCAGAACCTTGACTTTTTTGAGCAGGTTGTCCAGAAACTTGTTTAACTGTTTTTGAAGCATCCGGGTTACTGTCTGTAGGTTTAACTACAGCCGCACCTAAATCCTCAGCACTATTTGATAAGTGATTCGGTTCAGCTGCAACAGCATTTTTTTTCGGAAGATCAGCAGACGGATTGGCAGTATTTTCTGCTACGTCTTTCTGGTCTTTTGTTACTTCAATGTTTTTTAAGTTTTCGGCCATTGAGATATCTCCTTCGTATTAATTTATTTTCTTTAACTAGTTATAAATTCTTGTGTATATTTATAAGACTAGAGTTTTTTAAGAAAGTCCTTAAAGACTGTCGCTTTAGCTTCCGCCAATGCAACGCTTTTCGCTCTTTCAATACTCATTTTCCAGGCATTTAAGTCCCTTTCAATGAGAACGCCATTGTCCCATACCCACTCTTTACTCTCCATTATGCCTTCAACGAAAGCATCCGGAGCTGATGGATCTGCAACAATATCAGCAGCAGTAGCTAAATAAAAATCTCTACCTACATAATTTACACCGCCTCTTGTTTGTAATGAACCCATACCTCTAGACGATACTCCTAATTGAGCACCCTCATCAATAAGACCTTTTACAATCTTACCATATGGTGTATTCATTATTTTTGCTTCACCAATAAAATTAGAACCATCTGGATAGAGTTTAGTAATCATATGCGATACTCTCTCTAGGTTTACTGTTGGACTGTCTGGATGTCCAAGTTCACCAAATGCTCTTTTCTTATTGATAAATTCTGCGTTATATCTTCTTACTTCGTTGTCAAGTATGCCTTTTTCATAGACACGTCCATTTTTATTTTTAATCTCTGCTTGTAAGAAAACACCTCTAATTTTATAGTCTTTCTTGCCATTGGTTTCTTCAACCAACATTTCTGACTGTGTAATTTCTTCGGATATTAGTTTCATATATTCCCTCTTTTAATACTTATCTATATTTATAAGATTTTTTATCTAAACTCTAACAAAATCGTATAATTATCACCAGCTGCAAAGTTCTTTGTAGACAGTAATATATCGCCTGTTGGTGTCGTTGCATTGTTAGATATAGAGTTTCCAGAGGTTCTTAAATCCCAGTGACCATTTCCAGAAATTATTGCTAATGTTGAATTAGTTGCACCTGACCACATTAATTCTACTGCTGATCTATTATTTGAAGTACTAATTGAGTACCATACTTTAGCTAACTTTCTCTCACCATCTTCCGTCATAAATGTAAGTGCTGAAGCGTCAACCTTATTGACTAAAGTTTCTCCAGTACCGTCTGAAAAATTTGTAAGTTTAACTACATATTTTATACCAGTTGTATCTGATATAGTTTGTTTTGTAACTGTATCTGCCATATTTTATATCCTATTGTGCGTCATAGTAAGTTTTTGATAACTCACCACGTTCCACTGTAGTTCCTTTTTTTCTAGTTTTTATGTAAGTTTGTACTGTATCACTAGTTCCTGGTTTAGTGTATGTTCTTATTCCGCTAGCAACTGTTGAATTAGCACCGGCGGCTGAATCACTATAAGTTGCACTTACTGTGGCAGCATTATCATACTCCCATATATTGTTTGAATTTGTAACATCTACCCACGCCATATTACTCTCCTAGTTTTTCCATTATTTCGTCTGTGAAATAATCTTCTAATTGTTCTTTTTGTATACTATGTTTTGTAACAACACTATCAACTGCATTTTCAAATTTTACTACTAAATTCTCTGTAGTAATATCATTATCTTCATCAATAATTTTATATACTTCTTTAATAGCAGTTTGCATAACAGGAGTTAACTCTCTATAAGCATTGCTATCAAATAGTTTATTGTTTTCTACAATATCACTAACCTTTTTCATATTGTGATTAAGCACCCACATTATCTAATGATACCTCTGGTGCGTCTGCTGGTGCCTCGGTAGCAACTGGTTCAGCAACTTCTGGTGCAGTCGCAGCCGCTAACTCTGGTCCTGATTCTCCAGGTGTTCCATCTGCGTTAGTTATTGTTCCGTCTTGATTGAATTGTCCTGGTGTCGCAATATCTGGTTTAGGACTACTAAATGCTTGGGCATTAAACATATTGCCAGCAACATCTTGTCTCTTATTATCTAATGCGTCACCTACTTTAACTCTTAAAGCGTCTTTAAATGAATCACCTGCTTCAGCATTTTTGCCTGCTGATAATTTATCTATAAAGTTTTTTATTTCACTACTCATATTTTTTCTCCATTAATTAAGGTCATCTTCACCATCAATAGTTTGTTGATTAGGTGATGATATTATTCCTGTGTCTATTTCTTTTTTAATTTGATTGTCTATTTTTTCTATATCTGCTTCAGTTTGTTTTAATATATGCTTTCTAACATACTCAACTGAAAAGTATTTTCCAACATAGTCTCTTACATCATTAGCTAAACTTATTCTGTCTTTCAACATTTCAGCATGCTTAAGTTCCGCAAAGTGACCATCTTGTAAAAAGTCATAGAAAATATTATCTCTGATAATTGGCCATTCTTCTTCAGCAATTACCCCTTTTAAAACAAGTTGTGTTTTTAAAATATCATTAAACAGTTCAATAAATTTCTTTCTTAATCTTTGAACAAATTTAGTAAATTTTAATTCGTCTCTTGTAATTTCTGTTGATCTTCCTAAATTAAAACCTTGAGAAGCTTCTAATCTACTTGAAGGAACATTTAATGATCTATAAAGTTTTGCTCTAAAGTATTCAATATCTGTTATTTCTCCTAGATTTTGACCACCTGGAAGTGTAGTAATATCTGTTCCTCTACCACCTTCTCTACTCGGTAACCAAAAGTCCTCTAACATAGACATATAGTTTCTATCATCTCTGATTTCTCCTGTGCCTGCGTCATAAACAAGTTTATTTCGGTATCTTGCCATAACATCTCTCAAATATTGTTCTGCTTTTAGTTTAGGTAAGTTACCAACATCAATTTTGAATATTCTTCTTTCAGGTGCTCTTGCTATTCTGTAAATAACAGCAGCGTCTTCAATCATTCTTAATTGATTAACTGGTTTAATTGCTTTATGTAAGTATGATAATACTATGTTTTTATTCTGATCTATTAATCCTGATGGACAAAACGCAATTGTATCAGGTGCAATTTTAATACCTTGTAAACTAGCACCACCTACGCCTCTTTCATTGTATATAAAGTATTCCATCATTTCGTCTACCATATTTGTAGCCGATGGAGCAACTCCGTCAGGTCTTCTTTTTCTTACCTCTCTAATCTTTTTGATTTTACGAGGGTCAATATATTTAAGTTCAGTAATACCTTTTCTATCAGTTGTAGTATCTATTATCTTTTGAAAATAAATTCTACCATCAACATACCATCTTCTAAAAAGATCGTGTCCTCTTGTGTTGAATTGTAATAGTCTTAATATTTCTGCAAATTCTTCCTCTATTTTTCTTCTTACATCACGACCATAAGGAACAGATTCAGTTATCATTTTAACTGATTGTTTGTTCTCGTTTGATACAATTGCCTCATTGACAATATCTTCAATTGCCATGTCGCATTCAGGATGTAATGAAATTTCTCTATATCTTCTTATAAGATCCGATTCGGTTTTTGCACTACCTTCCATGTCAAGGTGTGACGCAAAATGCCCTCCAGCAGCAACTACTTGTGTGCCGTCCTCTGCTTGTGGGGTACTAAAATTCTGTTTCGGGTCCGACTTAGGTTTAGATTTTGTAATATTAAATCCAAAAAACTCTGCCATAATTTAATCTCCTTATTTCTACTACTACTTATAATAGTTTTAAAAGGGCGGTTTTAAGGCCGCCCTCTAAATCTATATTACGTTGTAGTATTTGTTTCAAAGTATTGGTACTCAAATGTAACACCAAAAGTTTCTATTTCTGTTGTTTCACTGTAAGATAAGTCAATACCAGTAATCTCTGTAGGAAATAATCCTCTCAAAGTATACGATTTAACGTTGTTACCGTTTCTGTCAAGATGATCAACAAAAGCGTCTACTTGGTAATCAACTGGATTAGTTAATCCCTCGTTATCAGTCATATTATTAATACCATTCTGCCATCTTTCAAAAGCATTTCTGATTTTGAAGTTTGTATCGTTTAGTACTGTAATTGACCAACTCGCTATTGTTCTATCGCCTGCAATTTTAATTGCTCTACCTCTAAAAGGAACGTTGATATTTGATATCGTCATTCCAGGAATAGATGTAGCTGTACATAGAAACGCTAAGTCTTCTATTTCTCCACCAACTTGTGCGTAACCAGGGAAAGGCATTGTAACCTTAAACTGATTGGCTCTTGCGCCACCGCCTGCAAGTTTAGCTTTGAAGTCATTAATGTTTGCCATTTTTTATTTCTCCTCTGCTAATTAACCGCCTGCGACTTCTTCAAAAGAAACGCCGGTTCGTGTTGCGATGAATTGTAATGTAATAAAGTTGATACTTCTTGCTGGTTTGATAAATATCTCAGCAATAAACTCATTTCTATCAATTACTTCACCTGTGTTATTTGATTCGTCACATACTACTAAAAAGTCTGTGATACCACGTCTACCTTGTACTTCTCTTAAAAAAGGTTCAACTATGTTTCTAAAGTTTGCTCTTGTAAATTCATCATTGAACTCAAAAAGTTGAAATTTAGAAGCAGTAGCAATCGCTTTTTCTAATACAATAAACAATCTTCTTACGTTTATTCTATCAAAAGCACTTGGAGCTGATAATCCTGTTTTGTCACCAAAAAGAATTGTGCCTTGACCTGGGAATGTTACCACAGGATTAACACGAGCTTTGTATAACTCATCTCTTTGAGATTTTTTAGGATTGTATGCTAATTTAACTGCGCCTCTTATAACACCTCTGTTATATCCAGCCGGTGAAAACCAACTGTCTGCAATTAAATCAGTTCTAGCCGCTAGACCTGCAATGTCTCCATTTAATGGAACATATCTATATACGTCATTATATCTGTCGTACATATATTTGTAACCACTGTCTATCATCACGTATGATGATGATCTAATACCATTGCAAAATGATAAAACATTTTGTGTTTGCGTAATAGAAGAAGCAACACCAGCTACATCTGTTCTCTGAGGAGATACGAATGCGATAGCGTCTTTTCTTTTTTCTGCTAATGATATTAAGTCGTCTACGTGTGTAGCGTCACATTTACCACCCATGATTAGGCCAACATCTACTGTTTCAGAATCTTCAAACATTTCGTATGCTGTTTTTTTCTGTCCTGTAGTTGCCGTTGTACCGTCAGCACCTGCTTGTAATGAATCAGTTTTAATAGAATCAACTGCTGTAAACGTTATGCCTGCAGCCGCTGAACCATGATTTGTTCCTGAAGCGTGGTGATCTGTCCAATAAATGTAATTTGATTTATTGTAAATTACATCTGCATAGTAATTAGTATCACCTTGTGGAGTTTTAGCGTCTGAAGCTTTTGAAACTTTATCAAATACTTCTAACACTTCGCCACGAGTTCCTGTAATAAGACCATCTTCGTCTATTACTACAACATGCATTTCGTCATTAACACCTAATCTCGCTGTTGCGTGAGGAGATGTTCCAGGAGCACTTGATACTGCATCAAAATATTCCCAAAGTCTTTTAACGTTTGCACCGTTAGCAGGTACTTGGTGTAAACCACCTTGACCTGTGTCTGATCTAACGAAAGTTATATCGTTAGAGTTAACTACTGTTACTCTGTATTTGTAACCATCGTAATCTGTTCCAGCTGCTGTTTTTGAAAATTCTAAAATATCTCCAACTGCAATACCTGTTCCAGATGTTACTGTTACTGTTGTATGACCAACTGCCATAGCAGCGTCATCTAATGTTGTCTTTGCGTCTTCTTGGAAACCGACTGCGCTGTGACATACAGAAACTTTTAAGGTATTACCCCATGCTCCTGCAGTTCTGCCTGCCCATTCTCCAACTGTAGCCGCTCCTGTTGACCAATTGTCTTGATAGTCTTGTGTGTTCTTTATTACAAACAAACTACCTGATACGGTAGCGTTTGAAACACCTGTGTTTTGTGCTCGTACAACTCTTAAAGCGTTAGAGTATTGTAAGAAGTTTGCTGGTGTAAAGAAATCCTCAAAATTTGAATTATCTGGTTTACCAAAAACTTGTACTAACTCTTGCTCACTAGAGATTGATGTAACTTGATCTAAAGGACCTTTTCTGAACTCGCCAGCAAATGCGCCTATAGATGTTGATACAGCAGGAATGATTCTTGTTAAATCTTTTTCCTGAACGAGAACGCCTGGTGATACTTGAAATGCCATAGGTTATTCTCCTCTTAATTAGCTAATTTATTAATATTATATTTCACAACTCGTATTATTAATACGCCCATATTTAAACTTATCAGTTACATCTATTTATAAAGATGTTAACTTACGTATTTACTGACCTTTTCTGGACACAGGAAACCATCTAGTTCCATATTCATCTACGGTTTCTGCGTCATTTTCAGGATCATCAACACCATTATCAACAAAGCCAAATGGTGCCATATCCTGTTCAATTAAGTTCTTTTGTTCTTCATACATACGTTCTCTAGCGTTGGTATTAGTCAATTCTTTGAAATAAGGTTGATTAGATAACCAACCAAATATGACTAGACACATCATTAAATCGTCATGTGAACCGTCCTCTGCCTGCCAACTTTGACCTCTTTTAGTAAAAGTAGACATCTCCTGAATAATATTGAAATCATTAATGACAACTTTGTCACCCTCTATTAATGTCTTAATATTGGAACAACCTATTCTTTTGGTTGCCTTGGTCATACGAACACCTAAAGATGATCCTCTACCACTATACATCGCACCTAATATTTGTCCAGCACGACCTTTTTGAGTAGTCATCAATATGTTACCATATTCAATTTCGTATTGCAAAGCTTCTGCAACTTGTTGACCTATGTCATTAACCTCTGTTAGTATATGTGCTTCATTATATCCTTTACATACTTTAGATATTATATTAGGAAAAACAAAAGGTTTAATTTCGTTACTCTTATATTTACATACAATCTTATAAGGCATACTTGTAACATCAAATACAATAAAGGCGGAAAAGTCTTTATCAACTCCTCTTGAAACATCTACTGTAGCAAGATAAGTATGTCCTTTAATAGGTTCTTCAAATATATCCACACCTTGAGCCGACTTTAAAGGTGTTATGTAAGGTGTTGATTTAATTTTTGATGCCGATATTAATGTATTTACAGAACCTAAAAACTCACACTCAAACTCTTGTTGAAATTGTTCCTCACTTGTGTTACGTATTGTTTGTTCTTTCCATTTATCATCACGACCTGGTACTTCACTCCAATGTACTTCAATAGGAATGTAATCATTTTTTTTATTAATTGCGTCTGTCCAAATCTTATAGTACATGTTCATACCATAAGGTGTGGATACTATAATCATTTTAGTTTTTGTACCAGCAGAAATTGTAGGATAAACTGAACTAAAAAACATTTCGGCAATGTTAGTAGGTACGAAAGCAAACTCATCAAGAAAGATAATATTAAATGAACCACCCCGAATAGCACTTGAAGAAGTAGCGGCTGCAACAATGGTAGATTTATTTTCTAATTCTATATTACCTTTGTTCCAGTTTATTACACCTTGTTGTAACCATTTTGGTAAGTTCTCGTATGCAAGTTGCAGTCTACCTAATATATCTCTAGCAGTAGAACTTTTGTTTGCAAGTATGGCTATGTTAGAGTTTGGATTAAATAATGCATAATGCAATAGATAAGAAATAGTTGTTGTAGATTTTCCTGATTGTCTTGGTAGTTTACATATAGTAAATCTATTATCGTGTATGGTCTTTACAATATCTCTCTGAAAAGGATACATCTTAAATGGTACTAGACCCTCATCAAGTGATACGATCTGTATATATTTTTCCATAAAGTATACAGGATTACCGGCACACTTTTGGTATTCTACTATCTGATCTCTAGAAAAATCAACAGGTGTGTTAATCTTTTTTAAATTTGGGTTTCCTAAATATGCGTCACTCATTTATTACTATTGCCTCTATGTGTGTGTAACCTAATTGTATTGCAGCTTTCACTCTTTGATTGCCTTTATGTACACTCCACTCCTTTTCCATATATATGTTTCCGTTAACTCCGTATCTAGTAACTGGACTTATTTTATGCTTATTAACTTGTATAGGATCAATTAATTCTTGACCCTCTAATAATTCTTTTAATGGTACGCCGTGAGATTTAAGATAAGTTAAATCACTTATCTTTAGTACTATCTTTTTCGGGTGTGATGTTTTTGCTTTCAACAGTTTCAACATGATCTCCTTTTAACATCTTTTGTAATTCAGCAGTTGAACCTACAAACAATGCATTTTTAATATTAGACGTGGCACTTTTAGGTACCTCTTTAAGGTCTTTAAGTTTCTTTTGTAAGTCTTGTAGTTTATCAACTGTTGCACCTACTTGACCTATTAATTGACCTACAACTTCGTATGCTCTAGGGTGTTGACCCTCAGCTGCGATATCTAATATGCCTTGAATAGCTTCTTGACCTTTTTCTATTAAATTGAAATAACTTTCTCTACTGTATTTGTAGTCGTTATCTATATCTTCTTTATTTTTATCTTCAACTCTAGGTACAACTGGTGTAAATTCTTTCTTCTCTACAATTTCTGTAGAAGATGATTCAATTCCTAATATGTCGTTAACCTTGTCTTCTAATTTTGTCATAATTATTCATCACTATCAGTTGCTGGGTTATATTTTTTTCCATCTGTAAAATTTGTTATTGTTGTTGTAAATCCAAAATCATCATTAGCGTCAGCCGATAATGGATTTGGTTGAATTACTATTCTTTCTTCTCTCTTAGCAGTTGCTGGATCACTGTCTGTATATAAATCTGCTTGTACTGTTTTAATAACACCTTGACTAGTCGTAGGACCAAACAAGTATGTTTTAGCAGTAAAATTCATTGTGTATATAACCGCTCTACGTGAAGTAAAGTCACCTGAATAACTGTCTTCATAGTTAATAGAGTTAAGAATTATTGGTACGTCTCTTTTAATACCTAATTGTGGTAGTACATTTACTGTAACTGTATAATCAGGTTGAAAGAAAGGTAGTATTTGTTCTATAATTTGTAAACCATTTTCAGCAGTTGCTGTAAAGGCATAAACGTTTAAACTAATATTGTACGGAACAGGAACATAGTTATAACTATTTTTTTTAGTTGACTTACTTGCTGGATTTGCTGTTTCGTTCAATACATATTCTGCGTTACCTGTAATCTTGTTTGTTTGTTCAAGTAAAACAGAACCAGTGTCATCTTCTAAAAATACTTTATCTAGTAAAGCACTCGACTCTGCTCTACTTAAATCAACTTGAGGCTTCATAAATTTTTGTACTCTTGTCAATTTTCTTGCAGGATCATATTGTAATCCTGATATTTCAAAACCTATTCTAGGCAACGTAATTGCCATTGATCTATCTTCTAAATTTGCTTGTTCATCTAAACGAACTAAAAACTTTTCTTTAGGTGCATATGCTAAAGGTACTTTTATTCTTTTCAATATAGCACCGTCACTACTCTTATTCTCTATAACAATGTTGTTAAACAATTGTCCAAAAGAGATAATGATCTTTCTTAATCCTTCGTTATAAAACGGTGTTCCAAACATTATTGTCCTTTATCTGCTATTTTACCTTTATTAGGTCCTTCTTTAATTATATAGTCTTGTGTGCCATTAGCACCAGAAACTACTTCTTTTTTTAAAACTCTTGATAGTTCCATTTCTTTTTTTTCTCTTTGAACTTTATTAGCGTGTTCACGCAATTGTCTATGTCTATCTCTTTCCATTAAATGTCTACCTCTCCAAATGGATTTCTTTCTGTGAAATCTAGTACATCGTCTGTTACTGATTCAGTATCAAATCCGGCAGCCGTATCTAAATCTAAATTCTGTGCATAGTCGGATTGAGTCTGTACTGTTGTTGTAGCTGCGTTGTATTCTTCGTTTAATAAGAAGTTAGCATTACCTGAAGAAATATCATCTGTCTCTAATCTTAATGAACCTAGATCATCTTCTAAAGGTATTCTGTCTACTAATAGATTAACAGAATTTTCTCCTTCTCTCTTATCAATATCTTTTAAACCTGTATCAATTGATTCATTTGCATATTCCCAACGTGTTACTCTTAATTTATAAACAGGTAAACTTCCTAATTGAAAGAAAGGTTCCTGATCTTCTACAAATTGAATTTCAAAAAAACTGTTCATCAAAGGAAAGAATAATATATCTCCTTCGTTAGGTCTGCCTGGTGTTCCCAATGCAACCCTAGTATCTATTTTGTTATGGAATCTTCTTTTAGAAACAACAAGTGTTGTATCTTCTCTTATTTCTAATCCAAATTTATTAATCAACTCTTGTTGACCTGCAAATCCTTCAGTAGTTTCAAAATACATTTCTATTGGTAATGCGTTTTTAAAATTACTACTTACATCTTCACCTAAAACTAAATCTCTATTTACCATTTCTCTTGGCATATAGTAGATTAAGTTACCATATATTTTTAGTCCTTCTATGATTAAATCTTCATACAGGTATTTCTCGGCAGAATTACCGATGCCATCTCCGTGTTGAAAATATGGATTCATTATTACCATAAGTTTAACCTATCAAAAATGCTGGGGCTATTTCAAATGCGTTTCTAATTTCTGTTTCTAGTTTATCAACGTCTGTGATTGCCTCTGAATATAATTGTTGTCCGTTAAGTGAGACACCACCAATCATAGTAACACCATTAAATTTAGATAGGTTTGCTCCCCATTGTTTTTTAAATAAAGCAACTACATATCTTTTTAACCATTGGTCATTGAATACGTCTGTATGAGTTGCTGGATCTAATTTTCTATAACAGTCTATTACAAGAAATTCACCAACTTGTAAATCGTTTTTCCAGTCCATGTCAATGTATAGTCTGTTATCGTTTATGTTAAATCTTAAAGGTTTTTCACCAACTAAAATATGATCTAAAAAATCTAATTGTCTCATTACGAGATCATAGTTAACTACCGATGTTGAAGAAAAATCATATAGATCATTTAATCTCATTTGGTATCTTACATCAAATAAATTAAGAGTACCTTTACTTGAAAAAGGAAAAATATTTGTAACTGCTATAACAGTTTCAGGAACAACTATAAAATTTTGACTTTCTTTCCAAGAAGTAGTTACTCCTTCTTTAGTTATAGATTCACTTGCATTAGTAGTAACTCTGTCATAATCTGCTTGTGTATATTGATACTTTAAATATGTTCTTCTAATAGCGTCATAATGATATTGAGAATAAAACTGTAAAGCTTCATCTAGTCTATCTTCTAGTTGATCATTGTCAACGTTAATTTCTATAACAGGTTGACCTAGTGCTCTTAAAGCATAGTCTTTTAATGTTTCTCTAGTTGTTGGTTGTGCCATAATTCTATTTATCCTCTAATTAACTTGTCGTTCCATACATAGTTTTTAATACAGTACCACTTGAATTTTTAATTACAATACTTGTTGAGTTACTAACTCCGCTAGACAATGTTAAGGCACCATTTGTGATAGATATTCCACCACTAAATGTTGCAGCCCCATTATCTGACATATCTAAAGTTAATGCTGTAACTGATGAACCACCATCATTACCTCTGAATGATATATCTTTATCTTGTATAGCAGCGTCTATATTGAAATGTCCAGAGTTGTTTCCAAATGTAGCAAATTTTGTTCCATCGTCTTTTAAATTAATATTACCAATACCACCATAGTCTAAATCAATATGACCTGTAGCGTCTATAATAGCATTACCACTTGAAACAATAGTTAAATTTGTTCCATCACCTACAATGTTTTCTCCAGCGTCACCAAATATTACTTTTTTATTGTTTGATAAAGTTACATCATCAACAACTCTTAAACTACCTGATACTTTAACATCACCTTTTAAGTAAAGATCATCTTCTCCACTAGCCTGACTGTTAACATCGGACCACGAAACACTTCTACCTATTGCAAAACCTTTACCACCATTACCACCTACAAATACTTGTTGACCTCGTAAAGACATTGAACCGTGTCCTTGACCGCCTTCCGATCCTGCTGAAAATCCTTCAACGCCTCCATTTCTAATATAGAGTCTAGCTCCATTGGAACTACCGTCAATTTGCAAATTTGAGGTGCCTGTATTAATAATACTTTTTGATCCGCTATTTAATTCTGTATCGCCTGTCTCTATCTTACCAGTAGCTTTGATACCACCAACTACATCTAATGCTACGCTTGGAGATGTTTGATTAATACCAACTCTATCGTTTGTTGTATCTATAGTCAAAGGCGCAATGGCACCTGTTGAACCAGTGTAACCAATCGCACCTGCTGAACCTGTAAATCCACCTGTAAGTGGTTGTAAAGCCCATGCCTCACCATTCCACTTCCAAGTACGAGTACCTAGATTGTAAGAATCGTTGAGTGATGGTCCACTCGGAAAGTTTATAGTCGGCATGTTATAATTTTGTTAACCTTTAGTTGATCTCTCACCATATTTATAATATTTATAACAGATATTAAGAGCTTATTTTCCATAAAAAAACCCCTGGAACTTTCATTCCAGGGGTTAATCTTTTTGATTAAACTACTTAAATTAAAGATTATGCTTTTAGAATCTTTAAAGTGTGAGTTGCTTGAGTTGTAGCAGAACCTGCTGGAAACTCTTGCGCTCTGTAGTCATCACCAACTTGTCTAGTTTGGTAGTTTGTTCCGTTCAAAACGGTGTTAGCCATTCCTGAACCTCTTGTCGTACCAGAACCATTAAAGTTGTAACGTATTGAATAACCGTCAGAGGAATTAGCTGCAGTTTCTCTAATCCATCCTTGTAACAAAGTGTTAAAGTTTGAAGTAGTTACTTGCTGTAGGTTATTTCCTGAGACAATAGTCAAAGGTTGTTCGTATGATGATGTAGCACCATTTACACGTTGTAAATAGTAACTTGTAATCGTAGTTGGATTGTCCTGAGCGTGATCACCGATTGATCCTGACGCATAAGAACCAGTGTTGGCTCTTGTGTCAATAAAGATCGGTGTATTACTTCCAGAAACTTCAGTTGATCCCGACACACTTGAAGATGTAGATATATGATATGTTCCACCTTGTTGTGAAGTCGTTGTACTTGCTGTCAATAAATCAATTGCAGGATGAAGGAACGTGTCCTTAATGTCTGCAATAGGCATAGCACGAAGATTACCACCACTTGTCTCGTAGTAGATCGGCCATGTTGTGCCTGTGTCAGTTGTTTTCGTTACCGATTGAACTGTTTGAGTTATTTTATCATAGTTAACTGTTACCGTTTGTGGGTCTTGTGTCGTTCCTTGTGAAGGGAAAGAACTGTTACTATTAGAAATAGCTCCAGCCTGTAATCTAGTATCACTTAATGATCCTAGAGTACCGCTACTACCAACAACAGATAAAGCTACAGAGGGACTTTGAGAATATTGATAAACAATATTCAATATTAAAGCGTCCATCTGACCTGAAGTCATCTCAACCAAGTTATTCCCAGAGTATATTAAGGGGTTTCTTGTTGCCATGTTATATTTCTCCTATTATTCTTCAGTTATGCCTATGAAGCATTACCTATGATTGTTTTTAATGTAGTACCACTACTGTTTTTAATCAGTAATGTTACAGCAGCTGAAAAATTACTTGAGTCAACTGTTGCCACTTGTGCGCCTTGAGAACCTGAGAACCCGATAACACCTTGGTCACCTTTTGATCCTGAGAATCCTATAACACCTTGATTACCTGTATCACCTTTAGATCCAGTAAAACCAACAACACCTTGGTTACTTAATTCAACCCATTGAACTGAATTACCATCGTTGTAGTAGAAGTACTGTACGCCTGTATTAGCGTCAACCCAAATATCACCTTCACCAACACCACTTGATGGTGGAGCTACTGAAGTTGTAATATCTAAATTACCTTCTGATCCTGCGAAACCTTTAGAGCCCGTAAAACCAATATCGCCTTTAGAACCTGAGAAACCAATGTCTCCTTTAGATCCTGAATAACCAATATCACCTTTAGAACCGCCAAAGCCTTTTGATCCTGTGAAACCAATGTCTCCTTTAGAACCTGAGAAACCAATGTCTCCTTTAGATCCTGTGAAGCCTTTTGATCCTGTAAAACCAATTACACCTTGTGAACCAGTAAAACCAATTATACCTTGATCGCCTTTAGATCCTGTAAAACCAATGATACCTTGATCACCTTTAGAACCAGTAAAACCAATTACACCTTGTGAACCTGTGAAACCAATGTCTCCTTTAGATCCTGTGAAACCAATTGTACCAGAAAGATCGGATACAAAACTGTAGTTTGATCCATTCCATAGGTATAATCTAGAATTTTCGGCGTCTGTTAAAGAGCCGTTTTCAATTATTGCAAATTCACCAGTTGCTATGCCTGATGGACTTGTGTCTGCTGATAGTGCAGAAACGCTTGTATAAGTTTTAGTAATTCTAAAACCTTGACCCGTGTTTCCTTTTGAACCTGTATAACCAATATCACCTTTAGAACCGGAGTAACCGATTGATCCAGTGAAACCTGCTGTTAAAGGCTGAAGTGCCCACCCATTACCGTTCCATTTCCACTGACGTGTGCCAAGTGTGTAAAGATCGTTTAATGAGGGACTATTTGGAAAATTAATTGCCATTTTGCTTGTCTCCTAATTATTGTTAAATTTAACTTATCACTTTCTGTCATGTTCTGTCTCTTGCAAGAAAAGAAACTATCTTTTCTATCTCTATTTATAATATATACACTCTCATTAATGATATTAAATCAAGTGTTTCAAAACTTTTTTTCTTATACGATAGTAATTGTTCCTAACATTGAACTATGCGATGAACATTGATAGTATAATGTCGCAGGTGCGTTCATAGGAATATGAAAAACAATTATTCCTGAAGGACCTGAAGCGTTATTATCTGTAACGCCTGTGTTATACGCACTACCACCGGCAGTTGATCGTATTTCAAAAGGGTGACCACTACTTGTATTTCTAAAGTAATATGTCTGGCCTTTTTTTAAAAATATTGTAGGGTTGTCACCACTAGTACCCGCTGGAAAGCCTGCACCGTCAAATCTATATGCACTAGAACCGTTAGCTGTTAGTACAAATTGAGATATAGGCGTTACACTTTGTATCCAACCGGCAGTTTCATAAACTAAAGTTTGACCTCTAGTTGGAGCCGTAACTGTTACGTCTGATAAATCATTAATAGCTCCTACTGCTCCTTGTGAACCTGTAAATCCTACTACACCTTGGTTACTTAATTCTACCCATTGATTACTGTTACCATCGTACATCCAGAAATATTGAATTCCTGTTGCGTCATCAATCCAAACGTCACCAATACCAGCACCAACCGGTGGTGTTGAGTTTACTGTTACGTCTAAATTTCCCTCTGATCCTACATAACCTACAGTACCTTGTGTACCTCGTGAACCTGTATATCCAACTCCTTCTGATCCTGAATATCCTAAATTACCTTGATCACCTTTTGATCCTGAATATCCTAAATTACCTTGATCGCCTTTTGATCCTGAATATCCTAAATTACCTTGATCACCTTTTGATCCTGAATATCCTAAACCACCTGTTGTACCTGTATCTCCTTTTGATCCTGAAAATCCTACTGTACCTGTTGTACCTGCTGTACCTCTTGATCCTGAATATCCTACACCTGCTGAACCTGAATATCCTAAACCACCTGTTGTACCTGTATCTCCTTTTGATCCTGAATATCCTAAATTACCTTGATCACCTTTTGATCCTGAATATCCTAAATTACCTTGATCACCTTTTGATCCTGAAAATCCTACTGTACCTGCTGAACCTGTAAAACCAATTGCACCGGCAGAACCAGTGTAACCTGCTCCACCACCAACACTGAATAAAGTCCAGTTGGCGTTGGCGTTTGGTACAGCGCCGGTAATATTACTACGAGTCTCTGAGCCTATAAGTTTGTAAGTATAATATTTGTCAGATACATATGTTGTAGAGCCATTAGTATATCCGGTTTTAACGTATACTAACATACCTTCCTGGATTCTAGCACCTGGAATATTATGCAACTGATCGTTAGCAGCACCAGATATACTTTGAAGTGTTCCTCTTACCTCTGTGTCTAATACGATAGGCGCATTAGTGCCGGTACTCCAAGTACCTGGCCAAACGTTTCGGGTTAATCCATCGTAGTTAGTAGCCATCTATTAACTTATCTCCACATATGTTGTTCCTGGTTGTAAAGTAAATCCGTAAATATGATAACTTTCGGAAGTTAAACCAGAAGGTGGTGAATCAGGAATTAAAGAAATTGTTCCACCATCTGTAGTAGAAACATCACTTAATAAACCTGCACTAGCACCTGTTTTAAATGTTGTTGGTTGACTTGCAGTATTCCTAACAGCAAACCAAAATGCTCTAGGATTAGAATCTGAATTATTAACTGATTGAACACTAAAATTTTTAGTTTGATCAGATAATTGATTCACTGCTGATTCAAAACCTGTAGATTGAGAATCATTTATTATATTGGCCAAAGATGGAGTAGAACCTACTCCTGCTGTCCAAATCCAGAAAGACGGATATGAAAATGAAGCAGATACGTTGCTTGTTGTTGTAGACTGATCTACCGTATATGAGGTACCTGTTACATTGACAGGTCTAGTAAACGTTGTAGTGTTACTAACCGTTCTTGTATCGCTTGTATTGTTTTTGTGTATAGGTGATGTAAAGGTAAATGTTCCACTTACAGACCCGCTTCCTGAAGTCGTACTTAAAGAACCACCACTTGCTGTAAGAGCATGTGAAGTGTTACTTGAAGAATTAATATTATTTACACTTGTGTTGTACGATGTACTAGTGTAAGTTTTTAAAAAAGTTTTACCACTAACATTTGATTTAGATAAACTATGAGAGGCAGTTGCCCAACTCAAAGACATGTTTGAATTTGAATCTGTATATTCTGATTCTGAACCATTGTTACGATTGTATCTAACTACAGCACTTGCTGAACCACCACTACGACTAGTAGATGTTGATCTGATATATGAAGTAGAATTGTTTGTTGTAAAACTTTGTGACCAATCTACACCTCCTTCTGGTGTTTGTGAATAACTACCTGCTGAATAATTACTTAAAGTACCGTTAACACTTCCACCTGATTGAGTGATAGAGTAAACTGAACTTATATAATCATTTGTAATATCGCTAGGGTTATTTATTGATACAGAAAATCCTGTTGCTGGTCTATCCCAATCTAGATAACTTGATGGACTAGGTGATGAAGAAAAAGTAGGAGTAAATGTTGCTAAAGTTAATCTTAATAAGTCAGATGAAAACTCTGCCGTTCTAACTGTTTTTGTTGAACCACCTTCTAAATATCCTGTAAGTGTTCTATAATCTCCTGAAGTTGTAAATACAAATGGAGAATCTGAACCTGATCCTGCTGAACCAGTGAAACCAACAGTACCAACTGAACCTGAAAATCCTGTTCCTGTATCTCCTTTTGATCCTGAATAACCTGCACCATCGGCACCTGAAGCACCTCTTGATCCTGAATATCCTAAACCACCGGCTGAACCTGCTGAACCTGAATATCCTAAACCACCTGCTGTACCTGTATCTCCTTTTGATCCTGAATATCCTAAACCACCGGTTGAGCCTGCTGAACCTGAAAATCCTACTGTACCTGCTGAACCAGTATAACCACCACCTGGCCCTTGAGCACCTGTATCTCCTTTTGATCCTGAATAACCTGCACCTGTTGAACCTGTGAAACCTACAGAGCCGTCTGAACCATCGTCACCATCTGTACCGGCAGTACCTCTTGATCCTGAATAACCAATAACACCTTGACTACCCGCTGAACCTGAAAATCCTACTGTACCTGCTGTACCTCTTGATCCTGAATATCCTAAACCACCTGTTGTACCTGCTGTACCTCTTGATCCTGAATATCCTAATGAGCCTTGTGAACCTGAAAATCCTACTGTACCCGATGTACCTGTATCTCCTTTTGATCCTGAATATCCTAAACCACCGGTTGAACCTGCTGATCCTGAATAACCTACAGAGCCTGCTGAACCTGAAAATCCTGTTGTACCTGCTGAACCTGTGAAACCTGTTCCTTGTGAACCTGTGTAACCTAAAGTACCTGCTGTACCTTGACTACCTGTGAAACCTGCGCCTTGTGAACCTGTGTAACCTAAACCACCTGAACCTGTATAACCTTGAGAGCCGGCATAACCACCACCAGGACCGGCAGCACCTGTAGCACCGGCAGAACCAGTGAAACCTGCTGTTCCAGCGGAACCTGAATAACCTATACGTCCTAGACCTACTCGGACCGATGGACTCTTAATTACTGGCATTGTGCGATACTATTTCCCCTCATATATGTCCAAGCATTGACATTTATTTGTTTTTGTGTTACTGTATATTTATAAATAAACTGTAGTGAATTAAAAATAAAATTGATACTAATAATATGACAACCATAGCATTTTTAGATATAATAGGGTTACCATACGATGGAGATACTTTAAAGAAAAGAGGTCTCGGTGGATCCGAATCAGCGACAATATTAATGGCTAAAAACCTTGCCAAACTAGGTTTTAAAGTAACAATCTTCAATAACTGTTCAAAAGATCCTAATCTTGCAAAAGAAGGAAACTATGATGGTGTTCAATATCTAGACAACTCTATACTTGATTATAAGAGTGATTTTAAATTTGATGTTGTAATATCATTAAGAACAATAATTCCTTTCTTAACACCTAACATGTATAATCAGTTTGCTCAATACAATCCTCAAAGATATTCTGCAATAAAAAATTATGCAAAACATAAAATAGTATGGATGCACGATACGTTTGCAAACGGAGATATTTATTTGGAAGACTTGGTTGTAGGTGGACATATAGATGAAGTATTTACTCTATCTGATTTTCACTCAACTTATGTAACTAACTGTGATCATGGTAAAAGAAGAAATTTTGAAGTTTTAAAAAAGAAATTCTTTCAAACTAGAAATGGTATAGTAACTTATAAAAATGATGTTGACATAAGAAAAAAAGATCCTCATCTATACGTTTTTAATGCAGCTTTCACGAAAGGTATGGCACCTCTAGTTAACGATATATGGCCAAAAATTAAGGCAAAGATACCAGAGGCAAAATTAATATGCATTGGTGGATTTTATGTTTTTCCAGGCAAAAAGATGGATGCTCAAGGAGAAGAATGGACTAAAATGTCTAGTGATCCTAAAAACAAAATGCTTGGTATAGAATTTACAGGTATTATTAAACAATCAGAAATAGCAGAAATATTAGAAAGAGCAAGTTTTAAATTATTTCCAGGTGCCTTTCCTGAAACATTTGGCATATCAACTTTAGAAGCATTAGCATATAATACTCCTGTAATCGCCACACGTTTTGGTGCTTTAGAAGAAACAGCAGTACAAGAAGCTTGTTATCTTATAGATTATGCAATTGAACCAAACAATTTATTTCAATTTATTAATCAACCACATCAAGTAGAAAAATTTGTCAATGCAGTTTTGATGTCTCATCATAATAGATATTTACATCAACAAAAACAATATGCTTGTAATCTTATAAAAGGTATTGTTGGTTGGGATTCAGTAGCTTTACAATGGAAACAACATATACTTTATAAATTAGGAGATTACTTATCTAAAGAAGAATATAGAAAGGTAAGTTATATAAACTCCAGACATAGAACGGTATTTGGTAGAAGATTTACAAATGAAGAAGAAAATTATTTACCTAGAAAAAAAGAACAAAGAATAGTTATAATCTCACCGACTTATAATTCGGCTAACTATATAGAGAACTGTATTAGATCAGTTGTAACACAAGATTATGATAACTACTTAATGGTAGTAATTGATGATTGTTCCACTGATAATACATATTCAATTGCAAAACAATATGAAAGTGAAAATATTAAAGTAATTAGAAATGAAGTAAACAAAGGTGCTGTTTGTAATCAAATAGAATCTATAAAGAAATATTGTGATAAAGATGATATAGTAATGTTCCTAGATGGCGATGACTCTCTAGTTAATAACAATCAGATACTTCACTTTTATAATAATCTTTATGACGGCACTACAGAATTTTCTTATGGGTCATGTTGGTCTATGGTAGATAAAATACCTTTAGTAGCACAACCTTATCCAGATGAAATAAAAAAACAAAAGAAATACAGAGAATATAAATTTAATTGGAATATGCCATACACACATTTAAGAACTTTCAAAGCAAAACTTTTAGATGGCGTAGATTATAGTAACTTCCAAGACGAAAACAAAAATTGGTACAAAGCTGGTGGCGATGGTTCTATATTTTATACACTCATTGAGCAGTGTGATCCCGACAAGGTAAAAGTAGTATCAGATGTAGTGTATAACTATAACGATATAAATCCACTAAACGACTATAAAATTAACTCTAACGAACAAACAAAAAACGCAAATAGGATAATAACACAATGAAAAAAATACTGATAGCAATACCAACAAACAAGTTTATTGAACCATCAACGTTCAAAGCAATTTATGATTTAAAAGTACCAGAAGGATATACAACTGAATTTCAATTCTTTTTTGGTTATCAAGTAGATCAAATAAGAAATTTAATTGCTGAATGGGGTCAACATTATGATTATTTGTTTTCTGTAGATAGTGATATATCTTTTGCTTCAGATACGTTAGAGAAAATGATCAAACATGACAAAGATATGGTATCAGGTCTTTATATTCAAAGAATACAAGGCACTCATAAACTAGAAATTTATAAAAAAAGACCAGAGGGTGGTGGAAATGAACGTATAACTTTTGAAGAATGTAAAGATACTCCGTTTATAAAAATTGCAGCTTGTGGTTTAGGTTGTGTTCTTATAAAAGGAAAAGTTTTAAAAGATGTAGGTTATCCTCAATTCACTTATCACTCAGCACTTGATCATTCTAATACAATATCCGAAGATGTTGATTTCTGTAGAAAAGCAGGCAATCTAGGTTTTGAATTATGGGCAGATACAACAATACGTTGTGATCATACAGGTGATAGTACTTTCACAGTAGGTCAAATTAATAAAGGTGTTGATATGTTTGCTGTAGAGCAGGCACCAATGACACCAATGACAGGTACTATGACAGTTGAAGAACCTTTTGATAAAACTGCTAAAGATGTTGCTAGAACAGCACCAGGTATTGATCCTGTAACTGGAAAGTATTCATTAGAAGTAAATGAAGGAGATATTTTCACTGGCGATAGTATAGAGTATGGAAGTTTAGCTACAGCTGTAAAAATGTTAAGAAATCCTATAGGTGTAAGTATGGAGATTGGTGTTAGATTAGGTTTAGGAAGTAAAACTATTATGGACGCATACAGACATTATCACCCAACTGTTAGAGCTAATCATTTAGGTGTAGATCCATATGGTAATATTGACTATGCAGCTTCCGAAGGTGTTTTAAAAAAATTCAACTATGATAATAAAATGAGACAAAAAGCACTAGGTAACTTTGCTCAATATTATCCAGAGTTTCATTTAATTAATTTAGAAGATACAGAGTTTATGAATAGATTCAAAGATGGTTTTCCTATCTACGAAGAAAATAAAATCATGTTAGACAAATATGAAATGATACACTTTGATGGTCCTCACGATACTGCTAGTGTAATAAAAGAAGCTGTTTTCTTCAATGAAAGAAAAGCCGATCAAACAATTTGGGTTTTTGACGATATATCTGGTTTAAATTGGAATATGTTACTTCAATTTATGACTAAAGCTGGTTTTGGTCTAGCACAAAAAGGCGATAACAAAGCAACGTTTGAGTATAATAAAACTCCTGTTAAATCTTAAAAAGAAAGAACTACAGAGGGAGTTACAATAACAATTCCCTCTAGTAAACGAGTTACAGTACTATCCGAATGAGTAGCAACTACGTCAAATACGTGACGACCTGCCTTTAAAGCTTTCGTTTGATCAGCAGTTAAACTTATAGTAACGACACCCTCGGTTGGTTGTGATACTGAACATGTAAAAACTGTTCTAGGATATGTAGAGGAATAACCTTTAGACATTTTAGCAACCATCGTAAATCCAGTAAGATCAAAATCTGTACCATCACTATTAGTTACTTCTAAATCGTATGTAAAATTAGACCCTTGGTCTATAGTTAAGTTTGCTATTCCAGCCATACAGTTATTTATATGACCTCAAGGTTGCCTTTTAATTTAAAATAGTGTATAAATAGATACAATATGAATGTGACACCTTTATTTGCTATTGCTATATTATTACCTAGTCTTACAAATAATCGTTATATACAATATCTTTTACCAATGACTTTTCTGTTAATAAAGGATATTTTCATCGGCTTTCATTCTTTAATGATACCTGTTTATGGGTGTATGTGCTTATTCGTTCTTGCGAGTAAATTTATTAAAAATGAAATCTATGCTACTTTTGTAGGTGTAATGACATGGCATGTTCTTATTAACTATGCTGTCTGGTATAAATCAGGTGGCGATTTATTAACAACGTATATTATGGCTATACCATTTGATTTTAATTTACTGGTTTCAACTTTAATATGTGTAATAATTGGAAAACTATGTATAAAATACTATTATCAATACTTCTTTTCTCTACCGTTGCGTTAGCACATGAGGAAAAACCATCATACTATGACGATGATGGCAACTTGGTCGTCACCCTCCATATTCATGGATTAAGGACTGCTAGCGACCATCAACACAAAACATATTCGTATGACATTATTGGTCCTGAAAATTTAAATGAAAGTACTTCACTTAATATTGTAACTTCAGGTCCTAAAAATCAACTGTCTTCTACATTTACCAGAGGAACAGATTCAGATCATACATTAATAACATTAAATGGTATCGGAATAAAAGATAGATCAACTACCGGTGGTACAGATGATATCGGACAACACGGAACATTAGGCACTTGTGCTATAGAAATCATAAAAGGTCCTATGGGAACAGTTTATGGTGCTGAAGCTATTGGTGGTGTTATCAATATGAAAACCTGTGCTAGTGATGAAAATTCAATTTCATTAGATTATGGTTCTCATAACACATGGAACAAAACAATAAAATTAGGAACATTCCTTGAAGAACACAAAACTATATTAGACTTTAGAATTGAAGATGAGACTAGTGATGGTATCTCTGTTTATCCTCAAGGTGCGGAAAAAGACCCTTATGATAATAGAAGTTACTTTCTTAATACAGAAACTACTTTAGATAATGGTTATACTTTAGGTACCATTTTTATAGACAAACAAAATGATTCTAGTTTAGATAATTCTGGTTCTGATAACTTAGCTTACACTAGTGAGTGGAATTTTAAAAACCAACAAATTAATTACTTTGATAAAGATACTCACTTTACATTTAATAATAGTGATCATAAAAGATCATATCTTAAATCTGGCGACACTGACCTATATGAAAGTAATGTAAAAACTTTTCATGTAGACAATACAAAATCTGTTAATGACAATCTATCATTTACTTCAGGCTTTGACCATGAAATAACAGATGTTAATTTCAACACTAACATTGGTTCTTATGTTCCAAGTGTTAATAAAAAAAGTCACTTACATGGTTACAGTGGAACAATTGACTATTTAATTAATGATACTTTTTTAACTTATGGTATTAGATATGATGATCAATCAAGATTTGGTAGTTTTACTAATCATAGATATGGTTTTGAACATAACGGCATAAGAGGTTCTATATCTACAGGTCATAAAGCACCTACGTTATATGAAATGTATGGTACAAGTGGTTACGGATTTTCAGGTAATGAAAATGCAAAACCTGAAGAAAGTAAATCTTACGAAATAGGATATAAAAAACATTTTGAAGAAACTAATCTTAAATCAATTGATATAGCTATTTTTCAAATTGATATAGAAAATCTTTTAAACTACCAAGACAGTACGATAAAAAATATTAGTGGTACATCTACTCGTCATGGTGCTGAAATGGGATTGACTTATGATATAAACAATTTTATCATAAAGAATAATACAAGTTGGATAGTTTCTGAAGGAAGTAACGGAACATCTTTAACTAGAAAACCAAAATGGATTAATAATACAAGTATCTATACAGAGTACAAAGGTTATAATTTAACATCTAATATAAATTATTATGGAGAACATTTAGATATAGATAGTGTGACTTATGCTACTATTCCTAAATCAGAGGTTACAACAGTAGACTTTGGTGTTTCAAAATATATTGGAGATTATTTAATATACTCTAAACTTAATAATGCTTTTGATGAAAACTATGAAAGACCAGATGGTTATAACCAAGATGGTAGAAACTTTAACTTTGGAATAAAAAAGAACTTTTAACTTTGAACGTGTAAAGTTTTCTTTGCTTTAGGGTGTGCAAATCCTATAGACTTTCTTTTTTCATTAAGTTTGTCGGATTTGTATCTCTCTATCTTATCAATACAATGTTGTTGGAAATTATAACCTAATTCATTGCCTAACTCATATACTTTTATAAATCTTTGAAATCTTATATCAAAGTCTGAATTTTTATTCTTCCATTTAAAACCAAACTCACTATCAAACAACTCTCTATGTTCAAAGTCTAATGGTGTATTTTTAAAGGTCATCATAACATGGTGTGATATACTTATTAAATGTGAATACTTTGCATAGTCTCTTATTAGTTGTAGAGTATCTTCAAACATTTTTTCCGTTTCCGTAGGATAACCTACAATAAGTAAAAACTTCATTGTAATATTTCGTTCACCTAAATTAGTTACAAAGTATTTTATGTCTTCATTGGTAAACTTCTTTTTCATATGATCTCTAACTTCTTCATTACCTGCCTCTATACCCATTTCTAAACCATTACAACCAGAGTTGGCTAAGTTATCAAAGTCCTGTTTAGAGAAAGTTTTTTCTGCTCTAACGATAAACTGTCCTTCCCATTTAATCTTTTTAGGTCTAGTAGCTAACTCAGCACACAAATCCCTAAAGTGTTTCATTGATCCGTTAACTAAAGAGTCTGAAAAATGTATTTTGTTTCCACCTGTAGTTTCTGATACGTGGTGCATTTCGTCTGCTATCTTCTTACCTGTCTTCCATCTAAATTTAGGCCATATACTTGCAACATCACAAAAGGTACAATTTCTAACGCAACCTCTAGAACCAGATATTACAAATTTACGATAGTTATGTTGTTGTATTACGTCTGAATAATCAGGTGGTGGTAATGACTCTATGTCTTCTATTTGTTTTGGTTGTTTTCCGTTAATGCCAGGATAATCAAAATTGTTATTTAAAAATTCTACAAAGGCGTACTCTCCTTCTCCTGTAATATAATATTTTGATGGCCATGCTATATCTACACCTGATCCACCATACAATACATTTTCATATCTTTCACCTAATTTTAAGGCGTCATCTTTTTGTTCATAAGAGAATACAGATATACCTAGCCATCTGAAATCATATTTTGCAATTTCTTTATGAATATTATCTAAAGTATCTAACTGATTGCCATCTATAACTTTGATTTTAAATCCTTGTGTCTCTAAATATCCTTTTAAAAAAGAAGGACCAGGTGCAGGTTTACTTTTATCCATTCCTGGTAGTGAAGTTATAAGAGCGTCATATAACATTAGTAAGGTAGTCCTCCAACAATATGAATACGATTTTCCTTTGAGCAGTTTAATGCTGTATGAAATTTAGTAGTATCTATTACATATGCCTCGCCTGTCGCTGGTATGTGTATTCTATCACTGTCTAATAATAAAAAACAATGATCATTTGTAACAATTGGTATGTGTAATCTTTTTGTTAAATCGTTGTGCCAAAGATAACATGCTTTAGGTTTCATTCTCATTAATCTTGTTCTAGTAAGTTTATGTTCTTCCATTATACTATTGATGTAAGGTATATCAAATAATGGAATAGTATATGTGTGTTCGCTACTGTCTATATCATAACCTTTGCCAGCTCCTTCTTCAGGATCCATATCTTTAGAGTGACCTTGCAGATATAACTGTTTGTTATAATCTGGTAAAGATTCCAACTCTTTCTTAATCTTTTCTAAATCATATTGAAATTTAATCATTTAGATAATTTTAATTTGTCTTTCATTTGTAATTTTAGTTTCTTTAACATACGTAGGTCAAACCAACTTGTAGGACCTCGTCTCAATTCTCTTTTTGTCTCTGCTTTAATTACTTTAGTCTTTAAGTCTTTATGTTTTTGTTTTATTGTCATTAGACCTCCATTCTATATCCATTATTTATAAGTGTTATAAATATGCGTATGATGAGATTGAATATAGTGGTGACTAGTAAACCAGGTGACGGATTAATGCATTATAGCTTTGAACAAGTACAATATCTAAATGATCTAGGTATCAACGCAAAACTTATAATTATACCTCACTACAAATTTACCAAGGAAACATACATTGAAGCTTTAACAGAAAAATATATACATATGAAAAATGTATATTTTGATTATGAAGAAGCTGATGTAAATTTAATTATGGGTAGAAGTATGATAACTCTAGCATATAAGAGTATCAAAGATTATGATAAAGATACACAATTAACTTTACGTTTGTTATTTAAGAAACCTCTTATATCAGTATATTCAGAAAACCACCCAAAAGAATATCCTTTAGCACTAGAATTTTTTAAACCAGAAAAAGTAATTGACTTATGCGACCATGAGGTATATGTTAATGGCATAGGTAGACAATTTGAAAAGATTATTAATTACAGTGTATATAAACCTATAGTTAAAGATGTTAAGTTTAAGTATCTATTTTTAGGTACAAATGAAAGTTATTACACTGAACTAAAGAAACATATTCACAAATACCAAAATCATGGTATATTGGCATACAAAGATAAGTACATAGATCATAATCTAAATCACATATTTGTACCTGTAAAAAATTTACTAGGTATGTTTGATACTTACGTTTACACTAAACATACATTTGATCCGGCACCAAGATTAATGCAAGAGTGTCGTTTCTTCGGAATGAACTTTGTATATGTAAGAGATAAAAATATTAAAGACGCAGGACCTGTTTACTACAAAAGACCTGCCAACTGTCTTACTGATCCAGTTAATAGACCAAACATAGAAGTAATTATAAAGGCAATGAATGACATACTTTAAAACTAGAACAACGATAAACGTAGACTCTTCCCATAGATGTCCTCTTGAATGTCCTAATTGTCAAAGACAAACTGCTTTTACATTTAGAGGTAAAGTACCTCATGGTCGTGACTTGACAATGATAGAAATAGAAAAACTAGCAATACACTTTAAGTCTTTTACTTTCTGTGGTCAGTTATCTGACCCTATACACCACCCTAAATTTCCTCAAATACTACAAAGACTACATGATCTTGAAATACCTGAAGTTTTAGTACACAATGCCTCTACAGCAAAACCTATGGCATGGTATATTAAATCTTGGAAAGCAAATCCAAATGCTCTATGGACTTTTGCGTGTGATGGTTTACCAAAAGATAGCCACAAGTATAGAAAAAACCAAGATGGAGAAAAAATGTTTGAGATAATGAAGGAGTCTGTTAAACATTTAAAAGTAATACCAATATGGCAATACATAATATTTAACTATAACGAAAATGATATAGAAGAAGCTAAGAACATGGCCAATAGTAATGGAATAGATTTTCTACTAACACAATCTTCCAGATGGAAAGATAGAGACGGAAAACCTGATCCATTTAGACCGACAGGTAAATATAAACAAACATTAAAAGATAAATTAGAAGGTAGAAGGAAATATGAAGAATATTAAATTAAGACCTCGTTGTCTTCCTAATCCAGACGACCCTAATTACATATCTATGCCATTGGCAATAAACAATAGAGGTTACATATTACCTTGTTGTTGGTGTGACGAAAGGGCAGTTACTAATAGTGAAAGATTTAAAAAGATATATGATGTAAGTAAACTTGAAAATTTTGATACAGTTGAACAATTAATGGATCAACCAGAATGGAAAGAATTTGAAAATGATTTAGTTAGAGCTAGAGACGTAGGAGATAATCTTAATAAGATCAATGGTGTATGTATTCACCACTGTAAGGTAAGAGAAAAGGAAGATAAGATAAAGGTAGAAACAACATATAGAGACGGAAAAGAATTAAAAAAAGATACAAAGTAATGTCATTTAAAAAAAATAGTAGATTAAATTTAGATGTGACACATAGATGTCCTTTAGAATGTCCTAACTGCCAAAGACAAACATCGTTTACCAACTATGGTTTGGTACCCCATGGACGTGATCTAAGCGCTGTTGAGATAGACATGATAGCAAAACATTTTAAAGAAGTTGCATTTTGTGGACAGTTATCGGATCCAGTACATCACCCTAAATTTAATGATATAATGTCTCAACTAAAAGATGTGCCAGAGGTATTTGTTCATAATGCAGCTACAGCTAAACCTATGTCATGGTATATTAAATCTTGGCAGGCAAATCCTAAAGCAGTATGGATATTCGCCTGTGATGGTCTACCTAAAGACAGTCATAAATACAGGAAGAATCAAGATGGTGTTAAGATGTTTGAGATAATGAAAGAGGCGACTAAACATTTATTAAGTACACCTGTATGGCAATGTATTAGATTTAGTTATAATGAAAACGATATTGAGACTTGTAAAAAAATGGCAAATAATAACGGAATAAATTTTATGTTAACAGAATCATCAAGATGGTTAACAAATGATGATCCTCTTAAACCTACAAAAGCATTAATATCAAAAAACGCAGTATATGAAATTAAATCCTAAATGTTTACCTATAAATGGTGAGAAACCAATGCCTTTGGCAATAGACAATAGAGGTCACTTATTACCATGTTGTTGGTGTGATCACCCGAAGACTACAAAGAGTGAACTATTTAAAGAAATTTACTCTATTAGTAAACTTAAAGATTATAAAAGTATAGACAATATACTAGACACTAAACAATGGCAAGCTTTTGAAGATGATCTAGTCCAGGCTAGAGATAAAGGAGACAATTTAGAAAAAATCAATCAAACTTGTTTACACCATTGCCAAGCAAGGGCTAAAGATGATAAGATAAAGGTTGAAACTGTTTATGAAAATGGAGTAAAGAAAATGGTAGAGGAGAAATAATGGACGCATGGAAATATGAATATGCTGAAGACAAAGAGAATTATACTAAACTCTTTGATGAATGCATGAAAGAAAATCAGGAACAAAACATAGAGTTTCTGGAAAAAACAGTTACAGATATAGTAGGTAGAAAATATGCCGTAGCATGTCAAAATGGTACAGACGCCTTAATGTTTTCTCTAAAATGTCTAGGTATAAAACCAGGCGATGAAGTAATAACAACCAACTTCTCTTGGATATCAACAGCGTCTTGTATATCTATGGTAGGTGCAACACCTGTATTTTGTGATATAGACCCATACTCTTATCATATGACTCTTGATAGTATTAAAAAAATGTATTCAGATAAAGTAAAAGCAATTATCTATCCACATTTGTTTGGCAGTATGACAGATATAGCAGAAATATTAAAATTTTGTAAAGAGAAAAATATATACTTTGTAGAAGACGCAGCTCAGGCCATAGGTTCAAGTCTTAATGGTGTAAAAGCAGGTACACAAGGAGATTTTAGTACTATAAGTTTTAATGCAAACAAAACTATTGGTGGTATTGCTGGTGGTGGAATTGTATTAACAGATAATAAAGAACATGCTGATATGTGTATCAAGTTAAGAAAACACGGTAACCATGAGATACTAGGATATAATTCTAAAATGTTATTCTTTAATGCAAAATTTATTGATTATAGATTAAAAAAATTAGATCAGTATATTGAGGCTAAACAAATAATAGCAAAAAAATATGATGATGAACTAAAAGGTTATGTAGCTGTACAAGAAACAACAAATGGTCTGAATCATACATATCATAAATACGTTATAAGATTTGATGAAGGAGATCCAGTTGAAGCTAATGAGGCAAGAGATAGAATAAAAGGAAAACTAGGTGCTAATATTCATTATGAAAAACTTATTTCGGAAAGACCTATGTATAAAAACATAGAACATAGAAGTGATAACTGTAAAAATAGTAAACTAGTTAGTAGCTCTGTATTAACATTACCAATACACCCATTTATGAAAGATGAAGAAGTAAAAGATGTATGCAATACAATATTAAATAACCTATGATTGAAATAATAGCAAACACAGAATTAGATCAAATTAGTTATATTGACAGTAACGAAAATCCTGTTCCTATAACCGATCATAATCTTATTAAAACTTGTCAAATGATGAAAAGAGCATTAGGTACTAGTGACATCTTTGACGAAACATTAATTGACAAAGAACATGAACCAGTGTATGAGTATATTGTTGAGAAGACTTACTTAATGCCTGAATATGATTACGGTCCTTTGAACTTTAAAGAAGAACCTAAACATAAACTTAAAATAGCATTTAACAAATTATTCTATGAAAAAATTAATAGTTAGTGGAGATAGTTGTACAGACCTAGCATTTAGGTCTATATGTCACCCTACATGGGACTTTTCATGGCCAAAATGGCCTGAACTTCTTGCAAAACATTTAGGTATGGAACTTGTTTGCGTTGCGAAAAGTGGAGCAGGTAATCAATACATTCACGATACTATATTAGATGAGATAGTAAAAACACCTAAAGAAGAAATAGGATTAGTTATAGCTGCTTGGTCACAATCATTTAGAAAAGATTGGCAAACAGGCTGGCTAGGCAGTTGGCACTCTAAAAGAACTGATCAAGATGGAGACTTGTTAGGTTGGGTAACTAAAAGTTTAAGAACATATTTAAGTTTTCAGATGATGTGTGAAAACTACAACCTGCCATATTATCATTTTCAAATGGGTGATCTGTTTGAATCATATTTAAAAGGATTAAAACCTACAGAATCGGATAGATTACTTCATAATATGACAAACGAGGATAGAATGAAATATCCAGGTGATCCACTTAAAGATGAGGAAAAATTATTAGAAATAATAGGCAAGTATAATAAACATATAAATAACTTTATAGGTTGGCCTGGTTTACAAGAAAAATATGATAGACTAGGTGGTTTTAACATGATCGGTCATGTTTTAGGTAGAGACGGAATACAAATGGAAGAAAGAGGCCTTATAGTATCTGACCAAGATGACCACCCTAACGAAAAAGGACATCAAGCAATAACCGACCTCTTAATAGGAGAAATAAATGTCAAAAATATATGAAACGTTTTTAAAACGTAAACACGTAATAGAATACGATAAGGATAATATACCAGATAAAAAAGTTATAGAAGATTGTCTCTGGAAAGCCTGGCATATGACACCCTCAAAACAAAATTACTATCCCTACAAAGTAAATATATTAGGTCCAGAATCAAAGTTTGATGATGAAAAACTTAAAGTATGGGATAAGGCAATGCATAACCACCATAATGTGGAAGAAAGAGCATTATCAAAAGGTCAGATAGATCAATCACCTAAAAAAGTAAATAAAACATATCAACATTTATCAGACGCTCCTTATGTAATAGTTATTACGTCTAGAGTTGTTGAACCAGGAAAAACAAATGCATGGAATCAAAAATGTATTGCTGAAGATGGTCACTTTAGTGAACCAGAATTTGAAGATCAAATAAACAACCTAGCACAAGCAACAAGTGTTGAAGTAGGATTGTTTGTAGCTTCTCTTACAGGATTACTAGTAGAGAAAGGTATTGATATTACATATACACAATGTTTTCCTAAAGATGTAGAAAAATGGCATGATCTAGATTTTGTTACAACTTTACCACTTCTAACTTGTTCTATGGGACATGGAAAATATTATAAGAAACAGTGGATGGAAGAAAATGGTCCTGATACCGAAAACGGTAAAAGTAATTGGGATATGGACAGAAAAGCAGACTTTAAAGATGTAATAAATTGGGTTGAAGATACATCTGGAACTACAGACGAAAATAAAACTGAAATGAAAAGAAGATTAAACATTAGTAAACAAGATTTAAATATAGGAATAAATGACTAAATCTCCAGTATACAAAGCACTTAATAAGAGACAACAAGTTTGGTTGTACGATAGAGAAAAATGGCCAACTAAAGAAGAAGTAAACTCTGTTATTAAAGAAGCTTATGAAGTAACTCCTTCTAAACAACAGTTTATGCCTTATAAGATAAACATTATAGGTCCAGGAGATGAAAATCAATCAGAAAAAATTAAGATATGGAATAAAGCAGTATTTAATCACCATGCAACCGAAGATAGGGCCATGAGAGAGGGTAAGATAAAAGATTCAATACATTTAGTAAATAGAAACTATCAACATATAATAAGTGCTCCATATGTTTTGGTATTTGAATCAAGACTTTGTGAGAACAATAAATTTAATCAATGGGGTGTAGATAATGATAGTCACTTTACGGAACAAACTATTGAAAGTGAATTAAGCGAAATAGACAGTTTAATTTCTTTTGAATGTGGATTATTTTCTCAATCATTAGTTGGCCTGGCATTAGAAAAAGGTATAGACGTTTCATTTACTTCTTGTTTTCCTAAAAATCCATCTAGATGGCAAGATACTACTTATGTTAATAGAACACCACACATGATAGTTACACTAGGTTATGGTTCCTATTACAGAATGGATTTTATGAAAAGAACTAATCAAGTACAAGATGATCATAAACCACCATATGAAGATATGATAAATTGGGTTGATGTGACAAAACAGCCAGCAGACAGTAAGACATTTAAAAATGCAAAGGATATGTGGCATTATGATGATAAAAAGTTTACAGAAATGGTAATAGAAAAATCTCTTGGTGGTGAACTAGAGATAAATAGACAGTTAGAAGAAGACAAAAATGAAATTTGATTTAACATATGCACAAAAGAACTACTTAGCTGTAGATTTCTTTCTATCAATGTCTTGTAATAAAGATTGTCACTACTGTACAAGTTATACTCTAGAAATGAGAAACTTAACAGTAGATTTAGATTTTTTAAGAGAAACGTTAGAAAGTTTAAAGAATTATAAGACTAGAATATGTTTACTTGGTGGAGAGCCAGGTCTAATTAAGAACTTGCGTGAAGTGATTGCAATGGTAAAAGAATACCCTAATTTTATTTGCCAAGTTTTATCTAACTCTTTTATAAGAAAAAGATACCCAGAGATACTAAAAGACCCAGATATTTTATATGTAGAACATTTAACGTTAGATTTTTATCCAGATGAGATAAAGAAATTAGGTAACTATGACTATCTAGAACCAAATGATATGAATAACTATAACGTAGTACTTAAAACACCTAATTACTTTAAATACATAGCAAACTATCCAGAATTTAAAAAGAAACTAGAACATAAAAATACTATGTTCAAAGCATTTAATGGTAGAACACCAACTAAAGGTGATGTAGAAGAAGTACATAAACAAGCAGCTGAAATAGATCGTAAAATGTGTGCCGCTTTTCCAATGGTACCAGTAATAAACTTTGAAACAAAAACTATAGTACACTGTAGTAAAAAGTTTGCTAACAATCTTGAACTATCTAGATCGTTTCCTATGACAAAAGAAAACGTAGACAAGATGATGAATTTCCAGTTATTTAAATATGAAAAGTATTGTGTAACATGTAAGGAGTATGTACAACCAAAGGGACACTTCCCTATTGAGAAGTACGCTAACATATTGAACGTATAGGAGTAAATTATGAATGAAACAGATGATCCAGATTTAAGACAACCTACACCATCGGTTGACCCACAAGTTAACGCTACTTTATCAGATATTAAAGACGACCAAGAAATGCGTCTAGAGTTTATTAATAAGATTACAGAGAAACTTAAAACTTGTTATGATCCTGAAATTGATACAGACATATATACACTTGGACTTATATATGACGTTAAAGTTACCTCTGAAAGATATGTATTTGTATTAATGAGTTTAACGTCTGCTTTTTGTCCAGCAGTAGATGAAATAGTTAATGGAGTTAGACAAGCTGTTGAAAGTATTCCAGGATTAAAATGTAAAGTCAGAATTACAATGACACCTATGTGGTCTAGAGATATGATTGATCCTGAAATAAGAGATTTAATGGGACTATAAATAAAGCGAATATAACAATGGAAAAGAAAATGAAAATAAATGCAGTCGCAATTAACTTACACGATCACAATACCTACGATGGTGTCTTTCACAATCAGATAGAAAGACATACTAGATTTAAACATAACTTACCATACAGAGCAGAAGCATATAATCATCAATCAGATATATTAAATCCTGGTGACTATACTTTAAATGATCAGTTTATAAAAGAACATCTTAAAAAACCAGAGGACAGTGTTTTAGCATTTACATACACTTATGGTGGTATAAGAAAATCAAAAGAAGAATTATTTAAAACTATATTTAAAGGACATGATGAGATTTTAGACTACGAAGTTAAAACATTATGGCAAAATTATTATAAAGATGGTATCTATTATATTGATCATCATCAATCACATGCTGCTTATGCATTTTTAAATTCAGGTTATCAACAAAGTGATGTACTTGCAATAGACGGCATTGGCTCAAAATACAGATGTTTATTTTTTGATAGAGACGGTAAAGCAACTGATCTATCATCAAAACTTCCTATCGGGTGGTTATGGAATCATATGTCTAATCTTACAGGTTTCGGAACACTAGGTGCAAGTAAACTTATGGGTAAAGTTGGTTATGGTAAATTTAGTGATTACTATTATAATGTATTAACCACTATATTAGAAGGACCTATTTTAGAAAGAAAGTATCCAGAATGGAAATCTATAGAGATTGACAAACACGGTATAAATGACTTAGCATATACACTACAACATATTACAATGGAAAAAATTAAGGAATATGTTTATCCATTAAAAACTTGTGATCATCTTTGTCTTGCTGGTGGAGTTGCTTACAATGGTTATGTAAATGAAATGTTTACTGAACACTATCAAAACGTTCATGTACCACCTGCAATTGGTGATGAAGGACAGGCTATTGGTGCTTATCAACATGCTGACTATACAATAAACAATAATGTACATATTTCTAACGTTTATGCTGGCAAATCATATGACTATTACAAAGGCGAAGAAAAGTTAACTTCATATAAAGAAATTGCTCAAGCACTTGCTGATGGCAAGATAGTAGGTTGGTTTCAAGGTAAATCAGAAAGTGGTAACAGAGCATTAGGTAATAGAAGTATATTAGCTGATCCTAGAAATCCTGATATAAAAGATATTATTAATGGTACTGTTAAAATGAGAGAAGACTTTAGACCATTTGCACCAGCCGTATTAGAAGAACACTATAAACAATACTTTGATACTAACTCACCTAGTCCTTACATGTCAAGAATATGTAAAGTTAAACCAGAAATGAAAAATGTAATACCTGGTGTTACTCACGTTGATGGCACGGCTAGAATACAAACAGTAAATAAAAAAGATAATAGTAAATTCTATGAACTTATAAGAGAGTTCGGAGAGATCACTGGTGTTCCTATGTTAGTTAATACAAGTTTTAACTGTCAAGAACCTATTGTAGAAACTCCTGAACATGCATTAAGAACATTTAAGAAAACTGCTATAGATATATTAGTTATTAATGATTATATAATAAGAAAATGATTGATTTAAATTTATTTAAAAATATAATGGAAGAAATTAGAGAGAATAGTGATCTATTAGATTCATTAAGTCCTAACCAATTCAATACTAAAATAAAACTTATAGATCATATTAAGAAATTAGTACCATTAGAAAAAGAAGATGATATAGCTATTTTTGGTTGTTGGTATGGTAGTATATTAATACCTGCCTTTTACCATGAAGTTAAAAGAATTACTGCTATAGATTTAGATCCACAAGTTATTAGTAGAAACAAATATAGAATATATCCAGGATATAAACAAATAGACTTTGTTAATAAAGATTGTTTTGAATGGGCTGAAGATTCTAACAGAATTAAAAGAACAAAACTTATTATTAACACCTCTTGTGAACATATGAAACCTATGAGAGACTTAAAGATTTTAAGTAACATAAATTCTTACTTTGCTTTTACATCTAACGACATGTATGATATTGAAGGACATATAAACTGTGTAGATACAATAGAAGATTTTAAAAAACAGTTACCAGATACAGCAACAGTTCTTGCTGAAGAAAAGGTAACAGACTATAGAGGAACAAGATTTTTATTAATTGGTAAACTGGAAACAGATACACCAGCACACTACAAGGAGTAGTATGAAAAGAATAATATTCAGTTTATTCATAGATATACCTAAGGCAGAGTTAGATTTATTTGACGATCATATAAAGAAACCAGACGCCGTACATACAAACTATAATACTAAAAATGAATTTCAAATAAACTATCAAAGATTGGTAGATTGTAAAGTTGAATATGCTAAGAGTATTGGTGTAGACTTTAAAATGGTTGAAGACTATACAGAGTACTATAAATTCTTTAGAAAAAACTATCCAGAAATTACAAGTTATAACATAGTTAATTTCTTTAAGATACATCTACTATATGAGTTTGGTAAGAAATACGATGAAGTATTGTACCTAGACTTTGATGTTGTTCCTAATACAAATGAAAACTTTTTTGAAGTATGGGACTTATCAAAAGGTATATGTGTTTTAAATAACAATGAAAGAGTAAGTCCTATTCAAAGAATAACACCTAAAACTCAAACAATAAGAAGTCCAAACGCCAAGTACTATAATGCTCAGGCTATGTTAATAGAGAAAGGTTTAAGTCCAACCAATGATGTTATTAATACAGGTATAGTAGGTATTAGTAAAAAGCATTTAGATCAATTAGAATACTTTACTGATTTTAAAGATGACCTTAAATTAATGACAAGTCTTATAGGAGTATACGATTTATTTCCTAAAAAGATTGCTGATTTCTTTGGTTATGATAACGAGACACTGTTTGCTGTTAAGTTAAAAGAAAAGAAAGTACCGGTACAATGGTTAGACAAAGATTGGCATTATTTTTTTGATAGTCAAATGTTTATTCCTACGACAGCCAAACTTATACATGCCATTAATAAAAGATTTGATTTGATATGGAAACATATTGATGATTAGAATATGCACTGTATATTATAAAGGCACTTATACGCCAGACTATGTTGGTAACTTCTATAAGGCTTTAAGAAAGAATAGTAGTATACCTTTTAGATCAGTATGTATAAGTGACGATCCTAATGTTGAAGCAGATGTTGTACTACCTTATAATCATCATAGCGACATTAAAAAACACTGGCATAAATTAAAATTCTTTAGTCCTCTATTTGGTGGTCAACAGCCAGGTGATGATATAATAATAATGGATATAGATCAAGTTGTTGTAGGTAATGTAGATGATCTTATAGGTTTTCCTGTCGGTGATGATGAACTAGTATCTTATGGCACTTGGTGGAATAATGCTACAACAAATGGTGAAGAAAAGAAACTTAAAGACAATAATATCTTACCACTAAACGGTGGTTTTTATAAATTTAAATCAGGACAGTTTAAGCATATATGGGACGATTTCGCACTTAATCCACCATATTGGCAATTACATTATTACAATACAGGTAAAGTACACTTTAAGTATTATGGAGAACAAAATTATGTTGATTGGAAAATATTTGAAAAGAAAAGTAAACTTACTTTGACACCACCAGAATGGTTAGGTAAATATACAGAAAATAGAGAAGATATGATTGCTTTAAATAAACTATACGCTAAAACTTTTAATGTTGACTATATGTTACTAGATGAACCAGCTGAGACACTAAAGATGGTACACTATACAGGACCTAATCGTTCTATACATGGCAGTCCTCAAAGTCCGTTGTATAACATATGGATAAATAACTAGTATGAACGAGCAACAGAAAAAAGAGTTTGAACAAAAACTAAAAGATAAAAAACTATGGTTTTGTCCACTTCCTTTCACACACGTATTCTCTAGTTTAAGTGGCAGATATGCACCTTGTTATGACGCACTAGCTAGAACTGGCCATAACATGGAAGATACTAAAATAAAAGAATGGTATACTTCCGACTATCAAAATAAATTAAGAGCAGAAATGTTAAAAGAAGATTATGATCCAAAATATTTTAGACATCATTGTACAGGTTGTTGGAAACAAGAACAAAAATATGGTCGTTCAGACAGACAAAAGTATACTGAACAAATACTAGCAGGAACATTTGATAGTAAAGTACCAGAATTATTAAGAGCCGTTCAAAAGTTTGTTGAAGAAGGAGCAATTACAGAATTTGATGAAAGAATACTAGATATTAAAATGAAGATGTTTGGTAATGCTTGTAATCTAGATTGTTATATGTGTACACCAAGAAGTGCTAACACTAGAACTCTCTCACTAAAACAATTAAAAAAAGTATATGATCCTGATCTAGACCCTAAAGACGGTGAAAGAATGAATACAATGAAACATGATGACGATGAATATACAGACGATGTTGCCTCCGTAGCAAAGTATACTAGATCAATCAAACTAATTGGTGGCGAACCTTTAGTTATGAAAAATCACTACAAACTATTAGACAAATTAGTAGCAACAGGTCATTCAAAAGGTATAGACTTAATCTATAAAACAAACTTATCAGTATTTGATATGGACGGTTACAACTTTAGAGATTACTTTCCTCACTTCAAAGAGTTTGTTATGAAAGTATCAATAGATAGTTACGGTAAATATAATGACTATTTAAGAAAGAAATCAGATTGGCCTTCACTTTTGGATAATGTGAAAACAATGAGAGCTAGAAGAAACGCAAGAGTTAATGTTCACTCTGTAATATCTTTTTTAAGTGTACTAGAAAATTATAAACTAATTGCATTATTAAAAGATATGGGTATACAACACACGTTTTATATCATTGAACACCCAAGAATATTACAAGTAAAGAATTTACCTAAAGAAATTAAAGAGAAGTTAAAACCATTTTATAAAGACTATCCTAATATTATAAAAGCATTAGACAAAGAACAAGATGTTGAAGAATTTATTAAGACAATTGATTACTGTCACGATTTAGACCAAAATGGTTTTAGTAAAAAAGAAGGACACGATTTATTTACAACACACCCCGAACTAGAAGAATACTATTTAAAGGCAAAAAGAGAAACTAATTATTAAGGATTTATTATGGAACTAACATACGGCAATCAAACTATTGACTTATTCGGAAAAGAACATTTTCCAGAAGGACCACCAGATAAGGTTGTAGTATCATTATCAGGTGGCTGTGATTCATCATCACTTACATACTTAATAGGTACAAACTTTCCTAACATAGATATGTACCCTTTTCATACCAAAGATGAAGACTGTCCTATAGACACTGAACGTGCTATAGAAGTACATCAATGGTTACAAAACAAATTTCCTAAACTACATGATCTAAAGATATTTACAGTATCTACGTCTGATCCAGTTTGGCAAGAGAAAGCAAAACTAGCAATGGCCTCACCAAAAGGTAGTCTTATAGTAAATGGTAAAAAAGTTTCTATGTGGGGAACATTAAATGGTTGTTCAAAGGCTTTACAAAATAGAGATAAAAGATCAAAAATGTCTTTACAGTATGACGCACCTGTTGTTATGGCTATGACTTCTAATCCTCCTGTAGATGTACAGAAAGAAAGAGGATTTTATAAAGTGGCAGAAAGAAAAAGAGATCCTGGTGAAAGTAAACTGAAAGTTATGGACACAATAGATAAAGGTGGTCTTACATATCAACCTTATTTAAGAAACGATAAGAAATTCGTAGCAGGTGTTTTTAAAGAACACAATCTAATGGATAGTTTATATCCTTTAACTAAATCATGTGCTTGGTCGCAAACTCTTGAAAATTGTAATAAATGTTTCTGGTGTAACGAGAAGACATGGGCATTTGAAGATTAATAATGTACCACCCAGAAAAACTTAAACAAGTCACACTTCTAAACTTAATTGACTTTGAAGGTAATTCGTTTCTTAACCGTGACAAAGAGTTAGAGGATCTTCGTTTCAGTACTTTAAAAAGATTACTGTTTGAACACCCTTGTGAAGACCTTTGTATAGTATCTGAAAATTTAGATGAAAAAGTTCCTAATGCATACAATCTAAATAACTTATACGAAGAAGTTAAAGGAAGATATGATTGGCAGTGGTTAGAATGGGATAGCAAATATAAAAATGGAAACCTTAACTCCATTGTGAGTATAAAAAATAAATTCAAATTAAAAGGTAAAGAAATTCAAAACGTACTTGTAGCAGGTCAAAACCTAGCAGGTTGTGTTTTTAAAACATTAGATCACTCTGCTTTACGTTGGGCTGAACAAGGTCACTATACACAAATAATATTGTCTATGTGTGGAGACTATGAAGTATCTGGTGTAGGACCTGAAAAATATATGAAATCTTTTGCAAATTTATATCAAAAAATTAAAAAATCAGGACAATGGGCTAATCTTGATTTAATATGTGACATTGATGATGTAAGGTATTACAGTGATGGAATACCCTATGTTGTTTCTGATAGAACGCCTCCTAGGAGTTAATAATGAGAAGAATAATAGCTTGTAAATTTGGTAATAAGTTTACTCAATGGCATGTTGATAACTTAAAATATATGATAGATTTCCACTCTGGAATATCTTATGATAGTTTTGAAGTTTTAGAAACGGACCTTTACGGTAATTGGTACAATAAGTTTCAAATGTATGACAAATTTCGTGATGGGGAAAATTTATATTTTGATTTAGATGTTATTATATGGAAGGAGTTACCTAATTTATTTCGTAAAGACTTTACTTTATTGAATGATTTGTGGTGGAGAGAAGAAGCCCACACACCACTAAACTCTACTATTGTTTCATGGACAGGAGATGTTTCTCACATATGGGATAAATTTAAATCAAATGAAAAAATGTATCTTGAAAAGTACAATAAAGGTAGTGATGAATTTTACTATAGAGAAATAGATTACAAAAACTATGATAAAGTTTGTCCTTCTATTAAAAACTATATGTATGAAGTGCCACCAAAAGAATTTAGTATATGTACTCTAGGTCAAATGAACCATCTTTTAGAACCAGGTTGGAATGGTTGGTGGTCAGATTTTATAATTCCGCACTATAAAGATCAATCGCCGATTTCAACAGTTCAAGTTTAGTCTTACTCTTTCTCATTGCTTTCTTAGCTTTGACATCTTTAGAATCTTTAATCTCATCAATTTCAAATAAAGCAATCTTCAAAGCAAACATTTCATCTTCACTTTCTTTTTTGTTAAAGATGTAGTCAAGTACTCTAGTTGGTGATGTTTCGTCTGTTTGTACAAGACCTGCTTTAACAGCTATCTCTAAACTTGATTTTTCAAACTCTTTTCTTGCTTCTTCATTTCTAGCATATGTATTTTCATGCAATTGGTCTACAGTTACGAATTTACTTAACAATTGGTATAGAGAATGATTTTCATCATACTCAATATGATAAGGTGTTAAACTACCTTTTACTTCATTTGTTAATACTTCAATCCATGTTCTATCACTGTTAGTAAAGTGTGCTGAAACTAGATGGTTTTTTAATAATTCTTCATTGAACATTTTTTCTATCCTTTATATAATCATATAGGTCAATTGTAGTTGACCAATTTAGTTTGTTTAATACTGTGTTATCTGCTTTGTTATCTAATCTCTCAAACTCACCACCTATAGCTCTTTCACAATCAATTTTAAATGTTGCGATCAAATCTAATAGATTGTAAGACTCTCCTCTACCAACATCGGTTACACCTTGATAATCACTTTTTATTAATGTATCAATCGCACTTAATATATCATTTACATGAATAAAGTCTCTTGTATGATTGGTATGAATAAATGGTACATCATTTCTTAAAATTCTTGGTATCAACATATGTTCTCTAGCGCCTGGTCCGTATACAGTTGTAAATCTCATACCGACACTATTTTTAGGTGCTAATTGTTCTAAAGATAGTTTACTCATGGCATAAGGATTACGCCAAGGTTCTATTGCTGTTGATGAACTTGCATATAGTATTCTTGTGTCTGGAAAGTATTCAAATAGTCTCTGACCTGCAATTACATTTTCTTTCCAGTATTCTGTAGGTCTATCTAAACTATCTCTAACACCTGATAGACCAGCCAAGTGTATGACTAAATCTACATCGTATTTAAGGTCACAATTTAATAAATCGTTACCTGTTAGTTTGTCTATTGGGATTACTTTGTGATTGTTTTTTTCTAGATGTTTATGAAGGTGTTTACCTATAAATCCTTCACTGCCTGTTAATAATATATTCATAATCTTATTTATATCACCGTTAAGTGACTAGTTTTAAACGCCGGCGCCGTGTAGTGTTTTTAAAGTAGAACCTGAACTATTTTTAATTAATAGTGTAGATAATGTTTTCATTTGTGTTGAACCAATAGCGTCATCAGCCATCATAGTTTCAGCAACTAAATCTATTGAACCAGTTGATATTATTTCTCCTGCTGTACTTGGAAAGGTTACAGTCTGTCCATTTAAAGTACCACTAACTGTCAAATTAACAACATTTACGTTAGTTGGAAAAGCAAGTGTTACTGTATCGGGACTTGAAACTACAGCATTTATCTGATTACTTGTACCTAGAAAAGATATAGTATTACCTGGAGCAATTAACTGAACTGTTGAACTTGCGTCTCTAATATAGTGTCCTTGACCTGTACCTATTTGTGAAGATAATTCTACTACTGCACCCACAACAGACGTTGCTGATATACCTGCACTTGCAAGTAAAGCAGAATCACCAAAGTCATTTAAAGCTAAGTCGTTAAACTGTGTTCTAAATGTTTCTAGTGTGTCTGTTCCTGATATATTTTTTACTGCCATAACTATTTACCTTTTTTTAAATCTTTCTTAATATCGTATAATTCTTTCTTTAAATTATTTATCTCTGTTACAAGACCTCTTACCATATCATTGCCACTTTCTCTAGATTTAACTCTTTTCATATATGAGTTATATTCTGATCTATTAGTGTTAATAATAGCCTTGGTATCTATGTCTCTTACTAAATCATCAAATCCTTGTACTTTTAATGTATTAGTTGCCATAATATTATATCGCTAATGCAATACCTCTTAAATCTCTTACTATTGGTGGATATGCTGAGTTTGTTCCTTCCATAACTATTTTTATTTGAAAAGTAGTAAACTCATTTAATCCTGAAGCACTATATTTGTACTCTTTAAATGTATTATCATCTTCAGCAGGTGTAACTGTTGTGTCTTCTAGTCCTGTACTGTTAAATGGTGTCCAACCTATATCACCTATTAGTCTAGCTTCTTCGGAAGAAGATAGTCTGTAATAAACTTTTACACTAGAACTTGATCTTACATTCTGCGTTAATCTTACATCTAAAGCAGTTGAGATATTATCTAGTACGACAGATTTAGTTATGTAGGCAGCTGCTGATGATGTATCACTTGCAGCTATGTCTGAAACATAATTAGGTGTATTACCTGTTGTTGCTTTGTTAATTCTGTTTTGAATTGTGTAAGCACTAACTCTTTGCATATCTAATACTGGAGATAATTTAGTGTTAGTAGTATTGAAAGTAAGATTTACAAATAAAGACTTACTTCCTGATAATTCGTTTGTTTCGTTTATTGCACTTGCAACTAGTTGAGGTGAAGTGAAGTAAATATTGTCATTTGCAATAGTTGATACTTGACTAGTCTCGCCTGTTAAACTAAATTCTGTTTCTGAACCATGTACTGATCTACCTGAAGTAGGTCTCATGTTATATGCAATGCTTGTACCGGCAACATTTAATGTTTGTAAGTTTAGATTTAAAACATCATACAATCTGTTTTGTGTTGCTGTTACAACAGTACCACCTACATCTCCTGTAGCATTTGCTGTACCACTTGTTGTAATATCATAACTATCTAAAGTTACGTTTGAAATACTTGTGTATGTTCCATTAATATCGGAATGAGCAACACCATTGTAAGTTCCTGATGGAATACCTGCAATTATAACATTGTTTGTTGTACCATGCATACCGTGATTAGGATGTGAAACTGTCATTACACCACTAGAGTTTGTTGTTCTAATAGGATTAGTTTTTAATGTTCTAGTAGGTAAAGCGTCATTAGTTAAAGTAACTGTACCTGTAACATTTTCAAATTCTGCTCTTTTGATTTTAAATTTAATATCTTCATTTTGTTCTGCTGTCCATGTAGAACCGTTTTGAGATTTAAACATAACACCAGCATAAGGTTGTTGAGAAATTGTTCTATCTGAACCTATTACTTTTTCACCTAATCTTCCAACATAACAGTTGTAATTATTAGTATTAGCCATTACAACAAAACAATATTCTGTTTTTTCTTGTAAATAAACTGGTGAGTTAAAAGTAAATGTTGTAGCTGTTGTTGCGTCTGTACTTATGTTTACAGATGACGGATTTAAAGTTAATTCACTAAATGGAACTATTCTTTTTCCTGGATAACCATTTACTACTTCTCTAATTTGTACTGTTACTGGAATATTGTCATCTTTTGAACTAAAGAATAAGTCCATTGAAGTTAAGAATACACCACCAACATCATCTATCATAAATGTTTGTGCTAATGGGTCAGTCCAACCAATTGTCATTTCTGTAATACGTGTAGCAGTTACGTTTGATCTACTAACTGATTCAACAGTACTTTCTCTAACAACTAAAGGTTCTCTTGTAGAAACAACTGTCTCTTGTACTGTTTCTAAAATACCTTTTGCGATATAGTCTGCTTCACCTGAAGTTTCAACTGCCGTACTTAATACGTTTGTTGATGAACTTGTTAATCTGAATACTCTTTGACCTGCTCTCCATCTTGGATTAGCATTAACTTTTGGATCAGGAATTGCAAAAGTACCTGAACAAGCACCATTAATATCTGTAACTATATTACCACCTAATGAACCACCATTTGGTGTAACATAAGTTGCTATATCAATGTTATCAAAGAAAGGGTAAACTCTTGTTAAAGGTTTTAATCTTGTAGCACTAAATGATAATGTTCTACTTCTTAAAAAAGGAACAAAACCAACACTAACAACTCTGTCGCCAATTGAATTTCTTACTACCTGTGGTACTATTGTTGATCTAACACCTGTTCTTGTTGATGTTTGATTACCAGTTTCAGTAATTTCGTGACGTGCATTAATTCTTCTACCTCGTCTAACGTTTCCTAATCTTCTACGGCCAGTTACAGTTGGTGTTCCTGTCCAGAAATCTTGCCATTCATTCCATACTGTACCAATTTCTACACTTTGTAAATTTGGATTACCTAAATTTTGTACTAGAGTATCAAAACCACCTATTGAATTAACAACTAATTCTGGCACTCTTTCTGTTTCTTTCCATTCGTCTGACGGTGGTGTTAACGCAATACTACCTGACCATGTGAATATGTCAAAAGGGTTTACGTTAACAAATTTACTTGCAAAAGGTTGATCAATTAAAGTTGCCTCTGTGTAAGGTAAAGTAATTAAATCTCCTGTTTTTGCATACTTAGCTTCAGTTCTATCTAAAGCAGTAATAGTAGTACCGTCATTGTCGCTTTCAATCAATTGTACGGCATCCTCATTGAACATAGGTCTTAACTCACCTCTTGCCATGTCCATAGAAACCTTGTAGTCTAAATTCTTTACATCACCTATACTATGACCTGTGAAATTATCTACTATAAATCCATTCTTAAATCTATCAAATCCTTCTGCGTCTTGTACTTGCAAATTTTGTGCTTGTGATTCTAACAAAGATAGTTGAGTATAATATTCTACATTTTCAATTCTATTCTCTAATCTACCAATGTCTCTCATTGTGTATCTTTTATTGTCAACTCTAGTAATCGTTATATCATCTGTAGATAAAGTATATGCTGGCACATCTAAAGTGTAAAGGTGCATTGCACTATCAATATCTTTTGGTGCTTGAGGAACTAAAGCACTAGCGCCCTCTGCTACCTTAAACTTACCGTTTCTGTCTAAAAAGATTTTATCTATTCTTGGTAAGTAATATTCTAAATCTGAAGTTATATCAGTACCGAACTTAGCAACATCTACAACTGAAGCGCCAGCACCATTATAATACTTGTCTTGTTCACCTTTATTGATTGTTGAGTTATCGTCAACTCTTGGTCTAAAGTCTAAACAATCTCTTAACTCAAATATGTCTCCTGTTGTATCGGAAGTATGAGAAGGAATATCTGCATAGTCAACAGCACCTGAATAACTATCTACAGTAAATACATCTCCTGAACCGTGAGAGAAGTAATCTACATTAATTTGAATTGAACCTGTTGGTGCTACTGCACCTGTTTTTAAAAATACTCTACCTATATCATAGAAGTTATCTCTTTGACCATTGTCTAAAGTAAATCTATCTGTAATATCAACTTCTCCTGAAGATGAGTAAGTACCAAAAGCAGTTGCCATTTTAACAGAGTTTAATTTGTAAACGTCAGCTACACTTAATCTCATACCACCTTGTTTATTAATATCTGCTAAACTAATTTGATTTCTTGTATAACCTGTAACTAAAGATTTTGTTTTTTCTTCTACAACTGATCTATTGATTGTTGCTAAGATTTTAATTTTATGTCCTGCAAAATTAGAACCAAAATCTAACGTTAAAGATTTACCTGATGGAGAACCACCTAATGTAAATATTGAATCACCCTCATGGTTTGATCCTGTTAAACTCATAAAGTCTCCTACTGCACCTGTTCCACCTGAACCGGTTGTCATAATTGAGACTGAAAAATCGTTTTCTGTTAGACTTGTAAATGTTTCATTTGTACCTGCTGAAATGGTTGCGTCACCATTTGATCCTAATGTTGTTGCGAAGTGTCTTCTAACTTTAAAGTTTGTATCACTAGCACCTGAATTAGCCGTTGTTTTTAATGTCTTAACATTTTCATAAGGTAACTTAAATACGTTTACGTTCTTATTTGAATCTGTAAGTTTACCTCTATTTCTGTTTGAATTGGATTTAGTTGATACATCTGAACCACCAACAGCAGTTGAAAATACTAAACTAGTATCTGAAATAATTGCTTCAACTATTTTATTAACTGTAGTACCTGCATTTGTAGTAAATGATAATTTGTCATTAACTCTTAATTCTGTATTAAATTTAGTACCAAAACCAGTAACAGTATTACTACTGTTTGCAATTGATATTGTACCTGTAATTTGTAGACTTTCTCCGTATGTACTATCTAATTTAGTGTCTGCTGTGTATGTTGGAGATCCAGCCATACCAAGTTGTTTAGTAGATGAGAAATCAAACGAAGTAACACCTTTGAAACCTCTAGCATTTGCTTGAATAGTGGCAGTGTTAGATGAAATAGCACCTGTTATAGTTTCGCCAGGTGTAAATGTTCCTGATACACTAGATAAAACAACAACAGATTGATCTGCTATACCACCACTTGTATATGTAGTGAAAGAAGAACCATCTACATCTAATTCAAAATTTGAAGCAGTTGGATTTTTTACTGTATATGTATTACCATTTAATTCTGTCATACCAACAACGGTAGAAATTGTAACTTGTTGTCCTTCTTTTAAAGTGTTAGACGATGTTATTACAACAGGATTAGCTGCTGTTGCACCTGTTATTGTGTGACTATTGTTTGTTGAAATATTTTCGTATGTGCCTGTAGCAGCTGAAGTACTACCTGTAATTTTTTCACCATTAGTAAACGATTGATTTTTTGCAACGTTGATATGTGTAAACATAACAAGGTCAAATAAGTAGTGTTTGAAAACTGAAGCGTTTGCACTAGAACTAGCAAAGAAACCTGAAGTTGCTGAACCTGAAGTATATTCAAATCCTCTAGACTTAGCACGACCTATTGAATTTATACTAGAACCTGAACCAGCATTTTCTGTTCCTCTTGCTGATGTTTCTTTATTGTATAAACCAACTTTTTTGAAAGCTGCAACATCACCTGAAACAAATCCAACATCTGGAGAACCATATACATTATTAACATATACAAAGTTACCTATATCAAATCTAGTATTAGAATTATTTTGTGTATCAAATGATCTTGCTTTGTTTACGTCAACAAAACTAGTACCGATAGTTTCTATTTCAAAACCTCTAACGTATGCTTTACCTGGTGCTAGACCAGCTGCAATTTTAGTTTCTAATCCACCATTTCCTGATGAATATATTCCTCTGTTAGTACCTGATATTAAATGTTCTCTTAAATCTAAATCAAAGTCTCTTACTGCATAGTCGCCTGATTCATCAAACGTTCTTCTTGCTAATGTATCTTCTAATATAGCATATTCAGTTGTTCTAACTTGATTTTGTATAAAACCTTTTTTTAATCTTAATAACTCTACGAAACTTGCGTCATCTGTAGCAGTTAAAGATTTTTTAGCTAATGTTAAATCTATTTTAAATCTGTGAGCACCTGGAGCATTTGTATTTGAAACGCCTTGTGCATTATCATTTAAAGTTGCGTCATCGTTTTGTGTTACAAAACTTTCTGTTACTGTTAAACCTACTCTGTAAGAAGGAGTGTTTGTATACTTGTCTAGTATTAAAACTTGGTCATTTACTTTGATATAAAAACCATTTATGTAATAAACACCTTCTTTAATTGAAGCTGCACTACCAACTGCTGTAGAAGTAACTACTGCTGAAACAGTTGTGCCTGTTCCGTCAATTGTAGTTGCAACTGAAATTGTTTCGCTATCATCAAAGGCAGTTTTAGTATTGTCTGTACCTGAATTTATGTATTTTACAAATAATGTGTTAGGGTCAGTTCCATCTGTTGCTACTTGATGTACAACTCTTGCCTGAACACCTGAAGAAGCACCTGTTAATGTTAACCCTACAAAGTTTGATAGAGTAATACCAACTGAAGCTGAATCTGTAAATGAAGTTAATTTAACTGCGTAATAGTTTAAGTCGTAGCCAATATCACCAGGTATAACCATAGCGCCTTGTTCAAAGACGTGGTCTGATAGTCTCTCAATCTGATTCTGTAGAATAGACTGTGACTGTGTTAACTCTCTACCTTGTACAGCAAATGCTGGTCTAAAAAGAACTCTATGAAACTTTTTTGTTTCATTAAAGTCATCGTAGTAAGGTGAAAGATTGAAGTCTGTTGGACTTGGCATAATATCTCCCTTTAAAACTCAATAACTAGTTTAATATTTTCTGTTTGGTCTGTTGCTCTTTGAATAGGTGCTCTGTTTTCTATGTACAATACATCGCCAGAGTCATGATCTATTTCAGAAGCAGAATACCCACTTGAAAATACAACATTGTTAACCGTTGCCGAAACTCCTGTGTCTGGTGTTCCTGTTGCTGAAGACGTTTGACCTGTGATTACGTGAGTACTAGAAATAGCTGTCAAGTTACCATTACTGTCAACGCCGGCGTCATTGTGTCTTGATTGAATGTAGTATAAAATTCTGTTTGTTGCGTCCCATTCTACGACTTTACCAACAGCACCTGTAGTTGATTGATTTATTTCTTCATCAACTGTAAAAGTACCTGGAGTTGGACTAGCTGCTAGTCTTACTGCTTTAGTACCTCTTAATGTTGTAGTACTTGCAGCTGAACCTGAAGCTTTTGGATCTCTGATTAAACAAATTTTTCTAAAGTCGTTACCAGCGTGGAAATCTCCAGAGTTTGCTGATTCTGATCCTTCTAAATTTACGTTTAACATTACAAAGAAACCACCTAATTCTTCTATTGCATTAAAACCATGACCACCTTTTGGAGAAATAATCACGTCTAATTCTGCACCAACTAAACTTGTTGCCCCAGCAGATACTATTTCTGCATTTGAAACTGTACCAAAAGTATAACCTGATCCTACGTTAGTCATAACTACCGAAGTAATAGTACCACCTGATACTATAACATTAGCAACTGCACTTGATCCGTCACCTTTGATTGTTACTGAATGAGAACCATCTGCACCACCTGAACCGGCAGTTTTAACTTTTATACAGTCAATTGATCCGTCTACAGCAGCTGAACTAACAGTTGTGTTAGTTGAAAGTCCCATAAAGTCTGTTGATAAGAAATTTGATTGTTGAGCCGCTGACATAGTAGACATATATTTCCATTTGTAACCATCAGCAGTTGTTATGACACTAGAACTTGTACCAGTTGGTTCTGTTGAAGAAGCCGTGTTACCATCGTTGTCAATACACTTGTAAATATTTCTGTCTGTAGTTAGTACGTAAAAATTAGCGTCATGTAAAGTTGTTGCACCACCATTAGCAGTATTTCTTAAAGATGTACTACCTGTAATATATTCTCCATAGTCGTGTCTGTAAATATCGTATGTTGTTCCAGTTGCCCAATTTCTTCTTGGTACTGCAAAACTAATATCTGAACTTGTAATTTTTTTAGCAGCTAATAGATCATCAAAAGTATTGAACTCTGCAACAACGGTATCACCTGGTATAATTGGTGCTGAGTCTGTTCCTTCGTAATCTGTACGACCATCACCTCTTGTAGATGTGCCGAAAGCTTGTGGTCTTGCTAGACCTAGGTAATAAACATTTGGAGAAGCTTCCGTAAAAGATTCGTGAAACTGTTCACTGTTGTTTATTCTGAATTTTGTTGTTATAATCGCTGGCATAATTGATACTCCTATTTATAATACTTTCCTACGAAGTTGTTCCAATAATTGTTTTTAATGTAGTACCACTAGAATTTTTTATTAATACACTTGACGTATTAGATAGAGATCCCATAGTAATAGAACCACCAGAAATATTAACATTGTTTGAATTTTGAGCAGCCATAGTACCTATTGTACCTAAAGCTATATTGACAAATTGACTACCGTTCCACTGTAAAATATCACCACTTGTAACACTTGTTAAAGTGACATCGTTCATTTCATTTATCTCATTTTCACTAGCAAGTTGAGTGTCAACGTATTGTTTTGTTGCAATACCTAAATTTTTTGTTGGGTTACCAAATACTGTAACCTCGCCTGTACTATCTCCTTCTAACCAAGTCGTCAAAGTAGAACCATCTGATCCTGCAATTATCATTGCTCTAGTTGAAGCAGCTGCATTACCACCGGCATTTCCTATAATAACATTACCTGATCCAGTTTCTACAGTTTGACCTGCATTGTAACCTACAAAAGTATTGTGTTGTCCTGAAGATACTCTAACACCTGCATTTGCACCTATAACAGTATTTTTTTCTCCTGTTGCGTCTTTACCTGCTGAGTGTCCTATGGCTGTGCTTTTTGATGTAGAAGTAACTGATTGTAAAGCTGCAAAACCCAAGGCAGTATTATCATCTCCTGAAGTAATTGATCTTAAAGATGTTTTACCAACGGCAACGTTTTCTTGTGCTGAACTCAAAGTACCTGTCACCGAGTGACCGATCATTAAAGAGTTTGCGAAATTTGATCCTTCTTGTTTGCCGGTAATTACACCAGAATTTAAAGTAGTACCATCTCCGAAAGCAGTATAGATTTCGGTAAAGTTATCGTTGATTAAGTCACCACCAGCTCTGATAGTAGAACCTGTGCCGTCATTTGGAGTTGAACCTATTGCTATTGTTTGTTTTGTCATTTCTATCTCTATTTATAGTTATATTTATACAGTTGTTTTGTCAAATTTTTTGTTTGTTGAATCATATTTCAAAGTATTACCACTGAACGATTCTTCACCTGGGAACGTAATATCTGTTGGAAAAGCGAAGTTGGTCTTTAACATGAAACCAAAATCATCTTCGTTTGCGTTGTTTCCACTTATCATATTAAATATTGCTGTTGTGCCATCTAAACTTGATCTAGTACCTGTAACCTTTAATTCATTTAATCTATCAAAAGTAATACCTGTTGTACCATTAATACCACCTGATCTATTACCTGTAACACCATATGCTGTATTAGCCCACTTGTTTATTGAAGCAAATCTAGGACCACAATATGCAAATCCTTGATTTATAGTCACGCCTGTTCCAACTTTTCTTCTTAATCTTAAATTTAATTTAATAGCTATAGGCGCTCTTGTTAAAGTTACGTCTCTAGAGTTATTTGGATTAGGCTGTTGAGGTTGAGCAGACAAATTTGAACCATCATCAACTGTTCCTGTTCTTCTACCAAATACAGTTTCAAATATTAATTTCATCATTGAAATTATTGGTTCGCCAATTACACCAGTGTTTATTGCCTCTGCAATTTTAACTCTCATATTCAATCTGTTTTCTATATCAACTTGTCCTGTAAAATAAAAACCTGAAGTATGCATTGTTTTTTTAAATGCGTCTCTCCATAAATTAATTGAGTTACCTACTTTTAATACATAAGAAAAATCTTGATAGTATAAACTATCTTGTACTTTCATAGTATTTTCTGAAACAAATCCTTTTTCATCAATAAATTTACCATCTGTATCTACCACAGAAACAACTGATACACTTGTTGTTGGTATATCTAATCTGTTTAAAGTTGCACTACCACCACTTGCTGATAATGATTCATTTAGTTGAAAAGATCCTGAAACTGTTTTTAGTTTTAATAAATTAGTATTTGTATTCCAACTAGTAACAGTACCCGTAGCACCCGATGTACCACCGGTTACAATAGTATTAGCAGTGAAAGAACCTGTAACACCTGTTACAAATAAATTTTGTACAAATGATAATGTAGGTGATGGAGATTTTTCATACTCTATACCTAAATTTGATGTTTCTATTCCTAAAATTTTACCTATGTCTGTTCCATAAGATAATACTTTTGCACCTGTACCGGCAGTAGATGTTACTACAACTGTAGGTAAAGATTTATATCCGTCACCACCACTTATTAAATAAATGTCTGTAATATCTCCTGTGCCTGTGTTAGTTTCTTGTACAAATTTATCTCCTGAAATATAGTCACCAGAGCATGTTTCATCTTCTAGTATAATGTGTTCAGTAGTATCTCCTGTAATACCACCATTTACAATTGTAACAACAGCTGTGGCGCCTGCACCATTTGTATTAGTATTATTGAAACTTAAAGTATCTCCAATTACATATCCTGAACCACCTGTGTCTACAACTGTTTCAGTTACTTTACCTGAACCAACATTATTGATTTGAAACGAAGCTTGTTGACCACCACCTGAAACTGTAACTTGATCCTCTGTAGTATAAAGATTACCATCATTAGTAATTGTTTTATTTCCTGGTACTCCGGTTACTGTTGCAATTATAAAGTAATCGTCTGTATCAGTTGCTGTACCTTGTATATCTTCTTCTACAACAAAAGTACCTACGATACTATCTTTGTTTACAGTTATTTCAGAAACTTCACTGCTACCTATATAAAATTTTGATACATTTTCTACTATTGCTGTTGCTTTAGAAGTTTTACCTGTAATTGTTCTTCCTATTAATTTTAATGTATCACCTTGACTAGCAATTATTCTCATTACTGTTTTTGTGTCGTAATTACCGTCAGATACTTTTAACATCTGCTCTCTAGGGTAAAAAGTTTCAGATGTATCGTTAAATAGTATTCTAAAAAACAGTTCGTGCCCTTTTTGAGTGCCTTTTAAAGTATATAACGATTTAATATTTTTAATTAGGTTTCTTTTGTCTATTCCTTTAGCTAAGTTCTCTGGAATAGTTTTAAAAAACTCATTTCTAAAATTATTTAAGAAATTAGAGATTACTTTGTCAGGATCCTTAAAATTTGTTAATTGTTGAATAGTTTGAACAGGATTAGGTCTGTAAAGATTAACAACTGCACTTGCATTTGACAAATTGCCTAAAATAGTTTCTCCCACTTCAAATTTGTCTTGTGATGTTATGAATAGTCTATTTGAATCTAAATCTTCAGCTAAAATTGTTGCTGTCGCTTTAGAATTTTGTCCTGTTATAGTTTCATTGTATGTAAACTTACCAAAAGTACTTTCTTCTAGTAATATCTTATCATTTATATCTAATTGAGTATTTTCTGAACCAAGAGAACCGGCGTCTAGTGTTAAATTAGATTTTGTGCCTGTTTGATTTTCTAAAGTTATTCCCTCTGTAGTTTGAATTGAAGTTACCTGCAATTCTGCAGCTTCCATAAATTGATAGTATGTTTTTAAAAATTCTACGAATTTAGGGTGATCATCAACTACAAAATCTGGTAATTGAGTTGGTATTAAATTGGATATTTTATTATCAAATTTAGCCATTGTTTAATTAGTAACTTGTTGTAGTTGTATAGCCTACACCAGCTTCTGCTGAACCACCAACAAATGTATCTTGTTCTACAGTTATATTTGAGTTTGCTATGTCTATTTCTATTACTTGATTTCTAACTGGCACTATATCGTTTGAACTAGGCGATACCGTAATCTCAATAACGTTAGATACTGCATTTCTAATATTAGATATTGAAGCAACGTTCAAAGAATTGATTGTTACTTGACCTGTTTTGTAATTAACTATACCTTGTGTTGCATTAGCATAAGTTTTAACACCACTTACTAGATAATATCTTCTAACGTTACCGTAACTATCATCATCTAAAAACATTTCATTATCACTGCCTGTAACTTTAAATCCAGTAGATGAAAGTATTGATGTATGACCAGAATGTGGATTATGTATTGCATTTCTAAAGTACATATCGTATTTTGTTGAAGCCGCAATAGTAGGTGTAAAATTCTTTCTCATTTTAACTGTTGTGATGTTAGATAGTATGCTTTTATCTACACTGTCTACTAGACCTGTTAATTTAGAAAATCTAAAGACACCATCAAACTTTTGTAAAGTTGAAGTGTTGTAATTTGTAATAGCAGTAGTGATTTCTGACTTTAAGGTATCAAGTGATTTACTTGTACTTTTCTTATCATACTTAGCATTAGTTGTTAACAGAATAGATGTTATTTCTGGATCAATAATTTCTGGTCTAACTGAAGCAACGTTATAAGGTATTAAAGATTTTATAATAGACGCTTTAGTACTATCAGTTAATGTTGAACCCGAAGCAGCCTTGATAGAAATTTTTACTACACCATAAACCGGTGTTTCATCATCTTCTCCACCCCAAGCACTAATAGATAATGCATTAGGATAAATTGATCTAACAATTGTTTCATAGTCTGTAGCTGTAACTGCTCTGTCTTGTGCTGTGTATTGTAATGGAGCATTAAATCTAATTGACTCTTTAGTTTCAGGTTCTGCACCACCTTGAGCACTTGATTTAGTTGTTATAGTTACGTTTGAAAAACTACCGATAGTAGAACCTAACTCAAATGACTTAGCGCCATTAGCCTCTGTTTTGTTCGTAACGATATATTCTAAAGTAACTATGTTACCATCTTCTAATTTATTACCTATTACATCATCACCGAAGTAAACTTGAAATCTACCTGTATCTGTTTCTTGTGTGAAGTAAACTTTAGATAAGTGATTTAAGTTTCTTAAACCTGTAGCGCCTGAATAAGTGTTTACAGTTGAATCTGATAATGAATTTTGTACTGTTACTTTTAAAGTAGATGTATCAGCATTAACATTTTGTATTACAAACTTTTGATCAACATCTGTACTGTCAACTGTATATTTGAAAGTAACTAAAGTACCTTCGTATATATTTACTTTTGAAAATTTGTAAACACCGTTTGATGGTGTAATTGTAATATCTTCATTAGTACAAAAATTAAATCCTGTTCCATCTACACTTGTTGTGAAAGTTGTTCCTTTGTTCATCAAGATACTTGAACCTGAAGCATTGTTTATTGTTATGTCAACACTTGCTGTTGAAGCTCTAGCTGATGATGGTGTATAACCTAATGCCTTTGCTAATGAAACTATATTTTTTCTTACGTCTGCACTGTCTAGATAAACTTCATTAACTAACATGTTAGCATTGAAGCCAAGATAGTGTGTATTGTATGCTAATGTATCCAAAAGAACGGCAAAGCCTGATCCTTCAAAATTATAGTCTGAAAATTCTGGTTGATTTTGTAAAAATGTTTTTAAGTTTGATTTTATGTTATCAAAGTCAAAATCAGATACTATTAATTTGTTACTTGCCATTTTATCTTGTTCTCTCTAAAAAAGTTTCTACTGTTACTGGTTCAGAAACACCTATTACATAAAACATAATTGTTAAGTGATAACTATTTCTGTCTAAATCTGGTCTAGCTAAAATTTGAACTAATTTAATTCTTGGTTCAAAATTATTTAATACTTCGCCAACTTTTCTTTGTAAATTTAATGCTGTTAGAGGTGTCATTGGTTCAAATAACATTCTTCTTACATCACTACCAATCTCTGGATGAAAAGGTCTTTCAAAGTGAGAAGTATTGATTAAATTTCTAACACTTCTTTTAACGGCCTCTACATCTGTCAATTTATTAACATCACTTGTAACTGTATTACGACCGAAATTCAAATCTAAATCTGTATAGATTCTATTCTTTCGTTTACTGTTGTTTGTATTACTACTATCAAAGTTTGGCATTACACCATATATTTATACGTCAACCGGCGAATATATTTGAAGAACCTGAAGTCATTGCTCCAGCGTCTGTACTGTCACCAATACGTGCAACCGGTATGCCACAAACTCTTACTGTTGAACTGCCTACATTGACTACTGCAACATGAGGAGCGCAAGGTGGTGCTGGTGGGAATGGGTGGGAGACCGTCGGGTCACCCACTCTCGCTATTAAGATACTATTTGCCTTAACAGTACTTTGACCAGGCGTATTTAAAGTCGTTGTACCAACACAAATGTGTCCTGTACTCAAACTGTCGCCTTGTCTACTGATTGCTGGCATTATTTTCCCAATTCTTTTGCTGCTTTTGCAGCTGCTTTCTTTTTTTCTATGATTGCCGCTTGTCTTATTTTTCTACCCATAGGTATTTTTACGGAATCAGTAATTTGTTTGCCTTTTTTACTCATATATTCAACACCGATGAATTTATCTTTAAAATCACCTTGTACAGAGATAACTGCCTTCTTCAAACTCATAGCTTCTTTCTCTTTTTCGTCACCTGCTTCATTCCAAAACTTAAATATTCTCATTTTCTTCATTTTATAACTCCATTAATTAGTATTATCATATTTTACTTGATCTTTCCAAGAATCGTCTGATTCGTTGTGTCGGCAATTAGTACAAACTTCAGTTTTTTTCTTTTCTCCATAATTTATGTACTTTTTTTCTCCACAATGACATTTATATCCACAATTTTGACAATTGATCATAATATTATTTATCCTTAAAAATTACACGACATTTGAGCTTGTCGCAATTCAGTTTCAGATAAGTTTTCTTTATTTTTTAACGCTGATTCGCCTATTTTTTCTAAATCTGCCTTAATTTTGCAATCCGTAACACTTCTAGTACAAGAAACCAGTACAAAAAGAGAACAAATCACAATTATTTGAATTATTTTCATATTTTATGCTTTTTTTTCTTGACTTTGCTGTATTTATGTTATAGGATGGACGAGTAATATGAAAAAAAACACTATAACAAAAGGAAACACTATGAAAAAAAAGTTAATTGAATTTACAACAATAGTTTGTGCTATTATTGGTACTCTTGCATTAGTTGGTTCAGCAGGTGCTGTTGAAACTGATCAGTGGATTGGTGCTGGTGCTCTTGCAATGCTTGGTATAACAATGTTTATACTTTCTTTGTACTCACAAGAACTTTATAAGGAGCAAAAATAATGATTACACCAGAAATGTATAACGAGTTAAGAATACAAGAAGAAAAAGGTCAAGAAATGGCTGATTATAAAAACAAGTCTATTCAATTGAGAAAAGACATAATGAAACTTGCATTAGAAGAAAGCGCTACTGATTGTACTATCATGTGTGGTACTTTATTTGCAAAGTTTGGTGTTTCAATACATGAACAGATGGCAAATAATCTAAAGAAAACTTTACAGACTTTCTTTGATAATAAAAAGAAAAATGATTGTCATGTTCAAATGTCAGGTACATTACCTGATAATGAATACGCTTATGATTTTCACCCAATCGTAGATTTTAGACATGAAGGAGTAGGAATATAATGAGTATAGTAGATAAAACAGCAGAAACTTTAGACGAAGGTATTAAGAACATGATGGCTGGTGCCAAACATGATTATGCTAATTGGGGAAAAGGTTCTGATTACGGAAAAAGACAATTAGAAGAATGGGACAGTAAAACTAAAGTAACACAAGGTAAGAAGTACATTAAAGTTGTACAAGAAAACGGAGTGTTTGCTTTTATTGTTAAAGAAGACTTTAAACACTTTAAAAAAGGTGACGTATTAAAGGCGGCTGGTTTTAATGCTCCTGCATTAAACAAAGCTAGAGGCAATGTACTAACTGGAGGCTATTCTATTAGATGGACTGGTCCCGAATATTTGAGAGGATAATTATGAATAGAAGACAAAGAGTATTTAATAAAATTGTAAATTCTGTGTTAATCAAACATATGTTGGATCCATGGAAAAGCGATAGTAGATGTATAGCTGCCGGCATACCAATGAAGTATTTAAAATACTTTAAAGAAGTATCGGCACATAAAAATGCTAAACCTATTAGATATAGATATAGAGGAAACTCTACTCAATTCTATAAAAGACCACAATCATTTTGTCATATGAACATGGCGACAACGTTTGCCGTATATCACAGATAATTAAATCTCTGATCTAACTATATGTTTTCTTAATGCTCTAACGAGTCTTTCAAGATTATCTATAATATCAATCGTTGCTTTGTCTGTGATGAAAGCACTTCCTGATTTTAACTTATCATATTCTCTTAATGATATAGAAACCATAGGTGTTGTATCTCTTGTAGATTCATTTTCATACGATCTATCGTGATCGTTATCTTTGTCGTGATTATCAAAATTACTCATAAATTATTTTACCCTTTTTCTGTTTTTTAAATGTGCTGATTCAACAAGTTCTTTGTTTTGTCCATAGTATTGTACTGCGTGACCTACTTTACACATTAATGAATTAACGGATTTACCATCACAATATACATCGCCTAATATTCTACCAAACTTACCTGTTTCGTCACCTTTGTATGTTCTAATTGTAATCTTTGTTGCTTTTTTAATTTGATCTGTTAGAAACTTTTTAGCTTTAAGACCAAATTTCTTTTCTACTAAATCTCTTGTTCTAGACTCTGGTGTATCTATACCGAATAGTCTAACTCTTTGTTGATATAAAATATCAAATCCCATATCTAATAATACATCTATTGTATCACCATCTACTATTTTTGTTACTCTCTTAACTCTATAACTGAAATCAGTTACATCTCCTAGTTTTGCTTTTGACATTATTTTCTCCTAATTTTTAATTCTTTTTCTTAAATCTGTTGATGAAAAACGGTGGTCTCTTTTGTTGTAAACTATCTTTATATGTTTCTTAACACATATCTCCTTACCTGTGAACTCTGTACCTTGATATTCTTCTCCCATAATTCTTACTGATATATTAAACATTGTTAATATATCTTCCAAGTCTTGTTCAGTTTGATACGTAATAACTTCGTCTACATACTTAACTGCTGATAACTGTATACCTCTTTCTACCAATGTTTGTATTGGTTTATTTTTGGTATCAGGTCTATCTATAGTTGGGTCTGTTTGTAAACCTACGATTAAGTAATCGCATTGGTCTTTGGCATCCTTTAACATTTGTACATGACCAGCATGTAACAAATCAAAAGTACTACATGTAAATCCTACTTTTTTATCGTTCATAATTTATCCTCTATATATTTAGCAAGCCATTCGTGACCTTTTTTGTTTGGGTGTGGATTACTCTTTTCAATAACATGGTCATAATCAATTGTTCCTTTTGGTGCTAGACCAACCGGCTTACCATATATATCCGTAAAGTAAATCTTCTCATCGTAATCTCTATTAGCAGGATTAAAAGTAGATGTAGGTATATTATTAGCCAATCTATCTTCTACTCCCCAATTTTTGTGGATTTTTAAATCTGCAACAACAAAACCATCTTCTTCATTAAATATAGGCCAACCAATAAAGTTTTTCATATGTTTATATTGTGGTGAGTTTTTAATTACATCAACACAACCTTGTCTTATCTTTTCATAATTACCACCTGCTTCTTTAAATTCATATTCATAGATATGATCTACAAATAAAGAAATCATTTGAAAATGTTTATATGGTATATTATGTTGTTCACATAAATTTTGAAATGCATATTGATATCTTAATGAAGACTTTATCCACCCATATACATGACCATACATATTAGGTTTAGCGTCACACCATTCCAGGTTTTTCTTTTGCCAATTTACTCTTTGACATTTTGACCAACCTGCAATACATAAACCTATTTCTTTTGGATCATTTTCTAATAGATAATCTTGTACACTAGAATATATCTGCTCTTGACCAGCACCGTTTTTTGCTAGACAAACTAAATCCATATCTAATTGTTTTGCTAGTATTTCTCCCCATGTAGGAAACTCATCACATTGTTTTCCACCTGTAGTATTAATTGAACTAACGTAGTTCATATCTGTAAAACTACAACCTGCTACTATCAATTTCTTTTTCATTATTTCTTTTCAGTACTAGTTGTTTTACCTGTTTTGGTGTTAATCCATTCTACTGTCTGTGAATATTTTTTTGCTTTGGCACATGTTGTTCTACACGCATTAGGTCCTATGTTCTTTGATAAGTTGTTTGCAAATTCTTTCCATTCACCTGACTTTAGTATATCTTCTACTGTATTGTTATTATTGATAGTACTAACCTCTAACATCTTTTTCATTCTAGGGTCGTTCATTGTTTTAGGATCGTCCATTCTACAACAAGGTATTAATACACCTTGGTTGGTGACTGCTAAGGCAATTGCGTCTTTAAAACATAAAGGGTCTAATTCAATATCTCCCTCTGCCCATAATGGTACTGCACCTAAATGATTGTCAGTAACTTTAGTCATTCATAGTCCTTTTAGTTTTTGGCATTAACCAATCGTCATCATCTGTCCATCTTGCACTGTTAACTAATATGAAATCAACATCGTTATCTTTGGCCATCTTCATTGCTTTGTCAATACTCTTTTCATTATAACTGAATATAATAAACTGCCATAGAGGTCTTGTTGTTAAATACTTTTTACTCTCTAACATAAGATCAAATAGTTTCTGACCATTTTGATTAACTCTGTATTGTTTACTTTCTTCAGGCATGCCATCTATACCAAATATCCAGTTTGCTTTAGGGTTGGCTTTAAATGCTTCTATGTAAGCTTTCTTTGGTTTTAAAGATGAGGCTAAATGTACCTCTACTTTAACACCTCTATCTTTTGTGATAGTAAGTAATTCGTTTATTTTAGGGTGGTGTATAGGGTCAGAATATTGACCACAGAAAGATATTCTAGGAAACCAATCTAGTATTTTATTAAATTCGGATATTGATAGATCACGACCAGGTACTTTAAGACCTTTATTGGTAAAACTTCTTTGTCTACCACATCTTAAACATTCTAAAGGACATCTATGAGATAGATCAATGTTTAATCGTTTATGTCTTCTATCAAAAAAACTGTTTTCTTTTATAGTGATGTTGTGTGCTGATTCAGTTCCTTCAATTTTACTTCTATTCGTTTCAGTCATAATATAAGACTATTTAGTTACACACTAAAAGAGGTTCCACAACCACATGATGATTTACTATTTGGATTACTGAATACGAATTGACTACCAAAGATTTCTTCTTTATAGTCTAACTCCATACCAGCAATATACATTTCAAACATACTATCAACAACTAGATCACCTATTACTAAATCATCTATCTCGTTAATTTCATTCTCAAAACTCCACTTGTATTCGTACCCAGCACAACCTCCACCTTTTACTTCAAGTCTTATGTATTTGACGTTGTGTTTGGCTTTTAATTCTGATAAATGCTTTACTGCATTCTCTAATATTGTTATCATTTTATCCTTAATACTTTATGTACAAACCATTTTAAAAATCTCTTAATATAACCGTTTACCCATTTGTTCATTGCCCAACGAAAGACTCTAACTACTATTAAAATAGGACTTGCTAATACATCAAATGCAATAAGTCCAATGTCTACAGAGAAGTCAATGGCGTTGTCTGTATTACAGGCGTTCTTCCATTTTTCTCTAAACGTTAGTTTCTTTTCAACTGTCATACTGGACTACCAACTTTCGGTGCTTCTTTAGGTTCAGTAGTATTTATATACTCCTTATACTCATCTTCCGAAAGACAATATATCTGACCTTTACTGTTTGGGTATTGTCGTTGAAACAACACAGCCGTTTCTTCACTCACCTCTTGACAGGTGTTATAATCAGGATATGGTGTTTGTGGATCTATTGATGTACACTCACCCATTATACAAAATACTATAACTAAAAAGTATTCTCCCATTTTTCTTCTCTCCTAGTATTAATCAGAGTCGTAATTCCGATTTTTCCGATTTTTTTTATTTCGTTTACTTAAATTCGCTTTCTTACCATTATCTTTCAAATTCTTAATTATCTTCTTCGTTATACCATACCAGTATATACCACTATCTCTCAAACCCTCATTAGAAGACCGAAGTCTTTCCAACTTACGTTCCAAAACGTCAAGCCGTATCTTCGTTAGTTTCTTCGTACCTGAGTGTATGTTTTCTAGTGTAGTGATTACGTTATCTATATCCGTACAAGTATATGCCGGTACTTTCGGTGCCTTCTTCTTTAACGCCATTAAAGCGTACTTTTTATAATTAGCCATCTTACCCTTTTATTTGTTTATTATGTAGCAACAGAGTTGCTATGCCATAGCCGTTCTTGCGAACTCTACTGTATAAAAAAATCAATGATTAGCAAGCCAATCTAATAATGTATGTGTATATGTCTCTTGATTACCGAGAGAAGACATTCACTCTCGTTAAACTATTTAGGACTTTTATGTGTATAAGTGAGAAATTATCTCCATTAGGACTCTAAGCTTTTCCTGACGGACCAACACCGTTATGTATAAGAGAATACAGCACAGCAAGGTGTGACAGGATAACATTATAAATAGTGTTTATGAAATGGATGACCAACGATAAACCTAAAAGCTGTCCTGATAGTAACAATCATTTTAAGTACCAGAAAGAAAGTGATCCATTATACTATTCGGAACATAACGCTTTTAATGACGAGGAAATAAAACGTATTATAAACTGCGAAAAGAATGATCCGTGGTTACTAGAAAGATTATATCACTATATGAATAAGGCTAACGAGAAAGGTTGGCACTACAGTATAGATGGCGAACAAATACAACTGCATAATTATAAACCAGGTAATCAGTATATGTGGCATAGAGACGGCATAGTAGGCCATAATAGTGTAATACAAGACCTTGCTGATCCATTACATAACCTTACAAGAAAAATATCAATGACTATATTACTTAATGAACCCTCTGAATTTACAGGTGGTAAGTTTCAAATAAAGAAACATGATATAGAGAACTTTACAATAGATATGCAAAGAGGAACAGTTGTTGTATTCCCTGCTTGGTTAGGTCATAGAGTAACACCCATAGAGACCGGTGAAAGGCATAGTCTACCTGTGTTCTTTTATGGTAGACCTTTTATTTAAGGTTTTTCTTTATTCCATTTAATAAACATCAATACAATCACAAGTAGAGGCATTGCTGAGTATAGTATTGCTAGAAGTAAATCCATTAGGTAAGTATATAGTAGTTTGTATATAAAGTCAACCCTTAAACGTATTAAAGGTATGGCCAACTTCCAGCCACCAGGAAAATCCTCCAAAGAAAAATAAGTACTTTACATTAAGCTTAAAGTTGTTATTGCATTTATAGATTAAAAACCACTACACTATTTCAATAAGCGCTTTTTCTCCAGGAGGCCTGGTTCGTTTTCTATGGATTCAAATCAATAGTGCTACCACGTATAATCGTAGCGCCTGTTGTGTTGTGTGTTGTACTGCCTTCAATTGTTTTTGTTTCTGAACCTTGTACTGTAAGGTTATAATTACCACCTACGTTTACATTAAAGTCTGCACCTACATCAAAGTTAAACTGGCCTGTCTTTGTTACTACATTGAGATTGCCTTTGTCTACTTGTATATTAACGTTGGCGTTTGGCCCTACTTGTATATCATAGTGATTGTCGTTTTGTCCGTCTTTGTTAATATAAACTTTGTGACGGCCATTGACTGTGATATCTGAATTGCCTTGTATGTTACATAGGTTATCTTTGCTTGTCAGTGTATAATGGTTATTGGTGATGATATCAATTCGGTCTCCATTAGGGGTATACTCGTAAGAACTACCACTGTTATGTCTTTCAAATATTCTTTCATGTTGTGGCGTGTCATCGTATTCTTTTATGTGGCCGCTTTCTGATTCAAATACATGGTTATAAGGATAGAGAGCCTTGTATGCAATCTCGGGTTGATTCCATAATTCGGCATCCGTTGTTGTGTTTGCGATAATGCCTCTTACTGTATTTCTTATCTCGGCTAATAATGCTTGTATGTCTGTCGCTTGTGTGATAGAATACTTTCGAATCAATAGAGCCCTCGCTGACCATTCTTCGTCATCAAACGTTGAGCCATATAACAATGCCTCTATAGCATCGGCGTCATTGTTTAATAAAATTCCATTGTATCTTCTTAACCCTCTATAGTCTGGGTCAATCAGGCCAATCTCTTGTGCCGCTATGGCGTCCATGTCCGACATCTGGGTAATATTATTTAAACCGTCAAACCTTGCCGTTGGTACTCCCGTTATACGATCCCTTTTACGAGCCGTTAACGATATCGCTTCTACGAGAGGATCATTGACCGCCAACCTATTGGTGTCCACCTCATTCTTATTTACAGGATAAACCGAAACACCTGTCTCTACGCCGTCTTTATCAAGTCGGCTGTTAGGGTCATTAAAGCCAATGGCCGTATTGCCAAGTTCACTAGGTTTACCAGGTAAACTGCCCACGATGATTGGCTCTTGGTTACCCTCGTCACGAAAGTATCCCCATACCCAACTGCCTTCTAATAAAAAACTAGGACTATGGCCAATGCCTGAAATACCAGGTGAGGCCGTTGATAACATTACGGTTGCCCAAGGTAGATCAACTGTGGGTAATTCGGACTTACTATCAGTATGATAACCTAAACATCTAACTCTTAAACGGCCAGCGTAGAGTGGGTCGTGTCTATCCTCTACTACACCTGAGAACCAGATAAAATTATTTGTTTTGCCTATAAAATTGCTCATGTACTTTTAAATATTTACCGATATATGTTTATTTTTAATTACAACGCTAGCCATTATTCTTACCTATTTCTCTTTGGTGTACGCAGGCCAGCATTTAACCTTAATTTTGTTGTTAACCTTATTTATACCTTGTCCTATATGAGAAAAGACATGCGCTAGCTTGTCTTTAACTTCGTGTTTCATTGTGTTTATTACTTCTTGACGGCCCTTGTAGAAGTATAGTAGATGATAAGAGTATGCCTTATCAAAGGCCTCCAGAGAGACCGTGTCTATGTGTTTGTTGATTTTATCTATCAGTTTATTCATTGTTGGTTTATTCATTGCCTTTCACGTTCATATGTGTTATGTTATGGGGTTATCCTCTCGTCTGGCCATTGTATTGGCCGTTAGAGTAATATCTATCGTCAAAGCGAGCGGACAACTCGGAAATCTCGGAGATTCTCTGAATGGTCTACGAGAGTATGCCATTATTTGATTCATCTGTTGCCTCTGTTATTAATGTGTCGTCTAACTCGTATTGTAATATGTTTGTAGCGTCGGCGTTTTCTCTACCTGTAAATGTATCTATACTCTCCTCTGGATAAGGCACTCTCACTGCGTCCTTAATACAATTGATTGCCATAGTGTGCATATCTTTAGCCGTGTCTATTTTGTGTCTTATGGACTTCACCAGATAGCGTCCAGACATGTAAGGGTCATTATCTAGGGGATTGTCAGCACCTACTGGTTCGTATGACGGAATTTCTAGTGCAACTACATCACCACATGATAATCCAGTAAAACCTCTTGCGTCCAATGAAACTTGCATAGCCGCAAATGCCAATCTCTGACTTAATCTCTTGGCCATATTTGTACCCTTTGGTGCGTCTTCGTAATCATTGTGTATCTTGGTCGTTGTAGACTGTAGATATAATGTGCCATTAGGAAAATCACTGAATTGTTTGCCATTATAGTTAATCAATGGTGCAATAGATTTATTATCTGTTTTACCACCATCACCATCATGTTCAGTGTGATATATGTTACTAAACTCTGTATTGTAATCGTAATCTATTTTTGTATACGTTTTGTTAAATAGGTCATGTGCTATCGTTCTGCTAGCATAGACGCCATTTCTTAAATTCTTTATTGTGTCAAACTGGTTTTGTATTACGAAACTATCAACAGTTTGCATTTCTTGTACTACGTTGGTCATACCTGTACCACCTTTAACTGATCTAGGTTTCTTTTCAAATCTTGCGACCACTGGTCTAGCAGCGCCGTCTGTAATCGCCAACATATTTTCTAAACTTCTAAATCTAAAACCAGTACTGTCTTCATAGAAAAACATGCCAGAGTTTTCAAATCTACCTGATTCTGCCTCTTTAGATACACCATCTATAAATTCAAATGGTCTATTGCCTGTTGGTACATACTTACGAGCACCCTTTGTTTCTTCTACTATGATTGTCTTATTAGATTCTAGTTCATTACGAAATACATCTAGTACTATCTGATCAATAGTGCCTGTAAATGATCTGGTTACTTTTCTTTGTTCGTTTGTAATTACTTCTTTACTTGCGAAGTGTAGTACATATGCTTGTGTTCTAGGTGACAACTCTTGTCTGCCTGATATTTTATATATGTACATTGGGTGTCCTGTGACAGCCGTGAAATCAAAACCTTTTCCAATACCTGGTGTATTGATCTTAAACTCTATACGTTCAAATCCTGTAAGTGGTAAGTGATTGGCAATATTCTGACCATCAACTACGACTATGTTACCTGATAGACCTTTTGAGAATATATCTTCGTATATGTTTATTTCTATTGTGGAACTTCTAACACTTACTTTCTTTGGCTCATTACCACCAGCAGATGATACATAAGAAATTAATTGTATATCTGATAAGGCGAATTGGCCTGCTTTTGTTAAAGTGTCAGCATTAATTTGATCGTACATAATTATTCATTCATCATTTTCTCAAATTCTTCTAATAATATTGGTAAGAAACCTGGGTTTAATAATTTAATCTTTCTTAACTCATCTTGGTGTCTTTGTTCATATTCTCTATTTGAAACAGACATTGCACCTGCTTGCGTCTCATTGACCTCAATTAAATGTGAGTAATCATTAGACTTTGTAACACCACTTGTCTGTGCAATCTCATAATGGTGTATGCCATCTGGATTTGCGTATTTCTCTTTTACATATGTTTCAAATGCTCTGAAATCAAGTGGCCAATCGTATAGACCATCTTGTGAACCATTAGTCATTAAAACAACCCAATGATATTGAGGATCACCGAAGTGTTTCATTGATGTATCTTCAGGTCTCTCGCCATTTGGTACATCATACTCTTGGTATAAACTTGCTTCTTCTATAATCTTGTCTTTGATCTTGATCTTTCTGAATAGATCAGTAACTTGTTTGTATGTTATGTTATCAGTAGAATAATTACCTTTAGGGAACTTATCAAAGTATGACATATTAGAAACCCTCCGCTACTGTTTGTTTAGTCATAATTTCTGTTTCGCCAAACTCTAAATTCATATTGATGATAGTAGGTGGTGCGCCTTTCTCATCTGGTATCAGTGAAGACACAACACCCTCTGGTGCATAGTCTATGTTACAAGATTTTAAAACACATCTACTAATTCTTGGTAAGTAACTGTTTTCATTTTCTCTATACATGTAAGTAATTTGAAACTCACTTGGCGTATTGAAATAACCATTAGTTATAGCACTTGCTTGTTGTTCTGGTAACATATGAAATCTAAACAGTTGTAAAATTTTATGTACATCATCTTTCTCTTTCTCATCTTTAGGTGCAAATATAAATGGAAAAGAAAACGATCTAAATGGTACTGATTGGAATATTGTTTCTAAATTAGGGTTCTTTGCCTGACCTAGTGCCTTGTCGTATAGTTGTCTACTATTCTCAAAACCTGGTATGATACTAGCAGCTGCGAATAAGGCAGTCTTACCTAATTCACTACCAATACCGGCAACACCTTTGGCGCCAGCTTCTATCTTGTTTAAGAAACCTGGATCGTTCATTATACCACCAAGTGCTTGACCTAAATCTCCTGCAAGACCTGTCTGCGTGTCTTCATAGTTTACACTATAATTGAATTTCATTCCCTCGGCTGGTGTGTATAATATAATACTATCTGAAATATAATTGTGATTGTCATCAACTTTAGACATGATACCTGTAGATGTTGATCTTAATCTGCTTGATTGTGTAATACCTTTTCTTTTGATATTAGCAATTCTGTTACTTGGAGCGTCAAAATCACCCATTGGCACCTCTTTAGATGATGATAGTTTACCATTTTTAAATGTTTGATTTTTAAATTTAGATGACTTGTGATTTACAATATCAAATATTATATAGTGACCAGCACCTAAATTACCTGCCTCTCTAGGATATGAGACAGTACCATATTGATATGGATTGTTTACAGATTCCATGTGAGAAGTAGGACCTACTGTGCCTATCTCTAGTGGTGATTTATTTAATAGTTTAGCAGCGACTTTGGTTGTTTGACCAGATGAAGCGAAACTCAATTTATTGGCAATTGATGAGCCAATCATTGTTCCTACTTTACCTTTGATTACGTTTGCTATCTTTGATGTCCAAGCCATATTTTAATTCTCTTATATATATTGTATATTTATAACATTATGAAGAAGTCTTTTAAAGGAATATATAACCCAATCAACCCAGGAAAGTATGTAGGTAACGTAAAGACCATCATATATCGGTCTCTTTTAGAGAGACGGTTTATGGTGTTCTGCGATAACAGTCCTAACATAGATAATTGGGCAAGTGAAGAATTGGCAATTAGATACTACAGTCCAATTGATAACAAATGGCACAGATACTATCCTGACTTCATAGTGAAGACTAAACAAGGTAAGAAATTGATTATAGAGATTAAACCATCACGTCAATGCAAACCACCAAAGAAACCAGTAAGCAGAAAGACCAAGTCTTACATGCGTGAATCTTTAGAGTATATCAAGAACCAAGCCAAATGGCAAGCCGCTTCAAAATATTGTGAAGATCAAAATGCTGAATTTAAGATTATTACTGAAAAGGATTTAGGTATTGGCCGTTAAACGTCTGCCCAACTTTTGTTGCCTACATTTATAAAGCTATCGTCTGCTCTATTATTAATAAAACCTGATACTACTGATCCACTACTTGATGAATTTACAGTTGGTGAGTTATTATTAATTATTATATTATTCTTTGATAATTGTTCGTTTGCTTTCTTTTGTAAACTATCAAACTCTGTTACTGCCGCTTTGTTATCAGTAAACTTAAAATCATTGTTATTTAATTGATCAATACGTTTTGTACCCATTTTACTATTCTTCTCTATAGGTGCATTTTGAGGACCTGCGTCTTCATATTTCTCAACAGAAGGAAAATCACTCATCATATCGTCCATACCAAAACTTTCTTGTTTTCTCTTTCTCTCTATTTTCTCCTCTGGTGTTTGGTCTTTGTTAAGACCTAATAGTTTACCTAGTTTTGAATTTCTAAACCAATCTATAATTTTAACAAAGAAGTTTTTGATCTTTTTGATGTTCAATGCTACAAATGTTAGAGCGCCTACAATCAATGCAAATTTAGCAATTAACACTAGTCTTGCAAGTGTAAAGAAACCACCTATTGCTTTTATTCCTTTGCCTAATGATTTAAATGTAGAAAGAAAACCACCACCTAAGAATTTCATTAACTCACCTGTGTTTTTACCCATATCTTTGATCATGTTAAATGATTCACCAATTGCTTGAAAAGGTCCCATAAATGCGTCTTTTAGTTCTTCTAAAAACATTGGTAGACCTTGTGATCTGCCTGTGTCTACTGTTGAACCACTTGGTTGTAACATTTCTGCTGATTGGTCTCTTTCGCCTTTAATGTTTTGTAACTTCTCTGAATTTTCTTCTAATCTAATTTTTGTTGCCTTTTTCTCTGCGTTAGATAGATTATCTTTTGTTTGTAAATTCTTTCTATCAAGTTTAATCTCTTTCTCTAGTAATATAATAGACAGTTCTTTCTTCTTTAATAATTTTTCTTCAGTTCTTATTTGTGCTCTAGTTAAGATTTCAACTTCTTTGGTGTCTTTGTTAACACGTGCAACAATATTCTGTTCCTTTAAGTTCATTACTCTCTTGTCTGACTCTATTGCCTTTTCTTCTCTTTGTTGTAACATGTCAGCCAAGTCTGTACTGTACTCTCTTAAATCTAAACCTAATGCTTGTACCATTCTCTCTAACTTTACAATGACATTATTAAAACTATTAATAGGACCTTTTTGTAGATCAACAGTTAAAGTTTCAATCATTTTAGGTACATTAGGAATAATAGACTTCGTAGCCGCCGATATAGACGAACTCGCCCTTTCCATAATTTGATTGCCTAAATTTTCTATTGCAATTCTAGTGTTATCTGTGTCTTGGTTGTCTACTAATGGTAATGCCATAATACTATTTATATCTATTTCTTTGTTGAATTAACATATAACCCAAACCAGGCAGCGCCAGCACCTACTACAACAGATACAAGACCTGCTTGTGCATTATTTGGACTTTCTAATAACATAAACCATTGTGCCACTTGATAGAACATATAAATGTACACTGATATGAACACTCTAGGGAATATTCTTAACTTATCAAACCAATAAGGGAAAGCTTCTGCAAAACTTATCTTACCATCACCATCTATGTCTAACTTATTCTCTTTAATTTGTTTCTTTTTCATTTTTATTTTCCTGCACTTTCTCTTTGTCTTCGTTCATTTTCTTCTTTAATATAGTTGATCAACATAGTAACGTATATATCACGTTCCCATGGTATCATCATTTCTATTTCACTAATGCTATACTTGTGATGTTGCATTAACGAAAAGTTAATTTCAAAGTAGGCCTCTAGGCTATTATGGGAGAGGCCAATCCGAAAAAATCTTGTAGACCGGTAAAGGTCACTGTACTCTTAACACCAGTAACAGGATTGGTTACCTCTTGCTCGTGTCTCAATCTAGGCATTGTATCAAAGAATTTTTTAATCTTCTCAAAAGAACCAGTTGGTAATTTCTCAAAGAAATCTTTCAATTCTTCTTTACTAGTATCTACACCAGGGTATATCTTCTCACCCTCATATATTTGATCAACACAGTTTAACATCATTTCAAATACAGTATCATAGTCTGCCGACATTGTATCTTTTTGACCTAACATCTTTAAAGTAGGGTATTTAAGAACAACTCCTAATTGCCTTTGTTCATCAATAACTACTCTATTTGTGTGTTCATCGTCTACTTGTACCTCAACTTTAGATAAATCTATTTCAATATCTACGTAAGTTTTCTTGTCGTCTGGACAAACTACTTTGAATTTTGAAACTTCACCTACTGACTTGGCTCTTATTTGTAAGAACATATATTCTATGTCAAACGTTGGTACATTGTCCATGTCTAATTTATTAAATGTACATGCACCTAAAACTTCTTTAGTTGCGTCTTGTATTTGTTTTTCTTCACCAGACTCTAATGCTATCAACATCATTTTTTCTTCTTTAACAAGAAACGGTCTGAATTTAATCTTTGTGTCTTGGGAAGGTAATGTCAACTCATATGTTGGTGTCTCTATTATTGGTAATGCCATAATATTATCCTTTTGTTATTATATATTTATTGGTGGTAGTTTAAATGGTGGGAACGCTCTACCGCCGGTAATTTTACCTAGTGGTACTCTACGTCTCAAATCATTCAACACGTCTCTACCTGCTCTTCTCAATTCCGGTGGTAGTTTACCTAATAAACCTCCCAATAAACCTGAATCTTGTTTAACTGTTGGTGTACTGAACTGCGATTGGCCTAGTTCAATATTGCCTGATTTATCTAAAAAGAAATTGATCCAGTTTGTAAATTTAAATGTAACAGAAAATGTCTGTACAGTATTCTCGTCATGTGAATATTCAACTTTACTAATAGAAGTAGGTAAACACTCCATAAGTTGTACACCATATGTTATCTCGTCTCTCTCTTGTCTTGACTCAAATGAACCTAATTGATATATTCTCATATCAGTTACATAGTTCTTAAAGTAATTTAAGTTATAAGACTTGTTACTAAATGCTGCTGATTGCCATGCCTCAAAATACGATCTCTCTCTTAAATATTTGTCTGCATAAAATGTTGCTGTTATTTCTTGTGTCTTCATGTCATATGCCACGTTTCTAGGTGGAGCATTACCATGTCTAATTTCTTTTGTGACTATCTCTCTATCGGGCATTTCAATTGCACTACAAAATGCTTGAACACGTTTAGCGTTTGCAATGTGCATAGCATTCATATCTTCGGCCTTAAAAAATGAGTCATACGTTTCATCGGTCATTGAAGAAGATACATTGCCTACACCACCATTGAGGTCACCAGGTAGTGATTTAGGTAAATGAAACTCAACATAAAATCTTGCCTTTCTAGCAAAACCCTCTGCCTCGTTGACCATTGCCTGTACTCTACCCATTGTAGATTCAGGATTACCACCTTGTGTACGTTTTAATCTTGGATCACCTGTTACGTTGTCTAGTGATCTATCTCTCGGTATACCGATACGAATATCGTAACCACCAATTCTTTTGCCGCCTCTTAAAATTGCCATTAATACGGTTTCCCTTTTTTAAATTGTGCAACTGGCAAATAAACTGCTAATGCAGCTTCATCATAATCTATTCTTAAAAAACTACTTCTAGTATGTGCCCATAAGTATTTTTTAATTGCACCTTTTGTTAAACTTATATTCTTTACTCTATTATAACTAACATCAAATCTATTCTTATCATCAATAGTGCCTCTTACGGCAAATCTTTGTAATTGTTGTAACAAAGTAAATCTCTGTGCTGGTGGTAGGTAATGAAAGTTAATACCTGCAAATCCACCTGGTATTGTCTCTATTGGTAGTACCAACGGAAACGTATCATAATATGGTAATGTCTTCTTGTATTTAGGGTCATAGAAAAACATATTTAATCTACCAACACTTGGTCGGCCAATTAGTTTTCCTTGATTCATCAACTTTCTAGATGTTACTCTATCTGCAATAGTTGATATTGCTTTTCTATACCATGAAGCAGACTTTGGTGTACCACCTGCGTTATCTACTAGTTTATCTAAAACACTTATTGCCATACGGTATATTTATAACGAAAAAAGGGCGACTTTTGAGGGTCGCCCTTAAAGTATGCCTAACGGAGGGAATTGTTAGTTCTACTCGTCTTCAGCTAATTTACTAAAGTAGGATAACGTATCGTCATCGTCACTAGCTGCTGGAGTAGTAGGTATTTCACTCATACTCTGCACTTTGCCAGTAGGTGTAGCGGTTGGCGGGAGCTCTTCGCTATCTGCTGTCTTCGTGCTTCTTGTACCAGCAATTACCCTAATCAGTTTCTCTTTGAGTTCATCATAGGATTTAAAATTGTCGGTTGCCAAGAATGGTTTAAGAGCGTGTTGACTTGACCATAATGTTTTGATCGCCTCGTCACTTTCAGCAACACTTGTTACTGCCTCAAATTCTGACTTATCATAGTTCCAGTAACCATCAACTTTTCTGATTTTTAGTTTAAAGTTTGCACCTTTCCAAAAGTCAAATGGGTTAATTGGTTTCTCATCTTCAAATGCCGGTTGCATTGCTTCTGTAATCTTATCAAAAATCTTTTTACCAAATTTAAATAAGTGTACTTTGCCCTCGTATTCTGGATGTTTTGGGTCTGATACTACAAGAATATTTGCAAAATAAGAAAGTTTTCTTTTTCTTTTTCTAGCAATTTCTTTATCACTATCAACACCAGTGTTCCACAATCTTGTGTTTTCTTCGGACACAGGATCTTTTTGGTTCATTGTTGTTAATGAGTTCTCAATATACCAACCACCTTTATCTTGGAAAGCATGAGACCATACTCTCTGCCAAGGAAGTTCTTCTCCCTCTACAGCAGGTAAAAATCTTATCACTGCGTAACCATTACCAGTTTTATCTAGTTCAGGCTTCCAAAATCTGTCGTCTTGATATTTGTTCTTGTTTGATTTATCCTCAGGATTGAGGTTTGTTTCAAGTGCTTTAGTTAATTTGTCAAAGCCACTTGATGATGATTTTAATGCTTCAAAATCCATATTCGTATTCTCCTTTTGTATATATTTTCGTATTATTGTATTTGTGTTTCCTGTTTAATCGGAATCATAGTTATTTATAACAGTTTTATGTGCTCTACCAGGTTTATTGACTCTATCTTCTCCCTTTGGCCACCTCATCTTAATTTTAAGTTGGCTACCATCTGTCTTCAGGATTGATATATCATGTCCGTTATCAGCGGAGTTATCGTAGTATCTTACATAGTCGTTAATAACAATATTCTGATCTTTCTTCTTCACTGTCATATGTTAATATAACACACTACCACTTAAATGGCAATGTTATCCTATTAATGTCTCCATGGTTTCGTAATCAATATAGAAGACATTTTTATGTCCTTCCCAATCTTTGATAGGTCTACTGATTGCGTCATGTCCTAGGTCTGCGTTTGGATTTACTTTGTAGAAAGTCACGTTAGGGTTGTTTATTATCAATGACTTCCATTGTGTAATCCAATTATCAGGTAGCACTTGTTGTTGATCTTTTACACCATAATATTTACTGTCTTTGTACAAGTTGTTTATCTTGCCTTCTTTGTCGTTAGTTGCTAGGTCATTACCAACCAAAAAAAGTTGTAAACTTTCTACTAGTTCACCAGCAGCAACTTTTGATTGATTTTGTATTATGGCAATTGCACCAGCTGTAGGACCTGCACCAAATCCAAAATCTCTTGGTGTCATTACATCGTCAATAGATTGTTCTTTAGAGTTCATTGTACACCAACTAACATCTACAGCAGTATGGTTTACATTCTTATCTGTTATAGATTTATCTTTCTGTACTATTTTAACTGCACCAGATATATTAGAACCATGCATTACAAACTCTTGACAATCACCTTTCTCGTTGGCGTTAATCATATTGTTCTCTTTGACCACTGCCATTTCTTGAGCAGATATAGAGGCACCAGCATTTATTACACTGTCGTATAACATAGCAGGCAATCTAGTCCAACCTCTTAAATATGTTTCGTTCTCTTGGCAGTAACCACTGTTATATATTTCATGTGTGATACCAGAATCAACTGCTATCAAAGCGTCTGGTGTAAATTCTCTATACAGTGCATTACAACCATAAATTTTACCTTTGCCTTTTAATTTATTTAAATCGTATTCTTTACGACTTTCTCCGTTACCTATTACAAATGCGTTAGACATATAATTTCATTGTTCCTATTAGTAATACAAGGGCAAGGCACGTGTTCAGTACTATCAATGCTCTGTCATGCCATAGAATACCTACCCATAACCAACCTAGAGTACCTATCAAACTAAAATATAGATCGCCAGTAGCATAAGAACCTGTTGATCTTAAACATACTGCCACTAGTATTAAGAAACAACTGAACCATTTTAAATACCATGAGAAGTCATGTAATGGTGTTATCTTCTTAATCATTGTAGGTTTTCTCACCTCTTGTTTTTTGATTTGTTTTAATTTTGAGATTTGTTTTTTAAGTTTGATAATCTCATCTCCGTCTTCAAACATTCCACTATTCGTCATCTTTTGTTTCTTTCATATCTTTTGAACCTATACTGTATGCAATATACAATATGATTATCGTTAATATCATTCCTATAAAAAATAGGCCACCTAATCCCATTATAATGGTTTCATAAACATTGGTATCATTATGCTTGGATCTCTAAACACTTCGTCTTGAAGTTCTTTCACACTGATTGCCATGTATATGAGTAAACCTAAAATGGCAATCTTATACGTTATATCTAATTTATTTAACACTTTTTCTATTTTGCTCCTTATTTGTTACAAAGACTCTGACTAATCTTGATAGATCAACCTCTGTCTCTTTTAAGTTAGTAGGGTCTATAAACCTTACTATACAATCGTTGACCATCATTTTATCTAATGTATCGGCGTTCATCACAACTGCACTTGCCGTATTCTTTCTCCAATCATGGGAGCTATATACTGATTGTGCCATTATGCCTCTTTCCTATTATCATTAAGAGGTAAATGATCTTTCTTCATTATAAAAGTAAAATGTTTCTTACACAAGTTTACTGGTATAATACTTAACTTACCCACCAATGTCTCTGGTTTATTGTGTATGAATTTAACGTCACACACTGTACATTTGTACTTCTTAAGCTTATAGTTTAGTTTCTTTGTCGTCATGTTGTTTTCCCTTCCTTTTGTTGTTTACTTAATACCTTTTTTTAGAACATCGTATACAATCTTTTTCCAATTGTAGTGTTGATCTACAGAGTTAACCATTATGATTGTACCATTGTCCATATCAAGAGTTATCTGTTGACCACCATGTCCGTCCATTCCCCAAACAGTTCTATTTTTATCTATTCCAATGAAACCCATGTGAAACTGACCACCATATTGTTTAGTGATAGCACCGATTTGATATGGCTTATAACCATCGTGACCTTTGTTAACTTTATTGTCGTTAATAAATCTTAAATATTCACCAATACAAGAATCAGAGTTATAATCTTTTATGATTTGGTCTGCTATTCTTATATAATCGTGTGACTTAGCAAAGAAAGTAAATCTAGAGTTACCCTCTTTAAAGTCTGCTGACGACCAAGTAGTCTTTTGAAAACTAACTCTATCTTTAACACCAACATGATCTCTAAAGATTGAAGTTAAAAACTTCTCATAATCTTGAGCAGTATCAAACTTACTGATCATATAATTTACAGCAACGTGTGTTGCTAGAGCAGAGTAATTGTATTGGTTAGATTTCTTTTTAGAACCTTTAAAGTACATGTTCATAGTTCTTGCAATACTTGTTTTCTGTATAGTTTGGTCTGCCTTACCAAAGATAGCACCATCAGAACTCTTTTTAAACTGACCATATTTGTATTCACCTACAAAGTTATGATCACCTGCTGTCATGTTTAATATTTGTAACAAAGTATTATCGGCATATAGTGTATCATTTAAAACGTCCCAATCTGCAACTGATTGACTTACACTACCAATATAACCTTGACAAACTGCGTGACCAACAACATAGGTAACTAAACTCTTACCCATAGAATTTGATCTTAACAGATTATCATTCTTTTTAAATTCTTTCGCACTATTACTTCCTTCATAGTTAGATTTGTCTACAACTATCTTACCATTTTGAAAGACTACAACATTAACCAAAGCAGTTTTCTTGTTGTTAGCTAATTGTTTATCAATTAATTTTGTATAATCGTTTTCTTGTATAAGTTCAGTTTCTAATTTCTTGTAATTTTCTGAACCATCTGAACCATAGTTGTACAATTTATACATTTGTTCAAACGATTTATGGTGTGCATTAGCAATGCTAGATAAACCAAACCATAATAGTATGTTAAGTGTGATAATAAACGTTAAGTATTTTTTCATAGTGTTTTCCTTTTTGTTATTTGTCATATTATTGGTATATAATAACATAAAAACATGCAAAAGGCAAGTAATTAATATGAGAACATTTAGTGAACAAACACGTCCTTTAACGTTAATTTAGTCTCGGTTTCGTTGAATTTGATGAAGTTTTTGTGTTTTTTAAGTCTTTTAGAGTATATGGGCCATACAAATGTCTCTGTAATTTGTTTATCCCATCGGTTTACAAAACCTAAATGATGATTTAGAATCACCATGGTCTGAAAGGTTATTCTTTTTGAGAGAAGAAGTTTAAACAGGCGAGGATGCTGGCCTCCAGTAATAGATAGGCCATCGTCAAAAGAAATACCACGACTAGCAAAATCGGTATCAATACTCTTGCAATCTGCTCTAAAATGGTAATTAACACTATCTGAATATTTTCTATAATTGAGGTATATATTTTTGCCATCTTTTTCTAATAAGTTTCCGACCCATTGTTTATCATTGTCTAAAAAGTTAGCAACGAAGAAGTCTGTTATCTCATATTTATCGTATTGTTTACTTAACTTGTGAAAGAAATATCTATCATTTCTCTTTGTAAATGTATCTAGTTTACAGTTGACCTTGCCACTATAGCTATGAAAATCATACTTGTCTGTTGTGAAGTGTAATTTTATTGCTAGATAAGTTTTAAATACGTCAAATCCGTCATGCATTATTATACCGGTAGCGACCCTTGTTTTGGTATATTTAATAGTTTTAAATTGATCGCTTCAACCTTTAATTTCTCTTTGATTTGTTTGTTGATAAATGAATTAACTTTACCTGGATCTAAATCTTTTTCTTCACATAAATGTATTATAGCATCCATATAAGACAATTTCTCTTTCTTAACAGCAGTTTCTATCTCTTGTGAGAAAGTCTTGGAGTTCATTTTAATCATTGTTTTCCTTTATTAAACTTGTTCTATTAAATGTATGTACTAGTATACAAGTTTGTTCGCCTGTAGGTATATCTATTGTATAGATTTTCTGGTCTTTCATCTGAAACTCTGTGACCATCATAACAGGATCTCCAGTTGCTTCTGCACCTGCTCTGCCTAAACTTGCTGTCTCTGGTATAAAACCTTTAGAGGCAATAAATTCATAAACGTAAATAGGTTCACCACATATCACAGGCACAGTGCCTCCAGCCAAGTTCGGGTTGTCCATGTACTCGTCTGCTTTTACTGATTTAAAACCTGTTGATAGAATTAATAGAGTAAACATAACTATCGCCAAAGCGATTAGTATGTTCTTTAAACTACCCATTAAACTACTTTGATTTTATTCTTATTCATTTCTTCATAATGTTTATAGAAACCTTGTATAGCAATACCTAGTTTTTCTTCATATGGTTTTCTTTCTTTAACAAAAGGCACCATTGAACCATCTTCGCCAGCAATTAATATTACTAACTGATTAATTTCAGTACCATATAGTTCTTCATACATCATCGCATAGGCACATGTTTGTAAGAAGTAATTCTCAATCCAAGACTCTTGTCTTTCTTTGTTAGCAGTCTTAAAATCAATTACTGATAGTTTACCATTATACTCTGCAATACAGTCCACTTGTCCAGCAATTGTTAACTTCTTACTGTACATGATTGTCTCTAAAGCATGTATGTTATTGATCTGATCTACGTATGGTTTAATTAGTCTGAACATACCTAGAGGTAACACACTTCTCTCACTCGGTGTTTCACCTTTCATGTATTGTTCAATCAAGTTGTGAGTTGCTGTACCACGTTTGGCTGCTCTTCTCATTTCCCAATTAGCAACGTCTTCACCAATACTGTCTCTCCACTTTTGTAGTTCTTTACTCTTTGAAATACCAAGTACTGTTGTTATTGAAGGATAGTGTTTACCATCTATTTCGTAAAATCTGAATCCATCTATTTTCTTACCCTTTGTTTTCGGCAAAGGTGTCTCGTCTAGTTTCTTAAATGTAAATTTGCTCATAATATAATTATCCTATCACTTTATTGTTAATTTGTCAACCCTTATTTACTTCGTCTAATGCCCATTGTCTTTCCTGACACCACCAACAGGTATTACCACAACCACCAGGTACAATACAAGAGGCTGTCATATCTAATAGATCGGTAATGTCGTGATCATTGTATGCTTGTATTATAAATCTCTTATCAACTGTCTTATATGGTGCTAGATCATCTTCTTGTCTCTCTAGTTCTTCCCAATATAGACCACCAGGTAACCTTACTAGTTTCTCTGGATGACCTTGTGTAATTTTAAATGAATTTTGTATATCTTTAGGAGGACCCATTGATATGCCATGCAAAGTATAGTCTACTATTTTTTCTTCTAACATTTTTGACATTGGTCTAATGTAAGTATGTTTTGATGGAGCTTCGCCGCCCTCTGTATCAAACACCACAGATAATGGCCAGTTGATTGTTACAAATGGAAATTTGTTTCTAATGTAATATATGATTTTAGGTATCTGTTTACCATCACCAGGTGCCCATAGGTCAAGACCATTGTATGGTTGTATTGTAATATTTAAATCTTGTTCTTGTATTGTATTTGCTATGAGATAACACAATAAGGTACTATCAGCGCCACCTGACATGGCAACTGCAATAGTTTTGTTTTTAAACTTACTATCTTCTAGTACCTTTATTGTTCCAAATTCATTCTCATACTTCATAATTTAAATGCCTTTTTTGGCGTACATGTCGTTTAGTTCGTCACGTGTTTTCTTATGTTCATCGTTAATCGGTGTGGGCGTTCAAGTAGATAGTGCTTTAATTCTATCTCTTAATCTCTCTGCTCTAACACCAACTTGTTTTGCCCAACGGCTGTCCATCATTTCAACGGCTGCTGTTGACCAATTACCATCATTTACGGCTGCTACAAACTTCTTAAACTTTGATAGTCTTGGAGCACCCATGTTGAAACACATATTTACAATTACTTCTTGTGCTTCATCTGGTAGTTTATCTAAATCAGAAAATACTTTTTTAGATTCTGTTACATAAGTTTCTACATCGTTGTCAAATACTGCATTAACTCTTTTCTCTGAAACTGGATGACCTACTTTGGCACCATATTCCTCGTCTTTAGCAGTTACTAAATGACCAATTCCGAAAGTCTTGTAACCTAGATGGTCATCATAGACCTCATACTTAACTCCTTCGTCAATCTTTAGTTGTTCTCTTAACTTATTAATGTTCATTCTTATCCTCTTGTTAGTTTTAATATTTTCTCTATCTGTGCCTTAATAATCGGACCTCTGTTTGGCCAATGTATATAAGGTTCAGTTGTTTTGCTTAAGTTATATAAGAAAGGTAATATTACTTTTTCAATTTCTTTGAAAGTTGCTTTTGTATCTTCGTCTGATACTGCTTTTGTAATAGTATCTTTTTCTGCCACTATCTGCATAATTTCATTCATCATGGCTTTAATAGATGAAACATCTGATTTAACCTTTGATATTTCTAAAGTAGAATTTTCAATTGCTTTTGTATTAATCTTTGGTGTTTCTTCTTTAGGTGGAGTTGCTACTGCTGTCATACCCCAATCATCGGTCAAATCAAAACCTCTCATGTAGTCTGGTAAATCGTTACTCATTTATTTTCCTTTTGTTTTTGATTGCCTTTTTAGGTGTTTTTGTACAACTTGTTTAGTTGCAATTTCTTTTGCTGTTCTCTTGCCATATCGCTCTGCTAAGGGACTTGTTGGGTGGTTTTCTGCGATTCGTGACATGTTCTCTTTCCAGCCACCATCGTTTTTCATTGTTATGCCCATTACTCCAGCGGATATATTTAGTACCTGTGGTACCTGTACAATGTTCTTATTTTTCTTCATATATGTCTCCATTTCTGCAATGGTCATCATATCTGTATGTTCTTTTTTAGTTCTTTTGTTTCTAAACGTGTATATTGGCATTTGCAATTCCTATAATTCTATTAATTAACTCACCTAATCCATTTTGTCTTTGCATAGTAAGTAGTTCTTTGATACCTAACGGTGTAAAATCTTCTACAGTTAGACTAGCAACTTCTTCGGCTTTCTGACCATTAACTAAATTAGTTACCACTACGGCAGTGCCTTTAGTTATATGACTTTCACCATCAGCATGGTAAATCATAGTACCGTCTTTAGGGTTTTTACTACCAGTAATCCACAGTTTGCTAGCACAACCATGTATTCTATTTGTCTCTGTCTTCAACCATTCTGGTAATGGTTTAATATCTTTTGCCTTGTCTATAAGATAGTGAAATCTATCATGTCCTTCTAACATCTTTATATCTGATCCTGCTTCTTTTATTAAATCTATTATCATTTATTTTTAAAGTACTTATTCAATCTATCTGGTTCGTCTCTATGTTTGTTATCTGGATCCATACTATCTTTCTTATCTGTTATCACTGGCCATTGTCTTGACCATTTATCATTAAATTGAATCCACTTCTTGCCTTCTTCTTCCATGTCTGATAGTATTGCTCCTTCAGGACACTCTGGTTCACATACACCACAATCAATACATTCATCTGGATTGATCACTAACATGTTCTCTCCTTCATAGAAACAATCTACAGGACAGACCTCAACGCAATCAGTGTGTTTACACATGATACATTTATCATTAACACTGTATGCCACTATTACAGACTTTTAAGTGATGATAATTTATCTTCAGCAGTTGCTAGGATTTCTAACTTCTTCTCGGCAGTAGCAACATAGTCTATATGTTCTGCAACACCAATAGGTTTTTCCATAAACAAATTAATATCTGCTTTTGCCACTGCAATATCACCCTCTAGTTTTTTAATCAATGCGTCTTTTATCATTTTTCTTTTCTCTCTTTTTTACGTATTTAAAAAAGTCTTTATCTTGAAAGTATTCAGCAATTGCATTTGCTGGTACTTGATCACTCTTTATGCATTCATAAAGATTAGAGTATTCACTTTCTTTTATTTTTTTTATCATTTAGTATTCTACCATAGTTTGGCCAACCAAATTTATCTGGTGACTCACCTACGTATCTCCAACGAATAACGCCTGTGTTAGGGTTTCTTTCGTATATTTTTGCTTTTTCTTTTATCATCTTACCAAGGTTTGTACCACTTTTTAGGTGCTTTACCACCAACCCATGCCTCGTTATAATCAGCAGTAGACTTGTCGTCACCTTTGTATCTTCCACGTTTGGTTCTAGCACGTTTAGGTTTATGCTCTTCATTCATTACCAATGGTGGTAATATTTTTTCTGCAAGCCAATTCCACATAGGAATAATGCCTGTTGTTTTTGGTGTTACTTGATGTTTAATTCTTAATTTTCTCTTTTTTGTCATTGTTCTCCTCTAACTCGTTATCGGACAATTCACTTAAAATTAGTCCTTCTATTAATATTTTCTTTTCTTCGTTAGTATATTCTCTAATCATATTTATGTCCATATCCAATCGTCTTTCCTGTTATCTTCATTAGCCTTGTTCGTCTTTTTAACCTTGTCAAGTTTTTTTTGTTCCTCTGGAGATAAGCAAGACTTAAAAAATGAAGCTATGGACGCCTCATTTTCTTTCTTTAACTCATTATCTAGTCTCTCTTTTTTATTCTGTTTAGATTGTTTAAATGATTCTGCAAGTTCTTTATCTTGTTTCTCACCAAATATTTCTGACCATCTTTTAGCATAAACGTCATTAATAGGACGAGTTCTACCATCATGTCTAAAGTTGTTTTTTGTCATCTTTTATTCCTTTTTCGTACCACTCTGGTATCACTGCTGGTGATTTCCATGTAGCAAATAATCTTTTTTTAGTTATATAATACAGTCTATAAGAACCAATCACATCACCAGGTATTTTACATTCATCTGGCATAGCAGGTGTTGGGTCTGTAGCAATCTTATTTATAGGTATATTTTTAGGTGTATGGGATAATACATCTTTTAATTTCTGAATAGTCATGTGGTCTTTCGTATGATTATATCTTAATTTAAATTCATCACCAAGAGCAATCATATGTTTATACAACCATACATAGTGAATTACATTTGCCATAACCCACACTGTACTAGGGTGTCCTGTATGACATGCTTTGTATAGAGTAGTTTCAAATAAGTTATCTTTCATCAACCATCTTTTAATATTTCTATTACCGTTTTTATTTCTTTGTAGATATTCTTCACCGTCTAGCATTCTATGAGCAGTAGATAACATTTGAGCAGACTCAATAATCATCTTACACACATGTTTATCACATGACATCTTAGCAGCTATAATGGGATCTTTATCTAGATAAAATATATTCATACTACCTCATTATATACGGACCAAACAAAATGGCAAGCAACATTGCTGGTACCACTATGGTCATCGGCCAAAAGTGTAGTAATTCTAGTATTAGTTTTTTAGTTTTTCTTTTCATAATATATCCTTTTTGTTAACTGCCTACAGTCATTTTACTATAATAAGACATGACATTATATTCTTTACATAACTTCTTAAAAGTTTCATGCCAATACTCTTTAGACCAATTAGTACTTGCATTTCTACAAGACCTTTCAGCATTTGATATTCTTATTACTTGTTCATTTGTAAGTGTCTGGAGATCAACTCCGATACTTGTTAGATCATTTTCTTTCATATTCATAGTCTAATATAACACATTTATTCGCCTTTGTCAAGCGCTTTTTCTTTTAATTTCTTACCAATTCCAAGTGATTTAGTTGCAATATCGCCTGGTTTTACTGTAAAAGGACCAATAGTAAACAGTTCAGCGCCAAAACAACCACTCAAAAAGAGTAACATTGTTAATAATAGACTAACCTTTATCATCTAAATTCACTATCTGATTAAGTTTAAGTTTAATCTCATCTGGATTGTCACCAAGGTCTTTTACCAATCCTTTATATTTTTTTAAATTTCTATTTGATTTCTGTAGCCTGTTTAATTTTCTCTGTAAGTCTACCTTTTTACCGGAAGTAATCAATTGTCTTTTCAATCTCCACTGTCTCAATGATATGTTGGCAGCTATCAATAACAATACTGCTAATGGGTCAAATACGAATATTAGTATCAGTATAACAATCCTAACAGACTTGTCAAGATTATCTTTTGCATTTTCACCATATATTAACTCTGCAACGTACTTGATAGGACCAACCTCTGCCTCTATCTTATCTTGTGCTAGTGATAGTGTTGCTTTCTTATCTGACAACTCTTGTATCTTATCACTTGCATTTTCAATCGCATTGTTTAAGGCAGTTCTTTCTTCTTCTTGTTTCGCTCTTTCTTTTAAACCTCTAGTCACATATTCTTTGTCAATATAGACTTCTAATGCTTTATCTAATAGAGTTAAAGTCTTTTGTGATCTATCTATAACTACTTGTTGTCTTTCAATCTGATTGGTAATTTGTTCTAGTTTGATATTATTACCAGATGTAGGTTTAACTTGATCTAGGTGTGCCTTTGATAAGAAACCAAAGATACCCATAGATGTAATAAAGACTAATACTATAACTGCTATGAATAGATACGCCTTTAATAGTCTAGGTATATCACTCTGCCAATTATTGTACAACCATGAGGCTGCTACTAACTTACCTACTTCTAATGCCGTACCCATTGCGATAATAGGTGTTACTGCACCAGCAAATAGTGTTGCAAGACCTATGATAGAATAACCAGCGGCTATTACAGATATAGATATCGCACTCAAAAATGTTAGTAAAATTAGGAACATATTAGTGTCTAAAAGTCTCTCTTATTTTTTTGATTATTGATTTAACTTTCCATGAATAATCTTTATCACTGGCATATGCGTCTAGTGTGTCAACTAGTTCTAAACTATCTGCACCTAAAGCTAACTGAGCTCTGTACTTTTCATATGAGTGGTGATTACTTAATGTATTTATATACCATACCACACCATCACATTCATGTTGAAATACCTTAACTCCCCATTTTTTAGGATTATTTGATGGTAACATATGAGGTTCTCTTAAATCATATGTTCTAATACCAAATAGGTTCTTACCTTCTTTGGCAAATCTACTATCTCCCCAACCAGACTCTAAAGCTGCCTGTGCCAATAGTAAATCTTTATCTACTCTATTCGTTGTAAGATTATAGAAATAGATATAGGTTAAACATTGATTAACGTTGTCTATAAACTGTTGATTGTTTATATGTTCAAAGTTAGGTTTCTTTGGTAGATTACTATTTGCCTGTGCTTTATAAAAATGAAAAGTAACTGCACAAAATACAATAATAAATCCAACCATTAAGGTTTTAGATACTATTTTAAATGTTTTCAAATCTTCCTCGCTGTGTAATCGTAACCAGACCACTCTTGTCCTTCTTCATCTGTAAATTTAGGAAGTTTAACTTGATATAAAGATAGACCAGTTTTAAGTTTGGTAACTTTATCAAATATAACTTGTGCCTGTTTATCAGTGAAGTTATCGTATACGTCTTTTGCCCAATTACCAGTGTAGTATACTCTACTTGTTCCTGATAAATTTGAAGGTTTTCCTATTTCTTGTAGTTGTATTAATGCTTCACCAATTCTACCTTTAAGGTAAGGGTCAAGTTCTTTTACTTTTCTTCTCACTTTGTCCATGTTATAAGTCCAATCCTATTTTGTTTAATTTAGAACGATAACTATAAAATAATTGATTATGGTTACCGGTGTCTCCTTCGTTGGCCATCTGATATAGATGAACCATTTCGTGTGCTAACGTACAAGCGAAATCTTTTTTGTTTTTATAATACGGTATCATATGAAGTTGGTACTCTCTAGCACCAGTTCTATCCCAATCGTAGGTTAATACTTGGCCGTATATTTTCTCTGTTTTGTGTCTAAGCTGTTTAATAAGAACTTTGTTAAAAGGGGAAAGTTTGTTATCAAAGACTAGTTCATTTATCATAGTAAAATACATTTTTATATCTTTGTAAGTTGTTTTGTATTTCTTGTCAACTTTAGATATATCTTCTTTAATGATAGATTTAACTTTCTTTATTTTGTGTAGTTTTGTTGATTTTCTTAATGCCATATTTCCTTATTAAGTTAATCATTATATACAATCCTTGTCAACCGCTTTTGTGTCTTTTAATAGTTCACATTTATACTTCTTGTCTGCTTGTAATCTTAAATCTGTCATAACAGAATCTAAAATTGATGGTAAATACTTTTGAAGTACACTTACCATTTCTAAAGCGTAAAGGTGACCAAGTTTCTGTAGTTCAGATTCCATTATAGCTTGATTGTCTATAGATGTACCCTTAATCGTCTCCGATATAACGTGACCAATAACTGCCGTGTTATAATCGTCTGCCTTAGCAAGTGATGATAGAGCATTCCATAATACAATGTTTACTATCGCAATCGTCATTAACAACTTTTTCATAATATATCCTTTTGTTCTTATTAATATATTTAGGATACCACAGTTTGGTATAGAAGTCAAGCGAAAAGTTTTTTAGAAAAGCGAGTAAAATGAGGGTTTTTAGAGGGTACTTTGTGTCGCACCCTCTAAAACGTGAGGTTTTTAGTTGTTTTTAACGAAATTATCTGACCAGTTAAATGCTTCTTTAACTAGGTTTTCAGTTAAACCTTTGTATGTTTTGTTTAGGTCTTTGTTCTTAATGCCTAATAATACATCTGCGTCTTTGTTGTGTAATGATTCTAGTAGTCCAAGAAACATTTTCTCTTTTTGCAAAGAATTAGTTACCGGATCTGCACCTTTAACAAAGTGCCATAGTTTTTTACTTGCATAGAATAGACTAGTATGTTCAGTCCCTTCAGGTGCTTCGTTTCTCATAAACGGTGGATTACCAGGTGGCATATCAAATGCGATTGCCGGATCAAATGCAGCTTTGAGTAATTGTCTCATGGCAGCTGTATCGTTCTTTTTTAATATTTTTAATTTGTCTTCTTTGTTTTTAGCGTTGTTGATCAGCGTAAAAATTTCATGTACAGTTTGTTCTCCTGAACCTGACGTTCTCTGAGCCGCCATTAAAGCTTTGTTTACTGGTGGTAATTGTGGCATAATTTATTCTCCATATATATGTTGTTAAAAATCACTTGTATTTTCAATTAATGATTTCAATTTATTATCAATAAAGTAGTTTAATAGGAGCGACCTATCTTTTACTTTATAATTTCTGTAAGTATTTATAATCGTTTTTTCTACGTCTTCCGGTATCTGTGATAGATCAATCAAAGTCTTGTTTCTATCATAGTTCTTTTTTACTTGTGGGTCTATTTCTAATGAAGTCTCTATATTTTTAAACTCTTCCAATCTTTTCTTATTGATAGGCTTTTGTCTCTCGTCTCTTAAAAATATATCGTCATCACTTAATACATTTGGTACACCATCTGATCTATCACCTTTGATAATTTGTTCGTGTAAGAATTGTATAGGGTCTACTTGCTCACCAATAAAACTTTTAAGAATTGGACTAAATTGGTAAACATCTCCGTAATGGTGTAACTGTATAAAGTCTTTGTCACCTGATACGATTAAGTATTTGTCTTCTTCTCTCAATTTTATAAGACTAGCGATAATATCGTCAGCCTCTGTATTATCTACATGCATAACTACGTATGGAAAGTTATCAATCAATTCTTGTTTGATCTCCATCATAATTTTGAATATGTTATCCCAATCAGTATCCGAATCTACTCTTCCTTTTCTTCTACCATGTTTGTAGTTAGGAAATATAGTTCTTCTCCATGGATTGGCAGCGTCTGAACATAGTACCATTGTACCATATTCTTCTCTAAACTTTAGATTAAAACCACGTAATGAATTTAATACCATTTGTCTTACCATTTCTAAATTAGGTTTAACATCTGCTTTGCCTCTGGTCTGCACCATCAGGTTTGAAATTAGTACTTGATTTAAATCTACGAGTATCATTTAATTATATTCACTCCAATGCTTGTCTTTAGGTGTTACTTTACCTTTAATCTTTGCTCTTATTCTACTTCGTAATACTGAAATTCTATACTTGATACCATCAATGGTTGTCCACATCCAACCACAATCATGTGGTTCTATTTGTTTTTTAAACCATTTATTGGTCTCTTGTAATGTCTTGATTTGAGTTTGTAATTGTTTTACTGTTGACATCTGGTTTCCTGGTTGAGTTAGGTAGGTGGCGATTGCTCGCCACCATACACAATGTTCTAGTTTTTGTAAGCGAATGGTGTTCCGTACAGTTTAGTAATACCAGCAGCTATGATAGCTTTAGTTGGTGAACCAATTCTGTATGAAGTTCCTTTTGCTGACTTGTTGATATAGATCATATTACCTTGTGATCTTAATTTATCAACCATCGCTCTTGGCGATATAAGGTCAAACTTGTTTCTTAATACTGTCCAAGATACAGCTTCACCTTTGTTCAAAAGATTTAATACCTTTTGAGTTTTGCTCATAGCAGGTCTTCCGACTCTACCAAAAGCGTTTTTAATTGATTTAAACATTTTGTTTAACTCTCCTTTTGTTGTTATTAAATGCTATTTTACAACCTGCTGAGGCGATTACCGGAGTAATTTTGTTAGAAAGACTATTTGTCATCATCGTTACCAAGGTCCTCATCACTTTCAAAGAAAGTGCCGGCACCATTTGTTAGATCATCTAGTTCTTCTTTAATTTCTTTATTAAATGGTCTTGTAGGTTTAAGTGTTTCCATAACTCTACTGTAATCAATTGTTGCTGATCTGTGGCCATTTTTCATTTGTTTTACTTGTACTATTTTATCTATAAGAGAGTGTGATGTATGTTTCATACCAAAGTCTCTGTATATTAAACCTCTTAATGAGTCAACCACCATTGCTAAGTCTTTTGTAAAGTTAATCTTATCTGTTTTGATTGCAATGTCTAAAAAACTGTTTATTAAATTCATAACTATATTATCTACAGACGATTCAACAAATGCTTTCGTCTGAGCATGTTTAATTTTATCATTAGCTTCAGATTGTTTCTTTACAAAGTCTGGAGTAGGTTCACTTGTACCACCTTTATATCTTACAATCTTATTAGTAGGAAACTGTATAATATTATCTTTTTCATCTACCACTATAAAACCTTACCCTCAAAATTAATCTTGCCTTCTTCTACAAAAAACTCTAGTAGTTGATTATATCCACCGACTAGTTCATCATCTATTTTAACTTGTGGCATTGATTTAACTTTTTTACCAATGTCCTCTAACATAACATCTAAAGACGCAAAGTCTTCCATCTTACGTTCTTCGTATTCAAGGCCAAGATTCTTTACAAGTTCTTTGGCCTTGGTACAGAATTGACAGTTATTTTTACTGTATATTACTATTTTCATTTTCTGTTTTCATTAAGTTATCATAAGCAATGTTTGCTTTTTTCTTAACATTATATGAATCCACAGCTTCTTCAATTGTGAAGTTATACATTTTATTGTATTCGCCCATTGGTAATCTTAAACCAATCCAAGCTCTGTAGTATCCATTTTTAGTTATAGTTACATCTTTAGCAAAGATTTCATAACCTCTAACAGGTGTCTCTTTGATTAAGTTTACTATTGTAGACTCAACCTCTGATACAGTTGTTTTGTTATTATTCTTTCCTAGTTCAGTAATAAACTGCTTACTAGACTTATTCATTTCGCCTTTGATAATGTCGGCTAATTCTGCTTTCGCAATCATCATACCTTTTTCTATTGCTAGATTAAGGTCTGGTGATACGGCAGTACCAACACCAAAGATACACATTTTATCTTTGTCTTTACCAAATTTAGGTGTATCACATGCTTTACTTTCTTTAAAGTCAGCCATGTACCACTTTGGCACTTCATTAAGGACTTTGCCTTTCTCGGACTTCATATTGTAAGTTGCCGAACAGTTAGCCATTAATAGGCCTGCTACTGCAATTCCAATAAGTTTACTTACTTTGTTTTTCATCATATATTATTTACCTCACTTTTTATATAATACACTAATTGACCTGCTTTGTCAAGTCCTATTTGAATATAGTCCAGGAACTCACTTCCAGACAATCCAGTGATTATTACAAATAAAAGTGATAGTATGATTAGATTTTTAATCATATTATTGTACCTTCCATTCACCGTCCTTGTTAAGACACGTCTTTCCGAACGACTTAAACACGTGTTTTGGTCTACTATAGACTCTACAGTACTCTGGAGCAGATATATCTCTATAGTAAAACTGAGCAAACAGTTCCCAATAACTTGGGCCGTCTACTTTTTTTCTACCATCAGCACACTCCAACGTCTCTTGTTTTTCAACTGTATTGTCGGTTGTTTTGATAGTAATTTTGACATAACAATATTGATCAGCTGCATTTTTTGGTTCTATTGTAGTGATCTTGTTATAATAAACTTTGTCTTTTTCTTTCTCAACTCTTTCAATTTTGTCTAATACTTCAATAGTCTTATTAACGGTATCTGATACCTCAACATTTTTTACAGGCACAACTAGACCAGATAGATCACCATTCTCACCATGATCATGGTCTGCTTTGGCACTTACTGTAAGTATCATTAATATTACTAAAAATTTATTCATTGTACCTTTAATTTCTTTAACGTATCATTAACTTCAAAAAGTTCATCTTCAAGTTGGTGTACTTTTGTTTCGTCTCTACCTTGATAATGATCCATTTGTTCTATAATTTGTTTCTTTTCTTCTCTTAATCTATTCACTGTAGGATTATCGCTCATATTTACCCTTATCATTAGAAACTAATTTACACTGTAGTTGTACATCTTCTATCATTGCATTCACTTCAGCGTCTCTTTCAGGAGTTTTAGGTTGATTGTATTTTGTATCATATAATCTATCACTCACTTTTTTTATTCCATCAATCTTTTTACAAAGATCACTTATTCTATGTATCATATTATTTACTCACCATTTCTACCCAACGACCATCTGGTAACTGACAAGTAGTACCAAAGACAACCGAACGGTTAACACCACCAACACCAATTAGTGGCCATTGACTTGTTATATCTACAGTGGCGTCATAATCTTTACACTTAAAAGGACCCTCTAGGTATGATTTAGTAACTTTTATAATACCTGAATTGCCTGTTTTTTTATTGTACCAATTTGTGTAAGATGAACCACTAGGACCATTATTTAAATGATCTACGAATACAGCATTGTGTACATCGTAATCTGAATTATACATAATTTCTGCACCAGCAAAGGCACCAACAACAGCACAACCGGCTATCATATATGGGTCTTGCACACCAAGGTTTATACATGCACCAGTGGTTGTGGTTGAACCTAACACAGCACCAACTTGCGATCTATTCGTGTTGGCACAATTTGTTAGGGTTAACCCGACTAAAATTATAAGTATAAGTCTCATCATTTATTGTTTCTTAGCAAATAACAATTTAATTTTGTTAATAGTATTACTTAACTGCTCTTTGCCCTCTGCCCAACTCTTAGCTTGGTATTCTTTTGTCTTTACAATTTCGTTAGACAAATGATTTGTAACTTTAGTTGCAACATCTTCACTTTTAGCCATTGTCATTGTCATTAAGACAGCAATGGTTAACATCATCATAGTTTTCATATTTTACGTCCCATAGTTTTGAAATCGGAAGAATCTACAACCTGATATGTTCCCTTATTGTAACCGATCCCTATTGTTTTACCAGCAGGCAATGTAACTTTTGGTAAACTACGTTTACGAGTACTGCCTGAAATATTATCACTTGTTGGTAGAGAGTTCATTTTCTGACCATTGATATCTAAAGTATAATCAGGCATAGTCTTTACACCGTTGATTAACTTTAGATTCACAGGTCTGTATCTCTCTCTAATTTTTTTCACTATTCTTCTTTGTTAATGTTAATTTCAAGTTCTTGTGACTCTAGTGATTTCTTCATTGCATAAGTCATACCGAAACCGATTTGATAAAAAGTATCTCTCGGATTGACAGTTCTATATGCATTTTCTAAAGCGTCAAAGTTAACACTAACGTTCTCATAATAATGAGGGTTAGACTTCTTCAACTCTTTATGTTCTACACAGAATTTAAGTCTGTTAGTAAAGTAGTCATTTTCTTGTTCATCTAGTGTTTCAAGTTTAGACAGTTTAACGTCTTTTACTTTTGCGTCTGCAAACTCTTTGTATAAGTTTTCTTTGTCGTATCTGAAAGTTGCACTCATATAGTATATCCTTTTGTTATGTTAATAGTCTTTATCCTACCACAGTTCTTCTTAAAAGTCAAGCCATTAAAAAGCGTGATAAACATTGACTTTCCTGCGTCTAGGACAGTCCCGGACGCCTTAAAATCAATGATTCGTACTCTATTCACCATGAAAATTGAACGATCCCATTGGTAAACCATTGTCTTTTTTGTATTCTTCACTATTCAAGTATTTGTCAACTGCTTCTATATCAGTTTCATACTCTTTGATCTTTTCATCAATCAAATCCATAGTGGTTGAATCAGTTCCTTCACCTAACGATACCTTAATCTCTTTTAGGTCGTTAAGTGGTCTGAATAAGTCGTGTATTGCCATATTATTTACCTCTCATTTCTTCAGCGTTAATATTAATCATTGTGTCAACCTCATCTGGTATGTACACTTCGTCTGCCATTGAGTTAACCTCAACGTCTCCGTTTTCTTCAGCATACTCATCATCTGTATATGATACTTTACCAACATACTCAATATCTCCTGATTCACTATAGTTAGCGTCAACCATATATGTTTCAACGCCGTCTTTTTGTTCAGTGATCTCATGGTTTATTTGAGAGTGGTCTATACCATTGTCGCCAAGTTTATTTTCAGCAGCTTCTTTATTATCTGCCAACACATCTTGCTCTATGCAAAGTGTGTAATAGGTCTTTTTTCTATAAAGATTTTTACCTAAATCTTCTTTCATTACCATTACATTTGTATCTATTGTCATTAGTGTTCTCCTTTTAATTATACTGGCGATATTGGGTCTTTAAGTTTAGCCATTTGTTCAACTTTAGTATCTGATTCTAAAAAACCATCTACTGACCATTCTTCATCTTTAGCGTCCTCACTACTCATTAATAAAACTATGTAGTGTATTGCCTTTAATAAATCTTTTCTATTCTTACCATCTTTCTTACCATATCTACAAAGATATTTAATTGCATTAGCCTGGCAGAAATCTTTATCAATCTTTAATTGTCTTAACATATCTTGTACTTGAAAACCATCTTTAGTTGTACTATAGTGTTGGCCATAAGTTGAACTAATATAATCTCCTATTTCTTTTACTATCTTATCTTCACCGTATTTCATTAACTTGCTCTCCTATTTAAATTTTTATGATTAAATGATTCTGTAATCTCTGGTGCATAATCTTTTTTAAAGAATTGTCTGCCATTATATAATTGACCATAATCATTAAACAATGAATTATCACCTGTAGCAATCTCACCAAACGCTTCTTCATAAGTTGTATAGTAATCATTACCATGCATTATCTTAACTTTGGTACCACCAACAAAGTTGGTTGCTGATTCATCGTAATTTTTATCACAATATTTTTTAATCTTATCTTTAAACTTCATTAGTGTATTAACATGTTTCATAGATACGTTTCTAAAGATAGTTGAATATGAGAAGAAGAAATCTCCACCGTCATCACTATCTTGGTATTCTCTACCATAAACTAAATGAATTGTATTATTCTTGTTTAACATTAAGCTGCCTCCAACATACTCATTGATACTCTATAAATTCTACCGTTTAGGTCAACTAAACATTTTGTAGACATTATCTTTGTAACAACACCAAGAGTTTTTTTAGTCTTTTGTACTACGTTAACTTGCATACCAATTTTAAATTCTCTTTTGATCTTGTTTTGTACAATTGTATCAATCAACACTTTTGTATCTTGCAATTGAGTGATTGATAAATTATTTAAATCGTTTATTGTAATCATTATTGGATCTCCTGTGTTATCACTTCTTCAACATTATCTGAATCAATACCAACCATTGATAAGTTGTCTAATTTTAATATTTTCATTTTACAAGTATCAAAGTCTATTAAGTCTTCTTTTAGATTTTTGATAATTTGATCAACAGCATTTTCTACTGAAGTTTCAATGTATTGTTTTATTTTTGACATAGTGTTTTTCCTTTGTTAGTGTTTATATTATTAATCCTATCATAAAAAGATACGTTTGGCAACAAGTCTTTTGTAGTGTTTGTTTTTATTACCATCTTTTTTGTTTTCATATCATTATCCTATCATACTGACCAAGGAAGTCAAGCGTTATTTTTTTGTTGTGGGATAAGGGTTATTGGCGTAGAGTGTTCTGGTATTGTTCTATTTCCAGTTGGAAAGCACCCATTCTTGCGATGATTCGTGTGGATTAGGTTGGCCATGGAATACACATACCTTGGTATTAGGTCTTTTATCAAAGGTCATCTGCGATTTATCAATTCTTGGATTAACTCTATCGTACCATTTATATGAGAAAGACCACTCATCTGGCATTACCTTGATATATGATGTTTTCTTCATAAAATAACTTATTACATTTTGATCACCATGGTTTCTTAACATATTGTTTTCATCTTCTTTAAATGACTTCCATACGTAATCTGCTGTTTTGTTGTTGAATTTCATTATACTTGAATTGTATACAGTGCTATTAGGATTGAAATCATTAATAACACCAAAGGTATCATCATCACCAAATGTTGCTAGTTCATCTATGTTATCTAGTATCACTACATCTAAATCAAAGTATAAACAATTACCTTTTAAGTCAGCCTCTGGACTGAATAGTGTTAGTTTGTTCCACCACCCATCGTAATTCGTAAAAGGCAGTCTTCTAGTCTGGTAATTTGGTATCTGGTTATTCCTAAAATCAAATGTTTCGTGAGCAAAGTTCTGTGAAGGGTGATCGGTGTAAACTATAAAGTTAAATGGTATAGAAAGGTTTCTTTTTACCATATTATATAGTTTACTTACATAGTCAGGACTATACTTGTTTCCCCAATATACACAAACTACATTAACCACTATAATATCTTATTTTCATGTAAATGTTTTAAAAATTCAGTTGCTAATTTTTCGTGACCTTGTTTGTTAGGGTGTACATCTTCATCTGATATTTTATCTTGTTTTTCTAAACAATCCTTTAATGTCCATGATTTTTGATTCCAATATGTGTTACTTATTACATCACCTGGCCAACCTAAAAAATTACTATTCATCAACTCATTGTAACCTGTAGAAACCAGGCATTCTTTCATTTCAGATTCCCAATGTTTTTTAATTTCTCTATCATCACTTATTTTATTAAATACATATCCTCTCCATAAAGATATCATTTGAAATTGTACATATGGTAATTTAAGTTGTTTGCATAAATTTTGATATGCATATTGATATCTTACAGATTTTAAAAGCCAATAGTAAAGATCACCTTTATCATCAAAATTCATATTTGTCCAGCTGTCTTGTTTTTGTGTACGAGTTACTAATTTTCTTTCTGACCAATCACGTCTATTACCTTGTGACCAGGCAGCTACTACTAAACCTATATCTGGTTTATGATAAGTCATTCCTTTTCTAACTGCATATGGTTGAGTTAGGTAATCTGATATATTACTATAAATTTTTTCATTACCTGCACCACTACTTGCTAAGTTTACACAATCCATATCTAGTTCTTTTGCAACTAGTTCAGGCCATTTAGGCCATGATGTATCCAAGTCTGGGTGTTGTACTGAAACCATATTAGTATCAGTAAAACTACAACCACTAACTAATAGTATCTTTTTCATATTACAAATATTTTATCTGATTGTTTACTCATTACTTTGTATGCTGTACCATCTGCCATTTCTTTTATAGTAAACTGATTGTTTGCTAATAGTTTTAACCACTCATTTACATTATCATCTGTAGGTCTTAATGGGTCATTTATAAACTGTATAAATCTTGTTGAAACTGGCCATGCAACATTTCTACCATCTGTAACTACAGGTACACCGTTCATTACTGCGTCTACAGCCGATAAACTCATATTGGTTACTAGACAGTGACAATCATCTAGATCGTCTTTTATGTCTCTGTTCCACCATTCATTTCTAGGTCTAGGTTTAAGTCTAACTCTTATCTCTCTTGTAGTATATTTTTCTATCTCTTTTGTTATAGATTCTATCCACTCTCCTTGAGTTGTGCCATTGTGTTTGTATGTTACTGTTTCGGAAGAAGGACATACAAGTATATGATCTCCTTCTCCTTGTTTCCAACCATCAAAGGTTGCATTGATACCTTTACTGTCTAAATCTTTTAATCTCTCTGCACCACCTCTTTTTGATCCTGTTAACGTGTGTATATTTCCTTTTACAATTCTAAAGTAAGTCTTATCTACATCATGTATTTTAGGTATAGGATACCTTGTAATTTGTTCAGTTAAATAACCAACATCAACATAATACCAATCTATGTTATTCTTTTCTAGTTCTATGATCTTTTGTACATTTGATTCTCCTAATCCCCAGAAAAAATGTGTATCGTATATACTTTCTTGTTTCCAACCTTTTTCAATAGCAGGCCAAATCTCATGGGATAGACAATCTACCTTTTGCATTTTGTGTGTATAAATCATAATAATCTTTTGTGTACCTCACCTGTATTTATCTCACCCATTTTCCATTGTGTATATGCCGTATCGTATAACCATTGAGTTCTATCGTGTGTAGGCATTGTTGTTTCTTCTAAAACATTTAGTTTATGAGAAGATACTGGCCAAGCATGTGATGTTTTTGATAATGTAATAGTAGGAACACCCTCACATACTGTTTCTACCAAACTATTACTTGAATATGAAATGGCTACTCTAGCATGATCTAGGTCCTTATATAAGTCTTTACTACTAGATTTATTAAATGTTTGACCAACATTTTTACTAAAAAGAATTGTGTTTCTTACAGGTAGTTTTAATAGTGTTCTTAAATACTTTAAAGGAAATCTAGGGTGTACTCTAATCATAATATCTTCAGCACTATACTTTGATATTTCCATAATAGTATGTCTTATCCATTTTTCATAGTCATTATCATATTTACAAAGGTCATTTAAACTAGTATCTTTCGGATTTTGTAATAGTAATAAAATATAATCACCATTTTTCTTCCAAGGTTTTATTTCTATATTTTGTTCTCTTTGTATTTGTAACCATCTATCTGAAGGACAGTTCTTATTATTAAAATAACCTTTATTGTAAGTATAACATTCTTTACCAACTCTATAGTAATAATCTGGTTTTTGTATATCTAAATTTTGTCTAAAGGTTGCTTGTTCTACAACTAGTATAGGTTTTGATTGAGCCGATATCCATTTGTATTTGTCGGCATTAACAGTTTTTATATTACCTTTAATGTTTGTTTGAATATATGCGTCTGCTTTATGATTATCTTTATCTGACCATTCTATTAATTTAAAATCTTCATGTGTAGGAAAAACATAATGATTGTTTTTGTTAAAAGGTCCTTTGATACCTATGATCATAAGTTTACCTCTGTTGTTTCTTTATATAACTTATGCCATTCGTCTGCATAATCTTGATCTTTAAACTCTTTATACCAAGGACCACCTAATGTCCAATGTACGTTCTTTGCTGTTTCATTATAACCATACTCACCTACTAACCAATTCCACTCTAATGGTAGTTGACCTATCATATAGTCTCTTTCTAACCATTTAAACTGATGGAGATCAAGACCACTTGCTGTGTTAACATATTCGGGTGTTAGTTTTGTACATTGTGAGTTGTTGAAAAGCATTACACTAGACCAATTCTTTTTAGGAAATTGCTGGTTTTTTGCACCTCTAAATTTTATATCTTGTTTAGGTTTATAATTATGTTGACTACACATAACAGAATATTTAAACGTAGCCTGATTATATAACTCTGCAATATCTGATCGTAACATCATATCACAATCCATAAAGATAGACCACCCTCTATAGTTTGATAGATAAGGTACTAGAAATCTACTAAATGCAAAGTCTGTTGATTGATTAGATTGTTTTTCTCTTGTGAATTGTGGTAAATTATTTAAACTTAATGGTGTTATGGTTACAGGTACACTAGAGTGTTTTCTAATACTTTCAGATAGTGTGTGATAAGCAATTTTCTCTCCCTCATCGTACCCTATAAAGATATTAATCATAGACTACTTTCTTTACTTTTACCTGTTTTTTTTCTGGCACCTTTTGTGTGATCGTAAACTCTACCTAATATAGACCTGGCTTGTACATGACCTACTCTGCCATCACCTATACTATGATTTAAAACACCATACTTTTCTTCTAAATTTTTCCTAACTACATCAAATATCCATGAGTCGTGTTGTTGTTCTTCTTTAAATAGTAATTCTTCATCATACATCTTTCTCATATCATAAGCAAATTGTTTTATAAATGGGTGTTTCATATTAAAGAAAATGAAACCACATTCGCTGTATTCAGTTGGTCTACCAAGATAGGATATCATGTGGCCTTCTTTGTATATGTTCTTTTCAATCCATTTAGCATCAATCTTTTTATAGAATACACTGTCTGCGTCTATAAAGATAATACCGTCATAACCTTTAGTTGTTAAGATTGATTGTGTGTATGCATATACTTTGTAAGAAAAACGTACTGCGTCTTTTCTATAGTCTAATGGAATATCTACTTTGTTTCTATCTACAAATTTTTTAAAAGAAGGTATATCATATAGGTCTTCATCATCAAATATTTCTAGATCAAATGGCCAATTATATGTCTTTTGAAATCTATGAGCATACTCTTTAAATAACTTATCGTTCCATGTACTAATTACTTTGATTTTCATAACCAACCTTTGCTATATAATATGCGTCCACAATATCTGTTACAGGATTATTTAATTTTTGTTGATCAAAGTCTTTCATTAAATCTACTTTCGTTTCTTTTTTGAGAGTTTGATACATAAGTTCTTTGTCTGCATTACCTTTGCCTGAAGCATACTTCTTAACGACACTAGGCACAACTGTATCATATTCAATGTTGTGTAACAAAGATAATCTATATTTAAGAATACCACAATTCTCGGCAATCTGAAAGACAGCCTGGCCTTTAGACCCGTAAGAGTATCCTTCAATGAAAATTTTATGATTGATTGTTTTAGAAAGTATATTGCAAACCCAATCTGAAATGTTAGCAAATCTATGGATTGGACTAGTGTATTCTTGTATTTCATCACCTATTATATTATGCCTCATCTTGCCAATGTATTTCTTCTTATTTGTTAAGAAGTAAAATTGACATTTGTTAAAATCAAAAGTATTTTCTTTGTCTACCACACATATGGCAGGACTATTTAAACTGTAATCAATCCCAATTATCGAATCTGCTTTCTGTATCTTCATAATCTGTCAAGTCTTCCGTTTCATGTCCACAAAATGGACAGGTGATTGGTTTAAGGTCCTGTATATGTAGGTCCCATTCAACGATATATTTAGTATCACAGTTAGCACACTGATTTTTTTGTTTTATTAATTGAGCCATTATAGTTTGAATTTCTTAAATTGATTTTTGGTAACGTCTTGTTTTATTCCACCCACTACATAAGATTCAATTTCAGTTTCTTGTGGTGCATTTTGAGCCGATCTACTATTCAACCAGTGTTCAACCCATGGTAATGGATTATTCTTTGTTTCATACATAGGTTTTAAACCAATTGCTTTCATTCTTCTATTAGCTGTGTACTCTACAAACATATGTAATAACTTTTCAGATAATCCGATCATAGAACCTTTACTAAACAGATAAGTTGCCCAACGTTTCTCCTCTTGTACTGCTTCATCATACATCTTATAAACTTCTTTTTCATTTTCTTTGATTACTTTTAACATATCTTTATCGTTTTCGTAATCTTTCCAATTATTAATAATTCTTTGAGACATCGCCAAGTGTTGACTCTCGTCTCTTGCTATAAAGGATATAATCTTAGCAGAACCTTCTAGTTTTTTCAATTCACCAAAAGCAAATGAACAAGCAAACGATACATAGAATCTTAAACCCTCTAGTATGTTAACTGATATCATTGCAAGATATAGTTTTTTCTTTAAGTCCATCATATCAACTTTATCTGGTGTTAGTGTCCATTGATAACCTGATTTGATTAACTCATCGTAAGTTTTAGTGACCGAGGCTGCTCGTTTTTCAATCTTCTCGTCTTCTAAAATCATGTCAAATACTTCACTTGGATTGTGATATAAATTTTTAATTATGTACGTGTAACTTCTACTATGAATTGTTTCCATAAAGTCCCATACTATTATGGCACCCTCTAATTCTGGAAGTGATACGAAAGGTAAAAATGCTAAACATGGACCTCTTCCTTGTACACTATCTAATAGTGTTTGGTACTTTAAGTTACTTGTAAATATGAATTTTTGTCCTTCGCTTAAATCTAGATAATCGTTTCTATCTTTCTGTAAAGATATTTCTTCAGGTCTCCAAAAATAACCAAGTTGTTGTTGAGTAAGTTTATCAAAGATAGGATATTTAAAAGTATCATACCTTTGTACAGATAGGTCAGGTCCAAAAAACATTAACTGTTTAGTCGTGTCTATACCTTTTGTTTTGTTAAATACTGATTTACTCATATGTTCTTATTTATTGTTTTATATTGTGCAACTATCACAATCCTCTTCAATTTGTTCTTTAGGAGGATCTTCAGGTGTTATTGGTGTATCGTAATCTATAGAGTGTTTAGGCTCTTCAATGTCTTTCTTACTGTCATAAGTGTTTTGATAGTAAGATGTTTTCCAACCTAATCTATAAGTTGTTAGTAAGTCTTGTGCCATAACCGATATAGGTACTTGATTATCTTCATAGTTATCTGGATTATAAGACCAGTTACCTGATATAGCTTGATCAAAGTACTTTTGCATTACGGCTACTACATTTATATATCCCTCATTACTAGGCATATCCCATAATAAAGTATAATAATTTTTTAATTTGTTATATTCTGGTACTATCTGTTTTAATGTGCCTTTCTTACTTTTCTTAACTGATAAGTGGTCTCTAGGTGGTTCAATGCCATTTGTAGCATTTGATACCACACTAGAAGACTCGGAAGGCATTTGGGCCGATAGAGTACTATGTCTTAGCCCAAATTCTTTAATATCTTTTCTTAATTGTTCCCATTTCATAGATAACTTACGAGTTACGATCTCATCTACTTCTTTTTTGTAAGTATCTATTGGTAATATACCATCTGCATATTTTGTTCTATGAAATAGATCACACTGACCTTTTTCTTTTGCAAGTGTATTTGATGACTTTAACAGATAGTATTGAAACGCTTCTGATAATTTATCTACTTCTTTCCAGGCACCTTTTTCATTGTATTTAAACCCTGCTTTTGCTAAAAAGTGTGCGAGACCAATATAACCAATACCTAATGATCTTCTTCCTTTAGTTGATACTTCGGCGGCCTTAACAGGATATTGTTGATGGTCTATAATTTCTTCTAATGATCTTACTGCAAGGTCGCATAGTTCTTCCAGTTCATCCAGTTGATTGAGTTTACCAACATTAATTGCTGATAGAATACATAGAGCAATCTCTCCTTGACCATCTATATGCTGTATAGGAGTGGTAGGGAGTGTGATCTCTTGACATAGGTTACTCATAGTGATAGTATCTTTAAAACTGGAGTGTGTATTACAATGATCAATATTCATTATGTAAATACGACCTGTTTCTGCTCTTTCTTTTAATATGTCTGTAAATAGTGTTTGAGCGCTTACTTTTTGTTTCTTAATAGAAGTTTTTCTTTCTGCTCTTTCATATAGTTCATCAAATGCTGGTGTTCCCCAAGCTTCATATAATTCAGGTACATCATGTGGAGAGAATAGAGTTATTTCTTCTTCATTAATAAATCTTTCATAGAATAATTTAGAAAGTTGAATAGAGTAATCTAATTTTCTAACTCTGTTATCTTCACTACCTTTGTTGTTCTTTAAAACAATAATGTCTTCTATTTCTTGGTGCCAAATTGGGAAGTGTACAGTTGCTGAACCGCCTCTAACTCCGTTTTGAGTACAACACTTAACCGTTGCTTCAAATTTTTTGAGAAAAGGAATAACACCTGTGTGTTGGACTTCACCTCCTCTGATTCTTGCATTGATTCCACGTATTCTTCCTGCATTGATTCCAATGCCGGCTCTTTGTGCAACGTAAGAGCCAATAGCCATGTCGCTGCTGAAAATACTACCAAGAGTGTCGTCACTATCAACAAGTACGCAACTAGCATACTGCTTAATAGGAGTACGGACACCAGCCATAACAGGTGTAGGTATATTAATTTTAAAATTGGATATCGAATCATAATACTTCTTGACATAGGTCATTCTCCTTGATTTTGGATAATTTTGAAACAGTGTAGCAGAAATCATCATGTACATAAATTGTGGAGTTTCATAAATTTCTCCGTTTGATCTATCTTGTACTAGATACTTGTCTATAACTTGTCTTAAACCGGCATATGTAAAGTTGTTATCTCTTTCATGTGTTATCCAGTTTTGCATTCTACTAAAATCTTTTCTCTCATATTTTTTCATTATATCAGGATCATAAACACCTCTTTTAACACACTTCTCTACGTGGTCAATCATACTAGGGTGATCCCATAATCTGCCAATAACTTGTTTTCTTAAACTAAACAATAACAATCTAGCAGCTACATATTGATAATTTGGATTGTCTAGTGATATTAAATCTGAAGCAGACTTAATTAAAATTTGTTGTATGTCATCTGTTGACATGCCATCATAAAATTGTAAACCACTATTCATTTCAACTTGTGACGCTGATACACCTTTTATATCTTCGCAAGCAAACTCAACCATTTCATGTATTTTTTCAATGCTAAGTAGTTCTAATCCACGACCACCTCTTTTTTTAACGTTTAATATTTCTGATGTCATTTAATTTTTTTCCAATGGTTTAGTTTAGTAAGAGCACTTAACTGTGAGTAACTGTTATCTGTTATTATATCTTTTATTTGTAGTTTTGTCAAGCCACTAATTATCATATCATTAATATCTTTTAGTGTTTGATCTTCAGGCCATATAACAATATTGAATCCGTTATCAATCATTTTATACATACGGTTTATAATTTCTTTGTTTCTTGGTTCGTTGTCAAATATATAGGTAATTTTATTATTAGGTACCTTGTTATTTAACATTAAATCTGCACCAGCAGCTGCGATACAGTTGTCTATAAACAAAGCGTCTATAGGTCCTTCCACTATATATACATGATCTTGAAAATTTATACGTTCTAAACCAAATACTTTTTGTTTATTTTCATCTAGTTTAATTGTTAAGTATTTAGGATTTTCTTTACCTAATGCACGACCTTGAAACGCAAATAAATCACCAGTTGTATTATAAAAAGGTATTACTAATCTTTCGTGATCATTTTGAATTTTGTATGTGTTTGGTTTAATTTTGTTTACTAACTCCTCAAATTTATCAGTATAATATAGTTTATCATAAAACTTTTCAGGTATCTTTCTTTTCTTTATGTAAATTTTTGCTGTATGTTCATCATCTAATTGTTCTATAGTTTTTAATGATTCTAATATACCAATGTTTTTAAATACAGGTTTCTCAAACTCCCAATCTGGTTTCTTTGTAGATGGTGCCGACCCTTTATATCTTTCTAATAGATATTCTTCGTACATTTTAGGATCAACATACTTTAAGAAGTTAGAGAAGTTTTGGCCTTGACCACAGTTATGACATTTAAAAAACATGTCGTTCTTTACTCTGTAGAAATATGCCCTTGCTTTTGTTTTGGATTTTTCTGAATCTCCACAATGTGGACATCTGAAATTAAATAGATAGTCAGTTTTCTTCTTAAACTGTCCTAATCTACCTGAAAGGTTGTTAATAAATTTTAGATCAATATAACTAGACATAGTAAGTACACTATACTAGATTATACTCTAAATGTCAAGCCTGATTTTAATTTAAAAATGAGAACCAGGAGATCAATCCGTTCCTAGATAGTGACATTGCTGTTACAGCTTCCATTGCCAGAAAGGCACCGATGATTATCCATTTGTATTTTTCTAATAAACTTACCCGATTACCTATACTTTTCTTTAAATCTTTTATCTCGTTCATTATTCTGGTCTCGGAATCAATACTCTCTGTCTTTCGTTCTTTTATCTCACTTAATAGTCTATGCTCTGATTCTTCTATTAGTTGTCTAGTCTCGTTTTCTAACGTTGATGTCTCACTAGCTCTAATTTTAAGTTTTGAGAATATGACATCATCTATTTTTTCCTGGTGTTCTATCTTTTCTTCATGTACTGCCAGCATAGATTTAATATGAGTTGATACATCTGTTAACTTATCAATAGCAATATCCAATCTACTTTGAATATTATTAACCTGTTGTACGTCTTTGGTTAACTCTGCTAATTGTACGTGAATTGATGTTTGATCGTTATTTACCATATTACTACTATTTATAACAGTCTGTTGTTGTCAATTAATTATTGTCCATAGTATCACCCAACAAACGAAGAAAAAGATAAGTTTTTTAGTTATCTTTTTTATCATTAACCTCCACTGTGAAAATTGATACTTCATTTGACTTGCCTTTTACTTTAACCTGATCTAATTTCTTAAAATTAAATTTATTACGGATTTCTCCGTAGGTATCGTAACCGACTATTAGAGTAGCGTCATAATTTTTAGATATGCCTTCTAATCTACTTGCCAAATTTACTGCGTCACCTAAAACTGAATAATCAAACCTTTGCTTTGATCCCATATTGCCTACTACGGCAGAACCAGAGTTTATTCCAATGCCTATATTTATGTTATTGTCTTTCCCAAAGTGTGCATTATCATTTAATTCTTTTAAACAATCAATCATTTCTAGTGCTGAAGATACAGCTAGTGACCTATGGTTAGGTTGATCTATCGGAGCGTTCCAAAACGCCATGATACAATCTCCCATATACTTATCAATAGTACCACCGTTCTTCATTATTATGTCTGTCATAGGTGTTAGAAATTTGTTTATGATTACAGTAAGTCCTTGTGGATTACTTTGAAACTTTTCTGAAATAGGAGTAAAACCTCTTATGTCACAAAACAAAAAGGTCATATCTCTTGTTTCGCCACCTAATTTTAATAAATTAGGATTTTCTTGTAACTTCTTAACCATCTTTGGTTCTAGGTAATGTTCAAACTGTTTTTTAATTTGTAGTTTTAATCTGTTTTCTCTTGCAAAGTTATTGTATATTAAATGTGTCCATACTATACTACCTATTATTGCGATTGACGACCAATCTGTAATTATCATTTTACTTTGCCATAGATAGCCACTTGCAACTGCTAACTCACAATAGAAACCTATTAAACATAATGATGACCATAGTAGACCAACTCTAGGCATAACAAGTATAAAGAAAGTTAATGCTAGTATTAATATAATCCACTCTGCAATAGGTGTCCAATCTGGTCTAGTTATAAACTTACCTGATAGTAAGGTCTCTGTTGATACTGCCATGATTTCATGTGTGTTCATTAAACCATTAGGTGTTTGTACAAAAGTAGAACCTGTAAACGTAGCACCTATGAATACTATCTTACCTTTCATAGACGACCAATCTTTATCTGCATAATCTACTCTAGGTACGTGGTGTCTGAAATCAATCCATATTTCATCCTGATTAGGTACTTTAAACTTAATAATATCTAAAATCTTTTTAGGCACGGAATTATCCAGAGGTAATTTTCGTATAACATTGTCAACACTTATTGCCACTTCCACGTTAGCGACTGCTAGTGCCCTCCTCCCTATGGCAATTAAGTTCTTTGCTTGATCTGTTTCAGTTAGTATAACTGGATATTTGGAGATCATCTTCAAAAACATTTCATCACCACCAAGTCTATCTTTGTGTACAAATACTACGTTCAGAAATACTAGAGCTGCACCGTTTCTATATGCATTAACTATGGCACGACCTAGTTTGTCTCTTTTCCATGGCCATTGTCCTTCTTTAACTAATGCCTCATCTGATATGTCTAACATTACCAAACTTTTAGATTTGTAATTATTACCAAACTGTTGGTATAAATCAAATGTTTTTAGTTGTAGTGTTTGTAGAGGTATTGGATTATAAAGTTTTATTCCTAATAGAATTACTACACTTACTATTACTGCCCATACGGAAGTAAATTTAATCATATATCTATTTAGACTGGATTATTGTAACCTTAGCACCATTAGATCCAGCTACTAAAGCCTGAGTTTCTATTCCTTGTATTACCATAATATCAAAATTTTCAAGAGAGTTAGTAGTAAGATATACTCTATGATTGTCAAATATTCTATCCATTCTTTTATAACCGTTGTCGCCAGAGTGAACTGAAAAATTTGCTGTATTATCAAAAGTTGAATATCTACCTGTATTTGTTACCGAAGATGAAACACCATTTGTAGTTGTTGTCACCGTTTGAGTTATATCACCTGTATAATAGTTAATTATTTCACCAGTTGCTTTTACTTTAGTGGTAACACCTGTATTATCAACCCATTTTGTACCACAAATGCTATTACTTTTATCCCAATAGTAACCAGAGTATATACAATCAGATTCAGTTTGAAGATTTGCTAAATAATCTTTTTCCCAATCATCAATTTCATCTGTTTCAAATGAGTACTGATCTACTAAACTTAATTCTTCATAGTCAGATTCCCAGTTATCATATGCGCCTTGGTTTTGCCATTCATCAAAAGCATCCCAAAAGATATCCCAATCAGCCCAACCCCAATCATTAATGTACTTATTTTTTAGTGCTGATATTGTCCAAGGTTTCGGAGCTTCTGTTGTATCACCATACCAATGCAAGTGTAATTTATCAAATAACTTTTTAGATTCCTTTGTCCATGAATCATATTCTGTATTTAAATCCCAATCCATTTGATTCCATTCATTAGTTTCATCAATGTATTGCTGTGTACACCAAGTTGGATCACACCAATCCTCTTTACCTGTCACCACGTAAGGACCTGATCCTGAATAGTAATTGTTATTGTTATCTTCAAAATTTGCTTCTGTGCTGTTTGTATCATCTTCATTGTTAAAACTATCCATATCATCTTCATATGTTATGTCGCCTTCAAGTTTTTCAATATCAACAAATACATCATCTGTAACATTAAGTTCATCATTTTTAGTTTCATCATTATATTGATTCCAATCAGTATCTAAACCATATGCTGACATTGTAGCGTCTTGTTGTTGAGATAAAGAATCCCAATCAACATCGTCCCAATCAATACTGTCCCAATCAATACTTTCCCAATTACAATTATTTTCACAACCAATAGCCTTCATATATGCTTTGTCCATTTCTGCATACATCTTTTTACTATCTTCATAATTCATTTTAGTTTCACCTTTGGCATCCCAAACAGTTACTTGGTCATTCTCATCTACCCATCCGTATTCAGAGTCATAGGCATTGTCGTCCCATTGATCGTAATATGATGTATCAACTTCCGTATTAACTGAATCATCTGTAATAATATCCTCTGATATTTCGGTAGTATTTACTAGAGGTTCTGATTCTATTTTAAAATCTTCAACGATTACAATTGACTCTGTTGAAGTTGATTCAACAATTGTAAGTTCTTCGGTCATTAAATCTTGTTCAAGATTACCAGCT
>Ga0308011_10000003_pt1 | contig 172416 bp, 151 predicted proteins | sample Neamet177_FD_203144 | JGI IMG/M metagenome (GOLD analysis project Ga0308011, IMG submission 203144) | Marine microbial communities from water near the shore, Antarctic Ocean - #177 | ecosystem: Environmental > Aquatic > Marine > Unclassified | place: Southern Ocean | collected 2014-07-25 | reverse complement strand
AAAACAATCTTGCACAACATCTTTAGACGCATCAGCATCTTTTAAATGTTTTAATACAAAGCGAAATATATTATCCGCATAGGTATCAACTGCAATGTTATATTCTTTTATAGTCACGTTTTTACTTAGGTTATTTATAGGACGAACAACTATTCGTAAAGTTACAGTTAAATTTACTTTTAAAAAAAAGAACTTAAAATTATCTATAAATGGCTACATAACGATATATAACAGTAAAATACACAAATAAAAAGATAGCGTTAAATAACCCTTAAAATGAACTAAATATTTAATCACTCTATTTATCAATCATTTTTAGATAAACACTTACCTTTGTCGTATTAAAATTTTGAATGGATGTCAGAAAAAGTTAGAGTAAGATTTGCACCGAGTCCAACAGGACCATTGCACATGGGTGGTGTAAGAACTGCCTTATATAATTATTTATTTGCCAAAAAACATGGTGGAGATTTTATATTAAGAGTTGAAGATACAGATGAAAAACGCTTTGTGCTAGGTGCACAAGACTATATCACTGAAGCTTTAAAATGGTGTGGAATTGAACCAAATGAAGGTGCAGGATATGGTGGAGAGTATGGTCCTTATGTTCAATCGGAACGTAAAGAAATGTACAGACCTTATGTGATGGAGTTAATTGAAAACGGTCATGCTTACATGGCTTTTGATTCTTCTGATGATTTAACAAAAATGCGTGATCAAGCTAAAGAAATGGGCTTACCTAACTGGCAATACAATGCCATTACACGTGGGTCTATGAAAAATTCAATGTCTTTAAGTAAAGAAGAAGTTGATAAACGTTTAGCAAATGATGAACCTTATACCGTTAGAATGAAAATGCCACGTAATGTGGATATTAAACTAGAAGACGAAATTAGAGGTTGGGTAACTGTAAATACTAATAATTTAGATGATAAAGTTTTGTTTAAAGAAACAGGTATGCCTACTTATCATTTAGCTAATATAGTAGATGATCATTTAATGAAAATTACACACGTTATTAGAGGAGAAGAATGGTTACCATCTGCTCCGTTACACGTGTTATTATATGATGCTTTTGGTTGGGATAGACCAAAATTTGCACACTTACCTTTAATTTTAAGACCAGATGGTAAAGGAAAATTAAGTAAGCGTGATGGTGATAAATTAGGTTTCCCTGTTTTTCCAATTGATTGGTTAAGTGCTGAAGGTGAAAAATACAGTGGGTATAAAGAAGATGGTTATTTTAATGATGCTTTTATTAATATGTTAGCATTACTAGGATGGAATCCAGGTGATAATCGTGAATTGTTTTCTTTAGAAGAACTAGTAAACGAATTCTCATTGGAACGTGTTGGTAAATCTGGTGCTAGATTTGATCCAGACAAAACTAAATGGTTTAATCAACAATATTTACGTTCTAAATCTAATGATGAATTGGCTGATTTATTAATGCCTATCGTTAAAGAACAAAACATTGATACATGTAAATCGTATGTTTCTGATGTGGCGGGCTTAATGAAAGAACGTGCTACTTTTATTCAAGATATTTTAGTGGATGGTGATTATTTTTTCAATGCTATTGAAGCGTATGATGAAAAAACGGTTCGTAAAAAATGGAAAGATGATACAGCTGATTTAATGAAGGAATTAACTGTTGTATTAGATGGTGTAGCTGACTTTACAACTGAAAATATTGAGACTGCTTTTAGCGGATACTTAAATGATAATGAATACGGATTTGGGAAAATAGGTCCTGGGTTTAGATTACTTGTGACAGGAAAAGGAATGGGACCGTCAATGTTCGAAATTTGTTCTGTATTAGGAAAAGATTACGTTATTTCAAGAATGAAAGAAGGAATTGACAAAGTAACTGCCCTTAAAGCACAATAACTAACTATAAATGCCAATTTCTATTTTTGAATAGAAATTGGTTTTTAATTATTAAATATATGCATATAGTAGAAGTAGAAGGAATACAATGTTTTTCATACCATGGATGTATGGGAGAAGAAGCTATTTTAGGCGGAAAGTATATTGTTGATGTAAGTTTAAAAACTGATTTTAGCACAGCTGCTGCCACTGATGAATTAATTGACACAATTGATTATGTTCGTGTAAAAGAAATTGTTGAGGAAGAAATGGCTATCCGTTCAAAATTGATTGAACATGTAGGACAACGAATTGTAAATAAATTTAAAGCTGAATTCAAAACATTGATAACGGCTAGAGTTAAAGTAAGAAAATTAAATCCGCCAATTCAAGGATTTGTTAAAGAAGTAGCAATTATTATTGAAGAATAAATTTATATATTTTGGGTAATAAAATCACTCTTCTAACAAAAAATATACTATATTTGCGCACCCAATAGGGTAAAACGGTCACGTGGCCGAGTGGCTAGGCAGAAGTCTGCAACACTTTGTACGGCGGTTCGAATCCGTCCGTGACCTCATAAAAAAGCCTCAATCAATGATTGAGGCTTTTTTTATTCCTAAATTGTGGTAACAAATACTTGAACACAACGGTTTAATAAAAAGATAATTATGAATTCACCAGAAATATTAGAACAACTAGAAGCCTTACATTCAGACTTCTCACTTGAAAATATAAAAGTGGTAAGAAAATTAGTTGATAATTATATTACTGACTATTCAAAAAATGACATTGATAATTATTTAAGTACCGAAAAAATTGGATTGATTTTAGATAACACTAAACACTTAAAAGAACTGCCCTCAAAGTTTGATATCGAAACGGATAAATTCTTTTTTAGAAAACAATATGCAAAACACGTGAGCCAAATTTGTATGCATGTAAGAGTGGCTTATAAAGCTTATGTTAAAGAATTAAATCAAAATAATGAAGATACTCAAGACATCTAGTCTTGCTTTTAATAAGTACATCATTTTAAAACATTATAGATGGGGAGTAAAATAAAACAGTTTATAACACTATTAAACTTTATAAATACCTTTATTAATCAACTCAAAAATTATTTTTGCCTCCATTTTTGCATCATCTAAACCTCTGTGTATTTCAATTTTTTCTGTTGTTGGAAATAATATATTCCATGCTTCTTGTGCAGATGGCCATTTTCCAAAACCACCACTTTTATGTGGTAAATTAAAAAACTCAGCACTTTCTTTCATTGGATCTTTAATTGCCTTACCTAAATTAAATCCTCTACTTTCTAAAAAATCAGCATCAAAAGCTCTATTCCAAGCAGAAATTCGTCCTAAATAACCATTAAAAATAGTTTGTATTTCTTCAAAATGAACAGCCAAAGGATTAGCGTTTCTTACGTCATCATGTGACATAAATCCTTTCTCAAAAATCCAAGAATTGTGATGTTTAGCAGATAAGTGTGTTTCTTTTAATTGAACATCTAATAATTCAGTAACCTCTCCTGAAGTTAAATCAAGCTCCACAATACCTAATTCTAAAATACAATCGGCTTTATGATTAAAGCCAGTTGTTTCAATATCAATTACTAATAATTTATTTAAATTCATAGCAGATAAATTATACTTAACAACCTATTTTATTTACTCTATTTTGATGTCTTCCTCCTTCAAATTCAGTATTAAAAAATGTTTCAACCATTTCTAACGCTAATTTTTCAGTTACAAAACGTGCAGGCAAAGCTAATATATTTGCATCATTATGTAAACGGGAAAATTCTGCAATTTCATTTGTCCAACATAAAGCAGATCTAACAGCTTGGTGTTTATTAACGGTCATATTAATACCATTACCTGATCCACAAATAACAATTCCTTTACAGTCGTTTTCAGTAACATATTCTGCTACTGGATGACCATAGTCAGGATAATCAATACTATCGGTAGAATGACATCCAAAATCTTTCATTTCATAACCTTTAGTTGATAATAATTCAATAACTTTAAGTTTTAAATCATAACCAGCATGGTCACATCCAATTGGAATAATAGTTTTCATAATTTATTGTTTTTACAAAGATAATTTTTCTATTTTTAATGTGAATATGTCCTGTTAATAAAAATTAATAAGTTTATTAACAATTAAATTTATGGCTTTAAAATCAAGGTTTTACAAACTAATTTTTCTTTATTAAAATTGTTAATTAAACTGTTTAAAACCTGTTAAACAATAGTAGATAAAAAGGATAACTTTATGTAGGAATTTAAAAATATAATTTTGTATGGTAATAATTTTTAAATAAACGGTGTTCATAAGTAAAGTTTTTTATACTGACTTTTTAACAGAAATTAAGGCTTCTTTTATTTATTTTTGTCAACAACATAATTTTAAATACAATTGTTAATAAGTAGACTTATGTTCTGTAAATCAACATAATTTAAGTATTTTAATTGTTAATTACTTATTGAAAAAACATTACATTTATAAAAAACAAATAATATCGAAAAACTTTCACACATATTAACAGCCCTAATAATAATAATAAATTTCTCTTTTAGAAAAAAGGTTTATTCATTATATATTATATACATATTTCTGTTTTTTAGTTTTTCTAGTCAAATTATAGCTCAAGAAATTAATAAGAATGGTTACAATACATTTTATCATTCAAATGGAAAAATAGCAAGTAAAGGAATTTTTAAAAATGGATTACCTCAAGGTATTTGGAAATCATATTCTGAAGAAGGAGTTTTAATTTCACAAGGTAAAAAATCTCTAGGCCTATCTGATAGTATTTGGGATTTTTATACTCCTAATGGATTTAAAAAAAACTCAATTACTTTTTATGACGATAAAAAAAATGGTTGCGCGAAATTCTTTGATACATTAGGTAATGTAGTAAAAGAATTATTTTATATTAATAATATAATTCAAGACGAACAATTTGAATATTATCAATCAGGAAAAATAAAAAGTTTAATTAATTTTAAAGATGGTAAAAAAATTGGAGCAGGTTTTGAATTTAATGAAGATGGTGTTGTCATAAAAGAGTTAATTTATGATAATGGATTTTTAAAATCAAAAAAAGAATTTAATAGATTTAATTCAGATAATTTAAAAATTGGATATTGGCGTGAATTTTATAGTAATGGGGCATTAAAATCAGAAAGTAATTTTGTAAATGGCGTTAAAAAAGGAATTAGTAAAACGTATAATTTAAAAGGTAAAATTAAATCTATTACAAATTATACTGCCGATTCATTAAGTGGAAGTCAAGATGTTGAGTTAATAAAATTATATAAAGAATATTATCCAAATTCATATACTGAAAAATTAGTTGGTGGTTTTTTTAATAATATGAAACAAGGTATTTTTCGTGAATATGATAGTTTAGGCAATATTATAAATGGTTTTATATATAAAAATGATACAATTATTGGAGAAGGTTTAATTTTAAATAATGGTACTTATGATGGAAAATGGAGAACTAATTATTTATCTGGAAATATTAAATCTGAAGGAAAATATGAAAACGGATTAAAAAATGGGAATTGGATTTATTATTATGAAAATGGAAAAATTCAACAAAAAGGAAAATATATAAATCTAATAGCAACAGGTGAATGGAGTTGGTTTTTTAAAAATGGAGCTTTAAAACGTATTGAGTATTATAAAAAAGGAAAATTAGAAGGTTCTCAAATTGAATATGATAGTTTAGGTAAAGAACTAACTAATGGTGAATTTTATAATGGTTTAAGAGAAGGTTTTTGGTTTTATAACGTTGGGGACTATAAAGAAGTTGGTGAGTTCACTATGGGCTTTAAAACTAATCTATGGAAATATTTTTATAAAAATGGAAATATTGCTTTTATTGGAGAATTTGATGAAGGTCAACCTAAAGGTAAACATTTGTTTTATCATGAAAATGGAGTGAAAAAATTAAAAGGAAAATATTTAGTAGGCGAAAAAAATGGAACCTGGAAAAAATATAATAATGTTGGAGAATTAATAGAATATTTAAAATATAAAAGAGGGGAATTAATTTTAATAAATGGTAAAAAAATTAAAAAAAATTCTATTGGGATTATAAACAAATGAGTTTCATACAAAAAATAAATTTAGTTTAACTACTAAAATAAGTTAACATAAAAAAAGCTACTTATTAATTAAGTAGCTTTTTTATTTTTATAAATTTAGTCTAAGAAAGTGCTATTACTTCTGTAACAATACCTTTCATATTTTCTGTTAATAATCCTTCAATACCACCTTTTAAAGTTTGAGTAGAAGAAGGACATCCAGAACAAGAACCTTTTAATTCAACTGTAACAACTCCATTCTCAAAACCAATATAATCAATTGCCCCACCATCACTTTCAACCGCAGGACGAACATATTCATTTAATAAATCAATTATTTGTGTATCATATTCACTGGCAAGAAAAGTTTTACGTTCAATTGTTTCACCTTCCTCATTTTTTTTATCTTCATAACCAGGCATGTCTTTATTAGGAGGCATCATAGTCATAATTTCTTTTTTATTAAAAATCCACTCTCTAATAAATTCACGTAATTCCATTACAATAAAATCCCAATCTACATTATCAGTTTTTGTTACAGTAATAAAATTACCAGCTATAAAAACAGCGTTAACAAAAGGAAATTGAAATAATGCTTCTGCTATAGGAGAATATCCTTTAGCTTCTGCCATACTTTCAAACATTAAGTTTTCATCATTTTTTAATAAATGATTATTAGAAACAAATTTCATTGTAGCTGGATTTGGTGTCATCTCAGCATATATTGTAACAGATACTTTTATATTTTCACTCATTTTTTTTCTTTTAGTCTTACAAAGATAGTTTGATTTTATTGAATAATATTATATTTACAAAACATCATTATAAAAGTAAATAATAAATATGATATATATATAAATATAATTATGGTATAATATTTGAATATAAAAATAATATAGTAAACTGTTTTAAAATGAATATTATGGATAGAAAAAAATTTTTAATGACATCTGCATTGGCAGCTATTTCAGTGTCATGTTTTGGAAAGACTGTAGAGTTAAATAATGAATTTAGTGGAGATTGTGAAACAACAAATGATATTTTAGGACCATTTTATAAACCAAATGCTCCTACTCGAAAAGATTTAACATATAAAAATATAGAAGGGACTACAATTACACTAAAAGGGACTGTTTATAAATATGATTGTATTACACCTTTAAAAAATGTATTAGTTGAAATTTGGCATGCAAATATTAATGGTGAGTATGATAATGAATCTAGTAATTTTTATCAACGTGCTAAATGGTTTACTAATACTAAAGGTGAATATGAATTTAAAACAATTTTACCAGGTAAATATTTAAATGGTAATCAATTTAGACCAGCGCATATTCATTTTAGAATTACTGAAAAAGACAGTAAAGAATTAATTTCTCAAATATATTTTAGAGGTGATCCTCATATTGTAAAAGATCCTTGGGCGTCAAAACGAAAAGCTGAACTTAGAATTTTACCAATAGTTTTAGAAGATACAAAAGGTAATTTAGTGGTTAATTTTGATGTATATTTGAGTGATAAATAAGACTTAGTTATCTATATTATAATCAATTAAATTATTTAATTACAACACTATCTATTATAATTTTTTAATGGATTTTCTACAATATGAACAATGTATAAATAGATTAGTATTAAAGTTGTGTGAATACTAAAAGTTAACCAAAAGTTTTCGAAAGTTAACCAATTACCAATAAGTACTAAACCTATAGCAGATGATAAAAATAATGCTACTTTACGTAAATTGTATTTTATTGGATAATGTTTTTGTCCTAAATAATGTGACAGGAAAGTCATTGTAACATAACATGCTAATGTTGTCCATGCAGCTCCCATATAACCAATTAAAGGAATGAGTATTAAATTTAAAGTAATTGTTATGATAGCTCCTACTATTGCTATATAAGCACCAAATTTTGTTTTATTAGCTAATTTATACCAAATAGATTGATTGTAATAAATACCTAAAAATACATTAGCTAATAGTAATATAGGAACAATTTTTAAACCTTCCCAATAGGCTGGATTGGGAACAAACCATTTAAAAATTTCTAAATTAAGTGAAATGGTTAGAAAAATAAAACTAACTACTATTACAAAATAAGTCATCACTTTAGAATAAATTTTATCCTTATCTTTATTTTTTTCTTGAGCAAAAAAGAAGGGTTCTGCTGCATATCTAAAAGCTTGAATAACTAAAGTAATTAATATAGATAATTTATAATTAGCAGAATAAATTCCAACTTGAGTTTGAGCATATTCTAAACCCTTACCCATTTCTAACTTCTTTAATAGTATTCTATCTAATGTTTCATTAATTATTCCAGCAAAGCTTCCTATTAAAAGAGGTAAAGCAAATATAACCATTGATTTGGCTAATACTTTATCCATTATAAATCTAAATTTACTTATTTCTTTATATAATAAAATGGGTTTAATAGCACTTGAGAATAGATTAGCTAGAAAAACAAATCCAATACCAAATTCTCTATGATTATTTAGAAAGAAGAATATAAATATTAGATTGAAAATAATATTTATTGCAATTGATGATAATTGTATAATAGCAAACTTTTTTGGTTGTTCTAGATATCTTAATTTTGCTAGAAATAATGAAGTTGTGGCATCAAATACTAATATGAAACCAAACCAAATCACATAATTAGTCATTTCAGGATAGGACAATAGATTTGCTATTGATTGAGAAAACATCAATACAGTTATAATGAATATAGTATTGATAATTAAAACAAGAGAAAATGCTTGATTAAATGTTTTTTCTTTATTTTCAGATTTACTTATAAATCTAAAAAAGGTGGTTTCCATTCCAAACATTAATACAACCACTAAAAATGCGACATAAGCATAAAATTCACTTATTACACCATATTCAGCTGGCGCATAATTACCAGGCAAAGTATATAAGGGCACCAATAAATAATTTAGCAATCGTCCAAGAATAGACGACAACCCATAAACGGCTGTTTGACTTGCTAATTTTTTTAGTGTACTCATATATTATGATTAGTATAAAGTAAAAAGTATCTAGTACATTGTACTGAATACTTTCTACTAATTACTTAATTTTACTTATTTTCTAAATGATGCTTTTCTTTTTTCCATAAATGCAGTTGTTCCTTCTACAAATTCAGGTGTTCCAAAACAGTTTCCAAATTCTTCAATTTCTTTATCATATCCATTTACACCGTCAATGTAATTGGCATTAATAGCTCTCATTGCTGCAGAAACTGCATTAGGAGAGTTTTTAATAATTTTTGAAGCAATCTTATTTGCTAAAGGTAATAATTCTTCAGGCGTTGTTACATGGTTTACTAAACCACAAGACTTGGCATCATCTGCTGTTATCATTCCTGCTGTTGTTACCATTTCCATTGCTTTTCCTCTACCAACTAACTGAGCTAGTCTTTGAGTTCCTCCATATCCTGGTATTACACCTAAAGATACTTCAGGTAATCCCATTCTTGCATTATCTGATGCAACTCTAATATGAGAAGCCATACACAATTCTAATCCACCACCTAAAGCAAACCCATTAATTGCTGCAATTACCGGTTTGTTTAAATTTTCAAGTAAGTTAAATAATTTTGTTTGACCTTCAGCTGCTAATTTTTTACCATTTTCAATATCAAATGAAGCAAATTCTTTAATATCAGCACCTGCAACAAATGCTTTCTCACCAGAACCAGTCAAAATAACAACACCAACATTTTCATCTTCATTAGCTTTTACTAATACAGAACTTAGCTCATTTATTGTGTCTTTATTTAAGGCATTTAATTGCTTAGGTCTGTTGATTGTAATGGTTAGAACGTATCCATTTTGTTCTGTTAAAATATTTGTATAACTCATTTTTAGTTGATTTTTAATTATAAAGAATAAAGGTAAATATTTTAAGCATTCATAATTCTTAAAGAAACTTATAATTCTTAACAGAGTTTTGTTATTCTAACGAAGTAATTAGTCAATAAATATTGATGTTTACTTAAAATTAGGTTGCGTTATAAATTTTTTATTTAACAGATGTAGTGATTTTATACAAAGCCAAATACTTATCTTTGTATAAAATCACAAATAATGAAATTAAGACTACTAATTTTTAGCATAATTACTTTAACTGGAATTATAATTGCAGGTTTTATGATAAAGAATAAATCATTCAATGAAAATACATTGGAAGGTAGAGAAAAACGTCAAAATATTTTAAAAGTTATTAATCCTTATGATGTCAATAAAGATTTGGTGGATGATACTTTGCAGTTAGTGAGAACAGGACACACCATTTCAGATTTTGAATTTAAAAATCAATATGGTGATACAATTACACAGTTAGATTTAGATGGTAAAATATATGTTGCAAATTACTTTTTTACAACATGTGGTTCCATTTGTCCAATTATGAATACTGAAGTAAAACGTGTTCATAATGAATTTTTAGAAGACGATTGGCTAACAATTTTAAGTCATACAGTTTGGCCAGAAGGCGACAGTGTATCTACCCTATTTGACTACTCTATTCGTTTTGATGTTAACCCTGATAAATGGTGGTTCTTAACTGGTTCTAAAGAAAATTTATATAAAATGGCCAGACAATCGTATTTGGTGGTTCCTGATGAAAGCAACCTTGATTATGAAAGTAAAGAAAGTTATGAAGAATATGTAAAAAGTGACTTTATTCACACAGAAAATTTAGTATTGATTGATCCAAAACGTCAAATTAGAGGAATGTATGACGGTACAAATCCTGATGAAGTATCCGATTTAATTAAAGATATTTACGATTTAAAAAGAGAGTTTAATTTAGGTAAATAAAAATGAATACGACTACTGGCATTGTACTTCAAAAAATAGATTATTCTGAAACCAGTTTAATTGTAAAAGTATTAACAGCTGATTTTGGATTAAAAAGTTTTATTTATCAAGGCGCAAAACGTTCTAAAAAGAAAGGCCAATTGGTAGGGCCTCTTTCAGTTTTGAATATTACTTATTTTCAACGTAAAGAAAGTGATTTAGCAAAAATTACAACTGTTGAATTGGATTTAGTTTTTAAAGATATTCCATTCAACCCTATCAAATGTTCAGTTGTGTTTTTTATTAATGAAATGCTTCAAAAAACGGTTAAAGAAGAAGAGGCTAATGCAGAATTATTTGAATTTGTAAAGCATGTTTTACAAGTTTTAGACGCTCAAACTAACATCTCTAATCTGCCAATAAAATTCTTAATTGAATTATTGAAATACTTAGGTTATTATCCAATTATTGAAGAAAACGCACAGTTTTTTGACTATTTGAATGGTAAACTATCCAAAAACCAGCCAAATCATCCAAATTACATGAGTGGTGAAAACATCAATTATCTATTACTCTTATTTAAATCTCCTTTAACTGATCAATCTTTAACAATACCTTCTAAAAATAGACATCAAATTTTAGCTAACCTATTAGATTATTATAAGGTGGTATTAGATGATTTTAAAAATTTGAAAAGTTTAGAAGTTTTAGAAGCTATTTTACACTAAAATTCAAAGCCAAGTTGTACCTCTAAGTTGATTTTTTCTTTAATACTCTCTTCTTCTATTTGTGTATTTAAATTACTAATGGATATACCCAATAGTCTGACCGATTTTTTTGTTTCTTCTTGAAAAATTAAATCTTCTATGATTTGAAAAAAATCTTCCTTTTTTTGAACAAATTTATCAGTTGTTTTACTTCTTGTTTGCTGACTAAAGTCACTGTGTTTAATTTTTACAGTAATTGTTTTTCCTTTATAATTAGATTTAATTAACCTTCTTTCAATTTCATCAGCGATATCATTTAGTTTTTCAAGCATAAAACTTTCTGATGTAATATTTTTAGAAAATGTTCTTTCAGCGCCTACAGATTTTCTTATTCTATTTGGTTTAACTTGTCCGTGTTGAATGCCACGTACAATATCGTAAAAATGCTGTCCGGATTTACCAAAATTTGTTTTTAAAAAGGAGGCAGAATGTTTTTTTAAATCTGAGCCATTGTAAATCCCCCAGCTTTTAAATTTATCTGCTGTGACTTTACCAACGCCAAAAAATTTTGTAATTGGTAAGGTTTCTAAAAAAGTTAATACCTCAGACGGATGAATTGTTTTTTGTCCGTTTGGTTTATTAATTTCAGTCGCTATTTTAGCTGTAAACTTATTTATAGATATTCCCGCTGATGCTGTAATACCTACTTCATCTAATATACGCTGTCTAATTTCAACGGCTATTTTGGATGCATACTCAAAACCTTTTTTGTTTTCTGTTACATCTAAAAATGCTTCATCTAAACTTAATGGTTCAACTAAATCAGTATAGTCTAAAAATATTAATCTGATTTGGTTTGATATTTCTTTATAACGCTCAAAGCGGGGTTTAACAAAAATAAGGTTTTTACATTTTCGTTTTGCTAACACACTACTCATAGCTGACCTCACACCAAACTGTCTAGCTTCATAACTTGCAGCAGCTACAACACCACGTTCTGCAGATCCACCAACAGCAATTGGTTTACCTAATAATTCAGTATTATCCATTTGTTCTACAGATGCAAAAAAAGCATCCATATCCACATGAATGATTTTTCTGATGTGGTCCTTCATGGTTTGGCAATAAATTATTTATTAAAAGTATATCTAGTTATTCTTCAACTGAAACAGTAATAGCACGTGACATAAATAAATCATCAAAGCGAGTATGTTTTTCTTTAAAGAATGCTAAAAACTGTGTTTTTGGTAAACTCTCTGATATTCTATCAATTGTTGTGTGGAAGTTATTTTTAATTGTGAATTCAGCATCCTCAATAATCATCATTTGTAATTGAGTTAAATTAATTCCATTTAAAAAATACAACTTACTTAATCTTTTAGGTGTCGCAATTACAACATCTGATCCTAAATAAATTTGATCTTTTTGTTTTGCTAACGTATGTTCTTCAATTGCTAATACAACTCTAACATCTGTAAATCGTGTTAGTTTTTTAAATTTCTCTGCTAAAGTCTCAGCAGCAACTTTATCTTTCACAAAAATTAAAGCACGTGGATTATCTCCTTCTGCTTTACTTTTTAATTTAGTTAGAACAGAAATCATTAATGCCATAGTTTTACCACACCCTTTTGGTCCAATACCATAAATGTGTGCACCAGACTTTATCTTAGATAAAATTTTTGTTTGAAATTCATTAGGCTCAACGATTTCATTTCGCTCTAAATTTTCAGATAATGCCTCAGGTATTTTTTTAAATAACATATAATAATTTGTTTATAGTTACAAAAATAGTTTTAATCTCTTAAAAAGATGTTGAATCGTCTTAGTTTTTTTAATTTCATTATTGTTATTTAACAACTAATTCAATAATATCCAATAGTATTTTTCTAACTTAGGAGGTTGAAGATACAGTAACTATGTCAAAATTTAATAATTTATTAACACAAATTGAGCTTTTTATAAAAAAGTATTATAAAAACCAAATGGTTAAAGGTGTTGTTATGTTTTTATCTATATTTTTATTTAGCTTTTTATTAGTAAGCTGTTTGGAGTATTTTGGAAGGTTTGGTAATACCATAAGATCTATCCTTTTTTATACTTTTATTGTAATAAATATTGGCATACTGATTAAGTATATTTTAATTCCATTATTTAAATTAACCAAATTATCTAAACGTTTAACATTAACAGAAGCTTCTGTTATGATTGGTTCTATTTTCCCTGATATTTCAGATAAGTTAGAAAACACCTTGCAACTTAATAAACAGTTAGAATTAAGTGGAGAGAATATAACTTTATTAAATGCTAGTATTGAACAAAAATCTGCTACATTATCGATTGTTTCTTTTACTTCAGGAATTAATCTTATAGAAAATAAAAAGTATTTAAAATTTTTACTACCAATTATTTTTGTTTTTGTTTTAATTGCTTTAATAAAACCAACTATCTTATCAGAAGGAACAGAAAGAGTTGTAAATTATAATACAACTTACGTTAAACAAGCGCCTTTTAATTTTAATTTAATTAGTGCGGCTAATGTAGTACAAGGACAAAATTATAAACTAGAAGTTAAACTTTCTGGATCTGAAATTCCAACAGAGGTTAAAATTCATTCTAATTTAGGGACCTACAATCTAAAAAAAGAATCAAGTATACTTTATGTCTATGAGTTTACTAATGTAAATATATCAATTGATTTTTATTTTCAAGCAAATGGTTTTTCGTCTAAAAAACATTCGATTAATGTATTAAAAAAACCATCAATTGATAAAATGTTTTTAGATTTTATTTATCCCCAACACACACAATTAAAAAATGAAAGGGTTACTAATATTGGTGACGTTTCAGTTCCAGAAGGGACAATTATTAATTGGAGTATAAAAGGTGAAAACACTACCAAATTAAATTTTATTTTTCGAGATACGAGTTTCAAATTATTACCAAACACGCAAGGGAATTATAATTTTAGTAAACAATTATTTAAGACTTCAGTTTACGGATTGTCATTAAGTTCTCATGATATTGAAATAGGAGACACATTAAACCATTCTATAGAAGTAATTAAAGACAGCTACCCAATAATTTCTATAATTGACACACAAGACAGTTTAAATTCGTTTAAACATTTTGTAGAAGGAACTATTTCTGATGATTATGGGTTTAAAAATTTAGTGGCTCAGATTTCTATAACTAGAAATGATATCATAGAGAAACAACATGCGGTGATTAAAATTAATAAGCATTTAACCAAACAGTTTTTTTATCACCAATTAGATTATTCTACTTTTAATTTATCCCCAGGAGACAAGCTTGAATATTCATTTACCATTACTGATAATGATGAAATTAATAATTTTAAATCCTCTACTTCTATTCGTAAAACTTTTTCTGTACCGACTTTAGATAGTTTGGATAACCTTTTATCTGAACAGTCTGATAATATTAAAAAAGATATGGATAAGGCTAAAAATAATTCAAAACAGTTGAAAGATAAAGTTAAAGAAATTAAAAATGATTTATTAAATAAACAATCACCTGATTGGAAGGATAAACAAAACTTACAAAATTTAATACAACAACAAGAAAACCTCCAAAAGCAAATTGAAAAATTAAACAATGAGTTTAATGAAACGAAAGAACAAGAAGATGAACTCTTAGATAATTCTGAAGAACTAAAAAACAAGCAAGAAGAACTTCAAAAATTGATGGATGAGTTAATGGATGAAGAGATGAAAGACTTAATGGATGAACTTCAAAAGTTAATGGACGAGATGAATAAAAATGATCTAATTGAAAAACTAGAAGATGTTGAAAAGAAAACTGAAACATTAGAAGAGGAACTTGATAGAACGTTAGAGTTATTTAAAAATATGGAGATTGATAAAAAGCTAGAAAACATAGAAAATCAATTAAAGGAATTAGCCAAGGAACAAGAAGATTTAAAAAATCAAACTGATAAAAAAGAGTTATCTGAAGAAGAGCTTGCAAAAAAACAAGAAGAGATTAATAAGAAGTTTGATGAAATTCAAAAGGATATAAAAGAAACTCTAGAGAAAAATGCTGAGCTAGACAAACCACGTGATTTAGAATTTAGTAAAGCATTAGAGGATGAAATTGAAAAAGAAACACAAGATGCTAAAGAAAGTTTAGATAAAGGTAAGTCTAAAAAAGCAAGTAAGTCTCAAAATAAAGCTGCTGAGTTAATGAAACAAATGGCAGATGATGTAGCTGCAATGAAAGCAAAAGAACAAGAAGATACACAAGAAGAAGATATGGATGCTATGCGATTTTTATTAGAAAACATTGTTAATTTATCTCATCAACAAGAAGGTTTAATGATTGAATATGGAATTACTCAATCAAATAACCCTTACTATTTATCTTTAAACAGAACACAATTAAAAATTCAACAATCAACACAGATAGTTAAAGATAGTTTAATTGCTTTGAGTAAAAGAGTATCACAATTATCTAGTTTTATTAATGACGAATTATCTGATTTAAATTATAATCTAAACAAGTCTTTGGTTTTGTCTGAGGAAAGAAGAACTGCTAATTTATTACAACACCAACAATATGCTATTACTGCTTATAATAACTTAGCCTTAATGTTGTCTGAGGTTTTAGATGCTATGCAGAATAATGCTAAAAATAAAAAACAAGGTAAAGGAGCTTGTAATAAACCAGGTGGATCAGGTGCGGGAAAACCAAAACCAATGGATATGGAAGCTATGAAAAAAGCCATGAAGAAACAAATTTCTAAAATGAAAGGTGGAGGAAATCCAGGAGGAAATGATGGAAAGAAACCTGGTAAAGGGGGTGAGGGAGGTAGTAAGCCTGGTGGGGCTAAAAGTGGCGCGTCTGGTTTGCCCGGTTTGTCTAGTAAAGACATTGCTAAAATGGCCTATGAACAAGGTCAAATGCGTCAAGCTTTACAGAAAATGCGTCAAGACATGAATAAAGATGGAAGCGGGAATGGAAATATGTTAAATGATTTAATTAATGACATGGAACAAATGGAGAATGATTTGTTAAATCAAAAATTTAATAATAGTATATTTAAGCGTCAACAGGAAATTATGACCCGTTTATTAGAGAGTGAAAAAGCTATGCAGGAAAGAGGGTTTTCAGAAAAAAGAGAAAGTAAATCTACGTTAAATGATAATAATAGTAACCAAATTGATTTACTTGAGTATAATAAAAAGAAGAATACGGAAATTGAATTATTGAAATCTATTCCTGTAGGTCTTAGAGTTTATTATAAAAACTTGATTAATGAGTATTTTAATTCTGTAAACAATTAGTGAATGCATAAATTAGTAATTAAGTCTGATATTTCAAACATCTCTGAAGTAGAGAAGCTAATAGATATCGTCTGTGAAGATTTAAAATTGAATGAGGATAATTATGGTAATGTTTTAATCGCTGTTACAGAAGCTGTGACTAATGCAATTGTTCATGGTAATAAAAATAACATTTCTAAATCTGTATCTATTTATGTAGATTCAATCACAAAGGAAGTTGTCTTTACTGTTGTTGATGAAGGCGGTGGTTTTGATTTTACTAACCTACCCGACCCTACCGCTCCTAAAAATATTGAGAAACCAAACGGTAGAGGTATTTTCCTTATGAAAAACTTGTCAGATAATGTTGAGTTTTTAGATGAGGGTAGAAAAGTATGTATTACCTTTGTTATTAATGGATAATATTGAATTTCACTTTGAAGACATAGTTGTTCTGGATTTTAATCCGGAATTTTTTCGTTTATGGATAACTGAGGTGGTTAAGTTTCATCAAAAAGAAATTGGTGAATTAAACTATATCTTTTGTTCTGATGAATATATTTTAGATATTAATAAGCAGCACCTTAACCACGATTATTATACTGATATTATTACATTTAATTATAATGTAGGAGATGTGATTAGTGGAGATGTTTTTATAAGCTATGATACAATTAAATCTAATGCACTAGAGTATTCTAATGGGTCTGTTATTGATGAACTTGATAGGGTGATTATTCATGGTGCATTACACTTAGTTGGTTTTAATGATAAAACTGATATTGATCAATTAGAAATGACTAAACAAGAAGATGCTGCTTTGTTATTACGTGATAATGTTTCACGTGAAACAACATAAAAGTATTTATAATAATGAGTTAATGTTTCACGTGAAACAAAACTAAACAAACAAATGTTACAAGCATACGATATAATAGTAGTTGGTGGAGGTCATGCGGGTTGTGAAGCTGCGCATTCTGCTGCAAAAATGGGGTCTTCTACCTTGTTAATTACAATGAATTTAAATACAATTGCTCAAATGTCTTGCAATCCAGCAATGGGTGGTGTGGCAAAAGGACAAATTGTTAGAGAAATTGATGCGTTAGGTGGAGGTTCTGGTATAGTGGCTGATAAAAGTGCTATTCAATTTAGAATGTTAAACCTTTCGAAAGGACCAGCTATGTGGTCACCAAGAACACAGAATGATAGAATGTTGTTTGCTGATACTTGGCGATTGAAATTAGAGAGTGTTCCAAAGTTAGATTTTTGGCAAGACATGGTTAATGGTTTAATCGTTGAGGGCGGAAAGGTTGTTGGTGTTAAAACTGGAATGGGTCAAGAAATTAGAGCCAAAGCTGTGGTCTTAACGAATGGAACTTTTTTGAATGGTAAGATTCATTTAGGTGAAAAACAATTTGCTGGAGGTCGTTCGGCTGAAAGTGCTTCTTACGGGTTGACAGAAAACTTAACTGATTTAGGTTTTGAGGCTGGTAGAATGAAAACAGGAACGCCACCAAGAGTTGACGGAAGATCTTTAGATTATTCTAAAATGGAAGAACAAGGAGGAGATGTGTTTCCTTCAAAATTCTCATTTTCTAACAAATCTAAAGTGTTAACTAAACAGAGACCTTGTTTTATTACCTATACTAACTTAGAAACACATGAACGTTTAAAAGAAGGGTTTGATAGGTCGCCAATGTTTAATGGTGCAATTAAATCTGCAGGTCCAAGATATTGTCCTTCAATTGAAGATAAAGTAACACGATTTGCAGAAAGAGATAGACATCAAATTTTTGTAGAACCAGAAGGTTGGAATACTTGTGAAATATATGTTAATGGTTTTAGTACGTCTTTACCAGAAGAAGTTCAAATGAAAGCTATGCGCTCTATTCCTGGTTTCGAAAACGCTAAAATGTTTAGACCTGGATATGCAATTGAATATGATTACTTTCCACCAACACAACTTAAACATACATTAGAAACTAAATTAGTTGATAATTTATACTTTGCAGGACAAATAAACGGGACTACTGGATATGAAGAGGCAGCTGCTCAAGGTTTAATGGCAGGTATAAATGCACACAAAAAATTAAAAGAAGAAGAAGCCTTTATATTAAAAAGAAGTGATGCATATATTGGGGTGTTAATTGATGATTTAATAACTAAAGGAACGAAAGAGCCTTATAGAATGTTTACATCAAGAGCTGAATTTAGAATTTTATTACGTCAAGATAATGCTGATTTAAGGTTAACTCAAAAAGGATTTGATCTTGGTTTAGCGGATGAAAGAAGGTTAGAAAAAGTAAATGAGAAAATTAAGTTTACTGATGAAATTAAGAAAACTTTAAAAAGTACATCTGTTGCTCCGGAGGAAATGAATGAGTTTTTAGAATCAATAAACTCAACAGCGATTAAGCAAAAACAAAAGGCGTTTACTATGTTAAGTCGTCCACATGTATCTTTAAAGGACATTACTGAAAGGTCACCATTGATTCAGGAACGTTTAGAAAAATATAAAGAGAATAATGCAGATGCTTTAAACCAAGCGGAAGTTCAGATTAAGTATGAAGGTTATATTTCACGAGAACAAGATATAGCTAATAAAATGATTAGATTAGAGAATGTAAAAATTCCACCTAGTATAGATTACGCAAGCTTTTCTTCTTTGTCGTCAGAGGCGGTTGAAAAGTTAACTGAAATTCAACCCGTAACAATTGGTCAAGCAGGTAGAATTAGTGGTGTATCTCCTTCAGATGTTTCAGTATTATTAGTTTTTTTAGGAAGATAAATGAAGAAGTACAAAGTAATAACAAATTGCCCTGTATGTAATGCAGTAGAGTTTAATAAGTTTATTGACTGTGTTGATTATACAGTGAGTAAAGGTACATTTACTATTGTAGAATGTAAGGCGTGTAAATTTCACTTCACAAACCCAATCCCAGTGGTTGAAGAAATTGGTGAATATTATAAGTCTGAAAGTTATGTGTCACACAGTTCTACCAATAAGGGATTGATTAATAAAATTTACCAAAAGGTTAGAAAGTTTACTTTAAAGCAAAAAGTTAAATTAGTATCTAAACATAGTGTCGGTAAAAATCATTTAGATATTGGAGCTGGTACAGGACATTTTATAAATGCCACTACCCTTTCTGGGTTTAATTCTATTGGTTTGGAACCTGATGTAGACGCTAGAAAATTAGCTACCGATACACATGATGTAAATATTCAACCTTTAGATAATTTATATACTATTGAAGAGGAATCAATTGATGTTGTTACAATGTGGCATGTTTTAGAGCATGTTTATGATTTACAAAAAGACTTAGCTCAAATAGAAAAGGTATTAAAAGATGACGGTGTTATGGTTGTTGCTGTTCCGAATATGAATTCTTATGATGCAAAACATTATAAACAATTTTGGGCAGCTTATGATCTTCCTATTCATCTTTATCATTTTACACCTAATGATATTCAAAGGTTATTTGAAAATGTTAATATGGAAGTTGTTGAAATTCTACCAATGAAATTTGATAGTTTTTATGTTTCTATGTTAAGTGAAAAATATAAAGGAGGAAATATTATTTCTGCTTTTTTGACAGGTCTAAAATCAAACCTAAAAGCGAACGCTAAAGAATACTCTTCACAAACTTATATTTTAAGAAAGAAACGTTAAATTTCTGATTTAAGCGTGTTTTAAGCGTGTTTCTCTCTGTAAGGTGATGAACAGTATTGAATTATCGAGATGTCTTATTAGGGTTGATGTTTTTTTAATTTAGATAAGTTGATATAATATTTCTTAACCTCCTATTAACACTACGTTTATAAGAGGTTTTTTTATGTTTTAAGTTCTTTTTAATTGGCAATCGTATATAAATTAATTATTGGAAGTATTCTTTCTGTATCTTTGTAAAAGTCTAAAACGAAAATATAATAATTACAAAATGAAATTTTTAATATTAATTTCTTTCTTTCTATTATCATCATTTAGTAATTACAGTCAGAAACCAACTTTTGGTTGGTCTGCAGGTTTAAGTTTTTCTCTTGGCAATAAAGTTAAACGTATTGGATTACGTTATTCTATTTTTTTGACACATGATTTTTCCCAAATTAATGTAACAAGTAATGTGTATTATAATTTTAAAACCCTTGCTACATCAAAAAAAACACCTGAATTACAATTTGGAATTGGTGGAAATTTTGGTTTTGGAAAACGAGATAGCTCACTTAATCATTTTGTTAGTTTAACAGATAATAATACTGATTATTATTACTCCGTAGGTTATTCCTACCTGTTGTATATAGATAAAATAAATACCACTCAGGCAGGAGGGATATTAAGTGTAAATATTGAAAACTTTACCTTTGCTACATACAATGATTTATTTGGTTTTGGTAAAGGTTGGCGTGATAGGTTTAGAACTGCAGCTTTACTTTTACAGTATAGGTATTTAGATACAAAAGTTGGAGTTAATTTAACACTATGGACTGGTGATTATGTTGATTGTGAGGTGGTTAGTGATAGTGAATATCCATCTAGATTTGGTTATAAAATAAATGATAAAGCAATTTATGGACGACATATGGCAGGGTTATTATCCTTACAAATAGATCAGTTCTTACCCTATAATCAAATCGCTCGATTAAATATTGGTATAGACAGTGAAAAAGTACGTCATACTATTCAAAATCGTTTAATCCATGACCAATATTATATTAATAGGAAGTTGATTAAAAGTCCACAAAAACATTTTCCAATGTTAGATATAAACGGGAATCAATTTTTATTTAAAGAAGGACAAACAGTTAAACCAGCTAGTTTTTACTTTAATCTGGGCTTAAATAATAGTGTTTTCTATTGAAAAATAATACAGCAATAGCTACTTAGTTATTTTAATTTACCAAGCTCAGACTTTAAATGAATAATAACGTCAACTTCTACACTATCAACGTTTTTTAAGTCAGCTAAAAATACACTAATCCAATCCGTTAAGTGGATTAAATATAATATTTGAATTAATTTTGATGATCCTTTTGCTTCAATTTCATATATTGAATCGGTATATTTTGACATAACCTCTTTACAAATTTCCCATCTTTTTTTAGTTCTATAAAAATCTAAAGACGAATTAAGCTTTATAATAGCTTGACTTTTATTTCCACCAGCCCATCCAACTAATTCGTTGTGGTTCATTTCTGGTAAAACATGGTGCCAACATAATTCTTTAGCATTTTCGTTAATTTGTTGTCTAAATCTTACAGCTACACCTTCTAAGCTTTGTTCAGCATAAATAACAACTTGTTTATTATGAATTTGTTTTGCTAATTGTTTTGCTTCAGATTGAATATCATTTTCATTTGAATCAACTAATTCAATAGCTTCAGTCAAGTCAGGTGTGTAATTTGCTTCTACTAATTTATATTTTTCAAATATATATAATAACTGTACTAATGAATAAGCTAACATTCCTCTTGGTTGCTCTCCTCCAGGGACTATTAATGAATTCCAGTTGTTTGATTTTACTAAATCTAGTAATTTCCCTCCAGATGTAATAGCTACCACTTCTGAATTTCTTTTATTTCCTTCAATTACAGCTGCTAATGTTTCCTCTGTATTTCCTGAGTAACTAGAAGCAATAACTAAAGTGTTTTCGTTTACAAAATTAGGAATAGAGTAATCATTAGTTACAATGACTGGGACTTTTATGTCTGATTTTAATAATAAATCAATAATTTTACCCCCTATTCCAGAACCTCCTAAACCACAAATTAAGACAGACTCAATAGTCTTGTTAGGGATTTTAAAAGAAGTGTTTTCACCTATTTTTATAGCATCTCTAAGTTGATTAGTAAAGTTGGCTGTAATTTTATTCATTATTCATTAATTTATGCAAAGTTTCCAAAGATAAATCTTTTTACTTTAAAACATAGTGATTTGTTACATTCGTTTGAGAAATTGCTTAAAAATGTTAATTTTATAGCTGACTATTATTGTAAATCTAACACATATTTAAATATCGATACTTCATCAGGATTTGTACTTAATTCAGTTAATTTTATAACACAATACTACATATTTATAAAATTGCTTTTATCTTTGAACAAAATTAAATTTACTATGAGTTTTAACGACCTTTCAGAGCAAGAAATTCAAAGAAGAGAAGCTTTGACAAAATTGAGAGATTTAGGCATAGAGCCTTATCCTGCAAAATTATTTCCAGTTGATACCTTATCATCAGAAATAAAACAGAATTTTGAAGAGGGTAAAAAAGTGGTTATAGCTGGTAGACTAATGGCACGTAGAGTTCAAGGAAAAGCTTCTTTTGCTGAATTACAAGATAGTGCTGGTCGTATTCAAATTTATGTAAATAGAGACGAGATTTGCTTGGGTGAAGATAAAACCATGTACAATGATGTTTATAAGAAATTATTGGATTTAGGTGATTTTATTGGAATTGAAGGTGAATTATTTAAAACTAAAGTTGGTGAAATCTCTGTAAGAGTAAAGGAATTTACAGTATTAAGTAAATCATTAAAACCATTACCACAGCCTAAAACGGATGATGAAGGAAATATTCATGATGCATTTACTGATCCTGAGTTAAGATACCGTCAGCGTTATGTTGATTTAGTTGTAAATCCACAAGTAAAAGAAGTATTTATAAAAAGAACAAAACTGTTTAAAGCTATGCGTCAATATTTTGATGATGCTGGCTATTTTGAAGTTGAAACACCAATTTTACAACCTATTGCGGGTGGTGCAGCAGCTAAACCGTTTATGACTCATCATAATGCATTAGATATTCCATTATATATGAGAATTGCTAATGAATTATATCTAAAAAGATTAATTGTTGGTGGATTTGATGGTGTGTATGAGTTTTCTAAAAACTTCAGAAATGAAGGAATGGATAGAACGCATAATCCTGAATTTACAGCAATGGAAATTTATGTGTCTTATAAAGATTACAACTGGATGATGGATTTTACTGAAAAGTTATTAGAACATTGTGCCGTTGCTGTTAATGGTTCTTCTGATGCGACTTTTGGTGAACATAAAATTAACTTTAAAGCACCATACAAGCGTGTAACAATGCGTCAATCAATAATTGACTTTACTGGTTTTGATATTGATGGTAAATCAGAAAAAGAATTATTTGATGCTGCTAAAGGAATGGGTATTGATGTAAACGATACTATGGGTAAAGGAAAATTAATTGATGAAATGTTTGGTGAAAAATGTGAAGGAAACTACATTCAACCAACATTCATTACTGATTATCCAAAAGAAATGAGTCCATTATGTAAAGTACACAGAGAGAATCCAGAATTAACGGAACGTTTTGAATTAATGATCTGTGGAAAGGAAGTTGCAAATGCATATTCTGAATTAAATGACCCAATTGATCAACGTGAACGTTTTGAAGAGCAATTAAAATTAGCTGCTAAAGGTGATGATGAAGCAAGTGAATTTATTGATCATGACTTTTTAAGAGCTTTAGAATATGGAATGCCTCCTACTTCAGGTTTAGGAATCGGAATGGATAGATTAATCATGTATTTAACAAATAATCAATCTATTCAAGAAGTATTATTATTTCCTCAAATGAAACCTGAGAAGAAAGAAAAGAAAATTGAATTAAACGATAACGAAAAAGCAATATTTGATATTATATCTAAAGAAACTTCTATGTCCTTAGCTGATCTTAAAACACAAGCTGCATTAAGTGGTAAAGGATGGGACAAAGGGATTAAAGGTTTAACAAAACAAAACTTAGTAAAAGTTTCTAAAATTGATGATAACTTAACGGTTGATTTAGTCTAAGATAATTATTTTTTGGGCAATTTAACACGCTATACGTTAAAGTTTAAAATTATCAAATAAATTTCAATCTAAAACCTAAAGCTTCTCATGTCGCTTTAGGTTTTTTGTTTCAATTATATTTTTTAACTTCAAAGCTACCACTGCTATCGTTATTGCAATAAGTTTATATATATTTATAGAATGAAGTTATTAGTTAGTATACTCTTCTTAGCGCTAAATCTAAACTTGTATTCACAATATACAAGAGATAATAAAGTACATTATAGGTTTTTTATTAATGGAAAGGCATTAGCTGGTCCAACATCTACTGAAAATAAATACGGTAAATCATTTACTATAGGTGCAGGTGTTTACTTTTTTAAGAACCATTCATTAAGTACCGACTATGTTTATTTTAATAACAATCGTGAATATGAAAGTTTAGGTTCAAGTGGATATTACAATAATAATGGAACTTATGATGTCAATTATAGAAAATATATAATTTTTAGTTATAGATATAAGTTCTTACAAAAATTTGATTTTTTTCATCCTTATGTTAGTGTCTTTATGAAACTTGGTAAAGAAGATAGACTTTTTGACAATGGAATAGACCCAAGAGATACAACACCATTAAACTATAGTGCAGATATAAATGAATATGGTTTGGTTGTAGGAGCTAAAGCAGATTTTTCATCTACAAGTAGAATCGGATTAGATTTTAGTTTCGGCTTTGTAAATGCTCAACATTTTATTCATTACGGCAAAAAGTATTCACCCTGGAACAACGGAGAATTTGTTTCGAATTTTAATGATTCTTTTTGGAAACCAAATATTAGATTAAATCTTTATATTAATTTATTTGAATTATAAAATTAATACACAATAAGCGTTAAGATTATTGTTAGTATAAGTATTCTAGCATTGGTAAGAATAATTTGAATACGTTATAAGTATATTTCCCTACCTTTGGTACATTAAAATATGTAAACTATGTCATTTTCAAATTTAGGATTATCTAAATCTTTATTAAAAGAAATAGAAAATCAAAATTATACAACACCAACACCTATTCAAGCTGAAGCAATTCCTGCAATTATTGATAGAAAAGATGTGTTGGGTATTGCGAAAACTGGATCAGGTAAAACGGCTAGTTTTGTATTACCTATTTTAATGAATTTACAAGGTGCAGAAACGGCTAGTAATAGACATATTAATGTACTAGTTTTAGTACCCACTCGTGAATTAGCTATTCAGGTTAATGAGGTTTTTAATTCTTTTGCATCTGTTATGCCAAACCCTCCCAAGACACTTGCTGTTTTTGGTGGTGTGTCAATGAATACTCAAATGCAAGAATTGCAAAACATTAATGTTTTGGTTGCAACACCTGGTAGGTTATTAGATTTAACTGATGAAAATGCAGTTAAACTGAGTAATGTTGAAGTGCTAGTTTTAGATGAGGCAGATAAAATGTTGAACCTTGGTTTTAAAGCACAAATGGAAGAGATTTATGCGCTTTTACCAAAATCGAGACAAAACGTTTTGTTTTCAGCTACACTGAATAAAAATATTAGTAACATTAAGAATATTATCTTAAATGATCCTATTGTTATTAAGGTTGTTGACGAAAATGAAGGTAAAGAGTTAGATCAAATTAAACAATTAGCTTATTTAGTTGAGGAAGATGAGAAAGGACCACTTTTAAGACATATCATCAAATCAAAAAATTTAAAGCAAGTGTTAATATTTGCGTCATCACTTTATAAAGCGGATAATATTGCGGATAAATTACGTAAACACGGCATTGATGCACAAGCTATTCACAGTAAAAAAACACAGACTGCTAGAACAAATGCTTTGAAAATATTTAAAGACGGTCAGTTAAAAGTTTTAGTGTCAACTGATATATTATCACGTGGTATTGATATTAACGAATTACCTTGTGTTATTAATTATGAATTGCCCCGTTCGCCTAAAGATTATATTCATAGAATTGGTAGAACTGGTAGAGCAGAATCGCAAGGTGAAGCTATTTCATTAATCAGCCCTGAAGATGAACAACACTTTAAAGTGATTCAAAAAAAAATGGGTAAATGGGTTAATATGATTAATGCTGATAATTTAGAGTATTAAGCCGTAATGAAAACAGCTACCGTAACTGAACTTAAAAAGGAATTAAAAACACGTTCGCAAAGTGATTTGGTTGAATTATGTTTAAAATTGTCAAAGTTCAAGAAGGAAAATAAAGAATTATTGACTTATTTGCTTTATGAAGCAGATAATGAGCCCCAATACATAGTAAATGTAAAAGCAGAAATTGATTTACAGTTTATAGAAATAAATAGAAAATCAACTTACATAGTTCAGAAGAATGTTCGTAGAATTCAACGTAATGTTAAAAAGTACATTCGCTATTCTAAACTAAAAGAAACAGAAGTTGAATTGTTAATTTACTTCAGTTTAAAATTAAAAGCATTAATACCATCCGTTGGAACGAGTGGTGTTTTACAAAATATACTGATGCGTCAAATTGAAATGTTAACTAAGAAAGTTAGTAGTTTACATGAAGATTTACAATTTGATTACGAAAACGAAATAGACCAATTACTTAATTAAAAGACAATATGGATTTTTACGATTTAAAAGTGAACACATCTCAAGGTTCAGAATTGAATATGAGCGATTTTAAAGGCAAAACTGTCTTAATTGTTAATACTGCCACTCAATGTGGATTAACGCCTCAATTTGAAGGCTTAGAAGCTTTACACCAATCTTATAAAGACAAAGGATTAGTTGTTTTAGGTTTTCCTTGTAACCAATTTAATGGTCAAGAACCATTAACGAATGAAGATATGGCTGAAAATTGCCAAATTAACCACGGTGTTACATTTCAATTAACTGAAAAAGTTGAAGTAAACGGTAAAGGAACACATGAAGTGTATAAATTTTTGAAAAGTAGCTTAGGTGGATTTGTAACAGCCAACATTAAATGGAATTTTACAAAATTTTTAATCTCTCCTGAAGGTGAACCACTTGAACGCTATGCGCCAATTACAGCGCCTAATAAAATTGAAAAAGATATTGTTAAAGCTTTAGGTTTGTAAAGTTTAACCTTTAATAGATATTAAAAACCCTTTACTGCAACTGTAGTAAAGGGGTTTTATTTTTAATTAGCTGTTACAAATCCACCACTCTAATTCCATCACTGTGAGATGTAAATTCTGGTGCGTACATACACTGAATAGTCGTAATCCCGTTTGAAAATTGTCCTTTATGCTGAACGCGTAAGTCATATTCAATTACCATAGGTTCCTTTCGGGTTACTACATTATTACATTGCCATTTGACCCTTCGACTTATTTATACGAAATGTATTTTTTTGTGAGGACTGAATTATCATTTATAACATGTACCAAAATATAGCCAAAGTTTTAAAGAAACAAGAAAAGAAAAGAATTGAAATTATTGGTCAATCCATTTTTTAAATTCGTTTACTTTTTCTCTGGCAACTATTACTTCATCTAATTCTAAATGAGGTATCACCAACTTTAATCGGCTATTAGAATGACTAATAATTTCTTTTATTGAAAAGATATTTACAATAACTTTACGGTTAATTTTAAAGAATTTATTAGGATTTAAAAGTTGAATGACTTCTTCAAGCGCATAATCAACCACATAATTTCTTCCAGAATTAGTCAATAAATAAGTCCCCTTTTGAAGGCTGTAGAATGCATTTATTTCTTCAGTTGGAATAGATTTTATCTTATCCCCAACTTTAATCTGAACCTTTTTTTGTAAGATACTTCTTGATTCTTACTGATTAGAGACTTTAATGCATCTATATCAATATCTTGTTTTGTATTTAGATCTTTAAACTTATTAAAAGATTGTTCTAATCGACTTTTTTCAATAGGTTTTAAGATATAATCAATTCCTTTGGTTTCAAATGCAGAAATAGCATATTGATCATAGGCAGTTGTGAAAATAATAGGACAGTTTATTTCAACTTGTTTATAAATTTCAAAGCTTAGCCCATCTGCTAACTGAATGTCAGATAAAATTAAATCAACTTTTTGCTCATTTAAGAAAGCTACACTTTCTACAATTGAGTCTGTAATTTGGACAATTTCAATGGATGGATCAATTTCTAAAACTAATTTTTGAAGTCTATTAGCAGCACGGGTTTCGTCTTCTATTATTAAAATTTTCATCTTAAATTGTTTTTAAAATTGGTAGTCTAACTATGAAATATTCTGAATTAGAATCTATTTCTACAGGTGTTTCTGTAAAGTATTTAAATTGCTGCTTTAAATTATTTATGCCTATTAGTTTTGAGTCTTCACCACTGTTTTGTTTTAACCTAATCTTATTAGAAACGGCAATAAAATCACCAATTCGTTTTATATTAATACATAATGGAAATGACTTAGACACCTCATTGTGTTTAACTGCGTTTTCAATCAGTAATTGCAAAGCTAATGGTATAATCATTTCGTCTTTACTTGTGGTTAAGTCTATATTCACAATAAGCTTTTCATCAAACCTTGTTTTTAATAAAAAAACAAATTTAGCTATGAATTTTAACTCTTCTTCAATAGGAACTATGTCTTCATTTCTTTTATCTAAAACATATCTGTAAATATCACTAAACTGGTGAATAAAAGAAACAGCTAATTTCTGATCATCATAAACCAATTCACTCAATACATTTAAACTATTAAACATAAAGTGAGGGTTTATTTGATTTTTTAAAGTCTCATATTTATAATTTAGTATTTCAGTTTTTAAATGTTTGTTCAACTAAAGACGCTTTCCATCCAGTAAAAAAGCCTATTGACCCAGCTGTTACAGAAATGAATAATGAAATAATAATAGGTAGTAACCAATATGTATTTAAGGAATATAAGTACCAAGGGATTTTACCAAAAATAATTAAATTAAAAAATGATTGAACTATTAAATAAGCTAAAGTAGAATAAACTATAATTGAAGTAAAAGTCCAAATAAAACGTAGGGTTGGCTTCTCAAACCAACTATACTTTGCTTCAATCTTACCTTGAATCCAAACTTGACCTAGCCATTGAGTTATTGAAATAGTAGCTCCCCATATAGTACCAATCGCTAGGTGTTTTATGGTTAAACTGTTTACTGAAATTAAGGCTATAATAAACCCTAAAATTAAATTTGCTATAATAAAACTAGTCCAAGTTTTAAAAGGTGAAATCATTTCGTTATTCATAATCTTAGTTTCTAGTTTTTAAATGTAAGGTTAAATTTAAATTTATTCAAATATCATTTAAACTTAATTGAAATAGAAATCTATTATTCTGAACTGTTGAATTTGGTTTATGAACCGTTATTTTTCTTAGGTACAGTAAATGATGACTACATATTTAGCCAAAAATTTAAAGAAATAAGAAAAATGGGTAAGCTATTAAACTATAGTCTCGCTAAACTCAATATTAAGTGCAGCCTCTAAACGTTTAATTCCTCTTTTGTCTTGTTCCGTAATGAAACTTAATGACAATCCTTTTTTACCAGCTCTGGCAGTTCTACCCGCTCTGTGCGTATAGTATTCCATTTGCTCAGGTAAGTGATGGTGAAGAATAAAAGCTAAACCTTCAATATCAATTCCCCTAGCGGCAACATCAGTAGATATTAAGATTTGAATTTTTTGACCTTTAAATGCTCTTAGTACTTTTTCTCTTTCAATTTGTTTTAAGTCACCATTTAAAACATCTACATCATAATTTTTAGCTTGTAATTGTTTACACAATTTTACACTATCAGATTTAGTTCTGCAAAAAATAACGCCTCTTTTATCGCCTTGCACTTTTAAAAATTGGTGCATTGCGTTTACCTTTTCTTTAGGCTCACAAATTACATATTCATGTGTAATATTTCTGTTAACTTGATTTTCAGCATCAATTTTAACTTCTTTATAACCCGTTGACATGAATTTATTGATAATCTTTTTAATTTCTTCTGGTAAAGTAGCTGAGAATAACCACGTATGACTTTCTCCTTTTACAAATGATAAAATCTTATCTATATCAGCTTTAAAACCCATACTTAACATTTCATCCGCTTCATCTAAAATAACAGTTTTAACGTCAGTTAAATCGATATGACCTCTTTCTAATAAATCAATTAAACGACCTGGTGTTGCCACAACAATTTGAGTTGGCTTTACTAATGAAGCAATTTGTCTGTCCATGTTCGGACCTCCAAATACAGCTACGTTAAAAACCTTGTCGTAATATTTTGTAAACTTAAATAGTTGCTTAGATATTTGTTGTACTAATTCACGTGTTGGCGATAAAATTAACCCTTGAATTTTAGGGTTTTTAGCTGATACTTTTTGAATTAATGGCAAACCAAAAGCTGCAGTTTTACCTGTACCTGTTTGTGCTTGACCAACAAAATTATTTTTTTGTCCTAATAAATAGGGTATAGTTTGAGTTTGAACAGGTGTAGGTGTTACAATATTCATTTCTGCTAATTGCTTAACAATGTTTGGGTGAATACCTAAGTCTTTGAAAGTTGTCATAATTTTATGCTTAATTTAATACTGCAAAGAACGTCTTTTTAATTCGTTATTTTATGCAATTTGTGAAAATAATCTAATATAAAGATTTATTAATCACGGTTTTATTTATAATAATTTGATTTGGGTTAAACTAAGGGTTTAAACTAATTTATTCATCACTAAATAAATCATTCAATACCTCATAAATCAATTGATTTTCGTAGCCTTTAGAAATTAAGTAGCGTTGCATTTTTGCTTTTTTATCCCACTTATTTTTTCCCTTAACAAGTTCAAATTTCTTTTGAGCTAAATAATTTAGGTTATCTAAGTACTCACCTTCATCAATTTCTTTAAATGCTTTTTTAGTTGAATAATCTGATATTTTTTTCTGCTTGAGGTTGATTTTTATTTTAATCTTCCCCCATTTTTTTATTCTTATTTTCCCACTAACATATGCAGAAGCAAAACGTTCTTCATTTAAAAAATTATTGACAATTAAATCGGCAATTAAATTGTCTGATTGTTCTCCATAAAAACCCCAGTCTTTCAATTTGTTTTCAACCTCTTGCATGCATCTTTCTTGATAGGCACAATACCATTCAAGTTTTGCTTTTGCTTCAAGGAATGAAGGTTGTTTCTTTGGTGTGTTAGTGAACAATGGTTTTAATGTATTAGTTAAAAGGGTTTGGTTTTTTAAAACAAAAAAGCCAATAATTAAAAGTAATAAAACTTTTTAATTATTGGCTATTCATTAATGTATTATGTTTTAAATACGAATCTTCTTGTTCTTTTTATCTAAAAACGAGTATTCAACTAGTTGGTTTCCAGAAACAGCAGAAACAGTAATCCATTTCTTATATTTAAGGAACCATTTTACTTGAATAGAAATAAATCCTTTTGTAAAATATGAAGCTAAATAAGGGTGTACTAATAAAGATAACTTAGTATGTTTTTTATCCTTAATTAAATAATCTAAAGTACTTTCTATCTCATCAGAAAACATAATTGAAGCCTGAATTTTTCCAGTTCCTTCACAAGTTGGACATTTTTCAGCAGTAATAATTTCAGTTACTGGTCTTACACGTTGACGTGTAATTTCCATCACACCAAACTTAGATGGTGGTATTACAGAATGCTTAGCACGGTCAGTTTTTAATAATTCTTTCATTTTTTCAAATAAAAGTTTATTATGTTCCTTTTTATGCATGTCAATAAAATCAACACAAATAATTCCACCCATATCACGTAAACGTAATACACGAGCTAATTCTTCAGCTGATTCCATGTTTACTGCAAATGCATTATCTGCTTGAGAATCTCCTTTTTTGTTTCTATTTCCTGAATTCACATCCACTACGTGCATAGCTTCAGTGTGTTCAATAATTAAATACCCACCTGATTTTAAAGGTACTTTTTTACCGTAAAGGTTTTTAATTTGTTTGTTAATTCCAAACTCATCAAAAATTCCTAATTTACCGTCATAATGCTTTACAATTTTCTCTTGACCTGGTGAAATACCTGAAATATATACTTTCATTTCATCATGTAACCCTTTATCGTTAACATGAATTTTAGAAAAGTCATCATTTAGTATATCTCTTAATAAAGCAGACGCTCTATTAAGTTCTCCTAAAAGTCTTTTTGGTGGTTTTGCAGTTTGCATGTTTTTATGCACTGTTTGCCATTTATTTAAAAGATCTTTTAAATCATTATCAATTTCAGCAATTTTTTTATCTTTTGCAACAGTTCTAATAATTACACCAAAGTTTTTTGGTAATAAGCTACGCATTAAATCACGTAATCTATCTCTTTCCTTACCGTCTTTAATTTTTTGAGATATAGAAATCTTATTTGAAAACGGAACTAATACAATAAATCTACCAGCAAGGGTGATTTCAGCATTTAATCTTGGTCCTTTTGATGAAATTGGTTCTTTTGCAATTTGTACTAATACTTGTCTTGTAGAAGATAATTGTTCATCAATTTTACCTGTTTTCTCAATGTTTGGTTCAGGCTTAAAATATAATAAGTCTGATACGTTTTGCTTTTTTTGTAAAGTGTCTTGTACGTATTTATCTACTGATTTAAATTGAGCGCCTAAATCTAAATAATGTAAAAAGGCATCTTTTTCGTAGCCTACATTAACAAAGGCTGCATTTAAACTAGGAACTACTTTACGTACTTTTCCTAGATATATATCGCCAACCATAAAGTCATTGTTGCCTTTTTCTTCATGAAGCTCAATTAACTGACCCTCACGTAGAAGTGCAATCCAAATCCCTTCTGGACGCGAATCTACTACTAATTCAAAATTCATATGTTAGAATTTTACACCATAAATTATGATACGATTAAAGCCTCTTTTGGCCATACAAACGTAACTGTCTATGGATTTATAAATATATGTGTACACCTTGTAAATCTTTCACTCTTTCTGATTGACTCTATAAATACAGGAGTCTTATCAAGTGGTAAATTACTTATTTGAAATTTTTTAGAACGTGTGATTTCAGGCACTTTAACGTTCGTTTTAAATTAAGTTTTTGGTCTTAAATAAATTTACAAATACCGTTTACAAAAGGGTACGCTATAAACAACAAATACTTAGTAACCAATGTTACCAAGTATCTGTTATTAATTTTCTTGTTAGAAAAGAATTGACTTATTTTTTCTTGTGTCTGTTCTTTCTTAGTCTTTTCTTTCTTTTGTGAGTTGACATCTTATGTCTTTTTCTCTTTTTTCCACTTGGCATAATGCTTTGTTTTTAAATTGATTAATACTTTTTTATATAAAAAACTTTCTGAAAAATCAAATAGTCTAATTTTCGTACTCCATTTGTTAGGAGCGCAAAGATATAAAAAGAAATTTAGTTTTACAACTATTTAACTTTTACGTTAGTTTTTACTTCTTCAACAAATGTTTTTGCTGGTTTAAAGGCAGGTATATTATGCGCTGGAATGATGATTGAAGTTTTAGCAGAAATGTTTCTTCCTGTTTTTTCAGCTCTTTCTTTTACGATAAATGAACCAAATCCTCTTAAGTATACGTTTTCTCCATCAGATAATGAAGTCTTTACTTTGTCCATGAATGATTCTACAGTAGCCAAAACAGCCATCTTCTCTACACCTGTTTCTTCTGCAATTTTGTTTACGATATCAGCTTTCGTCATAACTTGGTTACTTTTAATGTTTTGTGATTTTTCTGCAAAAATAACTCTTATTTCGGAATGAAAACTATAATTTAGACAATTATTTAATTTTTATGTACTAATGGCTGATTTTTCTGTATTAATTCAAGAATGGTATCGTTTAAACAAGAGAGACTTGCCATGGAGACATAGTAGTTCTGCATATAATGTTTGGATATCTGAAATTATCCTACAACAAACCCAAGTAATTCAAGGTTTAGATTATTACGTTAAATTTATTTCTAAATTCCCTACAATTTTTGACCTTGCAAACGCTGAAGAAGATGAAGTCTTAAAATTATGGCAAGGTTTAGGCTATTATTCAAGAGCTAGAAATCTACATTTCGCAGCAAAACAAGTTGTAAATGATTTTAATGGTGAATTTCCGATTACATATAAAGACTTATTGCAATTAAAAGGAGTTGGAGAATATACAGCTTCTGCAATTTCTTCTATTATTAGTAATTTACCACATGCTGTTGTAGATGGAAATGTATTCAGAGTATTAAGTAGATGTTTTTTAGTTGCTACGCCTATAAATTCAGCTAAAGGAAAAAAAGAATTCACAATTTTAGCTAATGATTTATTAGATGTAAATAATGCAGGCGATCATAACCAAGGCATAATGGAAATTGGTGCTTTAGTCTGTAAGCCTAAAAATCCAAAATGTGAGGCGTGTCCAATTCAAACTAAATGTTTAGGTTTTGCTAATAATACTGTATTAGACTATCCGATAAAGGAAAAAAAGCTTAAGGTTAGAAATAGATATCTAAATTATATTGTAACTACTGACAAGGTTAACATTGTTATTAAAAAAAGAGGACCAAAAGATATTTGGCAAGGCTTATTTGATTTTCCATTAGTTGAAACCGACAAACCGGCAGAAGAAATGGGCAAGGGTATATATTTAGATAAAGAAATTAAACACATTTTAACACACCAACACATTTACGCCTCTTTTTGGATAAAAGAAGTTAAAACGTTAAGTATTGAAGAACCAGAACAACTCATTAAAATAGAAAATTTGGAAGATTATGCTATGCCTCAATTATTAGTTAAATATTTGAAAATTTCTGATTATTTTAACAGATAACTCCAATTCAAAACACTTAAATCGTATATTTGTTATAATTATATATATAAAATTATGGCTGGAAGTGTAAATAAAGTAATTTTAATTGGGAATCTAGGACAGGACCCTGAAGTTAAACATTTAGAAAATGGGGCATCTGTTGCTAATTTTTCAATTGCTACAACTGAAACTTATACAGATAGAAATACTGGAGAGAAAAAAAGTAATACTGATTGGCATAATATTGTTGTGTGGAGAGGTTTAGCTAAAGTTGTTGAACAGTATGTTAAAAAAGGTCATAAAATTTATGTTGAAGGTAAACTAAGAACGCGTTCTTGGCAAGATAAAGAAGGTGTTACAAGATATACTACTGAAGTGGTTGCTGATAACTTAACTATGTTAGGTTCACCACAATCTAATCAGAATAATGGAGGAGAAAAACCACCATATCCAACTGAAGAGCCACAAAAAATTAGTCCGGTTGACGCTATTAAGCCAGAGCCAGAAGATGATTTACCATTTTAATTTATTAAATTTTAAAAATTGAATTCAATTTCTCTTCTATTAGTAGCTGATTTATCAGGCGGTTTTAATTTTCTACCTGTTATTACTTCTATCATTATACTTATTGTATTATTGGCTGCATCTGCACTAGTTTCAGGATCTGAAGTGGCCTTTTTTTCACTCAAACCAAAAGATATTGAAGGGCTTGAAAATGAAACAGAAAAATACGCAGTAACTACATTAGAGTTGTTAGACAAACCAAAAGATTTATTAGCCACTATATTGATAGCTAATAATTTTATTAATGTATCTATAATAATTTTATCAACTTATTTGTCTGCTCAACTATTAGAGGGTTGGGAATATAAAATGGTGTTTGATATTACTGTAATTACCTTTATACTTTTATTGTTTGGTGAGGTTATCCCTAAAGTATACGCATCAAAAAATGGATTAAAAATGACAAAGATGATGTCTGGGCCATTGAAAAAAATAGGAAACATTTTTCCAATTAACTTTTTAAGAAAAGGATTAGTGTCAGGAACTTCATTTATTAGTAATCTTAATAAGAAAAAAAGTATTGATGTATCATCTGATGATTTAGAACATGCTATTAAATTAACAAAAGAACAAAGTGGTGATAAAAACGAAAACCATAAAATTCTAGAGGGAATAGTTAAATTTGGGAGTAAAGATGTTAAGCAAATAATGAAGGCAAGAACAGATGTCGTTGCTTTTGATGTTAAAATGTCATACAAAAAATTATGCAATGAAATTATAAAATTTGGCTATTCAAGGATTCCAATTTTTAAAGATAATTTTGATGAATTGTCAGGGATTTTATATGTTAAAGATTTAATTCCATACATAGATGAACACGAAAATTTTGAATGGAATACATTACTAAGAAAACCATTTTTTGTACCAGAATCAAAAATGATTGATGACCTTCTGAAAAATTTTCAAGAGAAAAAAATGCACATGGCTATTGTTGTTGATGAGTTTGGAGGAACTTCAGGTGTTGTAACTTTAGAGGATGTGTTGGAAGAAATTGTTGGTGATATTTCAGATGAATTTGATATTGAGGATTTACAATATTCCAAATTAAACGAATTTACCTATGTTTTTGAAGGAAAAACACCCTTAGTTGATTTTTACAAAGTAATTGATATTGATGGAAAAATATTTGAAGAGGTAAAAGGAGAGTCTGATTCCTTAGCTGGTTTTATTATTGAGCAAGCTGGTAAGATTTTATTAAAAGGAGAAAAAGTAGTATTCGAAAATTATAGTTTTATTGTTGAGTCTGCGGATACTAGAAAAGTGAAAAAAATTAAAATTATTATAGAATCTAAAAATAAAAATAATGAAAATCAATAGTTTAATTATAGTTGTATTATTACTTATATTGACCTCTTGTGGTGGAGAAGAATCGTATGATTATTATCCAAAACCAATTAGTGGACACCGTATTATTTTTCCAGAAAAAGCATATAAAAACATTTCACCTGATTGTAATTACAGTTTTGATATTCCTAACTATTCTAATTTTTTGTTAGACTCTTTAACCAACACATGTAATGGTAATTTAGTGTTGGAACAGTTTAACGCAACCCTGTTTTTAACGTATATAAAAATTGATACTAATTTAATGTACAACATTGAGTATTCTAGAAAACTAGCATATAATCATAGTATTAAGGCAGACGCTATTGAAGAAAAGGTAATTTTGAACCCAGCCAATAATACCTATGGAATGCAGTATAAAATTGTTGGTAATGCAGCAACAAATTACCAATTTTATGTAACTGATAGTAGTGACCATTTTTTAAACGGTGCTTTGTACTTTAATGTAGCTCCAAATTATGATAGTATTAAGCCAACACTTAATTTTATTATGGAAGATATTGATCACTTGATAGAGACAATTGATTGGAAATAAATGAATTTATCTAAACCGTTACATATAATTATTTTTGGGAGTGTAATCCTTAGTTTAATCGTATTGTTCACGCTTATTATAATTCAATATTCAGGTTTACTAGCATTAAATTACATCCACTTTTTGATTTTCCCTATCATTTCAGGAGGAGCATCTTTCATTTTATTTTATTTTTTGATTGAAAAGTTTATTAATCAAAAAATAAAATTGATTTATAGAATTATTAGTTCTCAAAAGCTATCTACAAAAAATGATTATAAATTAGGGCAGGACATACTTGAAAAACTAACAGTTGAAACAGCAGAATGGGCTATTACACAAAAGAATCAAATAGATCATTTACAAAAACAAGATGAGTTTAGGAAAGAGTTTTTAGGTAATCTAGCGCATGAGTTAAAAACACCTGTTTTTAGTATTCAAGGTTATATTTTAACACTTTTAGAAGGTGGACTTGAAGACGAAAATGTAAATAGAAATTTTTTAGAACGTGCTTTAAGTGGTGTAGATAGAATTACTAATTTATTAGAGGATTTGGATGATATTAGTAGATTTGAATATGAAGCTTATCATTTAAAAATAAAATCATTCGACATTATTACATTAGTTAATGATGTATTTAATAATGTATATGGAAAAGCTGGAAAGAAAGGTGTTCAGTTAAAGTTTAATAAAAGATACCAACCAATTTTTGTAAAAGCAGATAAAGGAAAAATAGCTCAGGTACTTATTAATCTGATTTCAAATGCAATATCTTATAGTGATAATGATACAATTGTTGAAGTAAGGTTTCATAAAATTGACAAAACTACTGTCCTAGTAGAAGTGTCTGATAGCGGAATAGGTATAGAAAAGAAACATTTGTCAAGGTTGTTTGAACGTTTTTATAGAGTTGATAAATCAAGAGAAAGAAATATTGGTGGTTCAGGTTTAGGATTGGCGATAGTAAAGCATATTGTAGAGGCACACAATCAAACTATAAACGTTAGAAGTACAAAAGGACAAGGGTCAACTTTTTCAATTACGCTTGAGTTAGATAAATAGATTTCATCTTATGATTTGTTAAACTTTCCTAGGTAAAGTAAAATTTGTATCTTTGTGGCTCAAATAATTAGCCCATGTTACAATCAATGACAGGTTTTGGTAAATCAACTGGAATCTTTGAGAACAAAAAAATTACAATTGAGTTGAAATCATTAAACTCAAAAAATATGGACATTTTTGTTCGTATGCCTAATTTTTATAAAGAACACGAAATTACTTTAAGAAAGTTAATTGGTGTTGAATTAGATAGAGGTAAAATTGAGTGTACAATTTTGGTTGAAAGTGTTGGTGTTAAAAGTGGTTCTACACTTAATAAAACACTTGCTAAATCTTATTTTTCTCAATTATCTGATATCGCTACGGATTTAGATTTATCGACTGCTGATCTTTTACCTTCTATTTTAAGAATGCCCGATATTTTTTCGGTAGAACAAGAAGAAATTAATGAAAATGAATGGGCAGCTGTTTACGATTTAATTTTAGAAGCAATAAAGAAACATCAAAATTTTAGATTAGTTGAAGGACAGCATTTACAAAATGAATTCACTGATAGAATAGGTGCAATTCAAGCTGCGTTTGATATGGTTCCTAAGTTTGAGACTGAAAGAATTGAAAGCATAAAAGGGAGAATTGAAAACAATTTGAACGATTTTGTTGGTGGAGATAAGGTTGATAAAAATAGATTTGAGCAAGAACTAATTTATTACATTGAAAAAATTGACATTGCAGAAGAAAAACATAGACTTCAAAATCATTTAACTTATTTCTTAGAAATAATGAATGAGCCAAAATCTCAAGGTAAAAAATTAGGATTTATCGGTCAAGAAATTGGAAGAGAAATCAATACATTAGGTTCAAAATCATACCATGCAGATATGCAAAAATTAGTGGTTGAAATGAAAGATGAATTAGAAAAAATTAAAGAACAAATTTTAAACACCCTTTAATAATGGATAATCCAAATAATGGTAAATGTATTATTTTTTCAGCGCCTTCAGGTGCTGGAAAAACTACTATTGTAAAGTACTTATTACGTAACGTTGAAAATTTAGTATTTTCTATATCTGCTGCAAGTCGTCAACCTAGAGGTAGAGAAGTTAATGGAATGGATTATCATTTTTTTTCGGTTGAAGAATTTAAGTCTAAAATTGAAAGTGATGACTTTGTAGAGTGGGAAGAGGTGTATAAAGATAATTTTTACGGGACACTAAAATCTGAGGTTGAAAAGGCGTGGAATAATGGTGAAACTGTAGTGTTTGATGTTGATGCAATAGGAGGGATTAATTTGAAGAAAATATTTGGTGATAATGCATTGTCTATTTTTGTTAAACCGCCATCATTATTTGTTTTAGAACAACGTTTAAAAAACAGAAGAACAGAAAATGCTGATCAAATTCAAATGCGTTTAGCAAAAGCAAATGAAGAATTATCTCATTCATCTGTATTTGATTACGTGCTATTGAATGATAATTTAGAAAAAGCATGTGCTGAAGTAAAAATAGAGATTGAAAAATTTATTAAATAAGCTATTTAATTAAGACCTAATTATGAGCAATATAGTAAACGACATGGTAAACTCATTTGATACTAACCCTGAAGGGTCAAGTAAAAAAATAGGCTTATTTTTTGGTTCATTTAATCCAATTCATATAGGTCATTTATTGATTGCGAATCACATGATAAACCATACAGATTTAGAAGAGGTTTGGTTTGTTGTTTCCCCTCATAACCCTCATAAAAATAAAGCATCTCTATTAAAAGACTATCACCGATTAGCAATTGTAAATGAGGCTATTGAAGATAATGATAAGTTTAAAACTTCTGATGTTGAATTTGGATTACCACAACCGTCATATACTGTTGAAACACTAGCGTATTTAAAAGAAAAACACCCAACGCATAAGTTCTCTTTATTAATGGGGGAGGATAATTTAAGATCTTTTCATAAGTGGAAAAACTATGAATTGATTTTGGAAAATAACCCAATTTTTATTTATCCACGCGTGTTAACTATTCAAGAATTAACAGATGCTAATTTTAAGGTTGACGAGAGAACAAAAGCATTATTGAATCATGAAAATATTACACTAACTGATGCGCCTGTAATGAAAGTAAGTTCGAGTCTAATTCGAAACTTAATTAAAGCTGGTAAAAGCACAAAGTATTTATTGACTGAATCTGCTAAAAAGTATGTTGAGGAAATGAATTTTTATAAAGTATAAGTGTATTTCCCAAAATATAATTAATGACAACTTTTTTAGTCTAATATTTGATGTTATAAATTAATTCTCAAACCAAACATAAAACTTCTTCCTGGTGCCGAAATTGCTGATGAGAATTGACGGTAGTGTATATCCATTAAATTAGTAGCTGAAAATTGTAACCTAAAATTAGTAAACCCTGTATAGCTAAATCTAAAATTAGCAGTTGCCCATGCCGGTGTTCCAAAGTCTACAATTGCTTCATCTAAATTATCTGAATCACCACCATAGTTTGTGTGTTTTTTACGTAAGTTATAATAACTATAAATAGCAGTGTTAAATTTACTGTTTTTATATTCTAATTCCACTTTTCCGAATTGTGGCGCAATATGAGCTAATGGATTTTTGTTTGAAAAATCCAACCCTCTTGTATAGTTATATGTTCCCTTTAAATACAGGTTTTTAATTAGTTTTAAATTAGTAAATAAACTAATACCGTATATTTGAGCTTTGTCTGTGTTAGTGTTGGTTTGTATGTTTGTCATTTCTCCATTATACAAAATACTATCTTGTCCGTTTAGTGTGTGATTAGAGCGCACGATAGAGTTAAATAAATAGGTGTAATAGACAGATGCCCCAGTTGTAAACCTCTTATTTCCAAAAATTCGTTCAGCTGACAGTTCGGCATTGATTGCATATTCTGGTTTTAATTCATTAGTTGGAACTACTGTATTTCCTTTCTTTTCAAATACTTTACCGTAATCGTCTACGTTTGGTGAACGATAGGCTGAAGATAGAGATGTTTTAACTATTGTACGTCCGTCTGGCTGAAATACTACACCAATATTTCCTGATGGAGCGGCTCCTGATATTTTAACTTCATTAAATGGTAATTTAATAAAGGTAGTGTCAGAAAGTTTTGAATTTGCATATAGGTATGATAACCTTATACCTGTTGTAAATACAGTGTTTTTGTTTATTTTCTGCTTGTACCCTAAGTATATTCCACTAGATAAATATTGGCTACCATCTGTTGGGTATCTGCTTTGAGTTGATGTTTGTTGATTGGTAATTTGATTTAATAAATAAGCGTTTGATTGCACAATATTATGTTGTACTTCTAACCCATAGTATAGCATTCTTGTTGAGTCAATAATTTTATTAAAATCGGTATTGATAGCAAATACATCTACATTTTCGAATTGAAACTCTTTTTCTAAATCATTAAATCTTCTACTAATTCTATCTTCCTTTATGTTTTGATAAGAAAGTATTATATTTCCTGAATTCATCCATTTACTTTTTGATTTAAAATGTGTTTTAAATGAGCTTAATAGTCTTTTTTGTGGGCCGTAATACCATTCAGTATATTTTAATTTTCCGTCTCTATATTCGTTTAATTTATCATAACGGTTGAGGTTAGATGAGTTTGAATATTGAAAGTTTAACGTGAAATCTAAATTTTTGGTTGGCTTAAGTATTAATTTTGATAACATGTCGATTTGTGCATAGCCGGTAGCCGTTTGTATTGACGGGTTTGTATTGACAAACATACTATCTACGCCATTAATGGTTTTTGAGTAGTGATTTTGTAATCCCCAATCAGAATAGTTATGTAAACGATTCTCACCCATTTTAGAATCATTAAATTTAGAATAGGATAATGAGGTTAATAATCCCCATTTTTTTTGTCCTATACTATAATTAAGATTAGTTGAGGTACTGCTGTTATTTGAATTGTAAAATGTTGAAAAATTAGTGGCAGTTGCCCATTTTGTACTGTCTGCTAATTTAGGGTTTTTTGTGTGAAAATGAATTACACCACCTAAGGCATCACTACCATATAGTACTGAACTTGGTCCAAAAATGACTTCTGTTTTACTTAAAACTGAAGGGTCAATTGTAATGGCGTTTTGTAAATGTCCACTTCGATAAATAGCATTGTTTAGTCGTACGCCATCAATTACCATTAATAGTTTATTCGCTTCAAACCCTCTCATCATTGGAGATCCACCACCACCTTGTGATTTTTGAACCATTACTTGACCTGAGTTCTGTAGCATGTCAGCAGCTGTTGCTGGTTTTTCATTTTTTATATCTTCAGCTAATAATTGAATCGCTTGATGAGGTATTACTTTTACATCAATGTCTTCCCTAATTGATCCTGTAACAATTGTACTAGGTAAAAAAATACTAATTTCGGTTAAATATAAGGTATCTGAGATTTTTGATTTATGTACAATTTTTGATTTGTAATTTAAATGATTGAAATATACTTTTTCTGTTAAGTTTACCTTTTTAAGATTTATTTCTCCATTTTTATTGGTGACACCTGTAAATGAGTGTGATTCTACCTCTACACCGGAAATAGGTGCGTTACTTCTCTTATTTAAAACTACTATTTGCTGAGCATTTACCGTTAAAGAAAGGAGTAATAAAATTGTTAGAACTTTAAGGTTGAGCATTATTAATTTTTTAAATAAATGTAACTAGTTTACCATCAAATTTCGTGCCTATGATGGTTGTTTTAATACTTATTTTACAAATAGGCTTAAATGTCTTCAAATATATAGTGTATAAAACCTAATCCGTAGGTTTTATACACTTTTGAATACTCTTATATTGAGGTTTAACAAAGTCTGAAATCTGAATTAGAGGGTTGTTTTAATTGTTATTTAATTTGAAGTTCAAGGCTTGCGATTTTTTTTTAATTGGGCGAATATATTTGTATGTAATCACTTCAAAAAAAGAGAATAACGCCGAAATTCGATTTAAATAAACAAATTAAAAAGCCTACGAAACTTAATTCGTAGGCCTTTTCCAATTTTGAATACTCAAATATTGAGTTTCAATAAAACGTTAATAAAATCTGTAATATGAATTAGAGATTTTTCTTATTGTTAGTTAATTTGAAGTTCAAGGCATGCGAAATTTTTTGAATTGGGCGCATACATTTGGTATGCAACCAATTCAAAAAATAAGCATAACGCCGAAATTCAACTTAAATAATACTTAAAAAGGTAGGTCGTCTCCAGACTCTGCTACAAAAGTTTCAGCATTTCCAGCTGTAGTTGGTGCTGCTGCACCACCTGCTGCAATAGCAGTAACTTTCCAAGCGTCTAAAGTGTTGAATACTCTAACGTCACCTTGTGGGCTAGTCCATTCTCTACCTCTTAAGTTGAAAAATACTTCAACCATATCACCAGTGTTATAATTGTCTAACATTTCACATCTATCTTGTGCAGATTGAAAAGCAATAACTTGCGGATACTGTCCTGAAGCATCAGTAATTACAAATTCTCTTACTTTAAAAGTATCTGAAACGTTTCTAGTTTCTTTTATTGTTTTGATTTCTCCTTTAAGTGTATACATAATACGGGTTTATTTGTTGTTAATTATTAAATGTTAATAGCGTTTTCCACGCTTCTTCTAGTTTGTTTTCTTTTAATAAACCTTGTGCTAATTGATGTAGCTCAAGTTCTAATTTTGGTTGATCATCTTCATAATCCATAAATAACTCACTTAATTCAATAAGCTTGTGTTCATTTACGTCTGTTTCGTTTGGTAATTCTTCAATCCCTCCAAGCTGGCCTAAGTCATTACCTGTTAAAACTGTTGATTTTAATATATCTTTTGGAATTTTATCAAAACCAATTCCTATTGTTGTAATGGGCTTTTTTATTTCAAACATTGATTTTTCATCAGCTCTACAATACCAATTTCCACCCATTCTTGAAACAAGGTCAATTTTATGTTGGTCAATTTTACCGTTATCATCTAAAACAGCTTCATTAATATGAATTCTTGTTACTTCACAAATTACTAAATTTCCTGCGCCACCTTCATTTCCTAATTCAATAACTTCATTCACCTTGCATTCAAATTGAACTGGTGATTCTGCTACTCTAAAAGGTCTTATCGTTTCTGATTTTAGCTTTGTAAATCCAGATTTTTCAAACTCGTCTATATTTGGATTAAATGGTGAGCTTGCTAAGCTCATTTGATGAACAATGTCATAATTTACAACATTGATAACAACCTCCTTTATTTTCTTTACATTATTGTACGTATCCTTTGTCGTGTTTGTTCTACCGCTACGTGCAGGTGAAAAAATCATGATTGGGGGATTTGCTGAAAATACATTGAAAAAACTGAAAGGTGCTAAGTTTACATTACCATCTTCATCAATCGTACTGGCAAAAGCAATTGGTCTTGGACCTACTGCTCCTAATAAATATCCGTGCAATTGCGGAATGGGTAATTCTTTAGGATTTAAACTTAGCATAGTTTACAAAGATAATGATTTTGACATTGAAACAAAAAAAAGTAATTCACAATTAGTAAAGAGTTATTAAGAAAATGCATTATTTTTGAAGTATGAGATTTTTATTTTCGGTTTTGATTACTTTATTTTCATTTGTTGCAATCGCTCAAATTAGTAATGTTGTGATTGGGAGTGAGTTTTTAAATAACCGTAAATCTTCTTTTAATGGGTTTGTTGGTGAAACAGATTTAATGGTTTTTGCAGTAGATTATACTTTTATATCTAAAAAAAAGCAAGAATTATTAGTTAGAAAATATGATAAAAATGATTTATCGTTAATTGAATCGGTTGATATACTTTCTAATCCACTTATAGAGTATTACAATACACCCTTAGAATTGTTTCTTGTAAATAAAACATTTTATTTATTTTCTAAATTTGAAAATACTAAAGAAAATCAAAGTAGAATAGGGTTGTTCATTTTTGATGAAAATTGTCAACCCCTCAGTTTTAAAGTTATTGATACGGTAGCTCATATTTCTAAAACAGAAATTGAGGTTAAAATGTCTTCAGATACATCTGGTTTTTTGGTGACGCAAAGTCATTTACATAAAGTAGCTAATAGACAAGTTGTAGAGTTGTTATCAATTGATTTAAATGGAGGGGTTAAATGGAAAAAAGAATTATTGTCTACAAATTCAGTTAATCAAACAGAAGTTGAACAAATAATTCACACTAAAAATGAAACTTATTTATTATGTAATTATGGTTATAAAAGTGCAGCAACCAGTACATCATTAAGTAATAAATATACACTTTGGGTTTATAATCATAAACTAAACTTTATGAAAGAAGTTGTGCTAAGGCTAAAAAGAAAGTGGATTAATGGTGTTAAGATTATATTGAATAAAGATAATAATTTAGTGGTTGCTGGTTACGTTAATGATTCAAAACACTTTGGAATTAATGCAAGTTTCAACTTTAAGTTGAATGATAAATATGAACCGCAGACTGTAAACTATTATAAATTTACTAATGCCGATTTAGCTAAGTTTATAGCATCTAAAAAAGTAAGTAGAAAGAATTATATTGAAGACATATATTTAAGAGATTTAGTTTTACAAAAGGACGGCTCTTTTTATACAATTGGTGAGGCGTATTATATTTATGTGGACAGAGTCTATGATCCACGAACAAACATTACATCAACTACAAATCATTATAATTATAATGCGCTATTAATTAGCTATTTTGATAAAGAAGGAAAATTAAAATGGATTAAACGCTTAACAAAAAATCAAAATACAATTGAAGATTATGGATTGTATTCTTCATTTACAACAGCTAATTTAAATAATAACTCAATGGCTATTATTTATAACGACAATGAAAAAAACTTATCATTAAGTGTAAAAGATCATGCAAATCATAGAGAATTGTTTAATAACAGAAGGCATGCTATAGTGTATGTGTTAATTGATGAGACCGGAATTATTAAGCGAAAAAGAGTAGTGGAAAAAACTAATTTTAATGTATATGCTAAACAAAGTAAAGCCCTTAAGGATAATCATATTTATTTAAGAACTGAATATGGTCGCTATTCTAAAGTGGTTGGAGTCAATTTTTAAAATGTAAGTTTGTTAGGTGGATAAAATTTGTTGAAGCGTAACTATATTTCAATGATTTTTATCAATATCCATAAATAAACTAAAGAATTAATTATATTTGCGTAAAAACATTATATCATGAGCAACGATACAAACAAAAAAGAGCCTTTATATTTTGATAATACATTAACTGTATTAGCTCCAATTCTTATTATAGCTTTATTAGGAGGTATTTTAGGATTAGTATTTTTAGGATAAAATCTTTAAAATTTTAAAAAAAAGACTCATACTATTGGGTCTTTTTTTGGTTAATATCGTTTAGTCATGCCGTTCAATTCAATATTTTCGTGGTTTATTAAAAAAAGAATTCATCAAATTGATTTATTTAAGAAATATCCACTTGATGTCCAAAAAGAAGTATTTCAAAATTTACTGAATCAAGCTAAAAAAACTGAGTTTGGTTTAAAGTATAAGTTTAATGAGATTGAAACACAGGTTCAATTTCAACAACAAGTTCCATTACAAAACTATCAAGACGTAAAGCCTTATGTTGATAGGTTGTTTAATGGAGAACAAAATTTGTTGTGGGGTACTGATGTGAAATGGTTTGCTCAGTCGTCAGGTACAGTTGGACATAAAAGTAAATTTATTCCAGTGTCAAAAGAAAGTTTACAAGACTGTCATTATAAGGGTGGTAAAGATTTACTGAGTTTATATTACAATCAAATTCCAGACAGAAAAGTTTATAAGGGTAAGTATTTAGCCGTTGGTGGTTCTGCAAAAATTAATTATTTAGATTCTAATTCTTACTTTGGAGATTTATCGGCTATTGTCATTAAAAATTTACCTTGGTGGGCTGAAAAGACAAGGATTCCTAAAAAGAAAATTGCTTTAATGAGTGATTGGGAAGGTAAGTTAGAAAAATTAGCGCAATCATCACTTAAAGAAGATGTTTATTTATTAGCAGGTGTACCATCATGGACCTTAATTTTATGCCAACGTATTTTGGAAATTACAGGTAAAAAACACATGCGTGAGGTATGGCCAAATCTAGAGCTATTCATGCATGGTGGTGTTAATTTTGAACCGTATCGTGAGCAGTTTAAAAAGCTAATTCCATTTAACGACATGAACTACATTGAAAGCTATAATGCATCTGAAGGATTTTTTGGTATTCAAGATGATTTTAGTACCAATGAATTATTGTTAATGTTGGATTATGGCATCTTTTACGAATTTATTCCAATGGATAGTTTTGATGAAGCGAATGCAAAAACTGTTTTAACTTTAAAAGATGTTGAAGTTGGAAAAAATTATGCGTTAGTAATTTCTACCAATGGTGGGTTGTGGCGTTATATTATTGGTGATACTATAAAGTTTACATCTACTAGCCCTTATCGTTTTAAGGTAAGTGGGCGAACAAAATCTTATATTAATACATTTGGAGAAGAGTTAATTGTAGAAAATGCTGAACATGCTATTGCGAAAGCCTGTTTAAAAACAAATGCTGAGGTAAGTGAATTTACAGCTTGTCCAATTTATATGACTGATACTCAAAAAGGAGGTCATGAATGGTTAATTGAATTCAAAACTAAACCTTTGGATTTGGATAGATTTACATCAGCTTTAGATGATGAATTAAAGGCTGTTAATTCTGACTATGAAGCTAAGCGTTCAGGCAATTTATCATTACAGTTACCGGAAGTTAAAATGGTAGCTAGTGGTACTTTTGAAAAATGGCTAAAATCAAAAGGTAAATTAGGTGGTCAAAACAAAGTGCCAAGGTTAATGAATAACAGAACTATTGTTGAAGAGGTATTGAAAATGTAATTATTTTCGTTGTGTATTTCTAAAAGATACAGCGTTTTTTACTGCATCTTTAATCGGGATAAATTGGTGATTAAGTTTAGTAGTGATTTTCTCATTAGAATAAAAACTTTCATTCATAGCACTATATGCAGTCTCTTTAGTGATTTTAGGTTTTGATCCAAATATTGACCTTACCATTTCAATTCGCCAAGCCAGGGCTGCCATCCAAGGTTTTACTTTAATGGAAGCTCTTTTAATACCAATTTCATCAGCAATCATAAAGAGTAAGTCACGGAAACAAACATTTTCTGAAACCGTTAGGTAACGTTCACTAAATATATTTTTATCCATTAATTCAGCCATACAATATGCTACATCTCTTGCGTCAACAAATGCATTTGTACCTTCAGTATAAAATTTAATACCCTTTTCTACACTTAAAAATAAAGTTAATGAACTGTCTTCCCAATTTCCTGCACCTAAAATAACACTCGGGTTTACAATAGACACATTTAAGCCTTCCTCTTTAGCTCGCCAAACTTCCATTTCTGCTGAATATTTACTAACAGCATAATTAGAATTTAAAGGTGAGGTTACCCATTTGTTGGCTTCTGTATATTCAGAACTTAATTCATTACGTCCTATTGCGGCAGTTGAACTAACATGAGAGAATTTTTTAACACCTATTGACAAAGCTACATTAACCATATTAGCAGTACCAACTTTATTTATTGTCATTAATTTTTTGAAATCTTTTCTCCAAAAAGACACATAACCTGCACAGTGATACACTTCATCACAACCTTTCATAGTGTCTTGTAAGCTACTCACATTATTAATGTCACCATCTACCCATTCAATAGTGTTAAATAATGTTTTTGAATCATCCTTTAAATAAAAGTCAAATACATTTTTCACATTTGTTAAATTTGAAGAAGGGCGTTTTAAAGCACGAATAGATTGCCCTCTTTTAGCCAATTCTACTAATAGATGCGAACCTAATAAACCTGTACCTCCTGTAACAAAAATCATAATGCAAATATAAGTACTTTTAAACTGAGTTAGATATAAGTAATTGCTAGAAAAAAATCTTCACCCTTTTTTCGTGTACAATTCTTAGATTTTTGGATTCAATTAACTATTTTTAAGTTAGTCTATAAACTTCTACCAATAAGTTTAAGTATATTTGTTTTCAAAATTATTAATTAAAAAAAACGAATAATGAAAAAATTACTTTCTATTTCTGTTGCTCTACTATTTGTTTCTTTAAGTAGTTGTGCAAACAATAAACATGGAAACGAAACAAGTCCTACCGAAAAATCTGAAAATAAAATAGATTTAGCTGACGGAATTTATGCAAATATTAATACTGATAAAGGTGATATTTTAATTCAATTAGAATATGAAAAAACACCAATGACTGTAGCAAACTTTGTTGGTTTATCAGAAGGTGATTTTACAAATGGAGATAAAGTGTTTACAGTACCTTTTTATGATGGATTAAAATTTCACCGAGTGATTCCTAATTTTATGGTACAAGGAGGAGACCCACTTGGGACAGGTTCAGGTGATCCTGGTTATAAATTCGCTGATGAGTTTGATCCAACTTTAGTTCATGATAAACCAGGTATTTTATCTATGGCTAATTCAGGGCCTGCTACAAACGGGAGTCAATTTTTTATTACACATAAAGAAACGCCTTGGTTAAATAATAAGCATACAGTTTTTGGTCACGTTATTGAAGGTCAAAATGTTGTTGATTCTATTGTTGGAAATGACATAATGAAAAAAGTAACAATTATAAGAGTAGGTAAAAAAGCAGAAAAATTTAATGCTACTGAAGTATTTGCAAGTGTAGGTGCTAAGGCACTAGCGATTGCAAAAGCAAAAGCAGAAGAAGTAGCTAAGTTTGCAGCAATGACTCAAGCTGAAAAGAACGCTTGGTTTAAAGCTAAAATGATTAAAACATATCCTAAGGCTAAACAAACTGAAAGTGGCTTAATGTATCTTATAGAAGCTAAAGGGGAAGGTGAAAATCCAGGATTTGGTAATAATGTATCAGTACATTATACAGGTTATTTTACAGATGGTAATAAATTTGATTCATCTGTAGATAGAGGAACACCATTTCAATTTCCTTTAGGTCAAAAAAGAGTTATCGCTGGATGGGATGAAGGTGTGGCAATGATGTCTAAAGGTTCAAAGTATAAATTAATCTTACCTTACTGGTTAGGTTATGGAGAACATGCAAGGGGACCAATTCCTGCTAGTTCAACTTTAATATTTGATGTAGAATTATTAGAATTCTAAAAACGAATTAAATAATATTTTAAAAGGGCTAAGTAGAAATTTCTATTTAGCCCTTTTTTATTAGTTACGTCTTATTTTTTACCTGATATAAAACTAAAAAAAGCGTAACAGTGAATACCGTTACGCTTTTAAGTTTATTGAATAGGTTATATTCTATCAGCTAATCTTTCTAAATATGTAATAAATTTTTCGTTTTTAATAATGTTATCGTCTCCTATGAATAATACATTTTTTGGCTTGTGGTTTTCTAACCAAAACACAAAAGAAGAAACTGCAGCAATTAAAGTTCCATTCACATCAATTGAATGAGAAAACTTACCATTTTCTGCAAATAAGTCTTTTGTAACTTCATTCTCTTTAGAAATAGTGTAATTTTCGTGAAACAAAACAACTGCATCAGCAACATCAGTCAAACTTTCTTTACCATCAAAAGTGGTAAACGTAATAGTCTTATCTTCAGCCCAAGTTTGAATACTTTTTTCAAAAGCGTCTTGTTTTCTTACTATTATTTCTTTTATTAACATTAATTTTATTTAAAATCGAGTACAAAGATACCTATTTTATTAAGTGTTACGTTAAATTATCTAATTAATGATTCTCTTTTATATTTAAAATAGACTAAACCATATAATTGAACAGCTAATAGTAGTGTTGCTACTACTAAATGTAAGGGTTGTAATAATGCAGGCATACCTGCATAAGAAAATAAGAGTCCTGAGAATAATTCTAATCCAATTAGGGCTAATATAATGGTAAACAGGGTGATACCGAAATTGTTTTTACGATTCAACCAAAATAATAGACCATTAACGATAATTACTAACCAAATTAATGAGCGGTGAAAATAAAAATCTATATTCATATTTGCTAACCAAACACCTCTATCTATATTATCAGCTACCATAAAATCAATAGTTTGTCTCACTTGAGTTCCTAGTAATATTTGAATAACAGTCAATAAAATTGAAGTATAGAATAAATACTTGAATGACTTAGTCATTTTAATGCTATAAGACTGTCCCTTTGCAATTTGAATAATTTTTATTTGAATCCAAATAATTAGTAAAGCAAATAACATGTGTAAAGTTAAGATCCATGGTACTAAATTTGTTGCCACAACAATAGAGCCCATCCAGCCTTCAAATCCCATTAATATTAGATTTAAAAAGCTTAGTACTACTAAGTTTCGCTGTCTTCTATATTTCAAGATTACCCAAATTAATGTTATTAAGACAAAGTTTCCAGCAATAAATCCTGTTAACCTATTACCATATTCGGTCCAAGTTCTTTTCCAATTAAAATCTTGTTCAATTAATAACGATTTATCATTACTTAATTCTTTTGCAATATCAGTCATTCCTAGTGCTGTTAATAATTTAGCAAAATTATCAACTTTTAATTTCCTTTTTAAAACATAAATGGCTTTATAGTTTTCAGGCAATTCACTAATATCAGTTGGTGGTATAACTTGATCAAAACACTTTGGCCAATCAGGACAACCCATGCCAGAACCAGTTGAACGCACAATGCTGCCAGCAATAACAACTAAAAATATAAATACTAGTGTTATCCAACTAAATTTGATAAATGATTTTGACATATTTTATTTTTTTGACAAAGATAATTCAATTTTTAGGTTTAAAATTGATTTAAATCAGCTGAAATAGTATTTAAAAACAATAAATTTAGTTAATTTTAAGTTTAAAATTATAAAATTGAAGACCTTTGGTAAAATTAAGCATTATGAAAAATATAATATTAGTAGTATTATCAACCTTTTTAAGTTTAAATGGATTTACACAAGTTGAAGATGTTGAACCTAAAAAAGAATGGCAATATAAATCAGCGTTATCATTTTCAACAGGTTTTTTAACAGAAAAAACAAATACCATACAATTGCAAGGTGCGTTTGGTTTTGTTAAAAATAAATTTGAATTAAGAGGTGATGTGTTTTACTTTTTGAACTCTTTTGGTGATAGACCAAGATTTTCTATGAATCATCAATTCTATGCTGGTGTATTTTATAAGTTTTTAAATGAGAAAAGTTTTCAACCTTATGTTGGTATACAACCTGGTGTTGCTATGTCACAATCGTCAGAATATGGTGAGTATAATCTCGAAAAACAAGAGGTTGAATATCAAGTGACTTATAATCCGGTAGGTTCAATTACTGGAGGGTTTGACTTTTTTGGAAAAAAAGGATTTTATCTTTTTACTGAAGCAAGATACATTTTTGGGAAACACAAGTCAAATACTTATCCCGTTTTTTTAGATGAATTCAGATTGTCTTTCGGATTAGGATTCAAGTTTAATTAGTATTTATTGAAAATTAGATAACTGAATAATGATAATGAAGAGGTTTCATTGATTGTTAAAAAATCACAAATTTTATTTTTTATCATTAGTAGTATTAATTATATTTCATAACTTACCAAAATGCGATTACTTTTAATTGGTTTTCTTTTTATAAATCTTAACGGATTTGCCTCACATATTGTTGGAGGTGATATGTTTTATGACTGTTTAGGTGGTAATCAGTATAGAGTTACATTAAACTTATATAGAGATTGTTTATCAAGTGGTGCTCCTTTTGATGACCCCTTACCGATCACTATTTTTGATGGGAATAATGTAAATATTGGTAGTTTTACAATTAATTTTCCAGGATCATCAAATTTAGATGTTAATTTTAATAATAACCCTTGTGTCACTGTACCGAGTGATATTTGTGTAGAAGGTGCTGTTTACACTAAAATTATAACATTACCAGCTTCAACTACAGGTTATACATTGGCTTATCAAAGGTGTTGTAGAGGACCAAATGTAACAAACTTAAATACTCCAGAGGATCAAGGTTTAACTATAACCGTATCTATTCCTCCAGATAATATAGCAATTTGTAATAGTTCGCCAAGGTTTACAAATTATCCACCTTTATTATTGTGTTCAAATGAAGAATTAGTTTTTGACCATTCAGCTACTGAGCCAGATGGTGATGATATTATATACGAGATTTGCGCGCCAAATCAAGGAGGTACTTCTGGAAATCCAGCTCCTAACCCAGTGCCTTCACCACCATATCCACTTGTTAATTGGGGCGGAGGAGCATCTACATTTAATCCTTTTGTACTGGGTTCAATTTCTATTAACCCGACTACAGGTTTGTTAACTGCTTCGCCAGAGCTTTCTGGATTGTATGTTGTTGGTGTTTGCGCTAAAGAATACAGAAATGGTATATTAATAAGTACAACAACCAGAGATTTTTTATTTAGAGTTTTGAATTGTGAAATTGAATTAGCAGCTACTATTACATCTCAAGTAGATTTATCAACTTTTGTATCATATTGTCAAGGCTTAACTATTGATTTTGAAAATGAGAGTTTTGGTGGGACATCTTGGCAGTGGGATTTTGGAGTTGACGGAATAAATTCTGATGTGTCGTCTGTTTTTGAACCTAGTTATACTTTTCCTGCCGAAGGGACTTACACTGTTCAGTTGATTGTTTCACAATCTGTAGGATGTTCAGATACAACGACTCAAGTGTTTATAATTAATAACGAATTAACAGCTGAATTTCCATTACCAGAACCTCAATGTATAACCGGGAATAGTTTTGATTTTTTTGGTGTTGCTGTTCCGTTTGCCGGAGCTACATATGAATGGGATTTTGGTCAATATGGTATCCCTTTAAATTCTGCAACACAAAACCAAAATGATGTTGTGTTTTCACAATCAGGTTACATTCCAATTACTTATACAACTCATTTTGATGTTTGTACTGACAGTGTAACGAAAAATATTTTTATATATAAAGAGCCAATTATTGCATTTTCAGTTAAAGATGAATTAAAGTGTGCACCTTATAATGCGCATTTAATTAATTTATCTCAAGCAGATACGCCAATATATTCAGAATGGGACTTTGGTGACGGTTCTCCAACTTCAACTGATACACATCCTTTTCATATTTATGATACTCCTGGAATTTATGATGTTTCTTTAAATATATTTACTGATTCTGGTTGTATTGCTAACTTATCTTTAATTCGAGAAAATTTGATTGAAATTTTTCCATCTCCGGTATCTCAGTTTTCAGTAAGCCCTTTAGAACAAGATGAATTTGAAGCTAATTTTACATTTACCGATTTAACTGGTGATGATGTGGTAAAACAATGGTTTTATTTTGCAAATGGAGTATTTACTCCTTTTGAACCTTATACCTATACTTATCCAGAACCAGGTGTTTATCATCCTTATCAAATTGTAGAAAATCAATATGGTTGTAAAGACAGAAGTTATAAAACTATTAAAGTTAATCCTGTCATTCCTATTCTAGTACCAAATGCATTTACACCAGATGGTGATATTTTTAATAATACTTTTAAACCAATTTTATACAAACCTAGACAATTCCAAATGTTTATTTATAATCGCTGGGGAGATTTAATTTATTTTTCTAATGATGCTTACGGTGAATGGGATGGTAGCTATATGGGTAAACCCGCTCCTGATGGTGTTTATGTTTGGCGAATAATTTATAATGATTTTAAATATAATTTACCTAAAGAGTTAAAAGGGCATATTACTTTACTGAGGTAAATTATTGTATAATAAACTTTGTATTTAATGGATTATTTATCCAAATGCATAATTTTTTTTAATTGAAATATGTCATATATTTTTTCTAAATTTGATTAAAATTAATACCATGATAGCATACATAACTGGAACTTCATCAGGAATTGGTAAAGCAATTGCTTTAAAATTATTAAAAGAAGGTCATCAAGTTGTAGGGTTATCACGCAGTTGTACAATCTCTGAATTAAATTATAGTCACATCTTAATTGACCTTTGTGATTTAGACGCATTAGCTAGATTTGAATTCAGTTCAAATAATTCAAATGATATCATATTGATTAATAATGCAGGTGTGGTTGGTCCAATCAAACCTATCGGTCATCATGTTGAACAAGATATTATTCAGGTTAACACTGTTAATGTAATTGCACCTCAAATATTATCTAATAAGTTCATCAATAAATTTATTCATTCAAGCCATAAGTATCAGATCATTAATGTGAGTTCTGGAGCTGGAAAAGGTGCAATTGATGCTTGGTCAACTTACTGTGCTTCAAAGGCAGCGATTGATATGTTTTCTGAAACAACCGCTAAAGAATTACTTGATAGAGATCATGTTAATTGGCATGTGTTTTCAATAGCTCCTGGCGTGGTTGATACTAAAATGCAAAGTGAGATTAGAGCATCCAATCCAACTCAGTTTTTATCACATCAAAAATTTATTGACTTAAATGAGAACAATGAATTGGCTAATCCCAATTATACAGCTGAGTTGTTTTACAAAGTTATTTCAAACCCAAATAACTATAAAGATGTTGTTTTTTCTGTTAGAGATTTAGCTTAAATTAGGCCTTTATTTATTTAAATTACCGTTAACTCAAGTAAACCTCTAGTTTAGGTCATTAATTTTTTTTTTAAATAAAAATTGTTTACTTTTGGTAGTTACAATTATATACAATGAAAAAACTTATTATTATTGGATTAGCATTAGTGTCTAATTTATCTCTTGCACAAGAGCACAAGTATCAAGTACCAGTTAATCCTAGATTTTGTGGGCAGGTTGAAGCGCAGGAAGCTATTTATGATATGCATCCAGATTATAGAATTCAAGATAGTATTAGTCAAGCTCAATTTCAAATTGATTATGAGAGTTTTTTAGCTAATGATTATAGTCCTGATGATAGAGTTGCTTATACAGTTCCTATTGTTTTTCATGTAGTTCACTTAAATGGACCTGAAAATGTTTCAAATGCTCAAATTTATGATTGTATTGAAAATCTTAATAAAGATTATAGCGCAACTAATTATGATTTTGGAAATACAGTTGCTGCATTTCAAGGTGTTGCTTCAAATGCCGATATTGAATTTGTGCTAGCAACAAAAGCGCCTAATGGTACTTGTCATTCTGGAATTACGCGTACTTATTCTAATACTACTTATGATACTGGATTAAGTGGAGGAACCCATCCAATTGTTGAAGCTGTTATTGATGAACATGGTGTTTGGCCACAAAACAAGTATTTAAACATTTTTATATGTATTGATCCGAGTGGTGCTGCCGGATACACTTACAATCCTGCAAGCTGGTTACCATCTTCAAGTATGTATGGTGGAATTTTATTAAGGCATGATTATACAGGTACAATTGGTACAGGAAGTTCAAGTTCTAGACATACTTTAGCTCATGAAGCTGGACATTGGTTAAATTTATCTCATAATTGGGGTGGCTCTAATACGCCAGGTGTTGCATCTAATTGTAATATTGATGATGGTGTAGCTGACACACCTAATTCTGAAGGTTGGACGTATTGTAATTTAAACGGGAATAGTTGTGGTAGTTTAGATAATGTTCAAAATTTTATGGAATATTCTTATTGTTCAACTATGTTTACACATGGTCAAGCAGCAAGAATGTATTCAGCTTTAAATTCATCAACTGCTGGGCGTAATAATTTATCAACACCTTCAAATTTAATTGCAACAGGTACAGATGCTCCAAGTAATCTATTATGTGGTGTAAATTTTTCTAGTTCTGAAACTATTATTTGTGCTGGTAGTACAATTGATTTTTCTGATTTGTCTTTCCATGGTGTAACAAGTAGAAATTGGATTTTTACGGGAGGAACACCTGCTATATCTACGGATTCGAATACAACGATTACTTATAATACTCCTGGTGTGTATAATGTTAGTTTAGAAATCTCAAACGGGAGTAGTAACTTAACCGAAACGACTCAAAATTATATTACTGTACTTGCAAATCCAGGTTTAGATTTACCATATTCTGAAAGTTTTGAAACTGTAAGTGTGCCTGATAATATTAACTTTTTTGTGACAAATGAAGACAATGGAAATGATTGGGGAGTGACTAATACTGCTTCAAGTAGTGGGAGTAAATCTATTAAAATGTCAAATTTTGGAGTAACTGGTAATTCCATTGATGAATTTTATTCTGGAACAATTGATTTAAGTGTTTTGGATCCTTCTGAGAATTTAATTATGACTTTTAAATATGCATACAACAAATTGCATGCAAATGATGATGAGTATTTAAAAGTGTATGTGTCTAATGATTGTGGTCAAAACTGGTCATTAAGGAAAAGTATTCATGGTAATTCATTAAGTGAAAATACCTATGGTTCTCCATATACACCAACCTCAGATTCAGAATGGAATATGGTTTCATTTGAAAACATTCATAATACTTTTTACACATCAAATTTTAGATATAAATTTCAATTTACAAGTGATAATGGTAATAATATTTTTGTAGATGATATTAATTTATATCCAGAGTCGTGGTTAGATAATCCTGAAAACAACATTGAAAATGTGATTTCTATTTTTCCAAATCCTACACAAAATAATTCAACAATAAATTACTTTTCATCTGAAAATGATAACATTGATATAACATTACTAAATGTGATTGGTCAAAACATTACTACAGTATATAATGGGTCTGTTTCAACAGGTCATAATCAATATGAAATTAATATGGAAGCATTACCTAAAGGAATTTATATTGTTAAAATAACAAACTCTAAAGGAATTAAATCTGTTAAATTGATTAAAGATTAATTGACAAAAATAGTCTTAAAAGTAAAAACCCTATTCATTTTGAAATGAATAGGGTTTTTTAGTATTGATTTAATTTGGGTTAAGCTTTTTCTTCCCAAATAGATATTAACTCTACCATTGTGTAAACTGCTTTTTGCATATCTTGTATACTGACATACTCATGTTTTGAATGTATAGCCATTTCACCTGTGAATAGGTTAGGACAAGGTAAACCCATAAAAGATAAACGAGAGCCATCAGTACCACCTCTTATGATAACTGGTTTAGGTGTTATTCCTGCTCTTGTCATAGCTTCAATAGCATTATCAGTTACGAAAGGTACAGTTTGTATAACTTCTTTCATATTTCTGTATTGCTCAACAGTTTTAAATGTTGCAGTAACACCATCATATTGTTTAATAGTATCGTCTAAAATTGCTTTTAAAGCAGTTTCATATGTTTCTAGTTTAGATGTGTCATGATCTCTAATAATGAATGTTATAACCGTAGTTTCTAATTCACCTTTTATTGATGTAGGGTGAACAAATCCTTCACGGCCTTCTGTTGTTTCTGGTGACCAACTATCTTTTGGTAAGGCATCTAAAAATGCACCAGCAACTTTCATTGAATTAACTAATTTGTTTTTTGCATATCCAGGATGTGCGCTAATTCCGTTAATTGTTATAGTTACAGCATCTGCAGAAAAACTTTCGTCTTCTATTGATCCTAATGTGCCACCGTCTAAAGTATAACCGTAATCGGCATTTACCTTAGTCATGTCTAGATGGTCAACACCTCTACCAACTTCCTCATCTGGTGTGAATAATATACGGATTTCACCATGAATATATTCGGGATGTGATACCGCGTAATTTGCAAAATCCATAATACAAGCAATTCCTGCTTTATCATCTGCTCCTAAAAGTGTTAAACCTGAGGCTGTAATTAAATCATCTCCAATTTTTTCTTTTAAGTACTTATGCTTATCTGTTGTTATAACTTGTGAGTTGTCATCTGGTAATGTAATAGGATTACCGTCATAATTCCTATGTACAATAGGTTTAACATTTGTCCCGCTACAATCCGGAGCTGTGTCCATATGTGCACAAAAACAGATAGTTGGAACTGTTTTAGTCGTGTTAGATGGGATAGTACCAAATACGTAACCCCATTCATCCATTTCTACTTTTGCTACGCCAATTTCTTTTAATTCCTTTACTAAAAGTTTACCCAAATCTTTTTGAATCATGGTACTTGGAAAAGTTGTTGATTCCGGATCAGCAGTCGTGTCTATTTTTACGTATTCAATAAATCGGTTTTCTACTGTGTATTTGTAATTTTTCATTTGTAATTGATTTCGCCAATATTTTTTAGAATTGTAGTAGTCGTAATTGTATTGGTAGTGTTAAACTTTATTTTGTTACTACGAAAGTAATCATTTTTGTAGAATTTGTAGACAAATTAGTTTTTTACAATATTTTGTGAACTTCTATTTTAGTTAAGGATGTAAACTCCTTTCTATTTTTTTATATTTACAGTATGGATAATAAAATAGCTTCAAAAAAAACTTTTTTCCCTACTTCTATCAATGATTTACGTGATAAGTATTATGATGGTAAAGTGTTATCTGAAGATGAGTTATTAGCCATTAAAAACTTTGATAAATATCGTATTGATTACTTAAACTCGTCAGAAACGGAAGACCAATTTGATAAACGATATTTAGAATTACAAGCTAAAGCAAATCTTAGTGATTTTATTGATTTTGTATAATAAATAGCTTACTTTTTGATTTAAACCAAAAAGTAGATAAGTGTCACGATTATATAACGTGTTAATTTCCCTATTGTTATTGTAATCGTTAATGGTATTATTTTGACTTTTAAGAATCCAACGATTGCCATTAAAGGGTCTCCTATAAAAGGTAACCAAGCAAGTAGTCCTAACCAAAATCCGTACTTTTCTGATTTAACTATCCATTTGTCAATTTTAGTTTGGTTGAGGTTAAACCTTTGTATAAGTTTTTTTGAGTTACTGAAATACCCAATATAATAATTAGTAAGACTCCCTAATACGTTTCCTAAGGTTGCTATTAAAATAACTAAATAAACATTAAAATTATTTTCAAATGCCAATAATATTATTAATTCAGAAGGCGTAGGTAATAATGTAGAAGCTATAAAAGCAGCTAAAAATATACCAATATATCCAAGATTAATGTAGTCCATATTTTATACAGGCAAATTTCTATTTTCTAATTATATAAATGCAATATCATAAAAAAACCTTCACAACTATTGTTGTGAAGGTTTTAGTTTTTTACTTTCTAAAATTATTTAGAAACAACCATTCTTTTAGTTACTTGGAAAGTTCCAGTAGCTAAAGTATAGAAGTAAGTTCCAGCAGCTAAAGAAGATCCATCAACAGTTATGTTGTGATTTCCAGCAGTTTGGTTTCCTTCATTGATTGTAGAAACAACTTTTCCAGTTACATCCATAATTTGTAATGAAACATTTGATGCTTCATTTAAGTTATAAGATACAACAGTTTGTCCATTAAATGGATTTGGAACGTTTTGAGAAACGCTTAAGTTGTTTAATTCTTTGTTATCATTGATAGATAAAGATTGATCAAAGTTTAATTCCATTGATGGTTCTGATTGTAAACTAAACCAACCATTTGAAGTTTGTTGAATACCAGAGTTATCAGAATCAGGTTGATTTCCTAACGTCCATAGTACTTTTCCTTCTTCACAAGTAACAGCTACTCTATAAGAACCACCAGCAGTTAAATCAAAAGAACCTAAGTTATTTGATGATGCGTCTGGTTGGTGAAAATTTAATGTGTTCCAGTCGCTAATTACCATATTTGCCATATCGAATGAATATGAAGCTAATTGGTTTGGTGCATCAAACGTTGCTGTATTTTCGTATATATTTACTTGAATAATATTATCAACTGTAGTATGTAAGTTTGTTGAAGAAGAAGAAACATCAGCAATGTAAACATTTAACCCGTGTAAAGCAACAGCATCTTTAATTTCAAACATTGCACCAAAAGTTGATTCATCATAAGTTCCTGAATTATTACGTCCTGGGTTTGTTAAAAATCCATCTTCATTAGTTGAATAATGACTGTATGTGTTAGCAGTAATTTCAAAATAGTTTGTATCTGTATTATTTGATAAATCTTCATCAATTGCTCCAAACTCAATAGTATTAATAACCATATATACTCCTAAACTTAAAGTAGACATGTCTAAAGTAGTTTCGAAAGTTAAAGTATCAAGATCACCTGCAGCTAAAGCACCACTTAATGTTCCACCAGTAGCATCTAAAATAACAGTATTAGCAGCATCAGTAACTACTACATGGTTTACTACAGCTGTTGGCGTATTTAAACCTGCATTATATAATGCTGATTGAACAGTTAAAATTCCTGCTTGACTTACAGGCATTTTTGAATATTCATATGCAGTAATAATGTTTCCTAAGTAAAAATCTTCTTGTACTAAGTTATCATTATAAGCTTCATAAACTTTTAAATCATCAATCATCCAACCGTAACCAGATCCAAATGATTGGTCATCAGTTCCAGTCCATAAAAATTTAATTTTTACATCTGCACTACCAGCGGCTGCAGCAGTTACATTTAAAGATAAAGTGTTTTGAGTTGCTGTTGCGTTTGTTGCAATAGCATCATTAACTAAAAAGTCAGTCCAAGTAATTCCACCATTATTAGAAACCTGTACAATTGTTTCATCTGAGTTAAATGCTCTATATCTTTGGTCAAATTCTAAAATTACACCAGGGTTACTAGAACAATCAATTGTTTGATTTAATTCTAAATACGCTTCTTGAGTTGTAAATGGTTGTGCTAATAGTAAGTCAATACCAGCAAAACTTGCAAAACCGTTAGACATAGTTGTTGAGGCCATATCTCCCATATAATTTGAAATATTTGCAGGAGTTGTTGTTCCAATTACCCAAGAATATCCTCCAGCATCTACAGGAGTAGTCCAATCAGCAGCATTTGAAAAGTCATTTTCAACAATAAGATCTCCACCTGCTCTGTTTTGAGATTGTGTTGGTCTAATATTGTTTTGTACCGTTTCGTTTAAAGACGGTAACATAGGGTAATTCTCCATAGTTGGTGCTTGTTGTGCGTTTAATACACCGGCAGCAAAAATTGATAGAGAAAATAAGTAAACTTTTTTCATTTTATTGTTTTTTAAATTATTACCGATAAAGTTACTAAATATATAATGAACACCAACTGCAATGTGGTAAATTCTAACATAAAGTGTGTGAATAGTTTATTTATCTGTAAGATTAAATGAATTTGCATCTAAAAATGCTGGAAATTTTTGGTTTATGTCATTTAATATTGACTTTTCGAGTGTAAATGTAAACATATGTTCTTGGTTTGGCTGTAACTGTGTTTCTTTTCCCCAAGGGGTTATGCTAACAGAATTTCCTGAATGTGACATGTTATGATTGTCTTTTCCTATTCTATTCACGCCAATACAATACGTTTGATTTTCAATTGCCCTTGCTTTTAATAATGTACTCCAAATTTCTGAGCGAACTTCTGGCCAATTGGCAATATATAATAAAGCGTCATATTCTTTTTCTGTATTAATGGTTTGATTTCTTGAAAAAACAGGAAAACGTAAATCGTAACAAACCTGTAGTAATAGTTTCCATCCTTTGAGTGTATGTATTACACGTGCCTCACCTTTAGTAAAATGATTATTTTCATCTCCCATTCTGAATAAGTGGTTTTTGTCATAAAAACTTTCAATACCGTTTTTAGATACAATTACAAATCGATTGTAATAGGTGTTGTTTTCTTCAATAATAAGACTGCCTCCAATTTGAGTGTCTAGTTTTTTTGCCCAATGTTGCATCCATTTTATGGTTGTGCCATTCATTTTTTCTGAATAGACTTTAGTATTCATTGTGAAACCAGTTGTAAATAATTCAGGAAATAATATTAAATCAGTTTCTCCAATTCTTAATTTTGAAAGGTATTCAGCTTCATACTTTTTTATATTGTCTTTACTATTTTCCCAACTAATATTAGTTTGAATTGTAGTGATTTTTAAATCCTTCATTTGCGTTAGGGGTTGAAAAGGTAGCTTTTATTTATTTGTTTTTTACATCAGTTGGTTTTATAAATGCGACCGTAGAAGCGTTTTATAAAAGGTACTGTTGTTACACAAATTTATAAAACTTTAATGGAAAACACGCTTGAACGCCTGAAAACAAAAATAGATACCTTTAATTAAAAGTTATTACCTTTACTTATATGAATGTATTAGTAATTGGAGCAAGTGTAAAAAAGGAACGGTATTCAAATATTGCAATACATATGCTAAAAGAGTTTAAGCATAACATATTTGCTTTAGGATTAAGAAACGGTAATGTAAATGGAATTGAAATTGATACAGATATGGATACTGTAGTGCCAAAGACTGTAAAAATTGATACGGTTACGCTTTACTTAAATGAGGTTAGACAAAAATCGTATTATGACTTTATAATTAGGCTGAACCCCAAACGTGTCATTTTTAATCCAGGGACTGAAAATGATGAGTTTTATGAGCTATTAGAAAAATTAAATATTAAATATGAGGTAGCTTGTACTTTGGTTTTATTAAGAACTGGACTGTTTTGATTGTAAATAGTTATGACATAAAAAATCCCGATTTAATTAAGTTTAAATCGGGATTTTTAGTTCAATATAATTTTTGTTTAAGCGGTTTCTTCAGCATAAGCTTCAATAGGAATACAAGCACAAATTAAGTTTCTGTCTCCATGTGCATTGTCAACACGTCTTACTGGTACCCAGTATTTTGCATTGTCTAAATAGGCAATAGGATAAACAGCTTCTTGTCTTGAGTATGGGAAGTCCCATTCATCAGCAGTTGCTAAAGCAGCAGTGTGAGGAGCATTCTTTAATAAATTGTTGTCTTGATCTAAACCATTAGTTTTAATCGCTTCAATTTCAGCTCTAATGCTAATCATTGCATCAACAAATCTGTCTAATTCAGCTTTGTCTTCACTTTCAGTTGGCTCAATCATTAATGTTCCTGCAACTGGAAAAGATACAGTAGGCGCATGGAATCCATAATCAATTAAACGTTTGGCTATATCTGCAACTTCAACACCTGTATCTTTTTTAAATTCTCTACAGTCAATTATCATTTCATGAGCCACTGTACCATTATCAGCTTCAAATAAGACAGGGTAGTAAGGTTTTAGTTTTTCCTTAATATAATTGGCATTCAGAATTGCGTTTATTGTAGAGTCTGTGCAACCTTTAGCGCCTAACATTTTGATGTAAGCGTAAGAGATAGCTAAAATTAAACCACTTCCGTAAGGCGCTCCAGATACTGCGTTAATTGCTTTATCTCCACCTACGTGATCAACATTCACATTTCCTGGTAAAAAGGGTACTAAGTGTTTTGCAACGCCAATTGGTCCAACACCTGGTCCACCACCTCCATGAGGTATAGCAAACGTTTTGTGTAAGTTTAAGTGACAAACATCAGCACCAATATTACCTGGGTTAGTTAAACCAACTTGAGCATTCATGTTGGCACCATCCATATAAACTTGACCGCCGTTATTGTGAATAATTGTTGTAATTTCAATTATTGATTCCTCATAAATTCCGTGTGTAGACGGGTAAGTAATCATTAATGCAGATAAAGTGTCTTTATATTTTTCAGCTTTCTCTTTTAAATCTTCAACTAAAACATTTCCTTTATCATCAGATTTTACAACTACAACTTTCATTCCTGCCATAACAGCAGATGCCGGGTTAGTTCCGTGAGCAGAACTTGGAATTAAACAAATGTTACGTTCAGTGTCTCCATTGTCAACATGGAATGCTTTAATTACCATTAATCCAGCATACTCACCTGTAGCTCCTGAATTTGGTTGTAATGACATACCTGCAAAACCTGTGATTTCACATAAGTCTTTTGACAAACCATCAATCATTTCTAAATAACCTTCTGTTTGATTTTGTGGTGCAAATGGATGAATATTATTAAATTCTGGCCATGATAATGGAATTAATTCTGCCGCAGCATTTAATTTCATAGTACAAGATCCTAAAGCAATCATTGAGTGTACTAATGATAAATCTTTATTTTCTAATTTTTTAACATAACGCATCATTTTAGTTTCCGTATGATATGAATTAAATATCGGGTGACTTAAAATAGCATCTGTTCTTATTAATTCTTCAGCTAATGGGCATTTAGACTTGTTCCATTGACCATCTTTAATTGTGATTTCAGAAGAACCAGCAATCTCAGCGAATACATTTAATAATTTTTGAATGGCTTGAGTTGATTTGTTTTCATCTAAAGCTAAAGTAATTGTCGTTTCGTTTAAAACGTTAATGTTAATTTCATTTTCAGTAGTTACGCTTTCAACGATTTCAGCATTAATTCCAATTGGTAATTCAACTGCGATCGTGTCAAAGAAAGAATCATGTTTAATTGTGAATCCTAATTTGGCTAACTCCTCAGAAACAAAAACAGCTTTTAAATGAATATCAAGTGCAATTTCTTTTAAATATTTTGGCCCATGATATACAGCATACATTCCTGCCATTACAGCTAAAAGTGCTTGTGCTGTACAAATGTTAGATGTTGCTTTATCTCTTTTAATGTGTTGCTCTCTAGTTTGTAAAGCCATTCTTAAGGCTCTATTACCATCAGCATCAACAGAAACACCTATGATTCTACCAGGAATGTTTCTTTTGTATTCTTCTTTAGTTGCAAAATAAGCAGCATGTGGTCCACCGAATCCCATTGGTACACCAAATCTTTGTGTTGTTCCAAATACAGCATCTGCACCCATGTCTCCAGGGGCTTTTAAAATCACTAGTGACATGATATCTGCACCTACAGCAACTTTAATTTCGTTGTCGTGTGCTTTTGTAATAAATGTTTCTATGTTTTTTACTTTACCTTCAGCATCAGGATACTGAATAATTGCACCAAAATATTCTTTCGAAAATTCAAAATTATTTACATCACCAATTACTAAATCAATTTCTAAATTTTCAGCATGACCTATAACTACATCAATGGTTTGAGGAAAAGCTTTATCTGAAATAAAGAATTTAACAATACCTTCTTTTTTTTGTGCTCTTGATCTTGAATTATAAAACATGATCATAGCTTCAGCAGCAGCAGAGGCTTCATCTAATAAAGATGCGTTTGCTAATTCCATTTTTGTTAAATCCAATACCATGGTTTGGAAATTTAACAAAGCTTCTAAACGACCTTGAGAAATTTCGGCTTGGTAAGGTGTATAAGCAGTGTACCAACCCGGATTTTCGAAAATATTTCTTAAAATTACTGGGGGAACAATTGTTTCGTAGTATCCTTTACCAATATAAGAATTAAAAACTTTATTTTTTGAAGCCAATGCTTTAGCGTGGTTCAAATATTCAGTTTCAGACATAGCAGGATCTAATTTTAATCCAGACTTTAATCTAATTTGACTTGGTACAGTTTTGTCAACTAACTCATCCAAAGATGATACACCAATCTCTGCAAGCATTTCTTTTTGCTCACTAATACTTAATCCTATATGTCTATCTGCGAATATCATAGTTTATAATTTTATAGAGCGCAAATATAATTATTTTTAATGGGATTTAAGAGTGAAATAACTCAGCTTTATTGGAATTGATAGAAATTAAGTAATTTTCCCTATTTTTGTGTTAAAATTCATATTATGAAACTGCTATTATCTACTTTGTTTTTCAGTATTACCAGCTGTTTTTCGGTTCAAAATTATCAAGGTTTAAATTTTATAATTAATTAGTCATCATTAAATTTTTTAAATATATTGGTTATTCAAATTTATGGATTGCATTGGGTGCAGTTGCATTGACCTTGAATTTTTATGTAATTACTAATGAATACCCTAATTTAAATGTTTTAGGGTTTGTATTTTCTTCCACATTATTTACTTATAATTTTCAACGACTTCTTAAAATTTATTTTAAAATAAATGGTTCGGGTGAAAGGGTAGTATGGATTTTAACGCATAAAATTTCAGTATATACTTTAACATTACTCTCCTTTTTATCTACTTTATATTTTACGTTTATATTTTTTGAACGCGTTTGGATTTTGTTTTTTATTAGTGGTATAGTTTCGTTTTTTTATGTGTGGAAAATTCCTTTATTAAATGGTAAAAACTTAAGAGATTTGCCAGGTGTTAAAATTTATTTAATTGCCTTTGTTTGGGTGATAATTTGTGTGATAATGCCAATAGTGCTTAGCGACAATATTCAAATTAATAGAAATGCTTTTTTAATTTCATTAGCGCTATTCATATTCATTATCTCAATTACAATTCCATTTGACATTAGGGATGTTAGTTTGGATGAACTATCAAAGAAAACGATTCCTCAACTAATTGGTGTTAATTCAGCGGTTTATTTATCAATAGGTTTATTAGTGTTAAGTCAAATCCTTTTACAATTTCTTATTCCATTTAACTTAGGTATTTGGATATTTACTTTGATTGGTGTTCTTGTATTATATCAAAGTAAACGTAAACAGCAGGAGTTGTTTTTTTCTTATGTTATTGATGGGCTTTTTCTGCTGCAAATAGGGTTGCTATATTTTTTTATGTGATTTATATGAAAGAATAAATCATAAAAAAAGCAAAGACTAATGTTTAGTTAGTCTCTGCTTATAATTTGGATTAATTTTTATTTATTGAAGTTCTTCATCCAATTCATTTGTATATTCAATAGTTTCACGTTCGTCTGATTCTTGGCCAGAATACTGATGAACTCTTTTTTGTTTATCACATCCAGTACAAGTTAAATCGTTGTATTCATCTAACATCCACATTGTACCTGCATAATTTTGACTATATCTGTAATAGTTATTTTCTACATCTACGAGTATTCTATCAATATTTTTCCCAAATTTGATGTTTTTCCCTTTCGGAATTTGTATTTCTATGATAACCGTTTGTCCACGATATTTATCTTTTTTATTGATTTTAAAATATGGGCTTAACATTAATTTGTTATCGGTATTGGTAAGGTTGTATTCTATTTTCTCAGCTCTTTGAATGGCTTCTCTATTTGAAAAACCATTACTTTCTTTATGTAAAATTATTACAAAATCTGTTGTGTCTAATGTGTATGTAATGTCAATTTTAGGAAACCCTAAATAAACAGCTTCATTATTTACTTTTACTAATTCCGCAAAATTTATGACATCATTAAACTCTATATGGTTTGAGAAAATATCATCTTCTGAAACATCTATATATAATGTGTCAGATGAATTGTCTTGTGTGGCTACTTCATAGTCTATTTCAACGCGTTCTTTAAACTTCATGCCGAGTTCAATATTAACTATAATTAGAGCTGTAATAGCTATTGTCCAAACTATTCCGAGAATTACGCCAAGCTTTTTAAACTTTATTCGTATCCCTAATAGCATTTTAACGCCTGTCATTATTATTGATAGTAAAGGTATTAGTCCTACAATAGCAAGTAAAACAAATAAGTATGATATTCTCCCGTCAGGATAGACAATACTTAATAGTGTAGGCAAATCCTCAATGTATTCTGATCCAAACATTGGAAAGAAACCTGTACTACCAAATAATATGGCAAAAAGTATTACCAATAATATTACGCCAGTAATTACAAATCCAACACCAATAATTTTACTTAAAATTTGTCCCAATTTCGAACCAACTCTCATGCCTTTATCGACTGCACTTTTAATACTTTTTTTAGCACCCGTTGTACTTTTAATAATATTTTCTCTGGCATCTTTGATATGATCTTTAATAGAATCTAATGTAACCGGTTCACCTTTCATCTCTAAAATTTCAGCTGTCGTTTTTGCACTAGGCATTACAATCCATAATATAATATAGAATAATACACCTGATCCTCCTATAAGGGTTAATATTATAAATGCAATTCTAATTAATATAGGGTCAATATTAACATAGTATGCTAAACCAGAACAAACTCCACCTACAACGGCATCACTTTCATCACGGTATAAACGTTTAGATTTGGTTTGATTATACCAATTCTTATCTTCTTCTGTAAATGTGTTTTGTTGATTTGATTTTTCTTGTATTGGATCTTCATCTGATAAATAATCTTCAGGTTTACCCATTACATCAATAACTAGGTCTACATCAGATTCAATTATCACTTCTTTTCTATTTGATAGTTTTTCTTGAAATAATTCGGCTATTCTAGCCTCAATGTCTTCCATTATCTCATCACGTTCTGTTTCATCATGAAAATTGCTTTTTATAGCTGATAAATAATGATTTAATTTTTCGTAGGCCTGCTCTTCAACATTGAATACAAAACCTGCTATGTTAATTGAAATTGTTTTATTCATCATGTTATTTTTTAGAAATTAGGTTTACAGCTGTGTAAAGTTCATTCCATGTTACTTTTAATTCTAAGTTAAATGCTTCTCCTGATTGTGTTAAGGAATAATATTTTCTTGGCGGTCCAGATATAGATTCAACCCAATTGTATTGTAATAAACCTGCGTTTTTTAAACGTGTTAATAAGGGGTAAAGGGTACCTTCTACTACTATTAACTTTGCTGCTTTCAATTCCTTTATTATTTCAGATGGATAAGCTTCTTTTTTAGAAAGGACAGTTAGGATACAGTATTCTAAAATACCTTTTCGCATTTGTGCTTTTGTGTTTTCTACTTTCATTTAATTATTGTTTCTGGGGCAAATATAGATATAAAATATAGTACTATGTATTACATAGTACTATATTTTATATGATTTTAATTTAAATCATATAAAAAAGCCAATGTACTTTACAGTATTATTGGCTTTTTAAATTGATAATATTTTTTATTTTTAGAATAAAACTTTTACTTTTACCCCTGTTTTGATATCACTATCGAGCTATAATTTTTAATTAGGGCCTCAATTTTACTTTTTCTCTTTCACTTTTCCTAACCCATTGTTTTCAATACTCTTTTTTGTTGGATTCCCTTTATAAGTAATATTTCCAAGACTATTATTTTCAATATCGATACTGTAAGTTGCATTTACTTTGATATTTCCAATAGAATTATTTTCAATTTTTACTTTTTCAGCAGTTAGTGGATAAGCGTTTATATTTCCAACAGAATTATTATCTAAAGTGAATTTCTCAACTAATCCAAATAAATTTATGTTACCCATTGAATTATTTATGATTGTAAATTTTTTACTCAATAATGCAAAATCAATATTACCCACAGAGTTATTATTTAACAAAAACTTAGATAAATCTAATGAGTTATTAGTTTTTACATTTCCAATAATTTCTAAATCTAATTCCTTTAAATCATCTATGGTAATATATAAATCTACATTTTCAGACTTGTTAATTGACAGTTTTGAATCGTATTTTATAATTAATGTTTTTCCATCATTATAAACGTTAATTAAATCTAAGATGTTTTGCTCAGCTTCAATTCTAACTTTTTCAGTTTTATCCTGGTTTAAATAGACATTAAAAACACCTTTAATTTTTAATCTATTAAATGGCTTTACTGGTTTAACAATACTAACGACATTTCCTTTCCCTTTAATTCCATTATCTTTTTCACTTGAACAAGAGAACAAAAGAAATAGTGAAAATGTAAAAACAATTGCAGACTTAAATTTTGACATAATTTTGAATATTTTACAGCCAAGATAGTTATTATTTATATTTAGTAACCTATTTCTCGTCTGTGATAATGATGTATTTATTATTTGTGAGGATTTAACATTATATGGTTTATTTAATTGTCATAGATGTGCAATCGATATTATTAAGTAAATTTACACAAAGATATATTTAGGTTTTAATAGACCTTTGATTCAATTAATAGAAAGTACTTAAAATTAAACAAATAATGACAAAAATAATTTCTTACAACGTTAATGGTATTAGAGCAGCACTTAAAAAAGATTGGATTGGATGGGTAAAAACCGTTGATCCAGACGTCATTTGTTTGCAAGAAACTAAAGCGCATAAAGAACAATTAGATTTGTCTATTTTTGAAGAGGCAGGTTATAAGTCATATTGGTTTTCGGCAGAGAAAAAAGGATATAGTTCAGTTGCCATTTTAAGTAAAACGGAACCTGATCATATTGAATATGGTTGTGGAATTGATAAAATTGATAAAGAAGGTAGAATTATAAGGGCTGATTATGGTGATTTTTCTGTTTTGAGTTGTTATTTCCCTTCTGGTTCAAGTGGAGATATTCGTCAAGCTTATAAAATGGATTTTTTAGCAGAGTTTCAAACGTATATTAATGAATTAAAATTAACAAGACCCAATTTATTAATTTCAGGTGATATAAATGTCTGTCATACATCAATTGATATTCATAATCCGTTACGAAATAAAGACACTTCTGGTTTTAAGCCAGTAGAACGTGAATGGATTACTAACTTTTTAGGAAGTGGTTTTGTAGATAGTTTTAGAGCTTTAAATGATGCGCCTCATAATTATACGTGGTGGACTTATCGTGCAGGGGCAAGAGGGAAAAATTTAGGTTGGCGAATAGATTATCACTTCATAACAGAAAGTTTACGTTCAAAGTTAAGCCGTTCAGTTATTTTGTCAGAAGCCGTTCATAGTGATCATTGTCCAATCTTAATTGATCTTGACATTAAATTGTGAGTAAAATCATCTAATTTTTAATAGGATACCATTGAACTATGTGTATTTTTGTTGAAATACATTAAATTATAATTGTGATAAATTTTTTAGCTACGGGTATTGGTTTAGGGTTGTTACTGAGTATTATGCTTGGCCCTGTTTTTTTTATATTACTTGAAACAAGTATTAAAAAGGGTATAAAAACGGCCTTGTTTTTTGATTTTGGCATTTTATTAAGTGATATCATGTATATTTCTATTGCTTATATATTTGTTAGCCAAGTTGCAGAATTAAAAACGAGTGAATATATTTATTGGTTAAATATTATAGGTGGTGTTGTTTTTATAATTTTTGGTTATTTAACTATTAAAAAGAAGCGTAGTAAGCGAAAAACGAAAGCTGAAGATTTAAAAACTAATAATTATCTTGGTTCGATATTAAAAGGGTTTTTTTTAAATGCTGTTAACCCAGGTCTTTTGTTTTATTGGTTTGGTATTCAAGGTATATTAAGAGGAAAAGCACAACTGCCGTTTTGTTCTGCAGATTTAACAGTAATTTTATATATTATCTTAATTTTAATCACATTTTTCACCATTGATGTTTTCAAAATAGTTGGCGCAAAAAAACTGAAAAATATATTGACATCAGCCTGGATGAATATAATAAATAGAGTATTAGGTATTGTTTTGGTTTGTATTGGATTTGTATTCCTATTTAAAGGAATTTTACAAGCCATAGAAACTATGTAACCCTAATTAACTTTTTAGTTATACTTAAAATCAACACATGAGAATCACGATTACTTTACTAATGTTGTTACTATCCGTAACTTCAATCTTTGCTCAAAAAAGAGTAAAACCAAGATTACAAACCAATTATTATAATTTTTCTAAAACTCAACCTGAAAGTAGGGGTTATTTTTATGCAGATGATTTCACAGGAGAAACTACACTTAAGCATGGTAAGTGGACTTATTGGAATAAAAAAGGTGTGTTGGTCGAAATTAGAAATTATCAAAAAGGTACTTTAAATGGTGAGGTAATTAGTTACTATTTTAATGGTAATATTAAAAATTTGGGATACTTTAAAATGGGTGTTCAAGACAGTATTTCTAAAGTATGGTACCTAAATAGACAAGTAAAAACTGAAGGGGCTTATAAAATGGGTCGAAAGGTTGATGTCTGGAATACTTACTATATAACTGGGTATCATGAAAAGGAAGAGACCTATGAAGATAGTATTGTTTTTTTACAAAATTATTGGACAATTGATAGCACTCAGACGGTGAAAAATGGTAATGGTGAAACCTATTTAGCATTTTCAAATAATGTGATTAACGAAAAGTATACTTATAAAGACGGCTTGAAAAATGGAGAATTCATTGAGCAGAATGTATATGGACTACATTTAGTTAAGGGTAACTATACTAAAGGAATTAAGGACGGGAGATGGTTTTTTTGGTACTATACTGGTGAATTGGATCGCGTAATGACTTTTGATAATGGAAAGTTAGACGGTGAGTACATGAAAAATTATGACAATGGGTCTGCTAAAGTTAAAGGTCAATATGATAATGGAAAAAAATCTGGCCATTGGCAATGGTTTACTAATATTGGGACTGTTGATATGGAAGGTAGTTTTAATAACGATTTACAAGATGGAAAATGGACGTATTGGTTTGCAGGTGATACTATCAATAAAAAGAATGAAGGACTGTATAAAGCAGGTAAACGTGAAGGTAAATGGGATTTTTATTATAGAGATGGTTCTAAATGGAAAGAAGGTAGCTATAGTGCCGATTTAAAACATGGAAGTTGGAAGACTTGGTGGGAAAATGGTAATTTATTAAAGGATGGTCAATTTATTAATGGTAAAGAAGATGGTGATTGGAAACAATTCTTTGAAAATGGTCAAATAAAAAATGAAGCTCATTTTGATTTAGGGGCACTTAATGGAACTTGGAAGTCGTATTATAAAAAAGAAATATTACACTTAGAGGGGGAATATAAAAATGCACTTAAAACTGGTGTTTGGAAAACATATTCTTTAAAAGGTAGGTTACTTGAAGAAGGATCATATAAAGTTATAGATTATAAGAAACACATTAAATTTGGTCCATTTGCTAAACGTAAGCTACCAGAAAGTGTTAAGCATGGTAAGTGGACTTGGTATTCACAAAAAGATGGTGGTAAGACGCATGATGGATCTTATAAAAACGGAAAAGAAGAGGGATTATGGTCGTATTACTTTCAAGGCGGTTCAAAAGCTATGCAAACTATAGAGTATAAGGATGGAAGGATGAATGGTACATCTACAAAATACAAATGGAGACCCTATAAAATTACATCTGAAATTGATTACAAAGATGGTGTAAAAGATGGTAAAATGATTTTATATGATAAAAGAGGGAGAAAGGTTATTGAAAAGCAATTTAAAGAAGGCATTGAGATTAGAAAGGACGGAAAACCTGTTAGGTTTCAGCCTTAATTCAACTTCCGTAATCAATTTTAGTTATTTTATTAACAGCCTAACATTATTTGTTAGGCTGTTTTTTAATGTAAAATTGTAGCAAATAATAAACAAACAATACATTTAAGGTCGTTAGTTATGTTGCTGTTCAAATAATTCATACTTTTAAACTATGAATTTGAATTGCACGTTAAAACATATCACAAAATTAACTATTAACTTATCTGCTATTCGTAATAATTTAAATTTTTACAGGTCAAAATTAAATAAAGATACTTTAATTTTAGCAATGGTGAAAGCTCAAAGTTATGGCAGTGGAATTGTAGAAATAGCTCAATTTTTAGAAACTCAACATGTTACTTATTTTGGTGTGGCTTATAGTGATGAAGGTGTCATTTTAAGACAGAATGAGATTACTACTCCCATCATTGTAATGAATCCAGAGTCTAATGCATTTAACGATATAATTGATAATGAATTAGAACCTTCAATATACAGTTTAGAAATTTTAAATCAATTTGTTAATGCGCTAATCAAAAAGGGTATTAAATCTTACCCCATCCATTTAAAGTTAGACACAGGAATGAATAGATTAGGGTTTGTAGAAGACGATTTAAATAAATTAGCAGTACAGTTAACAATGCAACCTGAAGTATTTGTTAAATCAGTTTTTTCACATCTTGCTGTCGCTGATGATTTATCGGAAGGCAAATTTACGGAACTTCAAATTAGTAGATTTAAAGATTATGCTAAGCAATTAAAAACTAGTTTAGGTTACTCATTTCTAGAACATATTGCCAACTCAGCTGGAACTTTAAATTACTCTGATTCACATTTTGACATGGTTAGGCTAGGAATTGGTATGTATGGCTTATTGAATAATTACGAAGATGATTTGGAAGGTGTATTATCTTTTGAAACTCAAATTTCTCAAATAAAACGAATTTCTAAAGGAAGTTCTGTAGGCTATGGGCGTTCATTTTTAGCAGATACTGATATGAAAATTGCAATAATTCCAGTAGGATATGCTGATGGGCTGAGGCGTGAATTGAGTCAGGGGAAGTGGGGTTTTATTATCAATGGACTACCTGCTCCAATTATTGGAAATATCTGTATGGATATGTGTATGGTGGATGTGTCTAATTTAAATTGCAAAGTAGGGGATAGTGTCCAAATATTTGGTAAACAGAATTCTATTTTTAAAATGTCTCAAAGTTTAAACACAATTCCATATGAAATTATATGTTTAATTTCTAGTAGAGTACATAGAGTATACCTTGGGTTAACTTAATAATTACCTAATGTTTTCTTCTTTTATTAAGCCTTCATTTCTGAATTTTAAAAATAATTGTATCAAGGCAATGACATCTTTTTCACAATACATGGCTATGCGTTCCAAATCATCATCTTCATAATAAACTCTAGCTACATCTGCACCCGAAATATCATCTTTTGGTGTGGGAACTTTAAAAATATGACATAGTAAGGCAATAGAAGTGTAGTGCTTATAGTCCCCAAATTTCCACAATTCCATAGTATCTAATAAATTGACTTCCCAGGGTTTTTTACCAGCAATGTCTAATATATTAGGAATGTCAATTCCGTTTAGTAACATTCTACGCGCCATAAAGGGAAAGTCAAATTCCTTTGCATTATGACCACACATAGAGTATTTTTCAGTATTGTAAGAAGCCTTAAGCAGATCTGCAAACTCTTGTAATATTTTGGCTTCATCATGTCCAAAATAGGACTTCATATTCAAGGTTTTCTCTCCTAATGAATTCGTTCTGACTACACCGACAGAAATACAAACAATCTTACCAAATTCCGCAAATACACCGGCGCGTTTATATACTTCATCATTAGATAAGTCATCACGTTCTTGTAGAAATTTGTTCTTTTTTAAATACAAATCAGCTGTGGTATCGTCCAAATCAGAAAATTTATAAACTTCAGGTACTGTTTCAATGTCTAGAAACAATATTTTGGAAATGTCAAGGTTTGTTAATCTCATAGAGTTATATAATAACTATTGTTGTTATACAATGTACAATTTTTAAAGCTATAACTTATCCTGTTACCAAATTATTCTATTAATTAGTTACATTTCATACTAATAAAAATCATTGTATATTTGTTAAAAAACAAGAATGGCAGACCATAATGAGTTGGGAATTAAAGGAGAAGAGTTAGCTTTTAACTACCTAGTTAAAAAAGGGTATAAAATTCTGAGTAGAAATTACCGTTTTAAGCGTAATGAAATAGACATTGTAGCTGAGATAGATAAGACCTTAATTATTGTAGAAGTGAAAACAAGAGGCAGTCGTTTTTTAGCAGGACCAGAGGAAACGGTTACCAAATCTAAACAAAAAACAATTATTAAAGTAGCCAACGAATACATACAAGAACATGAAGTTGATTTGGATACTCGGTTCGATATTATCTCTATTATACTAAACGAAAAAGAAACGTCTATTGAACATTTAATTGATGCGTTTTATCCTACTTTGTGATTGCTGTTTCTATTATGTTTACTTTGAAATTTTCATATACTGCAATTTTTATCCAACCTAACTTTGTTTCATTAAGCCTTATGCCAATATAAGTAATTTGTTCAAATGGGAAATTATAGCAATCCTCATAATAATTGTTATAGGCGTGGTAAATAGTGTCATTGATTGTCAAGTCACCTTGATAAATTATATAATTGTCACTTCCGAGCAGATGAGCGTCTAAAATAAAAGAATCGGTATTCGTTAATATATCATTATTTTCTAAAGTTTTTATCCTAGTTGTCTCTTCTACGTTTAATATTGAATCGTTTACACTGAGACTTTGGCAAGTGTAGTTGTTTGAAACAGACACATTAATAACGTTGTCTACCATTGGATAATAGATAGTGTCTCTATTCAAAAATAGTGTATCTACATTACTTACACCAAAAAATTCTGCTTTGCTATGTAAAGATTTTATTTTGGATCTTGGATGCATACCTATACCTGGTGACCCCCAAATTTCACTTTCAATCATAAAATCATTAACTCCGTCTTCATCAATATCTAAATTATACTTCACACAAGCTTGATAACCAACAGAAATTGTAGTGTCGTGATTAGTTACAAGCATTGTATTATGATTTCCAATAATTATTTGAGTCGCCTCAAAATCGTCTTTTCTACAACTTATGATAGATAGTAAAGTGACTATAAAAAGTATTAATATTTTCATAGATAATAAAGGTACAATAAATTAATGATTACACAACTGCTATTTACCCTACAGTAGTCATACTAGATTCATTAGTCTTTCCAACCATTTTTACTGCTGTTTCCACCATTGCCTCTTTATCGTAATAGCCATCTTTATATAATTCGGCTTGTGTTCCATGTTGAAGGTATTTATCCGGAATTCCTAAACGAGTGATTTTAGCTTGATAGTTATTGTCACCCATAAATTCTAGAATAGCAGATCCCATTCCCCCCATCAAACAGCCATCTTCAACTGTAATTACTTTGTCAAACTTACTAAACACTTCATGTAAAATAGTTTCATCTAAAGGTTTTACAAAACGCATGTCGTAATGTGCAGTCGAAATTCCTTTAGCTTCTAATTCAGCACAGGCTTTAATCGTTTCATTACCCATTGGTCCAATCGTTAAAAAGGCAACATCATTACCGTTTTTAATTTTTCTTGCCGTACCAATTTTTATTTCTTTAAAAGGTGTTTTCCATTGTGTCATCACGCCTTTACCTCTAGGATATCGTATTGAAAAAGGACCTTGATCTGGTAATTGAGCGGTAAACATTAAGTTTCGCAATTCTTCTTCATTCATAGGAGAACTCACAATCATATTAGGAATATGACGCATAAATGAAAGATCATACGCCCCATGATGCGTAGCACCATCAGCACCAACAACACCACCTCTATCTAAACAAAATACTACATTTAAATTCTGTAATGCCACATCATGTAAAACTTGATCATAAGCACGTTGCATAAAAGTTGAATAGATATTACAAAACGGAACTAAACCTTGAGTCGCCATTCCTGCAGAAACAGTTACGGCATGTTGTTCAGCTATTCCTACGTCAAAAGCTCTGTCCGGCATAGCTTTCATCATAATATTAAGCGAACATCCTGATGGCATAGCAGGTGTAATACCCATTATTTTTTCATTTTTCTCTGCTAATTCTACTATTGTATGTCCAAAAACTTCTTGGAATTTAGGAGGTTGAGGTGATTTTGGTACCACCTTAATAATCTCACCAGTGTCTTTATTAAATACACCCGGCGCATGCCATTGTGTTGGATTACCTTCTTCCGAATGCTTATAACCTTTTCCTTTTTTAGTTAATATGTGTAATAATTTTGGACCAGGAATATCTTTTAAATCTTCCATTATTTTAGCCAATCCTATTACGTCATGCCCATCAACTGGTCCGAAATATCTTAAATTTAAACTCTCAAAATAATTTGAATCTTTAAGTAAACCACCTTTTAAAGCTGTCGATATTTTAGTGGCTAAAATTTGAGCGTTTGGTCCAAATTTAGAAATTTTACCTAATAATGACCATACATCATCTTTCACTTTATTATAAGTGTGACTTGTTGTAATATCTGTTAAATATTCACGTAAAGCACCAACGTTAGGATCAATCGACATGTTGTTGTCATTTAAAACAACCAATAAATCAGAATCTTTATTAAAACCAGCATTGTTTAAACCTTCGAAAGCTAAACCAGCCGTCATAGAACCATCTCCAATTACTGCAATGTGTTTTCTATTGTCTTTCTTATATTGACTCGCCATAGCCATTCCAAGTGCTCCTGAAATAGATGTAGACGAATGGCCAACACCAAAAGTATCATATTCACTTTCGCTACGTTTTGGAAAACCTGACATACCGCCATGTATTCTGTTCGTATGAAAAATTGAGCGTCTGCCCGTTAAAATTTTATGTCCGTAAGCTTGATGTCCAACATCCCAAACCAATTGGTCAATAGGTGTATTGTAAGCATAATGTAAAGCAACTGTTAATTCAACAACACCTAAACTAGCTCCAAAATGTGAGTTTCCAATTGTTGAAATAACATCAATAATATATTGACGAACTTCATCAGATACTTGTGGTAAATGGTCTAATTCAAACTTCTCACGTAAATCGTGTGGAAATTCTATTTGTTCTAAAAATGGACCTGCTTTATAATCAGACATAAAATGATTTTTAACAAAAATACAATATTATAAGGTAACTTTAAAATTAACGTATAAAAAAATATTTTGTTGAGTTGTGGCCACGCTTTTTAAGTTTTTTTAACTTTTCTTTAGCGAGTTTTAACAGACTTCCCATTAGAGTTTATTTCTTGAAAATTAACGATCATTCATTTAAAATGTACTTCCAAAGTCGTTAATTTTAAACCGATTCAGTGTAAAATTCGCATTGATAAAGCTGCCATTTCAATCCTTAACACTGTAATAAATAGAGTATTAATTTTGTCTTAGATTTTACTTTATTAAAGTAACTAAGCCTTTCACATTATATCTTTTATCTGATACTAGTTCACCAAATGTTATCGACCATATATAAACCCCATCTTCTGCTAATTCATTATTTTTATAAAGGCCATCCCAACCAATTTCAGAATTATAGGATTCAAATACGGTTTCACCCCAGCGGTTAAAGATCATTAAATGATAATTTTGTGGGTCAAATCCAGATGTAAAAACGGGTTGAAAAATATTATTTATATTATTTCCGTCAGGTGTGAAAGCGTTTGGTACATAATATAATAAAATATCATCTATTGTTATTTGTACTGATGAGCTGTCTTTACAGCCGGTAGTGTCGGTTACCAATAAACTAACGGTATAACTTATGCCACCAATTTCTGGAAAAACATGAATAGGTGATTCTAAGTTTGAAGTTTGACTGTTCTCCAAATTCCAATTATAGGTTTCAACAGTTGGGTTTGAATTTAAATTATTGAAAGATACTTCTGTATTTTCTACTGTTGGGTTGATTGGATTAAAATTGAAAGTGGCATCAGGTAAGGGATTAACAATGATTTGAAGCTCATCACTAGCGACACATGTACCTATAGTAGTTGTAACGGTATAATTATGTGTTGATTCAGGACTAAATTTAAGACTATCTATTACATTATGATCCCATACAATATTACTACCATTTGTATTTATTGCACATAACAAAACACTGTCACCATAACATATAGATTGGTCTGGCCCAGCATTAATAATTGGTGCGGGAAATACAGAAATAAAGACAGTGTCTGAATTCGTACAATTATTTAAAGTTGCTGTAGCGATATAAGACGTATCGAATAATGGTTGAAACGCAACGCCATCAAGTATACCATTGTTCCATACAATACTAGCGCCACTTGGGTTTATTACAGTTAATGTGACATTGTCTCCAATACAAATATTTTGATTAAGACCGGTACTAATTACAGGTGGTAATGGGTCGGTTAAGTTTATTAAGTCATTATTTTGATTTATACAGACTAAGTTATCTACCACAAAATTTGTATAATTCCCACTTGAAAGTCCTGATAATATAATTTCTCCCGTCAGGCTAGATGTCATATTGAATGGTCCTTGATTACTTCCGTTACTATAAAAAACATTAAAATTTGTAGCACTATTTAAACCAGACAATGTAATAAAGCCTTCTGAACCTAAACATGATGTAGGGTTTGATGGCGATACAATAAAATTAGGATTAGGATTAACAATCACGTCCATTTGACTAGAGGCCGTACATCCATTTAAATTTGCTGTAACGGTATAAGTTGTTGTGCCTACATTTGGTATGAATGCTACCCCATCTTGAACTCCGTTATTCCATGTGATAATTGAGGAATTGATATTTATAGCTGTTAATGTCACATTTTCGCCTTCACAAACTGTAATGTCATTATTAGTGTTTACTTGTGGAATAGGATTTGTAATTACATTTACATTATCTGTAGAAGTACAGCCATTTAAATTAGCGGTTACAGTATAATTTATTGTTCCTAACCCCGGTGTAAAAGCAATATTATCATTTACGCCATTTGTCCAGGATAAGATGGCATTATCTGGATTTATAGCTGTTAATGTTACATTTTCACCTAAACAAATTATTTGAGTATTACCGGCTGATATAATAGGAGCTAAAGGGTTTGTTAAATTAATAGGTGAGTTGTCTAGTGTTGAACAACCAAGTAAATCTACTAAAAAATTAGAGTAGTTATCTGCACTTAAGTTTGGAATTACAATATTACCATTTACATCAGAGGTTAAAGTATTTGGCGGAACAATACCTGTACCATTGTCGTATGAAATGTCATAATTTGTAGTTGCATTTAATCCAGATAAAGTAATAAACCCATCAGTTCCATTACAGGTTGTTGGGTTCGTACCTGAAATTGTAAAAGTAGGTTGACTATTTACATTTATTAATACAGTATCAGTGGCTATGCATCCATTTAAATCTGAAGATGCCACATAAGTATTGTTTCCGATTGGCGGCGTAAAAGCTACACCATCAATGATACTATTATTCCAGCTTAATATTCCATTTTGAGGATTAGTAGCAGTTAAGGTAAGGTTGCTATTTCCACAAATAGTTTGGTCTAAACCTGCATTAATTGTTGGTCCAACCGCTGATGAAACTTCAACATTATCAATTATCCACCTTTCACTTGCTGCCCATGCTTGAACACTAATTCTGATTTGAAGGCTTGTTCCAGATTCAATACAGTTAGTCGAATAGTTTAAACTACTTCCTGTAATATCATCAGATTGTATGATATTTATATTGGCACAACCGCCACTACAAAAAACGGAATTATTTGGTGTTAACCATCCTGTATTATCTATGTTGTATTCTAATTGTACCCAATCTACAGATGTACAACCGCTACCGCAACCTTCCATATTCCCTTCCTCTTGTAATACTAAAGAGATATTAAAAAATGCTGTAGCACTTATGTCAATTGCATTTGTTTGCCAAGTGGCTGGTCCATTTGAGTCTTGAGCAACTAATTTTCCGGATACTACTTTATAAAAGTCATTTGCATCAAGACAAGTTGGGCATAAAGTTGACCAATTAACTCCCCCTACATTGTCAATACCAGCAATTGATCCATTACTTTCATTGAAAGGTTCTGAAAATATTAATTGAGCATTAGATACTAAACTTAGTGTAGCAAATATGATAAATATCCCACCTTTCAGTGTTAAATTTTTAAAACTGATTATAGATCTTTTAATTGAGCTTAAATATTGCATTATTAACAATTTGGGTGTAAGTTCTAATAAATTAAAGTTTAATTATTTGTTCTCTAAACTATCTACTTTCTTTATTTGTTCATCTACTTTTTCAAGTTCATTGTAAAATTCTTCACCGTAAGCACGTGTTATTGGTTCTTTTAAAAACTTATAGATAGGTACTTTTAATTGTTCTCCTAAGCTACAAGCTGGATTACAAATTGGCCAACGGTCATAATTTAAACTTTCAAAAGTAGAAAATTTTGAAACCCTTATTGGATATAAGTGACAAGATACTGGTTTGTTGAATGGGATTTTTCCTTCTCTGTAGGCTTGTTCAACACCACATTTAGTAATTCCTTTTTCATCCAAAGTTACAAAAACACAATCTTTATCATTTACTAATGACGTAACTGGTTCGTTAAACCTGTCCATGTAAAATACACCTTGTTCATCAACTACATCTATTCCTTTTTGATTCATGTAAGGTTTAATGCTATCTAAATGTTCTTCTAATAAATCAATTTCTTCTTGATTTACTGGTGCACCATCATCACCTTCTACACAGCATGCACCTTTACATGCATTTAAATCACAAACAAAATGTTTATCTAATATATCAGATGATACTAACACCTTACCAATTTCTATAATCATACTGCAAATATAAGTAAGTATACATTTATCATGTATATATTCTACAAAAAAAAGCGTTTCAATTTAAATTGAAACGCTTTTAAAATTGATAAATTTTAAAAATTAACCATTTAAAGCTTCTGCTCCACCAACAATCTCTAAGATTTCATTAGTAATTGAAGCTTGTCTTGCTTTATTGTATTGTAATTTTAATTCTTTGTTTAAATCTGATGCATTATCAGTTGCTTTGTGCATTGCAGTCATTCTTGCACCATGCTCACCTGCGTGAGATTCTAATAAATAGGCATAGAACTGAGTTTTTAATGATTTAGGAATCAATTCAGTTACTATTTCTTTTTTAGAAGGTTCAAAAATGTAATCAGCAGCAGCTGTAGCTTCTGTTACTTCAGTTTGTTCAATTGGTAAAAACTGCATTGCAGTTGGTACTTGAGTTGCTACATTAATAAATGTATTATATACAACTACAACTTTGTCTAGTTTTTCTTCTTCATATGCAGTCATTATCTTTGCAGCAATGTCATTTGAATTAGAAAAATTTAGGTCTCCCCAAATTTCATCAACATTAGAAGGTAAAAATGAAGCTCTTTCGTTATAGTCAGTCTTTTTAAAAGAGTCCGTTGCTTTTTTACCTACAGGTAAAACAGAAACATTCATTCCTTTAAAATCTTCATTGGCCATTTTAAGTGCTTTTTTAATAACGTAATTATTAAATCCACCACATAAACCTCTGTTTGAAGTGATAACAACTAGTAATACATTTTTAACTTCTCTTTCTTGAGAATAAATGTTTTCAGAAGTATCTAAAGAAGCAGATAAATTAGCTAAAATTTCTTTTAACTTTTCAGCATAAGGTTTCATTTGAATCATAGCATCTTGTGCTCTCTTCAATTTTGAAGCCGATACCATTTTCATTGCAGATGTAATCTGCATTGTAGATGATACTGAAACTATTCTATTTCTTATTTCTTTTAAATTTGCCATTGTTAATCAGTTAATAGTTATTTGTTTATTCGAAACAAAATAGCTGTTAAAACTATTAAAAGGAAGTGTTAGAAAACTAACACTTCCTTTTTTAATATTAATATTTAGAAGCTAAATCTTTAATAACTTTCGTTAAAACAGAAGTTTGAGGATCTTTATATATTCCTTTAGCTAAAGCATCCATCACGTCTTTGTGTGATGTGTTTAAAGTTTGAATTAATTCTTTTTCAAACACTTTTACTTTATTAATTGGAACGTTTGTGATTAAACCTTTAGTTCCAGCAAATATAATTGCAATTTGATCTTGAACCGAAAATGGGTCTCCTTCTCCTTGTTTAAGAATCTCAACGTTTCTTGCACCTTTATCAAGTACAGATTTAGTTGCAGCATCTAAATCAGAACCAAACTTAGCAAAAGCTTCTAGCTCTCTATATTGAGCTTGATCTAATTTTAAAGTACCTGCTACTTTTTTCATTGATTTAATTTGAGCCGATCCACCAACACGTGATACCGAAATACCTACGTTAATTGCTGGTCTTACACCTGCATTAAATAAGTTAGACTCTAAGAAAATTTGTCCATCAGTAATCGAAATTACGTTTGTTGGAATATATGCAGATACATCTCCAGCTTGCGTTTCAATAATTGGTAATGCAGTTAAAGAACCACCACCTTTTACTAAATGCTTAATTGCAGGAGGAATATCATTCATAGTTTGAGCAATTGCATCATCATTAATGATTTTTGCAGCTCTCTCTAATAATCTCGAGTGTAAGTAAAATACATCACCTGGGTAAGCTTCTCTTCCTGGAGGTCTTCTTAATAATAAAGAAACTTCACGGTAAGCAACTGCTTGTTTTGATAAATCATCAAATACAATTAATGCAGGACGACCTGAATCTCTAAAGTATTCTCCAATTGCAGCTCCAGCAAATGGTGCATAATACTGCATTGCTGCAGGTTCAGCAGCATTAGATGCTACAATTGTAGTATATGCCATTGCACCAGCTTTAGTTAATTTATCAACTAAACCAGCAACAGTTGAACCTTTTTGTCCAATTGCAACATAGATACAATATACAGGTTCCCCTTTATCGTAAAATTCTTTTTGGTTAATAATTGTATCAATAGCAACGGTAGTTTTACCAGTTTGTCTATCTCCAATAATTAACTCTCTTTGACCTCTTCCTACAGGAATCATAGCATCAATTGCTTTAATTCCAGTTTGTAAAGGTTCAGTAACTGGTTGACGATAGATAACACCAGGTGCTTTTCTTTCTAAAGGCATTTCGAAAGTTTCTCCTTCGATTGGTCCTTTACCATCAATTGGGTTACCCATTGTATCAACAACACGACCAACAATTCCTTCACCAACACGTAAAGAAGCAGTTAATTTAAGTCTTTTTACAGTATCTCCTTCAACTAAGTTGTCAGATTTACCAAATAATACAATACCTACGTTGTCTTCTTCTAAGTTAAGAGCAATTCCTCTTAAACCTCCTTTGAATTCAACCATTTCTCCGTACTGAACTCCGTTCAATCCGTAAATCGTAGCAATACCATCACCTACTTGTAATACAGTACCTACTTCTTCTAATTCTGCATTAGTTTTAACACCTGAAAGTTGTTCTTTCAAAATTGCTGTTACTTCTGCTGGTTTTATATTAGCCATATTCTAATACTTTTTTTATTTATATTAAATAATTACTTAGTTAAGTAATACATTTTTTAAGTTTGACAATTGACTTGCAACAGAAGAATCTATTTGCATGTCTCCAATTTTTACGATAAATCCACCTAGTATTGATTCGTCTATTGTTTCAGTTAACTGAATCGTAGCGCCTATATAATTAGATTTAACCTTATCTAAAATCTTAGATTTTGTAGCTTCATCTAAAACTACTGTCGAAATTAATTCAACATCTAAAACATTGTTATGCTTTTTATATAACTTAATAAAGGTTTGTGCAATCGTTGGTAATAAAGTTTCTCTTGAATTTTTAGTAATTAAATTAATAAAATCTAAAGATTCTTTTTCTACCTTTCCTTCAAATAGTGCAGTAAAAACTTCTGTTTTTTTAACGGCATTAATTGTAGGGTTATTCAAAACAGATAATAAATCTGCTGAATCTGCACAAATTTCAAAAAGTTGAACCATATCATTGTTAACTTTCTCAGAGTTATTATTCTCTAAAGATAAGTCTAATAATGACTTTGCATAACGTTTTGCAATTATAGTTCCTTTCATCTTTGTTTAGTTTAAGCTTATGTCTTCTGCTAATTGATTTGCTAAAGCTTTTTGTTTATCATCAGATGATAATTGAGTTTTAACAATTTTTTCAGCAATTTCTAAAGATAATGCGGCAACATGAGTTTTAATTTCTGACATTGCAGAATTCTTTTCATTGTTTATTGCTACTTGTGCATCTGCAATCATTTTAGTAGCTTCTGTTTTAGCAATATCTTTTGCTTCAGTAACTAATCTTTTTCCTGCATCATTAGCTTCTTGAATGATATTGTCTCTTTCTGCTCTCGCTTCTTTTAACAAGTTTTCATTTTGAGCTTGTAATTCAATCATTTCATTTTTAGTCTTATCGGCTAATTCTAATGATTCAGAAATACTTTGTTCTCTTTCCTTTACTGCTTTAAGCATTGGTTTCCAAGCAAACTTTGCTAATAATAACATTAAGATTACGAATACAATCGTTCCCCAAAATATTATCCCAACTGAAGGTGTTAATAATTCCATTTCTTAATTTTTTAAATTTGAGTTAAAATAAAAGTAAACTTGAACTTAGGCAATCCCTAAATTCAAGTTTAAATTAATTTAGTTAGCTAACATTCCAACTACTACACCGAATAATGCTACACCTTCAATAAGTGCTGCAGCAATAATCATTGCAGTTTGAATTTTGTTTGCCGCTTCTGGTTGTCTAGCGATTGCATCCATTGCAGATCCACCAATTTTTCCGATTCCTAAACCAGCTCCTAATACAGCTAATCCAGCTCCAATTGCTCCGTACATAATTTACTTTTTTATATTTAACTTTTATTTAATACTTATTTAATGATTAGTGGTGTCCATCCTCTACTGCTGAACCAATGAACATTGATGACAACATGGTGAAAATGTAAGCTTGTAAAAAAGCCACTAATGTTACTTCTAATACCGAAATGAATAAAGCTAAAGGTACAGATAATCCTGCCCATGCCATGCTTTGATTCATAAAAATTATTCCGATAATTGATAATACGATAATATGTCCTGCTGTAATGTTAGCAAACAAACGAATTGTTAATGCTGCAGGCTTTACTAATAATCCAATTAATTCAATTGGTACTAATATTGGGTATAATGCCCATGGCACACCTGGAGGTGCTAACATGTGCATCCAAAATGCTTTTTTTGAATTTACGATTTGAATAACCAATGTCATTAAGGCTAACATTAATGTGATTGAAATATTTCCAGTCATATTAATTCCACCAATAAATGGAATTAAACCTAATAAGTTACCAAACCAGATAAAGAAAAATACAGTTAATAAGTAAGGCATGAATTTCATGTACTTAGCTTCTCCAATATTTTCTTTAGCAAAATCTCTTACAAATAACACTAATGGTTCCATCCATGATGCAATACCTCTAGGTGCTTGTGGTTTGTCTCCTTTATATTTTTTAGCTACTGATATAAATACAAATAACATTAAGATAGCAACTGTAAATATAGCTACAACAACTTTAGTGATAGAAAAGTCTAATGGTGCTATTGCATTTGTTGGATGATGTTCTCCATCAAGTTCAATAGCATGTGCGTCTGAATTTAATTGGTATATTGTTTCATGCAAGTTTACAAACGCCATTCCGTTTCTTTCAACTATATGGTGTCCTTTATCATCATGATGAAATTCTGAAGACATAAACGTTACTAAACCATTTGCTGTCCAAAGTACAATTGGTAATGGAACTGAAACTGCATCATGTCCTGCTCCCCATAAGTGGATGTTGTGCGCATCCATTACGTGATGAAGCGGGCTAAATGCTGCTTCTTCTGTATGTTCTTCAATTGATTCATGATCTTCTACAGATACGTGTTCCTCAATTGTTGACACTTCACCAATCTCATTGGCTATTTTCTCTATCTCTTCTCCTTGTGCAAATGAAGTATTTGCTGTGAAAAATAAAACACTAATTAATAGTACTTTAACTAATTTTTTCATATTTAAAATTTCGATATAATAATCGTTTAACCTAAAATTCGGTGCAAAGTTATGGATTATAAATTAACTAACAATTATTTTTCGCTTTGATTTTCATCATTTGTTGCTTTTTCCGCTTCAATAGCATTGATAACTTTTAATATTATAAGCGTTTCAAATAATAATGTAGGGAAAAATATGGCGAAAAATTGGTAAACAAATGGTCGTGTAAATTCGTCTTGATCTGCTAACCATGGAAATAAAAATAGAAATGATCCAAGTATTTTAAATACTGTAAATACTAAGAATCCTTTACCTATAAGCGTATCGTCATTGTTGTGTATTAAAAATATGGCGCCAATACCTAAAAGAGAAAATGTACCTAAAAATACATAAATAAAAATGACTTGAAATTGTGTGTAGATTTCTGGAAGCACATATTCAAGTAACATAATATGTATGCCTGCTAAAAATATTAAAAAGATAACGAGTAAATAAAGTGAATTTTTTAATTGTTTATTTTTCATCTAATTTATTTTTTGGGTTTGATTCGTCATTGTCGTTTGTCATGGTTATAACTTCTTTAATTACTTGATACAATGCGATAGCTATACCGAATAGTATACATGCGATAGAGTAGTAAGGATCTTCTGTTTCGTATTTTGTATCCAAATAGTTTCCTAGCCAAGCAGACAGGCCTATTGTAATTGCCATCTGAAAGCCTAAAGAGGAATATCTTAGGTGGTCTGATTTTTTAGGTTCTTTTTTAGAAGTCATTCCTAGTAAATTATATCAGACTCTTCTGAAGTTGAAATTGTTTGATTTAAATTTCTTGAAACTGAATCATTCATTTTATGAGTACCTGAAAACTCAGCACCTTTATCAATACTGATTTTACCAGTTGTAATGTCACCTTTTAAAATTGCTGTGGCTTTTAAGTATAAAAACTCATCTACTTTAATTGTACCATTAATTGTACCTTCAATGTCTGCATTTGAACACACAATATTTCCAGTGATTTTCCCTGTAGGTCCAACTACTAATTTTCCTGTTGTAGTTAAATCACCAATTAATTCACCATCAAGTCTAATGTTACTGTCAGATACAATATCACCTTTAATGTTTGTACCTTCAACAAATCTGTTTATTTTATTTGGTTGATCCTTAGAGTCTTTTGTATTACTGTTTTTAAACATCTTTCAATTATAAAATTATAATACAAAGGTAGTAATTTTAATCTTTAATAATACGTATTAATACTTCCTCAACTCTGGTGTTAGAAACATTAAGAATTTCGAATTCATAATTTTTATAAATGAATGAATCACCTTTAAACGGAATTTCCTCTAGTTGATTTAATATAAATCCTGATAGCGTATTATATTCAACACTTTCTTCAATGTTAAGTTTGAACTTATCATTAATATAATCTATTTCTTGTCTAGCTGAAAAAACATATTCACCTTTAGTAAGTTCTTTTTCAACCAAATCTATTGAATCGTGTTCGTCTTCAATTTCACCAAAAATCTCTTCAATTATATCTTCAATTGTAATTAAACCTGATGTGCCACCAAATTCATCTACAACTACCGCCATACTTCTTTTCATTTTAGTAAATTGTGCCATAACGTCTTCAATTAAACTGGCTTCAGGTACTATAGAAATTGGCAATAAGATATTTTTGATTTCAGTTGGTTTTTTAAATAGTTCAAATGAATGAACGTATCCAATTACGTTATCAATATTGTCTTGGTAAATTAAAATTTTTGAATACCCTGTTTCAATAAATTTTACTTTTAAATTTTCTATTGAGTCTTCAATATTAAGTGCTAACATTTCTGTTCTTGGCACCATACAATCTCTTACTTTAATAGTGTTGAATTCAAGTGCATTCTGAAGAATCAATAATTCATTGTCCATTTCTGCTTCTCCATCCATTCTGTCATTTACATCACGTACATAGTCATCCAAATCTATTTTGGTAAAAGCTTGTTGTGTGAACGACACATCTATTTTAAAAAGTTTCAAGAATAAACGTGAAATTAGTGTGGTAATAAATGTTGGAATAAAAAGAATAACATAAACGATTACTAATATAATTGAAACCATACTTAATGTACGGTTTGGATTTATCCTAAAAATTGCCTTAGGTAAAAATTCGGCTGTGATTAGTACGATTAAGGTTGAAATAATTGTTTGAGATAATAATATAAAAGCTTCATTTTCACCTACCCCTTTTATAGCAGGTTCTAAAACAATGGCCATGTAAATTCCATAGACTACTAATGAAATGTTATTCCCTAATAATAGAGTACTAATAAAATTAGATGAATTTTTATCAAAGTATGATAAAATTTTAGCAGAGAAAAACCCTTGGTTTTTATCCAATTCAATTTTTAACCGATTGGCAGATACAAAAGCAATTTCTACCCCTGAAAAAAAGGCTGATGCTATCAAAGTAGATATGATAATAATTAAATTTACCATATCTTAATGCTGGCCAAATAAGAAATTATTAGTTCAGTATGTTTTATACTCTGGGGATCGTCCTCCATTTAGTTTGTAAAATTGTTTTTAACGAATTTACAATTTTTTATAAATTCAAGCTATAATTTTATTTCTTTTTTTCTGTTTCAACATCAAAACCAATGTCTTTACGGTAATAGGCACCATCAAAAGAAATCTTTGATGCATTACTGTAACTTGTTTCCAATGCGTCTTCTATTGTTTTACCATAAGAAGTTACACAGATAACTCTACCACCTGCTGATATTGTTTTAGCTCCGTCTTTTCTTGTTCCTGAATGATAAACGATTGAATCCACGATTGAATCCATTCCTTTTATTTCTTTTTCTTTCTCGTATGCCTCAGGATATCCACCAGATACCATCATAACAGCAGCAGCAGCTTTGTCGTAAAATACAACATCTCTTTCAGATAAAGTTTGTGTAGCAACACCTTCAAATAAATCAAGAATGTCCGAACGTAACCTTGGCATTACTACTTCTGTTTCAGGGTCTCCCATTCTACAGTTGTATTCTATTACATATGGTTCATTACCTACTTTTATAATTCCAAAAAATATAAATCCTTTATAAACGATTCCATCTTTTTTAAGACCTTTAATAGTTGGGATAATGATTTGATTTTCAATTTTATCTTTAAACAATTGTGTTGCAAAAGGTACTGGAGATATTGCTCCCATTCCACCAGTGTTTAAACCAGTATCAGCCTCACCAATTCTTTTATAATCTTTAGCTTCAGGTAAAATTTTATAAGATACACCGTCTGTAATTACAAACATTGATAATTCAATTCCAGTTAAAAACTCTTCAATTACTACTCTAGAAGAGGCATCACCAAATTTAGCATCTGCTAACATACTTTTCAATTCAGCCTTAGCTTCTTTTAAAGTAGTTGGAATAAGTACACCTTTTCCTGCAGCTAAACCATCAGCTTTCAATACATAAGGAGGATTCATTTTTTCTAAAAATGCATATCCTTTTTCTAAAGTTTCTTTTGTGAAAGTTTCATACTTTGCAGTAGGAATGTTATGGCGTTTCATAAACTGCTTAGAAAAATCTTTACTTCCTTCTAATTGTGCAGCTTCAGCATTTGGTCCAATGATAGCAATTTGCTTTAAATGTTCATTTTCTAAAAAATAATCATGAATTCCATTAACCAAAGGATCTTCTGGGCCAACCATTATGAAATCAATTCTGTTTTCAACAGCAAACTTACCTATTGATTCAAAATCATTAACATCCATATCTACATTCACTCCAAGTTGACTTGTACCTGCATTACCAGGGGCAATAAATAATTTATCTAATTGTGAACTTTGAGTAATTTTCCAAGCAATTGCGTGTTCTCTTCCTCCTGATCCTAAAATTAATATATTCATTTTGATTATTTTTTTACAAATTTAACAATTGTGATAGATTGTAGTGTTATATTTTATTAACAATTATGAGTTTTTACTAAACAATTTTACTTTCAATTCTATTTCCTTACGTTTAATTGATGGTTTAATAAGCTTAAAGTCTAATGTATAAAGGTATATACACACCTTTTATCTTAAAAAGATAAAAACGATTTATTAAAGAGCAGTAGAGAAGCATAAAATATATTACCTTTAAGCCATAAAAATTTCACACTATGAGTATTCAATTAAAATACAACAAAGCTGTAAAAGCAAAGCATTCAGTTTATGTAATCGATTCAAAAGATTATAAAAAATTCAAAGCAGATGGAAAAATTGCTAGTTTAAGTACAGGTAATTCTTCATTTATACTTTCTAAACTTGAAAAAGCATCTTTAGCTTTTGTTATAAAAGATGGTGTTTATTTAATATTTGTAAAATCAGACAATTTAAAAATCGCAAAAAATAAAGAAGCACTTAGAAAAAGTGGAGATGAAATTTTTGAGTTATTAAAAGATGAAACTGATTCAGTTCAAATTGAAGGGAACAATGAAGAAACTATTTTCTTAGTTTCTGAAGGTTTAGCACTATCTTCTTATCAATTTCTAAAGTATTTTACTGATAAAAAAGAAAGATCAGCTCAATTAAAATCTGCATTTACTACAAATAAAAATGTTGACGTTAATAGAGTAAATACAATTGCTGACGCTACAAACTGGGCTAAGGAATTAGTAAATGAACCGTTATCTTATCTAACTGCCGAAAGATTAGCGACTGATGTAAAAGCAAAATGTGAAAAAGTTGGTATTAAGGTTGATATCCTTGAGAAATCAAAAATAACTGCCTTAAAAATGGGTGGTTTATTAGCGGTAAATAAAGGGTCTATTGATCCGCCAACATTTACGATTTTAGAATGGAAGCCAAAAAATGCTAAAAATAAAAAACCAATTGTTTTAGTTGGAAAAGGAATTGTTTATGATACTGGCGGTTTGTCTTTAAAACCAACAGGTAATTCAATGGATTTCATGAAAAGTGATATGGGTGGTGCTGCTGCAATGGCAGGAACTATTTATGGCGCTGCTAAATTGAAATTACCATTACATATTATTACATTAATACCAGCAACAGACAATAGACCAGGTGGAAATGCTTATGCGCCAGGTGATGTTGTAACTATGATGGATGGAACGACTGTTGAAGTATTAAATACAGATGCAGAAGGTAGAATGGTTTTAGCTGATGCATTAACTTATGCAAAAAAATATAAACCAGAATTGGTTTTAGATGCTGCAACTTTAACTGGTTCGGCTGTTGCTGCAATTGGTACTTTTGCAAGTATTTCAATGGGTAATGCTAAAGAAAAAGAATTAAAAGCGTTAGAAAATGCAGGTACTGAAACTTATGACAGAGTTGTTACTTTTCCATTTTGGGATGATTTTAATGAGATGTTAAAATCACCAATTGCTGATTTAAAAAACTTAGGTGGTCCTTATGCAGGAATGATTACTGCAGGGAAATTTTTAGAACACTTTACTAATTATCCTTATATCCATATTGATATTGCAGGTCCAGCTTTTACTCATAAAAAAGAAGGATACCGCGGTCAAGGTGGAACAGGTGCAGGTGTTAGATTATTAATTGAATTTTTATCTCAAAAAGCTAAATAATTATGAGTGATTTAATAAGAGTAGGTATAACTGTTGGAGATATTAATGGAGTGGGTCTTGAGGTAATTATTAAAACCTTAAAAGATGCCAATATGTTTGAAAATACTATTCCAATCATTTATGGAAGTTCAAAAGTAATTTCTGCCCATAAAAAAGCAATCAATAATACAGACTTTAATGTATTTCCAATTAATGATGCAGCTGAGGCTAAACCGAAAAAAATTAATTTAATTAATTGCTGGAACGAAGAGGTTAAATTAAACCTTGGCGAACAAAATCCAACAGGAGGAAAATATGCTTTATTATCTTTAGAAGCTGCAGTAGTTGATTTAACTGCCAATAAAATTGATGTGCTAGTAACAGCACCAATTAATAAAGATGGTGTAAAAAGTGCGGGGTTTAATTTCCCTGGACATACAGAATATTTAGCTGATTTATCAAACTCAGAAGAGGTTTTAATGCTAATGGTAGCTGAAGGATTAAGAGTTGCTGTTGTGACAGGTCATGTCCCTTTAAATGAAGTTTCAAAACTGATAACTAAAGAAGCTGTTGAAAGTAAATTAAGACTATTTTTAAAGACTTTAAAAACTGATTTTGCTATTCGTAAACCAAAAATTGCAGTTTTAGGATTAAATCCACATGCAGGAGATAGGGGAACTTTAGGAAATGAAGAAATAGATATTATTAATCCAGTTGTCAAAAAATTATTTGATGAAGGCGAATTAGTTTATGGTTCGTATTCTTCTGATGGATTCTTTGGCTCTGCTAATTTAGGAAACTTTGATGGTGTATTGTCTATGTATCATGACCAAGGTTTAACAGGATTCAAATCTATATCGTTTGATGAAGGCGTAAACTTTACAGCAGGATTACCAATTGTACGTACATCACCTGACCACGGAACAGCTTACGATATTGTAGGAAAGAATATAGCATCAGAACGTTCGTTTAGAAATGCATACTATTTAGCTTGTGACATATTTAAGATGAGAAAAATGCATAAAGAAATTAACGAAAATCCTTTAAAAATTCAAAAAACGAATAAAGATAGAGGGTAAACTTCTATTAAATATATAATTGAGCATCACTTATTTTGAGTGGTGCTTTTTTTGTTTTTGGACCTATTTCCTGCTATGCATTATAGCTTTTGTTGTTTAACTAATAAAATCTAAACCTCCAAAAGCTTCACAGGTCGCTTTCTCCAATTAATATTTTATAAATCAACCCAAAAAAAGGCTGTCATTCCTATCAGGGGTATAATTTATTCGTTGTTTTGAAAGCTTACGCTTCAATATCATCTTCAATGTTTTCTTCCTGTTCGTTACTTAAGCTATCAGTGTCTTCATCAACTTTTAAACTAGGCATTTGTGCAAGAAACACATCTTTTACATTTCCACCTTTATATTTTATTAATGCCCAAGTCATAATAAAGCTTGAAATAATGATTACAAACAATAAGATACCTTCATCAAAATTTGTAATCTTAAATTCAGGATGACTTTCAATTACAAAAAACAATAAAATGGTAATTAAACCTCTTGGGGCAATGTATAACTGAGGTGTAATGTCTTTTTGAACGATTGATTTTAAGGTGATAAATCTTACCCCATAAAGTACCATGATTATAGCTAAACTTATGACAGCTACTTTCCAATCAATTAAAGACTTTAATGAAATGAACATACCAAAAATAACAAAGAAAAATGTTCGAATTACAAATGCTGATTCTAATGTTAAAATATGAAAATCATGTAGAATTGGTTTAACGGTCTCTTTATTTACAATTTTACTTAACCTGCCTCTAAAAAATAATGATGTATTGTTTAAAACTAATCCAAAAAACAGAATTATTAATAATGATGACAAGTGAAATTTCTTGCCTAAAGCGTACATAAACATAAGTACTGCAATAATTAAAAATAGTTTTACTTGTGATTTTAATTTTTGAAAAACATAAACTAAAGCATAAGATAAAATAATAGAAATTAAAACAGTTACACCTATGTTTTTAAGAACATCAATTGCTATTTCTGAAGAAGATGCACCAGCTTCTGCGCCAATTAAAAAGTAGAAGAACATAATTCCTAAAATATCAGAAAAGGTACTTTCATAAACCATAAATTCTTTCTTATTACCTTTTAAACCACCAACGGAAGGAATAATTATAGCTGAACTCATGATTGACAACGGTACTGCATAAATTAAGGCTTTATACAAGTCTGCTACGTCTTGAATTGTGTACATAATAATATAAGCAATAGCAAATGATGATAATACTAAAGCGATTAGCGCTACAAAAAATGATTTAAGAATTAGGCCAATTTTTTCACGTTTTAAATCTAAATCTAAAGCCGCTTCTAAAACAATCATAATTAAACCAACGTTTCCAATTATTTCAAGGACCGATAGGTTTGCAAATACATTCGTATTTACTTGTTCTCCTCCAAATTCTTTAATACAAATTCCCAAAACGATTAACATTAAAACAGAAGGGATGTTTGTTTTTTTTGAGATAATATTAAAGAGAAAAGAGATAATTATAACGCTCGAAATTCCAATTATTAATGAATACGTATCCATGATTTTTATTTTTTATATTTTGGAAATTCCACAAAGAAACTTGTGCCTTTACCTATGGTTGATTTAAAATGTATTTGACCTTTCATATTGTCAATGATTTGTTTTGACATGGCCAGTCCTAATCCTGTTCCTGTTGATTTAGTTGTAAAGTAAGGCACAAATATTTTAGAAGCTTGTTCATCTGATATTCCCAAGCCACTATCTCTAATTTCAACTAAATACGAGTTGTCTTCTTCTGATAAATTAATTTTAATTAAGCCTTCTTCATTTGAAGGGATAGCTTGAATTGCATTCTTTATTAAATTATTAAAAACTCTTAAACATAAAGCTTTATCTGCCCAAATAATCGCATCTGAATCAATTAGGTTGTTAAATTCTATTTGATGACTTTCATGTTGAGAAAAAACAGAATAGGCATTTTCTAATATTGTTGTTAAATTAGTTTCTTCTTCAATAGCTTTTGGCATTTTAGCAAAATTTGAAAATTCATTTGCAATTTTAGTTAAAGCATCAATTTGTTCAATTAAAGAAGCTGTTACGCGGTTAAGTTTATTTTGTGAAGCTTCATCCTTTACCTCAATAGATCGCTTCATGTGTTGAATTGATAATTTCATTGGTGTTAGAGGGTTTTTTATTTCGTGCGCCACTTGTTTTGCCATTTCTCTCCAAGCACTTTCTCTTTCATTCTTTGCCAATTGTGAAGCCGATTCTTGTAACTCGGCTACCTTTCTATTGTATTCTTGAACTAAATCTCCTATTTCGTCTGTACCTTCATATTCAATTTCATTGTTTGCTGAATCTAACTGAACTTTATTTAAACTGTCTTTAATAAACTTTAAAGGAGAAGTAAGTCTATTTGATAGAATAATGGCTAAAATGGTTGAAATAGCTAGCATTAACACCATAATATTGATAATGGCTAATAAAAATCCGGATATTTGATTCTTCAATTCACCTTGTTTAGAAATGTATTGTAAATTAAGATAAGCAAGTAGTTTACCTTCTTTATTTACAAAGGGAACGTAAGACGATAAGTAGTCTAAATTACCAATTTGTTCGGTATGAATAAATTCACTCTTTTTATGAAGTCTTAATTCACCAAAAGCGGTATGATTCATTTTTTTAGAAACTAAACCTATGGAGTATATTTTTGGTTGTGAGGATGCTAATAAATTTCCACTCACATCATATAAATTGATATCTGTAACGAATACACGAGAGAATTTTTTTAACAAATATTCCAAATACACTAAGTCTGAACTTAATTCTTTTTCGTTGTCTAGTTTATGATGTAGTTCTGTATTTACCGATCCAGTTTTTTCTTCAATAAATGCTTTAGAACTTGTATGGTATTGTTTTATAACAAATGTACCTGCGCCAATTCCAAAAACAATAAGCGTTAGTAATATTAGTCCAATTAATACGGTTTGTATTCTTACATTTAATGAGACGTTTTTTAAAGAAAAATTTATTCCCTTGAATTGTTGGTAGAATAAAGGAATAAGTAAAAAGACCCCATAAATAATCAATAAATATGAAAAGGCTGTAATTAATGAAATAATTGTATTTTCCTTTTTTGATAATATGTTATATTTTCCATCTTCAGATATTAAAAAGTAATGATTATAACCATCCTTAACATAGTAATCTTGATCAGAATAAAACCAATCTGCAGGTTCAAAAGGATAGATAAATTCACCTTTAGTACTTACTAGTTTGCTATCAATATACTTTGCAATAGAGTAGTCTTTGAGTTCGGTAATTGATTTTGTTCCTTTTTCTAATAATAATGAAGGTAAACCAATGTCGATAGGAAATTTTTTGGAACGCATTTCTACAGCTAAATAACCGTAAATTGAATCGTGCTTTACAATAGGGTAATCTATCAAATAACTTAATTTATCAGTGTAATCTTTAATATAGTAAATGTGTGGATTAATTGATGATATTTTCCCAGTACGTTGAACTATTGAATTCAATTTACTATAACTAATTGTCGTGTTATTACTGTAGTCAATGATTCTTTTTTTATCGGAATTAAATAAATGAAAGATTAAATCATATTCTGTTTTTAGTTTATTAAAATAATTATTTTCAATAGATTCACTAAAGTCTGATTTAGGTACTGAATCATACATGTAGTTAATCAAAAAGTCACTTTTTATAAGTTTTCTTTCAATACCATCATAGTCAATCTCTGTAATAGGATCCTCATCTGTTGCAATTTCTTCTGCATAAACTTTTCTAATCTCTTTTTCTTTTAGGTTAGAATAATCTTGTAGAATATAGGCAGCATAAAAAGATATAAATGTCAAAATTGACATGACATGAATAAATTTATATGTTTTTTCTTTGAACTCAAACCACACTATACTTCCACTTAATATTAGAGGCCATATTGATGTTAAAAAGCTATGTTCAAAATAATATAAATCAATAATCATGTATGCTGATGAGCTTATTACCCACAGAAAAGCCAATTTGTTCCATTCAAAGTTATTTTGCTTTAATTGAATAACTATAAATTGAATGAACTTAAAATAAGCATAAAAACAAGCACCAATAATGAGGATACTCAAAAAGCTATAAAAGTCTAAATCGAATAAAGATTCCAAATTGAAAGCTATTTTTGAATCATAAACTAATGAATATATTAAGTCATTAATTTTAAATGCTGCATAATAGCTACCTAAAAATAATGGGATTACAAAAAGGATTAAATTTCTTTTTTGGCGTTCCTCTTTAAACCAATTTTTAGTTCTTTTTAATAAAAAATGGACTAAAAAATAAAATATAGAGACATTAATTATTAAATCACCTAAAGATGGAATATACTCTGAAGAGGCAAATAATTCAGGACTAAAGAGTTTGAATTCGTCAAATAAATTAAACCAATTCAACTGAATTGATAAAAAACGGATAGCTAATATTACTATTGGGAAAACAATTAATAAGTAAGGTTTTTTAATAATTAGGTGCTGTGTTGATGAAATTATAAGCTGAAGAAAAACAAAAAGGGCAATCAAATAGCAAGTAAATACAATACATTCTAAAGTTTCATTTCTGACATATTCTTTAGAAGGTTGAATTGAAAATACAGTTTCATTTTCATTATTTTTAATGGTGTAACTTTCATCATTTGCTAATCCAATTTCTCCATCAATAATTCCAGAAAAATAAGGAGAAAAGGAATTTTGTAAATCTTGATTTTCATATTTAAAGGTACTTTTTATTAAAAATGAACCGTAGACCGTAAAGCTATCCGTTTTGGTTTTGTATAAATAATACCAACCATTTGGTAGTTTTACAACCTCTTTATTAATTAGTTTGTTTGGACTTGTAATAGGAATGGTAACATGGTTATTTGTCCATACTATTAAAGAATCATGTGCGTAAATAAACACATCTAAATCGCCTTTCTCTGATAAGTCAGTTGAAAAAGAATAAAGATCTTTTAAGGATTGATGTGAATTTAATAAGTAGCTTAAATTATCAATAGAGTGATGAAGACTTTCTTCTTTTTGTTGAAATTTTTGTTGAAATTTCTCGATTGAACGCTTATCAAATTGATTGTTTAATTTAAAATGGAGTAAACTAAATCCAATTACCCAAAGTAATAAACCTACAATAAAACTGATTATAAATTTTCTATTACTTTTTAACGTCATTAGTCTTTGTTATTTACTGCTAGTTACGAAAATACTTATTTTTTTGCTATTTACCGACTATCGTCAAATATCTTTAATGGTGTTATCAACAATATTGATTTAATCAAAAACGATAATTTGATTTTAAAGTCAAACTAAAATTGTAACTTTACATAATTAAATTAAAAATTTACAAAGATTATGGGATGCACAAATTGTGGAAGTAGCAATAGCGTACCAAATGGGTGTAAAAGTAACGGTTCTTGTGGAACCGGAGGATGTGGTAAATTACCTGTCTTTGATTGGTTGGCTAACGTTGAGTTACCAAATGGTCAAAGCACTTACGATATAGTAGAAATACGTTTTAAAAACAGTAGAAAAACTTTTTTCAGGAACATTAAAAATATTCCACTTTTAGTTGGTGATGTTGTTGTTGTTGATGCAAGCCCAGGATATGATGTGGGTGTTGTTTCTGTTGTAGGAGAACTAGCTAGAATACAAGTTCGTAAAAAAACATCAAACTTTAAAGCTCATGAGGCACGTAGTATAAAGAATAAAGCTACAAAAGAAGATATTGAAAAATGGCAATTGGCAAGAAATAAAGAAGCCGAAACCATGTTAAAAGCACGTCAAATCGCTTCTGAAGTTGGTTTGAAAATGAAAATTTCTGACGTTGAATATCAAGGAGACGGTACAAAAGCTATGTTTTATTACACAGCAGATGAACGTGTTGATTTTAGACAATTAATTAGAGAATTAGCGGAGTTTTTCAAAGTTAAAATTGAAATGAAACAAATTGGCGTTCGTCAAGAAGCTGCTCGTTTAGGTGGTATTGGTTCTTGTGGTCGTGAGCTATGTTGTTCAACTTGGTTAACTGATTTTAGATCTGTTTCAACAGCTTCTGCTCGTTACCAACAACTGTCTCTAAATCCAGAAAAATTAGCTGGTCAATGTGGAAAACTTAAATGTTGTTTAAATTTTGAATTAGATACATACGTAGATGCTTTAAAAGGATTTCCACGAACAGATATTAAACTTAATACTTCAAAAGGAAAAGCTTTTCACGTTAAAACAGATGTGTTTAAAAAGCAAATGTGGTATTTATATGAAAATGGGTCAGATGGAGCTGGTTCAGGATTTATTCCTATCAAGCCTGATAAGGTGAGAGCGATTATAAAAATGAATAAAGACGGTGAAAAACCTCATGATTTAAAAGATTTCATGGAAGCCGTTGTAGAAAAAATACCAGATTACACTAATGTTGTTGGTCAAGATAGTTTGAATAGATTTGAACATGTTTTTAAACGTAAAAAGAAGAAAACATCTAATTCTAAAAACAATCAAAATAAGGACGTAAAAGATTCTGTTTCAGAGGACGTAAAAACGCCTAAAAAAGCTAAGGCAATAAACGCTAAAGCTAATGCTAACAGTCCTATTGATAACGACAAGGCTAATAGAAATAATCCAAATTTTAAAGGATCTAAAAGCAAGGATAAAGGGAATACTAAAGATAAAAAGCAAAATCAGAATAGCAAGTCTAAAGAGAGTCAGCAAGGTAAAAAACCTAAAACTCAATTAACTGCAAAGCAGATTGCAAATAATGAAAAAGCTAATCGAAATAATCCGAATCAACAAAAAAACACAAGTGATAAAGGAGATCAGCTAAAAGAAAAAAAGAATAAAAAGCCAAATAAAAAGCAGCAAAAACCCAATTCAGATGATAAAAAAGAGTAGTGTAATTCTTGTCATATTTAGCTTGTTTATAGGGTTAACATCTTGTGATCAAGGTGTGATTTACGACAATAATCAGTCATTTGAAGATAGTACTTGGAAATATGAAGATGTAAAAACGTTTTCTTTTACAATTGCGGACTCTATGAGGCCTTGTAAAATATTTTTGAATATGAGAACTACACTAGATTATGAGTTTAGTAATATTTATATGAACTTGTATTCTGATTATCCAAATGGAAGACGTGACACTGCTGCATTGGAGTTTTTTTTAGCAGAACCTAATGGTAAATGGTTAGGGAATGTTAGCGGTACAGTTATTGAGAATAAAGCTATGATTATGAAAGGCTATTTAACTGATCCGGGAGTTTATACTTTTAGAATTGAACAAGCTATGTTTGATAATGATTTAGGAGAAATTTTAGATATAGGTTTGAGAATTGAAGACCTGACTATTGAAGATTAATTCGTTTAAATAATTTTAAAGCCCCATAAAACGTATGTTTTATGGGGCTTTTTAGTACTATTAATTTGAAGTGTTGTCAGTTTTATGCTTCTAAAATAACCTTAAAATCAGAATTGAAAATAACCTTTCCATCACGTTTTGTAGAATCTTCTAAAGTCATAAAGCCTTTAGCTTTTGTGGTTTTACCTTTTAAAATTAAATCAGATAATTGTTTACCCGTTAATTTTTTTCCCATAAATACAAATGGAATGACTGTTTTACAACCTTTTTGAAAGTTGGAACACCCATAAGCTGATTTACCTTTTAATAAATTTCCGGTTTTACATTTAGGGCAATTCAGTTCTTCAATAGGTATAATTTTTTTAGGTTCTTTCTTTTTCTTCTCTTCAACTTTTGTAGACTCTACAGCACCTATTTTTTTATTTTCAGCGAATTTTACATTATTGGTGATTTCAACCATCATTTCAATTAGCTCTTTTTTAAAGTCGTCTATTTCATACTCACCTTTTTCAATCAACTTTAATTTACGTTCCCATTGTCCGGTTAATTCTGCTGACTTTAAAAGATCAGATTTTATGACACCTATTAATTCAACACCAGTTGTGGTGGCGTGTAAGTTTTTCTTTCTTCTTTCAACGTATTTACGTCTAAATAAAGTTTCTATTATATTGGCTCGTGTTGAAGGTCGTCCAATACCGTTTTCTTTCATGGCATCACGTAAATCTTCATCATCAACATTTTTACCAGCAGTCTCCATTCCTCTTAAAAGGGTTGCTTCAGTAAAATACTTAGGTGGTGAAGTTACTTTTTCTTGTAATTGAGGTTCGTGTGTTCCACTTTCTCCTTTTACAAATGAAGGCATTAAGTTTTCTGCATCCTTAGTGTTCTCTTTTTTATCAGATGTGTAAACATCTCGCCAACCAGGTAAAATAATTTGTTTACCAGTGGCTTTAAATTCTACTTTATCAACATGACCTTTTACGGTTGTATTTGATACGGTACAATCTGGGTAAAAAACAGATATAAAACGTTTAGTAATTGTATTGTAAATACTTTGCTCGTCTGGCGTAACACCACTCATTGGTATTCCTGTTGGAATTATAGCGTGGTGATCCGTTACTTTTTTATTATTAAATACTTTCTTTGATTTACGTAATGGTTTTCCTTTTAAAGGCTCTGTTAAGGCTGAAAAGAAGTTTAAACCTTGTAAAATTTTAGGTATTTTAGGGTAAACATCATCAGGTAAATAAGTTGTATCTACCCTTGGATATGTTACTAACTTTTTTTCATATAAGGATTGGACTAACTTCAAAGTTGCATCAGCTGTAAAATTGAATTTATTATTTGCATCAACTTGAATAGAAGTTAAATCATATAAACGTGGTGGATGTTCTTTTCCCTCCTTTTGCTCGTATGAATCAACAGTAAACGCCTTTCCTTTTATATAATCACTGGCAGCTGTACCTTTTTCAAGTGTTGGTAATTTTCCAACAGTCGAATTAAATAAAACGTCACGGTAAATAGTTTTTAACTCCCAATAGGTTTCTGGTTTAAACTTTTCTATTGTTAATTGACGCTCCACAATCATGGCTAAAGTTGGTGTTTGCACACGTCCAATAGATAGTACTTGTTTTTCTCTACCGTACTTTAATGTGTAAAGTCGAGTGGCGTTCATTCCTAATAGCCAATCCCCAATAGCACGAGCAGAACCTGCTTTGTATAGGTTGATGAATTCTTTACCATCACGTAAATTTTCAAATCCTTCTTTTATGGCTTCTTCCGTTAAAGATGAAATCCATAAACGTTTAATTGGTTTGGTATTATTTGCTTTTAATAATACCCATTGTTGAATTAATTCTCCTTCAATTCCTGCATCCCCACAATTTATAACTTCATCACATTGATCAACTAATGTTTTTATAGTATTGAATTGTTTTTGAACACCTTGGTTTTCCATCACTTTTATACCAAAAGAAGAGGGAACCATAGGTAAGTGCTGTAAATTCCACCATTTCCATAAGGCAGTATAATCATGTGGTTCTTTAAGTGTACATAAATGTCCAAATGTCCAACTTACGCAGTAACCATTGCCTTCAAAATACCCATCACGCCTTTGGTTAGCTCCTAAAATAGAAGCGATTTCTTTGGCTACACTTGGCTTTTCAGCAATACACAATTTCATTATTTTAGTATTAAGTATTTAGTAAGCTACGCTTTTAGTATTAAGTGTGGAATACATTATGGTAAATTATTTATTTTATTGTTGTTTTTAAAACAAAATTCGTCAGTCTTGAGTCTTGTGTCTAATAGCGAAGCGCTCTTGAATCTGTGAGTTTACGAACTAAATCCCAATTTCTCTCTCACTCTATTTAAAACACCATCTGCAACAGTACTTGCTTTTTTAGCACCCTCCATTAGAATTTGATTTAACTCCTCTTTATTTGTCATGTAGTAATCAAAGCGTTCACGTTCCGTTGAAAACTTATCTAAAATTAACTCTAAGATAGCTTTTTTAGCATGACCATAACCATAACCACCAGCCAAATAATTTTGACGCATAGTTTCTGTTTGTTCAACTGTTGCTAATAATTTATAAATAGCGAATGCATTACATGTCTCCGGATCTTTTGGATCTTCTAAGGCTGTACTGTCTGTTTCAATGCTGTTAATTTGTTTTTTTAATTGATTTTTTGGTAGAAATATATTTATGATATTTCCTTTAGATTTTGACATTTTACTGCCATCAGTACCTGGAATCAATTTAGTGTCTTCATTAATTTTAACTTCAGGCATTACAAATGTTTCTCCCATTTGATTATTAAATGCACTAGCTACTTTTCTTGTCATTTCAAGATGCTGTTCTTGATCTTTACCAACTGGAACATAATCCACATCATACAATAAAATATCAGCTGCCATTAACATAGGGTAAACAAATAAGCCTGCATTTACATCACTTAGTCTATCCGCTTTGTCTTTAAAAGAATGTGCTAAAGTTAAACGTTGAAATGGAAAAAAACAGGATAAATACCATGATAATTCTGCAGTTTGAGGAACATTACTCTGTCTGTAAAATACTGTTTTACTTGGGTCTAAACCAAAAGCCAACCACGTAGCAGCTGTGCTATATGTGTTTTCTCTTAATGTTTCACCATCTTTTATTTGAGTAATTGAATGTAAATCGGCAATAAATAAAAATGAATCGTTGTTACCGTCTTTTGCCATTTCAATTGCAGGTACTATAGCACCTAATATATTCCCTAGGTGTGGTACACCTGTACTTTGAATCCCTGTTAATATTCTTGACATTTATTATCTGTAGTTTTAGAAACTCAAATTTAAAAATTATTTGCATAAAAGTCCAATTATTACAATATTAATTAGAATTAATACTTCTTAATTCCTCTCCATTAAACAAATAACTAATGTATTGAGATAAATAAATTATGAAGAAAAGTATTTCGTTATTTTCTACAATCAAATTCTTTTTATTAATTTTGTAGGGTGAAGATATTGTTAACGCCTTTTATAACCATTTATAGAGTATATTTTATATTTATATTCTTTTTTACGTTGTTAATTTTCTATCCAATTTTTTGGGTATTATTATTGACTAATAAGCATTACCATAAAGTTTTTAGAGTTAAAGTATTCACTGCAAAATTCATGTTATTTTTTCAAGGTATTTGGCATAAAAAGTTATCCAAAACGGAGCAACTTAAAGATGATTCCTACATTATTTGTGTAAATCACACCTCATATTTAGATATAATATTCTTATTCACAATTCTAAACAAGCATAGGTTTTTATATATTGGTAAAAAGGAATTAGCTGCATGGCCAATTATGGGAATATTTTTCAGAAAATTAGATATTTCTATTGATAGAAAAAACCCAAGAGAAGCTTTGAAAGCATTGAATTTAGCAAAAGAAAAACTTAAGCAAAAATGGTCGATTGTTATTTTTCCAGAAGGGACAATACCAAAAAATGTTCCGCATTTAGGACGTTTTAAAAATGGCGCTTTTAAGATGGCTATAGAAACACAACAGCCAATTTTGCCTATTACGATATTAGATAATTGGAAATTATTAAAAACATTTCCTTTTTTAACTGCACCAGCTCGTCCTGGACAGTCAAGGGTTATAATTCACGATCCAATATCAACTAAAGGAATGACACAAAAAGATTTAGTATCTTTGCGAAACAAAACTCACGAAATTATTAATGCGCCAATGATTAAATATCATGCAAAGGCTTTAAAATAAAAATAATGGAAATTACAAACGATTTAATTGACCACATTGCACATTTATCAAGATTAGAATTTGATGGTGAAGCAAAAGAGGTAATCAAGAAAGATGTTGAAAATATGATTGATTTTGTAGATCAATTAAAAGCTATAGATACTGAAGGTGTTGAACCTTTAATTTTTATGTCTGAATCTATTAATGTACTAAGAGATGATATAGATAAAGATACAATTACACAAGAAGATGCACTTAAAAATGCAGCGCATCATGATTCTGATTATTTTAAAATTGCAAAAGTATTAAGATCATAAAAAATTAGAGTTGATTGGGACTTTAAATAATTTTTATCAATAGGCTTTAAAAATTAAGTTATAATTTTTAAAAAGATGGCAGAAGCGTTAAACATATCAAAAGGAAGTAGAGCTGAAAGGTATCAGGAATTGTTACCTCAATTAAAATCGTTAATAGCGGATGAAGCCAATGAAGTAGCTAATTTAGCTAATATTTCTGCTGCTTTACGTCAAATGTTTGGTTTTCTTTGGGTAGGTTTTTATTCCGTAGATTCTGAAACCGAGTTAGTATTGGGCCCTTTTCAAGGAGATATTGCTTGTACACGAATTGCTAAAGGTAAAGGTATTTGTGGGGCAAGTTGGAAAAGTATAAAAACTATTATTGTTCCTAATGTGGATGAATTTTCAGGTCATATTGCCTGTAGTTCACTGTCAAAGTCCGAAATTGTAGTACCAATACTAAAACACAATAAAGTACGTTTAATATTAGATATTGATAGTGATAAGTTGAATGATTTTTCTGAAACTGATGCACACTATTTAGAACAATTAGCACAAATTATTTCAGATTCCCTATGCGATTAATACCTTTTATAATATTACTATTTCTTAGTGTAAAATGTGCACAAATTTCACCTATTACTGGTGGTGATAAAGATATATATGCACCTGCTATTGATACTATAAAATCTTACCCAAAAAATGGGGCGATTAATTTTAAAGGTTCTGAAATAAGTTTAAAATTTAATGAATTTATAAAACTTAACAAAGCATCAGAAAATATCATAATTACACCTCAATTAATAGAAAAACCTACGTTTTTAGTGAAAAACAAACGATTTACGTTAGTTTTTAATGAAAAACTGAAAAATAATACTACTTACGTTGTGAATTTTAATGGTGCTATTCAAGATATAAGAGAGCGTAATGATTCTATTTTTCAATATGTGTTTTCAACAGGGAATTATATTGATTCTTTAAGTGTAAGTGGTGTAGTTGTAGATAGTTATACAAATACACCTATTGCTAATTGTTTCATAGCAATTTACCCTCAGCAAGACAGTGTTCAATTTGACTCTATTCCGTATCAATTAAAGCCAACTTATATAGGTCAAACAGATAAAAAAGGAGTATATAAAATTGATTACCTTAAAAATGGGGCCTATTCAATATTTGCATTTACGGATCAAAATAAAAATATGTTATTCGATTTAGATAATGAAAAAATTGGTTTTATTTCTGATCAAATTATTCAATTAGACTCTAGTTTAGTTAATGTTGATTTTAGAATTTTTGATGGTGATGCCGAAAAGGTATTTTTTACAAAAAGTGAATATAGCTATCCTGGGAAATTAGAAATTGTATTGAATAAGGAACCAGAATCGTTTACATTGAGAAGTAATGTTGAAATTATTAAAGCTGATACAGAAAGTAAAGATTCATTAGTTTATTGGTTAGCACAAAAGCCTGTTGTAAATACTGAGTTTTACTATACAATTAATGGAGGACAAGAAGATACTTTAGTACCTTACTTAAAACATCAACCAAAGGATGATGACTTGGAAAAATTAATTTTAAAATCTAACATTACTAGAAATACATTATTACCAGATGATAACTTAATGATTACAGTGAATGAGCCTATTTTAAATATTGATGATACTAAATTACATTTTTTAGATGTAGACTCAAATGAAGTTAAGGTTGATTACCACTTTGATGATGTAAATAAACTTGTATTTTATACACATAATACTGCAAAATCCTTAAAAATTGATTCACTCGCAATAGAATCTGTATTTGGTGTGTTTAATCAAAAAGAATCTAATTATAAAATTGAAAATTTAATTGGAGATGAGTATTTTGGTCAATTATATGTAAAGTTTGATTCTTTAGATGTGAACTATATATTTGAGTTGTTAGATTCAAAAGGAAAGGTAGAAAAGTTTTACAATGCTGCTCCAAACGAAACAAAAATCACCTTTAATAAATTAAAGCCAGGGAAATATCAGCTAAGAATCATTAAAGATTTAAATAACGATACTAAGTGGACTAAAGGTGCTATTAAAACTAATCAACAATCAGAGACTGTATTTTATTATACAGATGAAATTAAAATCCGTTCTAAATGGGATTTAGAGATTGAAGTTGAGGTAAAGTAGTTAATTCATTGCATTCGTTTTTCTGATTACTTTTCAACAAATCTCATTTTTAATCCGATCATTTGTTTTTTAGACGTGTATAAAAAAGGTATTTGTTTATTCTTGTGATAGTGATGTATTTTACAGAGATATCTATATTTGAAAAAAATAATACTATGAAAACACTTTTAACATTAATTCTATCTCTAGTATCTGCCCTAACTTTTGCACAAAATTCAACAATTCTTGACTTTAATAATGTAGGGGCAATTCTTAATACTAATGGCGTGTTTTTCAATAATCAAGATGATTTTGCTTGAGGTTATACAGTTCCTAAAGATTCGGGAACAGCAGTAATATACGCATCTGCTTTTTGGTTTGGAGGAACTGATGCAAATAATGGCCTTCATTTAGCAGCTACTAAGTTTGGTGCAAATGATGATGTGTTTTGTGGACCAATCTCAACTGATTATACTCATACTGATTACATTAATTTATATGAAGATAAAATTTGGAAAATCACTAAGGCGGAAATAAACGATCATTATTATCATTATCAACAACCCAGTTATGTAATGCCTGCAGTTATTTCAGAATGGCCAGCAAATGGCCAAAGTTCACTTGGTGTGGCAAACGATATGGCACCTTATGTAGATATAAATAATAATGGCATTTATGATCCTGAAAATGGTGATTACCCAAATATTAGAGGAGACATGGCAGTTTATTTGATTATGAATGATGATGCTGGTGTTCATGCCGAAAGTGGAGGAGAAGCTTTACAAATGGAATTTCATTATATGTTTTACCAATTCGGTTCAACTGATTATATTAATAATACCACATTTATTAATTTGAAGGTAATTAATAGAAGTCCTAATACCTATTCTGATTTTAAGGTTGCCTATTTTTCAGATCATGATATTGGAGGGGCAAGTGATGATTATAGTGGTTGTTCTCCAAGTGAAAACTTAATGTTTGGATATAATGGTGACCAATATGATAATGGTACTGGCGGGGCTAATTATGGGATGAATCCGCCAGCTGTTGGAATAAAATTTTTAAATCATGACCTTAATGTTTTTGCATCTTATTATGCAGGTGCTATTAGTCCTCAGACTGATCCACAAATTGCAAATCAGTATTATGGTTTTATGAATGCCATGTGGGGTAACTCTGGTTTACCATTTACCTATGGTGGAACAGGTATTAATGGTTCTATTAATGCTAATTATATGTTTCCAGGTGATTCTGATCCGTTGTTTTCGGGTACAGGAGGACAATCTGTTCCTGCTTGGTCTGAAGTGTCTGAGAATAATCCCCCTGGAGATAGAAGAATGGTTGGTGTAACAGAAGGCGCTACTATTGTACCTAATCAATCCATTTGTTATGATTATGCTGTGCTTTATAACCGTTCAGGAACTACTAATATAGAAAATGCTGTAGGTTTAAATGGGTTATCAGTTCAAGTACAAGCTTTTTATGATGGGGAAGTAAATTGGGGTTGTGAAAGTGTTGTTTTAAACACAGTTGATAATTCAAAGACTGATTTTGAAATGTACCCAAATCCGTCAAATGGAACAATTACATTACAATCGGGGAATGATTTTGAGGTGACTATTTATAATATAAATGGAGAAATTGTTTATGCAAATAATAATGTAAATTCAACACTATCATTAAACCTTGAGATACCAACAGGTATCTATTTTGTTAAGGTGATTGAAAATGAAGTTACATTTACTAAGAAATTAATAATTCAAAATTAATATTAACATTATCCAACCCTATGAAAGTTGTAATCATACATTATTAAAAACAAATGTAAGTAGTAATTCTATTGTGTTTTTAAAAGTGATGGATATTAAAAAAGGGGCTAATAAAATTAGCCCCTTTTTAATAAATTGTTATTTATTTAGCTCAAATCCCAATCGAATTGTTCGTTAAGTGTTTGGTAAATAATGTTATTCATTTTTTCGTTTTTGATTTCTGATAATACTTCACTTACAAAAGCTTGTACTAACAAATGTCTCGACTTTTCCTTAGAGATTCCTCTAGCTTGTAAATAAAATAAAGCGTCATCATCTAATTGTCCAGTTGTTGAACCGTGAGAACATTTAACATCATCAGCATAGATCTCTAATTCTGGCTTAGCATTAATTTTAGCGTAGTCTGACAGTAATATATTACCATTGTCTTGGTAGGCGTTGATTTTTTGAGAATCTTGCTTTACAACTACTCTTCCGTTAAACGTACCAATAGATTTATCATCTAAAACATATTTGTATTTTTCATCACTCATGCAATTTGGTGCCACGTGATTTACAAATGTGTGATTGTCTGTTACTTGTTTGTCTTTAGAAATTACTGCACCATTCAAATACGTTTCACAATTTTGTCCTTCCACTTCAATGTTTAAGTTATTTCTAACTAATTCACCGTTTAAAGTAATTGTGTTTATTTTAAATGTAGAGTTATCTTGTTGTGTAACATATTCTGTATTTACACTAATTCCGTTTGCTAACTGAATTTTATCTAACGTTAAGTGAGCATTATCTGCTACATTAACTTGAGAGATATGATTAGTAAAGCAATTAGTTGCGTTAATACGAATAAATGAAGATACAATATGAGCTGAAGATGAAGTCGCTGCTTCAATAATCAACCTTGTATTGCTCATTTTGTTTTCGCCAGTTTGTACATAAATAACTTGTACAGTTTGTTCCCAATTTGTATTTTTAGGTACAGATATAATAGTTACTTTTTCTACAAAAGCAGTATTCAATTCATCAAAAATTAATTCACCAGCAGATGGATTAACTTTAGTCTTCTTTAAATCAGCTTCTACTTCAGAAACAGGTAATGTAGTTACGTTTACAGCTTCTAAATCAAAGTAAGATAAATCAGAACGCAAGTTCCCATTTTCGAATACCACAAAGTTCTCTGAAACTAAGTGTGGTTCTATATCTTTAGCTGTTAAGTCGCTTGTAGGAGAGATATCAAATTTTGAATTTGAAATTTTCCCTAAACGTGTATATTTCCAATATTCATCTCTAGTTGTTGGAAACTCCATTCCAGACAATTTAGCATAAGCTTCTTTCTGTAAATCAACAGTAGATGCAAATTTAAAACCTGAAATAAATTCTTGTAATTTTGTCTTTGTTAATACACTCATTTTTTTCAAATTATTTAGTCAACCAATCGTAACCTTTTTCTTCTAATTCTAATGCTAATTCTTTACCACCAGTTTTTACAATTTTACCATCCGCTAAAACGTGTACAAAATCAGGAATAATATAATCTAATAATCTTTGATAATGTGTAATTAAAACTACTGCATTGTCTTCATTTTTCAATTTGTTTACACCAGCTGCAACTATTCTTAAAGCATCAATATCTAAACCAGAATCAGTTTCATCTAAAATAGCTAATTTAGGTTCTAGCATAGCCATTTGAAATATTTCATTTCTTTTTTTCTCACCACCTGAAAAGCCTTCATTAACTGAACGAGATGCTAATTTTGCGTCTAATTCAACAATTTTAGATTTTTCACGAACCATTTTCATAAAGTCTTTAGCAGAAATTTGATCTTCTTTTCTGTAAGCTTTAATTTCGTTAAGTGCAGTTCTTAAAAAGTTAACATTAGATACACCTGGAATTTCTACTGGGTATTGAAATGCTAAGAATAAACCTTCTTTTGCACGTTCGTCAGCATCTAAGTCTAATAAATCAGATCCGTCAAAATCAACAGTACCTTCAGTAACCTCATAACCATCTTTTCCCGAAAGAACAGATGCTAAAGTAGATTTACCAGCTCCGTTTGGTCCCATAATCGCATGGATTTCTCCTGCTTTTACTACTAGGTCTAAACCTTTTAATATTTGTTTTCCATCTTCCTCAATTTGAGCGTGAAGATTTTTTATGTTTAATAATGTTTTACTCATTTTCTAAATGCTAAGTTTATAGTTATACCTTAGACTTGTTATGTTTTACTCACAAGGGACTTAAAGGCCGCAATGGAGTAGTTTTTATTTTAATTACTTTGGTACTTGAGGTTTCGACTGTTTTGTCGGAAAGACTCGAAAGTACCTTTATTAGGTGATTGAGGCGCGTAGCGGGACTCGAAATTACCCTACACTATTCTCAAGTGATATTTCTAATAGTTTTTGTGCTTCCACAGCAAATTCCATAGGTAACTTATTTAGTACTTCTTTACAATATCCATTTACGATTAAGCTAATGGCTTTTTCTTCAGAAATTCCTCTTTGTTTACAATAGAAAATTTGGTCTTCTCCAATTTTTGATGTTGTCGCTTCATGTTCTAGCTTTGCAGAATTGTTTTGACATTCAATATATGGGAAAGTATGTGCTCCAGAAGTATCACTCATTAATAAACTATCACACTGCGTAAAATTACGTGCATTGTGCGCATTTTTATTAATTTGAATTAAACCTCTATAACTGTTGTGCGAATGACCAGCAGAAATTCCTTTAGAGATTACTGTACTTCTAGTATTCTTTCCTAAGTGAATCATTTTTGTACCTGTATCCGCTTGTTGGTAATTATTAGTTACAGCAACTGAATAGAATTCACCTATAGAATTATCACCTTTTAAAATACAAGATGGATATTTCCAAGTTACAGCTGAACCAGTTTCAACTTGTGTCCAAGATACTTTTGCATTTGTTTCACAAACAGCACGTTTAGTTACAAAATTGTAAATTCCTCCAACTCCATTCTTGTCTCCTGGAAACCAGTTTTGAACAGTAGAGTATTTTATTTCTGCGTCATCTAAAACAACTAATTCAACAACAGCTGCGTGTAATTGATTTTCATCACGTTGAGGTGCAGTACAACCTTCTAAGTAAGAAACGTAACTTCCTTTATCTGCTACAAGTAAAGTTCTTTCAAATTGTCCAGTTCCAGATTCGTTAATTCTAAAATAAGTAGATAATTCCATTGGACATCTAACACCTTTAGGAATGTAACAGAACGATCCGTCAGAAAACACTGCAGAATTTAATGCTGCATAAAAGTTATCTGTTGAAGGTACTACTGAACCTAAATATTTTTTTACCATTTCTGGGTATTGTTCAACCGCTTCAGAAAAAGACATAAACACAATACCTAACTCATCTAGTTTTGCATTGAAAGTAGTTGCTACAGAAATTGAATCCATTACGAAATCAACTACTGTTTCTGTTCCTGTTAGTTTCTTTTGTTCTTCCATTGAAATTCCCAATTTTTTCATGGTTTCTTTCATTTCTGGTTCAACATCATCCCAACTTTCATATTTCTTTTTTGGAGCAGAAAAATATGATATGTCTTGAAATTCTGGTTTTTTGTACATTACATGTGCCCATTCAGGCTCAATCATACCTTTCCAAATTTCAAAGGCATTTAAACGGTAGTCTAAAAGCCATTGAGGTTCGTTTTTTTTACTTGAAATTAAACGAATTACGTCTTCATTTAATCCATTAGGAATTTTTTCAGATTCAATATCTGTTGTAAAACCAAATTCGTATTCTTGGTTTTTTAAATCCTCTGCTAATTCGTCTTCTGTATAAGTTCCCATTTCTAGATAATCTTTTTAAAGTGAAAAACTTTCTCCACATCCGCAAGTTCTACCTGCATTTGGATTGTTAAAAATAAATCCTTTACCATTTAAACCACCACTATAATCTAATATAGTACCGATAAGATAAAGTACACTCTTTTTATTAACGACTACTTTAATTCCATTGTCTTCAATTTCCTTATCGTCTTCATTAAAAACAGTGTCAAATGTTAGTTGATACATCAATCCTGAGCACCCACCACCATCTACACCTACACGAATAAAAGCATTTGGTTTCCCTTCTTCAGCCATTAATTCGATTGCCTTTTTTTTGGCTATATCTGTTACTTTAATCATTGGTTAGGTTTTGTTTTATTAGTTAGTTCTGCAAATCTACCTATTAATATAGGCATTACATATTTAATTCTGTCGGAATTTATTTCGCTTAATCACTAAGGTTGCTGAAAGTCGCTTGTGATATACGTTCTATAGGTTTATGCTATTTAGATTCAATCTAAACAGTTATGACTAACTTATATCATAAAGCTATTTTCTTGTTATTACTGAAATTGAAATTAAATTTGTAACCATATAAATTAAACCAAAAACAATAGATTATGAAATCATCAATTGGAAGAAAAATATTAATGGCGCTTTCGGGCTTCTTTTTATTATTCTTTTTAGTACAACATTTAACTATTAACTTAATTTCAGTTTTTAGTGAAGACGCTTTTAATTCGGTATCTCACTTTATGGGATATAACTTTTTAGTTCAAGCAGTTTTACAACCTGTTTTAATGTTTGGAATCATTTTCCATTTAGGAATGGGAATATATTTAGAACTTAAAAACAAAAAAGCAAAGGGACAAAAAAATGTGAAAAACAATGCTAGTGCTAATTCTAGTTGGGTATCACGTAATATGGTTGTTACTGGTATTATGATTATGTTATTTCTGATAGCTCACTTATTAGATTTTTGGGCAAAAGAAATGGATTATAAATATATTTCTGTTGTTGCTGAAGATCCAACTAGATATTGGGCAGAGTTACATCACGAAATGGGAGAATTAAAACATATGGTGATTTATGTATTGTCATTTATCTTTTTATCATTACACTTAATGCATGGTTTCCAATCTGCTTTTCAATCAGTAGGTTTTAATCATAATAAATACACACCAATAGTGAAAAAATTAGGATATACTTATGCTATTCTAGTTCCTGCAGGATTTGTGTTTGTAGCATTATTTCACTTTTTTACACAATCACATTAAACTAATTAGATTATGTCAGTATTAGATTCAAAAGTACCTACAGGTCCAATTAAAGACAAGTGGACAAAACATAAAAACGAAATTAACTTAGTAAACCCAGCTAACAAAAGACACATTGATATTATTGTGGTTGGAACTGGTTTAGCTGGTGGAGCTGCGGCTGCATCTTTAGCTGAAATGGGTTACAAAGTAAAAGCATTTGCTTATCAAGATTCACCACGTAGAGCACATTCAATTGCTGCACAAGGTGGAATTAATGCAGCAAAAAATTACCAAAATGATGGTGATTCTATTTATAGATTATTTTACGATACTGTTAAAGGTGGAGATTATAGAAGTAGAGAAGGAAACGTATATCGTTTAGCTGAAGTTTCTGCAAATATTATTGATCAATGTGTGGCACAAGGTGTTCCATTTGGTAGAGAATATGGTGGATTATTATCTAACCGTTCTTTTGGTGGTGTTTTAGTTTCTAGAACGTTTTACGCTAAAGGTCAAACAGGACAACAATTACTTTTAGGTGCTTATTCAGCAATGAATAGACAAATCGGTAAAGGAAAAATAAAAATGTATAACCGTCACGAAATGCTAGATTTAGTATTAGTAGATGGAAAAGCAAGAGGAATTATTGCCCGTAACATGATTACAGGTGAATTAGAAAAACATTCAGCTCACGCTGTAGTAATTGCTTCTGGTGGTTACGGTAATGTGTTCTTCTTATCAACAAATGCAATGGGTTCTAATGTTACTGCTGCATGGCAAATACATAAAAAAGGAGCTTATTTTGCAAATCCTTGTTACACTCAAATTCACCCAACTTGTATTCCAAGATCAGGTGATTATCAATCAAAGTTAACTTTGATGTCTGAATCATTAAGAAATGATGGACGTATTTGGGTACCTAAAAAGATGGAAGATGTTGAAGCGATAAGAGCTGGTAAAAAAATGCCAAAAGACTTAAGTGAAGACGAAAGAGATTATTATTTAGAAAGAAGATATCCTGCCTTTGGTAACTTAGTACCACGTGATGTTGCCTCTAGAGCAGCAAAAGAAAGATGTGATGCTGGTTATGGTGTAAATAAAACAGGTGAAGCTGTATACTTAGATTTTGCATCTGCAATTCAGAGATATGGTAAAGAAGCTGCTTTTGTAGCTGGACATAAAACGCCATCTGATGCTGAGGTAATCAAGTTAGGTGAAGCTGTAATTGAAGAAAAATACGGGAATTTATTCCAAATGTATGAAAAAATTACTGCTGATAATCCTTATAAAACGCCAATGCAAATTTATCCTGCTGTTCATTATACAATGGGTGGTATCTGGGTTGATTATAACTTAATGACTACAATTCCTGGTTGTTATGCAGCTGGTGAAGCTAATTTCTCTGATCACGGTGCAAACAGACTTGGTGCTTCTGCATTAATGCAAGGTTTAGCTGATGGTTATTTCGTATTACCATATACAATTGGTGATTACCTTTCTAAAGAAATTAGAACAGGAGAAATTTCTACTGATTTACCAGAATTTGTTCAAGCTGAAAAAGAAGTGAAAGATAGATTAAGCGGCTTAATGAATATTAAGGGAACTAAATCTGTAGATTACTTCCACAAAGAACTTGGAAAAGTAATGTGGGACAATTGTGGAATGGCAAGAAATTCAAAAGATCTAAAAGAAGCTGGTGTTAAAATTAGAGCGATTAGAGAAGAATTCTATAAAGATTTAAGAATCCCTGGTTCGGCAATGGAATTAAATCCAGAATTAGAAAAAGCGACTAGAGTTGCTGATTTCTTAGAATTAGGAGAATTATTTGCTAAAGATGCATTGGATAGAAACGAATCTTGTGGAGGTCACTTTAGAGATGAATCTGTTGAATTAGACGGAGAACAAAAAGGTGAAGCAAAAAGAGATGATGCTAACTACAAATATGTATCAGCTTGGGAATGGATGGGAGATCCAGGAAAAGCAAAATTACATAAGGAAGAATTAGAGTTTAACGATATTGAATTAAAAACACGTTCATATAAATAATTAAGATATGTCAGAAAAAGGAATGAACTTAACGCTAAAGATTTGGAGACAAAAAGACTCAGAATCTAAAGGTAAAATGGAGACATATAAAGTGACTGATATTTCAGAACACATGTCTTTTTTAGAAATGTTAGATGTTTTAAATGAACAATTAATTATGGCTGGTGATGAGCCAGTTGCATTTGATCACGATTGTAGAGAAGGTATTTGTGGAATGTGTTCTTTATATATTAATGGAGAAGCACACGGACCAGATAGAGGTGTTACAACTTGTCAATTACACATGAGAATGTTTAATGATGGTGAAACAATCACTATTGAGCCATTTAGAGCTGCTGCTTTCCCTGTAACTAAAGATTTAATTATTGACAGAACAGCAATGGATAGAATTCAACATGCTGGTGGATTTATTTCTGTAAACACTTCAGGAAATACTCAGGATGCAAATGCAATTCCAATTAACAAATTAGATGCTGATAAAGCATTTGATGCTGCGTCTTGTATTGGTTGTGGTGCTTGTATTGCGACTTGTAAAAATGGGTCTGCTATGTTATTTGTTGGTGCAAAAGTATCTCAGTTCTCATTATTACCTCAAGGTAAAATTGAAGCTGATGAACGTGTATTAAACATGGTTAATCAAATGGATGTTGAAGGATTTGGAAACTGTACAAACACTGGTGCTTGTGAAGTTGAATGTCCTAAAGGAATTTCATTAGAAAACATTGCAAGAATGAATAGTGACTATTTATCTGCTTCTATTAGATCAGAAAAATAAGAAATTATTTACTAAAATATATTAAGCCATTTCGTTTTTACGGAATGGCTTTTTTTGTTTTTAGATGGAGTATTCAAAAGCGTTAGTTCGAGTATTTAATACGCCTATTTTACGATTTTATATATCCAGAACTGACAACTGTAACATTACGTTCACAACAAAACCCATTACTTTGAATAGTAATGGGTTTTGTTTATTGCGTTAAAATCCCTATAAACTGTACGCCACTTTCAAACTAAATGTTCTTCCTTTTGTATAGCTAGAGAAAACATAATCTTCTCCTTTATAGCTGTAGCTACTTAAGTATTTTGAATCTAATAAATTGTCAGCACTTAATTTAAGTGAGAAGTTATTTATCTTTTTACTGATGTTAAACCCTAATTTTGGTCTAGCTTGTTGGTATACATTTGGTGTAGCACCAATTGTAATAACTGATATTTGTTTACCACTTACACTAAAGTTTACGTTAGCGTTTATGCCGCTTTTATTTTTGTAATTTACAAAGGCGTTAATGATAAATGGAGATTGTCCAAACATTTCTCTTGTGTTGTTTGCAGATGGATCTTGAGCTTGTATCACTACTAACTCCTTAACAGGAATAGATACAATTGATTTTACATAGGTAAAGTTTCCACCAAGCGTTAAATCTTCCACAAATTTAACTCCTTTTTTAAGGTGTTTACTAAATTCTAATTCGGCTCCATATACTTTAGCGTTCTCCACATTGTTCCATGTTAACTCTGCATTAGCTGCTTCTGGATTAAAAGCACGTTCAATTGGATTTGTAAAGTTTTTGGCAAATAATCCTAAAGAGATATTTTCTCTGTAAGTAGGGTAGTACTCAAATCTTAAATCAATGTTATCTACTAATGTTCTTTTTAAATCAGGATTTCCAACAAATACGTTTCCACCAACAAAATCAAAACTTGAAAATGGAGCTAACTCTCTAAATGAAGGTCTTGCTAATGTTCTTGAATAGCCTAATCTAATTTTAAAGGTATCTTTTATAACTTCATACGTAGAGTTAAGTGATGGTAAAATATCAACGTTTGAAAGCGATCCAACTTTGTCATTTGGATTCATGCTTTTAGCAAAAATGTCATTCATTTCTAATCTAGTACCTATTCTAATATCTAACCTTTTTCCAAACACTAAATCAGTTAAAGCGTAAGCTGAATAGTTAGTTTCTGTTCCTATGTAATTGTTTCTTTTTTCACTTGCGTTTTGAACATAAATGAATCCATTTGTATAATCACCACTGTTAAACATATTGTCTGCTACATAATCATTAACGTTTCCATCATAATTAGTGTTTGCACCTGATTGCGTTACAAAATCATATCTTTTTTCAGTGAACGAACGGTATTTAGATAAATAGTAACCTCCAACTTTTAATACGTTTTTAGAAGTGTTCTCTTTTCCAAATAGAGCGAATGGAATTTCAAAATCTACTTTAACGTTTAAGTTGTCTTCACTCATTAATCTTGAAAATTGTGAAGGGTCTGAATATAAGGCCGGTTGTAAATCATACAAAGTATCTTGACTGTCATTAATCACATAATCATTTGTGAAAAACTTAAGCTCTGGTGTTTTTTGAGTTGAATTTGTATAAGACCCAATCCAATTCATTTTAACACTAACATCATTATCTTTTGAAGTGAATAAATGATGAGTTCCTTTCAATTGTCCATTTGTTAATTGGCGTTGTTGATATAATAAAGTTCTAGTTTGGAAATATAAATCACTTGCATCTGAATAATTCTTTCCTTCTAAATATCTAGTAGAATTTACTCCATTTTGAAAGCGATTAATAATTAAACTAATTGAATTTTTTTCATTTAATTGAAGAGATAAATTCCCCAAAGTTCCCCAAGTTACATTTTGAATTCCTTTTGTGTCGGTTAAACTTAATTCAGTATTTAATTGATTATTTTCAATTGTATTTCCTGTTAACTTATAACGGCCTTGTTCACCATTATTATAATAACTGAATGACTTTTTATAAGATGCCCCAACAAAGTAGCCTAATTTAGGAAATTGACTTTTCTCTTTTAGTTTAAATGAGTTACCAACTGAAAATGTATAAGATCCATTTAAGCCAGATAAAGTATTAGTAGGTTCAAAATCTCTAGCAAATGATTTTCCGTAGCTATTTAACTTTTCATCATCCAGTCCTGGTGATGGGAAATTTTGAACTGATGTATTAGAAACCTGGCTTGGTAACTGACGCTGTGAAGCACCCATTCCTAAATTGTCTAATGATTTTCCATCTTGTGTTAAAAAGTTTGAGTTAAGAGAGGATTGTGTATTGAATCCGAACTTAGCTGAAAACAATAACATAAATTTACTAGGAAACTCTTTTGTTTTAATGTCAACTAATCCACCAGTAAAACTTCCTGGTAATTCAGGAGAAAATGATTTATAAACCACTATACTTTCGATAAGAGCAGAAGGGAATAAATCCATTTGTACTGAATTTCTATTCGGATCTAATCCTGGAATGTCAGCTCCATTTAATACTGTTTTACTATATCTATCAGAAAGCCCTCTCACGTAAACATATTTTCCATCTTCAATAGTTGCTCCTGGAACTTGTTTTACCGCGTCAGCGGCATCAGAAACACCTCTATCAGACATCTCTTCTTTACCTATTCCATCAATTACTGTTTTTGCTTCTTTTTCAAATGATAAAGTGGCCACTGCTGAAGAAGTTATTCTTTTTGAAGTAACAATAACCATATCAATCATTTCTCTAGATTCAACTAATTTAAAGTCTACATCTAATGTTTCATTTACAATCACGTTAATTTCAATTGAATCAGTTTCATAACCTATAAACTGACAATTAACATATTGTTTTCCAGGTTTAAGCGCTAAAGAGTATTTACCATTAAAATCAGATAATTTTATAACACTAAAATCGTCATTATAAATTTTTGCAGTAATGATTTCTTCATTTGTATTTGCATCAGTTATTAAACCTTGTACAAATCCTTGTTGTCCATATGCATTAACCTGTATTAATGCGAATAGAACTAAACTAAACTTTACTAAATATTTCATTGTTTTTATTTTACAATGCAAAGAAACGTCAGCAACATCATTTTAAAATTAATGCAATATTAAGTTTATGTTAAATCAAAAAAAAAGAGGTAACCGTTAAACGGCCACCTCTTAAATGAATTATTAATTTTAGTTTACTTATTCAAACAATAATGTCCAACCTTGTGCCCAATTTGAACCAGAAGGATCAAAAGCACCTTGATAAGTAGTTGTTGTGAACCAATTGTCGGTTGGTATAGCTGCATTACTTACACTTGCCGCATTAGTTGGTATCGGATTAAGTGAGCTTACGTTTACATCTATTCCTGGGTTAGCAACTGAATTATTATTAGATCCAAATGTCGCTTGAAAAGTAGCCGTTTCTCCATTGTCTACGACACCGTCTGCAAATGATACTTTAAATAAATCTGATCCTACTGCGGTTGTACCCGTTAAAGCTACGTCATAAAATACATTGTTTGCAATTACTAAATCTCCAGCAACAAATCTTGCATAAGCATCTTGACCTGAACCTAATTTTTCAATATCAATTCCTTTACCTTGATTCATAATAATTGAATTATGGTATTCTCCACCAGCATTATCTCTAAACGTTAATGCTCTTTTTCCTGCTGTTATACCTCTTCCGATATAAGTAGCATTGTAAAATACTGGTTTAGCATAAGGTGCACCATCTTCTGGAGTTGTTCCGCCATCATGTTCTCCCATTCTGTCACCTTCATTAACATCTTGGTAGATTAATGCAAATTGAATATTTCCTCTAAACCCTTCATCATAATCAAAACAATCATCAGCACAGTATGAAATCACTAAGTTTTTAATATTTGGTTTTCCACCAAAACATTCAATCCCATCATCCGCATTTGAAACTATTTCAATGTGATCTATTGTTGTTCCACTTCCAACCCCACCTAAAGTTAACCCATTGATTTCGTTTCCTGCACCAATATCAGTACCTCCGTGACGAATAGATACATATTGTAATATTCCTGAATTATCAGCATCATCAGTTCCTCCGTATAAACCACGTGTTTCACTTGTTGGAATTCCTTCAATTGCTGAAGTTCCTGGTGAAGAATTTAATTGTGCATCTCCTAATACAATTAACCCACCCCATAATCCACGTGCATTAATTGATAATGATCCGTTCAAATCATCTGATTCTGCAGTGAAGATAATTGGATTTGTAGAAGTTCCTACTGCATTTATGGTTGCACCTTTAGCCACTACTAATGCGGATGCATTTTCGCCTTGTCCAGATTTACCTTTAATAACTGTTCCATCTTCAATACTTAAAGTTTGTCCAGAGTTTACAAAAACAAGTTTATCTAAAATCCATGTTTTGTCTGCAGTTAATGTTTTATTTCCTGTTCCTTGACCATGGTCAATTATTGTTACAGTGCTTCCTAATGTATTATACTCAGTTTCATTTTCATTAGTAGTATCATACGTACACGTCCCATTATCTTTTTTTGCTTCTTTACTATAATTAATTGCATTCTCATCTGTGCAACCTTTCTTTTTACATGAAGTTACAACTACACCTAGTGTCAAAATTGTAACTAATAAAAGCGTTTTCTTTTTCATTTTTCTTTGTATTTATTTTGATACAAAGTTATCTCCTAGTTGTTGTGTTAAAATTGATTTAATATTAAGCTTATATTAAAGTTTGAGTAAATTATAACTGATAACATAACTTTTGGGTAATGTTTAGTTAATGTTAGATACCGTTCTTTGTATCATAAAGAAAAAGACATAAGATATGGCGAACGAAAAAATAGTATTAGTGGATGATGATAAAGACATTTTAGAAATGTTAAGCTATATTTTAAAAAATGAAGGTTATGATGTTTATACAGCTAAAAATGGATTAGATGGTATTGCGTTATCAAAAAAAATTATTCCAGAGATTATTATTTTAGATGTAATGATGCCAGAAATGGATGGTATTGAAACTTGTATTAAGTTAAGAGAACATAAATTACTCTCTGATACCATTATCACATTTTTGTCAGCACGTTCTGAAGATTATTCTCACATTGCTGGACTTGAAGCTGGAGCTGATGATTATATTTATAAACCGATAAAACCAAGATTATTGGTTACAAGAATTGCAACGTTACTCAAACGTAAAAGAACACATGTGAATGATAGTGTGGAGGGAATTGTAATTGACAAAGACAAATATGTAATACTTGTAGATGATCAAAAACACCATTTCCCAAAAAAGGAATTTGAACTGTTAGAGTTACTAGTTTCTAATCCTGAACATGTTTTTACTAGGGAAGAAATTATGAATAAAGTATGGGGTTTTGATGCAGTAGTGGGCGATAGAACAATTGATGTACATATTCGAAAACTAAGAGAAAAATTAGGAAGCAACTACATTAAAACAATTAAAGGAGTAGGGTATAAGTTATTAGGTTAGTTACATATTGAATCACTTCTTAGTATAATAATTATTATATATTAACTTTGTTTAAAACAGCAATATGTATACAATTAGGCGATTTGATAAAAAGCGATTATTTCTTTGGACATTAAAAGATATTACATTTTTCACTTTGGTTTCTACCCTTGCTGTTTCAGTATTCTTTTTTTTAGACTTTAGATGGATTGCAATCCCGACATTACCAATTTCATTGCTTGGAACAGCAGTTGCATTTAACGTTGGTTTCAAAAATAACAATGCCTATGATAGAAGCTGGGAAGCTAGAAAGATTTATGGGGGAATTGTAAATTCGAGTAGAACTATGGGTATTATGACCTTAGATTTTATTTCTAATTTATTTAATAGTTCAACACCTGCAACCGAAAAGGAGTTAAAGGTCATCAAAAAACGAATAATCTACCGTCATATTGCTTGGTTAACCGCCCTTAGATATCAATTAAGAGCACATAAACCATGGGAACATCATCAACATAAGGATGTGACTAAACATAAAGCAAAAAATGGAAATTTTATCGCTGAGCAAGTTACGCCATTAAAAGAGGTAATTTCAGAATTTTTGTCAAGAGAAGAAAGAGATGATATACTATCTCGTCCAAATCCTGCTGTAAGGTTATTAAAAAACCAATCACGTGATTTAACACAATTAAGAGATAAAGATTTGATGGACGATTTCCGTTACATTGAATTTAAGAATATCATTGAAGAATTTTATACCTTACAAGGAAAAAACGAGCGTATTAAAAACTTTCCTTTACCTAGGCAGTATGCCTCTGTAAGTTATTACTTTGTGATGTTGTTTACTATGCTTATTCCGTTTGCTATGTTAAACTTTTTTGTACCTAATTTGCCTAGTGAATCTGTAAAATGGTCAGTTTGGCTAACTATTCCATTAAGTGTAGCGGTGCAATGGGTGTTTTTTACAATGGAAAAAGTAGGTGATTATTCTGAAAATCCTTTTGAAGGTGTTGGAAATGATATACCAATTACGTCATTAAGTAAAACAATTGAAATTGATCTTAAAGATATGCTTGATGAGAAAGAGTTACCTAAAGCTATTGAACCTTGGAAAGGGTCTATATTGACTTAATTACTCAATTAATTTATAACCAATTCCGCGTACGTTTACAATTTTTACATTAGGATCTTGAGATAGCTTTTTACGTAGTTTAGAAATAAACACGTCTAATGTTCTGCCTACATAATCTCCTTCATCACCCCAAACAATTTGTAATATAGTTTCTCTTTCAACGACTTCATTTTTGTGGTTATTTAATAAAAATAATAAGTCAGTTTCTTTACTAGACAATTCAACGCGTGAAGCTTTCAATTGAAGTGTCATTTTTGTATTGTCAAATAAGTAGTCACCAATTGTAATTAAATTTGCGTCATTAAAATTGGATGATTTCTTTGAAGGTTTAAAAAAATAAACTAATAAAAGGAGCGCTAAAATTAATAAGCCAATCATAAAGTGAGGTAAGTAACTAGTATACGTTTCTTGATTCATAATACTAATGTGAACAATGTAGCACCCTTTTGGTTGTGTTCTTTGTTGACAAGCAATTTCGGTAACTGTACTTACTAGTGAAACTTCATAACTGTAAACTATTTCTTTTAACTCGCAGTCTTCTATTTCAACAATGTATTCATTTGAAGCATTGTCTTTTTCTAAATTTTTTTGAATGATATTAGATAATTCAATGGGGTCAAATGTAAATTCAGAATCAAATTGAATTTTATAATTATTCAATTCGTTTTCAATTGGTAATACAATAGATGTACTATCACCAGAATATAGTAACAGTTCATGCCCTATTTGTCGCATATTTACTTTAATATGCTTTTTATTGATAGATGTTTGTGCGGTCGTAAAATTTGGTGAAACATTACTGCTAATTAGAACTAATAAAAAGACTTTTAACCATTTTGACATCATATAACAAAGCTAATCTAAAATAATTCAGAATTTATTGATTTATACATAATTTACATTAATTTACACTTGTTTTCTAGCTATTAAGATGATTAGAAGTAACTTTAGTCATATTAATATAAAAAATAATGCAATGCTAAAACTATTTTTATTTTCGGTTATGATAGTGTCATTATCTTGTAGTAATGGACAAAACATTTCGACTGAAGAAGAAACTCAAGTCTCTATTATTGAAAATACTAATGCTCCTTATTCTATCGAATTAAAGGTTGAAAAAGTTTCTATAACCGAATTTAAGTTGGTGACAATAATTAAAATAGACAGTTTGTCTTATATGGCACCTATCTCTAATTCTACTATGTCTGGAATTTTTAAAATAAGTATTAAGGATAGTGTTCTTTTAAATTCAAATTACAAATTGATAGAACATGCTTGTCCTGTGGTTACTAATTTTGTATGGTCAAATGCGCCTCATAAATTGATACTTGGTTATGTGGAGTATGACCAAAAAATAAACGTTATTTCCAATTCAGACTTTACGACAACTGGAGTGCTTCAGTTTGTAATTGAACCGCGCTGTACACTTGAAAAAATCACGTTTACATTGTCTTACAAGGCTGGTGAAATGAAAGTTAATCTAGATTGATTTTAGTCAGTTTTATGACAATTGAAAGTATTTAAGATTAGATATTGAATATTAATTGACACCTTTGTTTGATAAAGTAAGTGATATGAAACAAACAATTTTAGTAACAGGAGGAGCAGGATATATTGGATCTTGGATAGTTAAGGATTTGATTGAAAAAGGTCATACGGTTCGTGTTTCTGTTAGAGATAAATCAAAAACAGAAAAATATAGTCACTTATTAGATTTAGATAAACAATTTTCTGGTACGATAGAACTATGGGAAGCTGATTTGACTGTTCCTAATTCATTTGATGAGGTAGCTAAAGGGTGTGATTCAATCATTCATGTCGCTTCACCTTTTTTATTAAGTTTAGATAATCCGCAACAAAATTTAATTGACCCAGCATTAAAAGGAACTCAGCATGTACTAAATGCTGCCACGAAATCTGGAACAGTTAAAAAAATTGTATTGACTTCTAGTATTGCATCAATTTATGGTGATAATTCAGATTGGGATGTGGCAAAATTTCCTAATGGGATGAATGAAAGTCAGTTTAACGAAACAAGTTCAATCGATCATCAACCCTATTCTTATTCAAAAGTATTGGCTGAAAAAGAAGCATGGAAAATTCATGACACTCAAAACAGTTGGGATTTAGTTGTGATTAATCCAGGGTTTGTAATGGGACCTGCATTAACAACAACATCAAATTCTGGAAGTATTGACTTTATGAATGATGTGTTAAAAGGAAAATTCAAAATGGGTGCACCCGAATTACAATTTTCTTTTGTAGACGTTCGTGATATTGCCAAAGCTCATATTTTAGCCTTAGAAAATCCTAAAGCTAAAGGAAGACATGTTATAACTAATGTAGAAATGAATGTAATGGAATTGGCCAGTATTATTGAAACTGGATTTCCTAAAAAATTCAAATTGCCAAAAATGAATGCACCTAAATTGTTAATGATTATTTTAGGTCCTTTGTTTGGTGTGACTCGTAAATTTGTAAAATTGAATGTAGGTCATCCGCTTAAATTAGATAATTCTAAAGGAAAAAAGGAGTTAGGAATGACGTATACACCAATTGAAAATACGATTATTGATATGGTGAATTGGATGAAATAATTAGAGACTTATAATAAGTAAAACCGCATCAACTATAGTAGTTGATGCGGTTTTTTCTAGTTATTATTTAAAAATCAACCTTAGTCAATAAATTTTAATGGTTCAACCAAACTTTCATAGTTTACTAAATGCATTTTTAAAGAACCTACCTTAATTTTTGCTTTAGCTACAATTGGAATTTTGTTAGCATCATCAGTTATCCAAACGGTTAAATCTTTTTCTGTTTTGAAAATTCTACCTTCTTGAACTACAGGTGCAAACTTGTGACACATGATTTTACCTTTTCTAGTTTTTACGACTTGCTTTCCTTTGTATCTAATTTTAGCTGGATATAATTCATCATCTAAAAATACATTTACTGTAAACACATCTCCAATTTCTGCATGATCATAATCTAATGTTCTTAAATAATAGAAAGCTGAAATCATATCTTGTACATTACTAGGCACACCGAATTTTTTTCCTTTACCATTATCTACTACTTTTTTATGTTGGTAAAATGTGTAATCTTGATTTATTACATATCCACCTTCATTTACTCTTCTTACAAACATCCATGGAAACATGCCTTGCACGTCAACATACGATTCATAAACATCATTTACTTTATAAAACCATTCAAAAGCAGATATTGTTCTACCTGTCCCTCTTACTTTCCATAATTCACGACCTCTTACTTTTTTTGTTGTTTTATCAACAGTTAACACAGCCTCTCCTGCATCTAGTATTCCATAAGATAATCTATATGTTAATTTTTCACCAGGTTTAAAAGATGTATTATTTGCACTAACAAAACTATCTTGCGTTTCTCCTTCTGGAAAATTTCCAGTTTCATTAGCGAACGAATGACTAGAAGTGATCATTAATGTTAATATGAATAAAGCTTTACTTATAGTTTTTAAAGTTTTCATGATTTTTAATTTTGGTTTGGTAGTTATAAGACAAAATCAATGCCATAAATTATGTTCGAGCTTAAATTATTAAAAATAGTTAGTTTAGGTTAAGAATGATATTTGTATAAAATAGACTGTATTTACTTGATTGTCAAATATATTATTAATATTTTATACACTATTGTTTAGGTTAAATCAATATAATTTGTATATTTAAATCAGAATAGCAGTTTTTTTTAATAATTTCAAAAGAGTTCAACCCAAATTGAGCTCTTTTGTGTTTTATAAAAATGAGGTCTCAATTTCATGTTTTACGGCTTGTAAATCAATACCTAAAGGTTGGTGTCTTTCCGAAATTTCTTTTTCCTCTAATATGTTAACATTTTTACCAAGTGGCTGCCATCTTCCAAAATGAAGTGGTTTTTTTGGTGTAAACAAGCCGATAGTTCTAATGTTTGATAAACCTGCTATATGTAAAGGTCCAGTACTACAAGCTACAAGTAAATCACTTTTTGAAATAAATGCTATTAATTCATCTAAATTCATTTTACCAGATAGATCAATTATGTTTTTTTGTTGAGGCAACTTATCTCTAAAGAATTCTGATTCGGTTTCAGTTCCGGTAAAAAAAATAGTGTATTGATTTTGATTAAGTGATTTGGCTAAATCTATAAATTTATCTACTCCCCATTCTAATGCACTCCCTTGAGATTTAGAATGGAATATTAAGTTCTTTTTGTCTGATTTAAGGAGCGTATTAAATTTTTCTGGTAGCTGAGTAAGGTTAGTAAAATTTGCCAAACTAGATAGCTCTTTTAATGAATAGGATTGATTGATACCAAATGGTGTCAATAATTTAGTATTCAATTGTGCTTCATGTAAGTCTGAACTTTTTCGTGTAAAATTTGGTTTATGGTTACACGTTAAAAAATGATAGAGTCGGTGAGAAGTACCTATTCTATATTTTATTTTCGCCTTTTTTGCTAATCTAGCTAATTCTCTACGGGGAAAAACATGAATAAATACATCAATATTTTGAGACACTAACCATTCTAATTGCTGTTGGTCTTCCATCTTTTGAATTTCAGCCCATTCCCACACTTCATCAACAGAAGTACAACATTTAATAATTGGTTTTGTATATGTATTACCTAAAAATATAATACTGGCATCAGGATATTTTTCTTTTAATATTCCCGCTAGGGGCAAAGTCAAAGCAACATCTCCAATACTGTCTGTACGACTGATTACTATTTTTTTAGGATTACTTATCATTTTTCAGAAGTGCTTGTATTTTTTTATACTTTAAATAAGCGGCATAACTAGATTTTGTACTAATTATCCATCCTTCTTTTCCATCTAAAAATCCCAATTTAATAATGTAGCATTTGATAAATTTTATAGTTGCACTTATTTGTGCTTGCATGAAAAAGGGTTTTTTTCCGTTTGCTACAAATGCCTTAGATGCAATAGTTGTGAAGTATTCAATTTGTTTATCGTGATCGTCTGGATGGTGGTAACTATAATGTAGTATATCTCCTTTTAAATGACCAATTTTAGAATTTTCATTAAATAATTTAAATTCATCATGTGGGTTTTCACCTGTCCATTCACCATCATCTTTTGTCCAAAGTCTTAATTTAGTGTCTGGATACCATCCAGTATGTCTAATCCATTTACCACAATAGTTTGTCAATCGATTCATTTTATAACCATTTAAAAGGTTAGTTGACTTTAGTTCTAAAATGGATTTAGTTAGTGTTTCATCTAATGCTTCATCTGCATCTAAAGATAATATCAATGGATTTGTAGCTTGTTGTTTAGCCCAATTTTTTTGTTCTATGTGGCCATCAAATTTGTGAGGAATAAATTTGACATGGTATGCTTTACAAATTTCTTCAGTTTTGTCAGTTGAAAAACTATCTACAACAATGATTTCATCCGCAACTGTTGTTATTGATTTCAAGCAACGTTCAATATTAGCTTCTTCATTAAAAGTAATAATAACTACAGATAATTTTTTCATGGTGTTAAAATTAGATTTAATCTACTAATGTGATTGTGTTTAACATGGCTCTGATTTGACGAATATATTCTCTCTTATTGAACCTTGGTGCGAATATATGAGTACTAACATGAACTATGGTGTTTCTTGTTGGATGAACGATAGAATACTGAATAAATGGTCCTCCGCCACTTGCAGCACTATTTCCATCATGTTTCCATAAGCCTTCTATGATCATACATTTATTCCCATTAAGGTCAGTAAGTTGAATTTTTGGTTTGTGTGAACCTGCATATTCTGTTGTCATATATGAATCTACAACTGTACCCTTAACATTTTCTTTTAAAACACTATCTCTATAGCTCAATACGTTTATGGGACTAAAACTTTTTTCATTTACATATGGTGCTTCCCAAATCATAATTCCTTTTTGTGACCAATACGTTCCACCTTTAGCGCCTGTTCTTGGATTGTCTTTTGTTTTTTCATCTACCCTTTTATCTAACGCATAGATAATGCTATCTTTATTTGCTACAAATTTTGCTGACACAGGAATTGAAATACTTACACCAAATTTTTTCTTGGCTATATTATCAAAACTTAGATTTTTGTTTAGGTTATATTTTGCTACTAATCGGTCATCCTCTTCAAGATTAAATAAGGCAATATATGTACTAAGTTGGCTATTTAAAAAATTGATTAATCTGTTTTTATCAGAATCTCTGAATATCACATACAATTGCCCTTGTGATTTGTAGTCATTTTTTACAATTACTTCAGTTTCTGTATACGTTTTTGTGGTGTCTAAGAATAATCTTAAAAAATTTCTATTTTTCTTTCTAATTCTGTTTATAGTTGAAGGATCTTCTTGTTGAAAACTGAAAACAGGCTCATAGTAGATATATGGACCTTTAGCTGTATCTGAAAATTTTTCGATAAATATATTTTCAATTTCACCATTCCATAATTCATTATCTGCAGAAACTAAAATACGTCCAGTCGTTCCGTTAGCTTTTGGTAAACTACCTGATAGTCCACCTTTAACTTCTCTTACGGCGTCAGGATTAGTAGTAATTGTATCTTGACAAGAAAATAAACTCATCATTAATAGGACACTCATTAATAAGTACTTCATATTTCAATTTTTTTGGATTTACAGCACTGCAATTTTGATTTTATCACCTGGATGCATTCTTTTTGGGTCTAAACCTTTATTTAATTCTTGTAAGCGTGCAAAAGGTATGCCTGTTTTTTTACTAACGGTCCATAAGCTTTCACCTGATTTTAACGTGTAGTACTTGTATTTACCGCTATCGTAGGTCTTTACATGTTTTTTTGAAGTATTGTGTTGTGTTCTTGTTGTTGATTTACCTGTAGTTTTAGTTGTGCTTGTAGTGGCAACAAATTGCTTCTCTTTCTTTAATATTTTTAATTTTTGACCAGGATATATTCTAGACCTTTTTAAGCCATTCCATGTTTTAATTTGAGTGATAGTAACATCATACTTCAAACCTATCATTCCCAAAGTTTCTTTAGGTTTTACATAGTGATACTTTTTTTTCTCCAAAAATACCACGCGCATGTTATTTGTGTCTAAGTAAGTTTGGTAACCATATAAACTATCTTCTAAATCTAAAAATAATTTTATTTTTTCATTTGGAAGCGTTATGCATTGCTTTGGAAGTGTTGCTGGAATGATGTCAGTTTTATAAACTGGATTTAAGGCTCTAAATTCAGCTTCATTTATGTCTAGAATAGAATCAAAATATGAAATTCTTAACATTTGAGTTAAACAAACGGTATCTGTTTCGTAATCGTGAAAGTATACTTTAGGTTCTTTTGGGACAATATTATGTTCAGCATAATAAGTCATCATATATAGCATTGAAATAAAATTGGGTACGTATAGTTGAGTTTCCTTAGGTAAAAAGGGTCTAATCCCCCAATACGTCATTTTACCGCCTGAACGTCTAATGGCTTTATTGATATTTCCGGGTCCTGCATTGTATGCAGCTAAAGCCATACTCCAATCACCATATAAACCATATAACTGTCCTAAGTATTGACAGGCTGCATTTGTTGATTTTTCAGGATCCATTCGTTCATCAACGTAAGAATCGGTATGTAAACCTCTTGATCTTCCCGTTCTGTACATAAATTGCCACAATCCAACTGCACCTGCATGTGATCCAACTTGTGGACGCAAGCCACTTTCAATAACTGATAAGTATTTTAACTCTAGCGGCATATTATATTTTGCAAGGTATTCTTCATACATTGGAAAGTATAATTTTGATCGGCCTAAAGAAATTGCGGTTAACCTTCTTCTTTTGTTAATGAAATATCTTACCACTTTCAAAAGTTGGTCATTTATTTCAATAGCAAAGGGAGTCGTCTTATCAAGTGCCTTTAAGCGTTCTATAATGATTGAGTCAGACACGAAAGGCTTTTCTTTATCTTCAAACCCTAAAGAGTCTATCACTTGATAAGCTCTTTCTTTATTCCATGTTTCTTTATAATATTCAAATACTGAGTTTTCTACGGTTTCAATAAATCTTTCATATTGAAGTGTATCTGTTTGTATAGAATCTTGTATTTGTGAAAAGAGTGTAAATGGTAAAATAAAAAATGGTAAAATAAACCATTTTAATAGCAGATTTGTTTTAGTTGAATTATGAATTGATTTTTTCTCAGTCATACAAAGCTGTGTGTTAATTTTACTATTATTACATCTAATCAGAAAACTCGTTCATCATATAATCAGAGATACTTAAAAGGTTACTTTCTTCAAAGTGTTTTCCAATTAATTGAATACCAAAAGGCAATCCGTTTGAATGTTGACCTAAAGGTAATGATATAGCAGGGTTTCCAGCTAAATTAGCTTGCACCGTAAAAATATCTTGTAAATACATTGAAATCGGGTCTTTTACGCCATCAATTTCAAAAGCTGTTTCAGGAGTTGTAGGTAATAAGATGACATCAAAATCGTTTAAAATCTCGTTTGTTTTGTCTTGAATTACGCGTCTCACTTTTTGCCCTTTTGTATAATAAGCATCATAATAACCATGAGATAATACAAAAGTACCTAACATAATTCTACGTTTAACTTCTTCACCAAACCCTTGACTACGTGATTTTTTATAAGTGTCTTCAACACCTTGAACATCTTTAGCTAATTTTCCATAATGCACACCAGTGTATCTTGATAAATTAGATGAAGCTTCAGCTGTTGTTAGTACATAATATGTTGGTACCATTTCATTTAAGTAAGGAAAGTCTACTGCCTCAACAGTATGTCCTTTAGCTTTTAATTCTGAAATAGTTTTTTCTAATTTTGTTTTGATTTCTGAATCTAAACCTTTACTGTCCATACAGTTTTTAATGTAAGCAAATTTTAAAGTTTTACCTTCAATTTTGTTTACAGTAATAGAATGGTTTTCAGTTTGAGAAGCAGTACTGTCATAGTCGTCTTTACCAGACATGATATCTGTTAATAAAGCAGCATCTGCAATTGTAGTTGTAAATGGGCCTATTTGGTCAAATGATGAAGCGTATGCTAATAAACCATATCTAGAAATAGTTCCATAAGTTGGTTTATAACCTATTGTACCTGTGAATGAGGCTGGTTGTCTAATCGAACCACCAGTGTCAGAACCTAATGAAGCAGTACATAATCCTGCAGCTACTGCAGTTGCAGATCCACCAGAAGATCCACCAGGAACCATTTTTTCATTAACAGGATTTAAAACATTTCCAAATGCTGAATTTTCATTAGAACTTCCCATTGCGAATTCATCACAATTAAGTCTTCCAATTATAATAGCATCTTGATCTAAAAGTCTTTGTAATGAAGTGGCTGTGTATATTGATTCAAACCCTTCAAGTATTTTGGATGACGCAGAAACCTTATGACCTTTATAAGCCATATTATCTTTAATTCCAATTACCATTCCTGCTAATCGACCTGCGTTTCCAGCTTTAATTTTTTCGTCAACCTCTTTTGCCTTCTGTAAAGCAGACTCATTAAACACTTCTAAGAATGCGTTTAAATGCTTTTTATCTTCTATTTTAGTAATAAAATAGTTAACAATTTCTACTGCTGAAGTACCATCTTGGATGGCACTTTTAATTTTGTCAAAAGAAGTGTACATAAACTTATTTATTCTTCAATTTTAGGTTTGTCATTTGAATCGTCATCCTCATTTTTCATTTCGTCTTTGAAACCTTTGATTCCTTTACCCATTCCTTTCATTAATTCAGGTAATTTTTTACCACCAAACAATAATAATAAGGCAACAACGATAAGAATGATTTGAGGCGTACCTATCATTCCTGCTTGTAAAATATTTTCCATTTTATATAAATTTATTAGGACAAAAGTAAGAAATATATGTTGTCAATCCAATTTATTAAAAGGGATAATAGAATCTTACTGAATTATAGTATTATAAATGGTTTGATTTTCTGATTCATTTTAATAATTCAATTAGAAATTTTTATAAAAAAAGGAGCTGTTAATTTCATAAAACGGTTAGTTATAGATGTTATTTTGTGGTAAACAGGATTATGTACTTTCAAATTCGGCTAATTTTCTAAAATTAGTTTTAGTTATTATGATAATATGCTTACTTTTATCTCAAAATATTTAGCAAATGATTCATATTGAAAATTACATTAACGGACAATTAATTAAGCCAACTTTAAATCAATACATTGATAATGTAGATCCAAGTAGGGGAGAAGTGTATTCACAAATCCCTTCATCTACAAAAGAAGATGTTGAATTAGCTGTTAATGCATCTAAAAAAGCATTTAAAACTTGGTCAAATATGCCAAAAGAAATGCGTTCAAATATCATGTTGAAAGTTGCTGATATAATTGAAGAGCGAATGGATGAATTTGCTGCTGCTGAATCTCTAGATAATGGAAAACCTTTGTCTTTAGCTAAAGCTGTGGATATTCCAAGAGCAGTTAGTAATTTCAAGTTTTTTGCTACTGCTATTTTACATTATGCATCTGAATCTCATTATATGGAAGGATTAGGTGTAAATTACACAGTGCGTAAACCAATTGGAGTTGTTGGATGTATATCACCTTGGAACTTACCTTTATATTTATTTACATGGAAAATTGCACCTGCATTAGCTGCAGGTAATTGTGTGGTTGCTAAGCCATCTGAAATTACGCCTATGACTGCTTATTTGTTGTCAAAAGCATGTATTGATGCTGGTATGCCAGAAGGTGTTTTAAATATTGTTCATGGTTTAGGTCAACATGTTGGTGATGCTATCACAAGACATAAAGACATTACTGCTATTTCTTTTACAGGTGGTACGCAAACAGGAAAAACGATTGCAGCTATTGCAGCACCAATGTTTAAAAAATTATCATTAGAATTGGGTGGTAAAAATCCAAATATAATTTTTGCTGATTGCGATTTTGATAAAGCATTAAGTACAACGTTATTATCTAGTTTTGCAAATCAAGGGCAAATTTGTTTATGTGGATCTAGGATATTTATTGAAAGACCGATTTACGAAAAATTTAAAAAAGCATTTATTGAAAAAGTGGATAGAACAATAGTATCTTATCCAACTGATAAAAAAGCAAAATTAGGAGCTGTGGTTTCTAAATCTCACATGGAAAAAGTATTATCTTATGTTGCATTAGCAAAAGAAGAAGGTGGTACTGTTTTAACTGGGGGAACTCAAGTGAAATTAGAAGGTGAATACGCCAATGGATTTTATATTAGACCAACTGTAATTGAAGGTTTATCTTATGATTGTAGAACTAACCAAGAAGAAATTTTTGGACCCGTAGTTACAATCACGCCTTTTGATACAGAAGAAGAAGTGTTAATGATGGCCAATTCAACTCAATATGGTTTGTCTGCTACAATTTGGACTGAAAATTTAACAAGAGCACATACTATTGCGGATGAAGTTCATGCAGGAATTGTTTGGATTAATAGCTGGTTAGTACGTGATTTAAGAACACCATTTGGAGGTGTTAAAGCATCAGGTGTTGGAAGAGAAGGCGGATTTGAAGCTTTACACTTTTTTACAGAACCTAAAAATATCTTTGTAAAATTAGGTGACGCTGCACATTAAAAATTATTATTAGGAAACAATAAAGGTTGGAGAAAACTCCAACCTTTAACCCAAAATCTATGAATGAATTATTATCTAATTCAAATTGTATAGAGTAATAACCGTGCCAAAATAAATTTAGTATAATCAAGTTAGTTTTTGAGGTCTATTTTAACATTTATTAAAGGTTAAGTCAGGGTAATTCAATCTTTTCATTACAAAACAATCTAATTATAAAGGATTACAAAAAAATTCGCTTATTTTTGTGATATGAAGAACATTAGAAACTTTTGTATTATTGCGCATATTGATCATGGAAAGTCAACTTTGGCAGATAGATTGTTGCAGGAAACTGACACTATTGCTGACAGAGATATGCAGGCTCAGGCCCTAGATAATATGGATATTGAGAGAGAAAGAGGGATTACCATTAAAAGTCATGCTATTCAAATGGATTATGAGCAAGATGGTGTAAAATATGTGTTGAATTTAATTGACACACCAGGCCATGTTGATTTTTCTTATGAAGTTTCTCGTTCAATTGCCGCTTGTGAAGGGGCGCTACTTATTGTAGATGCTGCACAGGGAATTGAAGCTCAAACAATTTCTAATTTATATTTAGCTTTAGAAAATGACCTTGAAATAATTCCGATTTTAAATAAAATGGACTTACCTGGTGCACAACCAGAAGAAGTTACTGATGAAATTGTTGAATTAATAGGGTGTGATCCTTCTGATGTTATTCCAGCATCTGGTAAAACAGGTTTAGGAATTAAAGAAATTTTAAGAGCAGTTGTAGCAAGAATTCCTGCACCATCTGGTGATGAGGATGCGCCATTACAAGCTATGATTTTTGATTCTGTATATAATTCATTTAGAGGAATTATTGCTTATTATCGCGTATTAAACGGTTCACTTAAAAAAGGAGAACGTGTAAAGTTTTTTAATACCGAAAAAGAATATTTTGCTGATGAAATTGGTATTTTGCGTATGGACATGGAGCCACGTAAAGAAGTGAGAACTGGTGACGTTGGTTATATTATTTCTGGAATTAAAAAAGCTGAAGAAGTAAAAGTAGGAGATACAATTACAACAACTGATAATCCTTGTGAAGGAGCCGTTCAAGGTTTTGAAGAAGTTAAGCCAATGGTATTTGCAGGTATTTACCCAGTAGATACAGATGAGTATGAAGAGTTAAGAGCGTCAATGGAGAAGTTACAGTTAAATGATGCTTCTCTTAGTTTTGAACCTGAATCATCTGCTGCTTTAGGTTTCGGATTTAGATGTGGGTTTTTAGGAATGTTACACATGGAAATTATTCAAGAACGTTTAGAGCGTGAGTTTAATATGACTGTAATTACAACAGTTCCCAATGTATCTTATAAAGCTTATTTACATAAAAACAACGAAATGTTTATTGTAAATAATCCATCAGAATTACCTGATCCATCAAGGTTAGATTATGTTGAAGAGCCTTATATTAAAGCTCAGATTATTACAAAATCTGATTATGTTGGTCAAATCATGAACCTTTGTATTGAAAAAAGAGGGGAATTAAAAAATCAAGTTTATTTAACACAGTCAAGAGTTGAAATTACTTTTGAAATGCCATTAGGTGAAGTTGTATTTGATTTTTATGATAAATTAAAATCTGTATCAAGAGGATATGCATCATTTGATTATTTCCCAATTGCTTACCAACGTTCTGATTTAATTAAGTTAGACATTTTATTGAATGGTGATCAAGTTGATGCTTTGTCAGCATTAGTGCATAGAAATAACGCACATATGTTAGGAAAGAAGATTTGTATTAAATTAAAAGAATTAATTCCACGTCAACAATTTGATATTCCAATTCAAGCCGCAATTGGAGCCAAAATTGTATCTCGTGAAACGATTAAAGCATTACGTAAAGATGTTACTGCCAAATGTTACGGTGGTGATATTTCTAGAAAACGTAAATTATTAGAAAAACAAAAGAAAGGTAAAAAGAAAATGCGTCAAATTGGTAATGTTGAAGTACCACAAGCTGCATTTATGGCTGTTCTTAAGTTGGATTAATAAGCATAAAATTAGACTTACAAAAAAGCGTATTGAATTTTCAATACGCTTTTTTTGTATATTGTGTTTTAAAGTAGAAAAATTGAGGAATTAATAAATTATCATTTTTTTAAAAATAAAAGTAGGGTAGACTTAAACTTACACGGTATAGATGTAAACAAATAAATATTTAAGTATGAAAAAGACAATTTTAAGTTTGACATTAATTGCAGGAATCGCATTAGTGTCATGTAACAAAGAGTGTATCGAAGGAGACTTTACAACTGAAGTATCTACAGAAACAGAAACCTTAAGATTACCAGAATCTGGTTATGAAATGAATGTGACAGAAGCGTTAACTAAAAGCTCAGGAGATGTTTATACATCTGGTGTTATTGAGTATACTAAAAACGGAGATGTATTAGCAACTTTTGATTATGGATCAGGAGAAGAAGATGAAAAAGCTAATTACATAAAGGATGGTAAAAAATACGACTGTAAATTAGACGGTAAAGGTAAAAAGAAGTTCAAAAAGAAGTTCAAAAAAGTAATTATTGAGCCTATAGTAAAATCAGATGATTGTGAATTCATTGTTTCTGGAATCATTAAATATTATGATTATAAATCGGGAGATTGGTTAGCTACAGTAGATTATGGTGATGGAACATGTGATGATATTGCTGTAAAAACAACTGAAGAAGGAGATTATACTTTCAGTCTTAGTAAGTAAAGCGTATTAATAGTTTACAAAAAGGGTAGGATGAAATAAAGTCCTACTCTTTAATTTTTTCGATTTGACTAAAAAAGATTATAAAAACTGTTTCGATCAATTGTTTGATCCATTGAGAAATTACCTTTACTACAAATGTGGTGATGGTGACTTAGCAACGGATATTGTTCAAGATATTTTTCTAAAAGTTTGGGAAAAACCTATAGATGTGACTTCAAAAACAATAAAACCATTGCTTTATAAAATGGTAAATAATGCTTTTTTTGACCATTTACGAAAAAATAAGGTGGCTAATAAATATTTAAGTAGATTAGATTTAAACGTTAATTCAAACAGTCCAGATGAAATTTTGGAGTTTGAAGAGTTAAAACAAAAATATGAAACAAGTTTAGCGACTTTGGGTGAAAAACAAAGAACTGTTTTTTTAATGAGTCGTATGGAAGACCTTACTTATAAAGAAATTGCAGAACGTTTATCGATTAGTGTAAAAGCAGTTGAAAAACGAATGAGTCAAGCTTTAAAAGTATTAAAACAAAAATTAGGTAAGTGATGAAAAAAAATTCACAACATAACGAAATTATTGACTTGGAAACTGATGCTATAAAGCACATTGATGTTCCCTTTAAAAATACCAAAGAAGATGTATGGGCAAAATTATCTAGTCAAATCGACTTTGATAATCCACCTAGCAAACAAGGTAAGCTAATTAAATTAAATTGGTTCACACTTGCAAGTGCGGCAGCTATCGTAATGATTTTTGGTTCGACTTTATTTCTTAAGAATTATTCGATTTCAATAGTGTCTAATTTGAATGAAAAATTTAGTCACACGCTTCCTGATCATTCAACGGTTTTTTTAAATGAAAATAGTACATTAACATATCATCCGTATTGGTGGCGTTTTAATAGAGCGTTAGAATTTGAAGGTGAAGCTTTTTTTGAAGTGGAAAAAGGTAAAAAATTCACAGTCATCTCAAAAAAAGGAAATACATCTGTTTTAGGGACAAGTTTTAACATTAATAGCAGAACTGATTATACGGTGTATTGTAAAACAGGAAAAGTAGAAGTCCGTTATGCTAACAAGATAAATGTAGTGCTTTTAACCCCAAATCAAATGGTTAGTTTTAAAAGGGGAGTAAAGTTAAAAAAAGACGTAGAGGTTGAAAATGCTATTTTAAATTGGAGAAAAACATATTTAAATTTTGAATCTACATCAGTAATTGAAGTTTTTACGGCGTTAGAAAAAATTTATAATGTAAATTTGAATTATGAAACGTCTGAATTTTTAAACTTGAATTATTCTGCAAATTATGAAAAGCCATTAAAGGTGGAAGATGTTTTACTTATGCTTAGTTTAAATTTTAATTTTAGCTATTCAGAACACAATACGAATTACACGATAGTTAAAAACCCATAAAACTGAAATATAGAAGTATTATTATATTTTATATTCTAATCTATAACACCTGTTTTGGTCAAAACATAAAGGTAGAGGCAACAAATATGTCCTTAACATATGTTTTAACAGACTTGCAAAACACTTATAATTTATCTTTTTCTTTTGCCTCAAGTGCTACCGATAAGTGTATTGTAAATTTAAATGAAACATTTAAAACTCCTGATTTAGCAATACGTAAATTGTGTGAATCTTGTAATTTTGATTTAAAAAAACTAAACAATGTTTTCATAATAATAGAAACACAAAAACGTATTCCTAAATTCATACGCAAAAAAACTAAATATGTTTATAAAATTCATATTTCTGAAATCTATACTAATGAGGAACTTGGGTTGAGTAAAATAAAAATTAATGGCGCTTATTATTTAGCAGACATTAATGGTAATTTTTCTTTTTCTTCAGAAATAAATAAACTTAAATTTGAAGTTTCTCACCTAGCTTATATTGATAAGGATACAATATTAGAAGCCAGTCAAAATAGTCATTCCATAAAGTTAACTCCATTTTCAAAAAGTTTAAAACCTGTTGAAGTGTCTAGTGTGCAGGTAATAGAACATATTTCCATTGGAAAAGACCCTGGTACAATTAGCGTTAATTCGGAGAGTAATGGTTTTTTAGCTGGAGAATCTAATAATGCTATTTTTAATACATTACGACTCCAACCTGGTATATTATCAGCAGGTGAGCAATCTTCAGATTATGTGATTTGGAATTCTTATAAGGGTCAAAATCACTTAGTTTTTGATGGTATCACCTTGTTTAAAGCAAACACTTATAACCAAACAATTAGTGGAATAAACCCTAATATAATTAAAACAATAGATATATATAAAGGTGCATATAATGCTGATATTGGAGATCGAGTTGGAGGTGTTATTGACATTAAAAGTAAGACCGGTAATTTCAATAAATTTCAAACTATTTTTAATGTAAATAATCAATTAGTCAACCTGTATGTGAATATACCTATAAAGTCAAAGGCAAACATACAAGCTAGTGTTAGATCTACTTTTAAAAATCCATTTGATATAAAGTTTAAAACACTTAACACGAATTATATCCGTCCAGAAACTAATTTTAAAGATGTAAGCTTAAAATTCACCACATTAATAAAAAATAAAAACCCATTTAGAATTAGCTTGATTATTAATAATGATACCTATAAAGAAATCTTAAAAGATAAACTTGATAATGATCTAGCTGCTACTTTTAGTAACTCAATTCAAGGTGGGTTTTCTTTATACTATGGTAAAAACTGGAAAAGTGGTGCTTTAACTGATATAAATATAAGTCAAAGTATACTAGCCACAAATTTTGTGAATATGTTTGATAAACATAACTTTATTCAAACAGCAAACAATGTTACTGAGCGGTCGGTGAAAATATCACATTTACTTATGGCTACTAGAACACATCAATTCAAATTTGGGCTAAATTTAATAAATAATAAGTCCTTTTTTAAAAACGATTCTAGTACTTATAATTTTATTACCTCTTCCGAAAGCTTAACAAGGTTAAATGTTTATTTTACTGATAATTGGCATTTTACCCCAAGATTAAAAATCAATTATGGTTTAAAAATAGAATCTCCAATTCAATTAAATACAATGTTATTGCAACCACGAATTAGTGTTAAATATAGACCTTCAAATAATATAAGCCTATATGGTTCGTGGGGTATTTATAATCAATTTATGTCTGAACTAGCAATTGTTGATCAGTATCAAAATAATTTATTTCATTGGTCAATATTAAATAAAAAGAGCAAACCTAATCAATCTAGTCATTACGTTTTGGGAGCGTCAGTACTTAAAAGTAGATGGAAACTTAGTGTGGAGGGTTTTTATAAAACAACTAGTAATCTACAGACTTTTTACCTTACTGATAGTGAAAATATTGATTTGTCTAGTGGTAGTTCAAAAACATCTGGTTTAGATTTTTTTATAAGTAAAACATTGAAAAAACATAACTTCTGGGTTGCTTATACGGTTAGTCAAAGTAAAGATTATTTTAACCACTATAGTAATACAACTTGGCAACTTGCCCCTCAAAATCAATTGCATGAATTAAAAACTGCATGCGTATTTAACTTTAATCCTATTCACTTTTCAATTAATTATGTTTATGGATCTGGATTAACTTATGTAAAATCTAATGGGAGTAGAATAAGTTTTCCATATAATAGATTAGACATAGCTTTAAAATACAATTTTAGAATTAAAAAATTAAAAGCAGAAACGGGATTTTCTATCCTTAATGTATTAAATAATAGAAATTTTAATTTTAATAGTTTTACTAATTTTCCAGAATTAGAAAATCAGTTTGTTTTGAGTACAACATTTACACCACTGTTATTTATTAAAGTGAAATTTTAATTCGGTTGTAGTAAATCTGTTTTTAGTAAAGTATGAGATTGTTTAGGGTTAGTTATCATGATGAAACTATTATTAACTCCTTTATAATTTGTTAAATTTTAATTTGGGATACAAAATATATTATCATGATCTGGTAAATCCTCTTTAAATTTAATTTCTATAAGCTGAGATTTTCGTTCTTTCCCGTTCTTTAATTTATAAATTTTATAGATTCCTAAATCAATAATCCAGTTGTAGATTTCGAATTGTTCAGCCGTATTATTACGGTCAATGCTATGTTCAATAATTAGCTTTGGTTTGTCTTTTTTGATAGTTCCAAATGCACCTTTCAATACATCTAATTCAAAACCTTCCACATCAATTTTCATGACATTAATTGTAGAGATTATATTCAAATTATCTAATGTATTAACCTCAATCTGAATCCCCTTTTCTGATTGATGATTTAACATAGAAGCCCCTCCTCTATTTTCATTTTCGGGATAAATTGTCAAGGTTTCTTCTTTATTTCCTAAAGCAAATTGATTCAACTCAATTTGAGAAAACTGATTTAGTTCTTTATTCGATTTTAAAATATCAAAAGTTGATGGTACAGGTTCGAATGCTAAAACTTTACCGTTTTTAGTGATTATCTCAGCACCTATCAGACTTAACCATCCAATATTTGCACCAACATCTACAAATGTATCTCCTACATTTAAAAAGTCTTGTAAAATAGAAACTGTACCTTGTTCATAAACACCTCTTTCATAAATCACATTTTCAATATTTTTATCAAAAACAGGGTCTAAGTTAATTTTAAATCCAAAAGTAGTTTCAATAACAACTTTTCCAGTTGCAGGCTTGATAAACCATTTTGGTAATTTTTCAATTAAATAATCGCGTCCAATAAATTTTGGAACGCTTAATAAACTTTGTATGACTTTGTGAATAAGTAACATTTACTCTTCTTCAAATTCAATTCCAATCAAATCTTTATCGCTTTCAAACCAAACTTCCATAAATTCATTCTGTTCTATAGTAAAAGGTTCGAATTGTGTTAAATATAATTTATTGTTAGCTAACGTACCAAATTCATCTTCTAAATTGTCTTTGCTGTATTTTAATACATTACCATTAGCGTACACTTCAATATGACGTATAGGTTGCCCGTCATCTTGCGTTTCAAAATAATATGTACAAATACCCCAACTATCGTATTCGTCTCCTCTAGTGTCTTTCCACTCTCTTTTAAAGTATTTCATATTGTTTTCTTTTATGTCAATTGGTTGTTAACTATCTAATTTCTCCGCCAGCTTCAAAGTCTTTTTCTGGTGAAACAAAGGCTAATTCCCCTTTGCTATTTTCAGCCATTAAAATCATACCTTGTGATTCAACGCCACGAATTTTACGTGGGGCTAAGTTCATTAAGATACTTACTTTTTTACCAATCACTTCTTCTGGTGTATAATGTTCAGCAATTCCAGACACAACAATTCTTTTGTCTATTCCAGTATCAACTGTTAATTTCAATAATTTTTTTGCTTTTTTAACCTTCTCAGCCGAAATGATTTCACCAACTCTGATGTCCATTTTAGTAAAGTCATCAAATGAAGTTTCTTCTTTTTGTGGTTCAAAAACAGTTTCAATATTAGCTAGTTTTGAAGCTTCTAATAACGCCACTTGTTCTTCAATAAATTTGTCTTCAATTTTGGCAATTAAAATACTAGGCTTATTTAATTGGTGACCTGCTTCTAAAATAGAGTCAGAACCTAAACTATCCCATTTCAATAAATCCATTCCTAAAAATTGAGCAATTGTTGCTGCTTTTTGTGGTAAAAATGGTTGAAAAGCAATGGTTAAATTAGCTGTAATTTGTAAAGCAATATTCATGATCGTTTCTACACGTGCCATGTCAGTTTTAGCCAATTTCCAAGGTTCAGTTTCAGCTAGGTATTTATTACCTAAACGTGCTAAATTCATGGCTTCAGATTGTGCTTCACGTAATTTATAAGCACGAACTAATTTTTCTATTTTGTCAGGATATTCTTTTAATTGTGCTAATACATCTGTATCAACATCAGTTAATTCACCTCTACTAGGAACTTTACCTTCAAAGTATTTATTAGATAATACAACTGCTCTGTTTACAAAGTTTCCTAAAACATCAGCTAATTCATTGTTAATTCTAGATTGAAATTCTTTCCAAGTGAATTCAGCATCTTTACTTTCAGGTGCAATTGACGTTAAAACGTACTTTAACTCATCCTTTTTATCAGGATTAGCTGCCATAAATTCGTGTAACCAAACGGCCCAGTTTCTTGATGTAGAAAATTTATCACCTTCAAGGTTTAAGAATTCGTAAGCTGGTACATTATCAGGTAATACAAAACCACCATGTTCTTTTAATAATATTGGGAAGATGATTGCATGAAATACAATATTATCCTTTCCAATAAAGTGAACCAATTTTGTATCACCAGTCCAATAATCTTTCCAGTTTTTATTGTTTTTAGCAGCCCATTCTTTGGTTGCTGAAATGTAACCGATAGGTGCATCTAACCAAACGTATAATACTTTTCCATCTGCACCTTCAACTGGTACTTTAACACCCCAATCTAAATCTCTTGTCATGGCACGTGGATGTAAACCACCGTCAATCCAACTCATACATTGACCATTCACTTGGTTACGCCAATCTTTAGGGTTGTGAAGTTGTTTTCCTTCAAAACTACCTTCTTTAATCCATTCTCTTAACCAATCTTCATGTTGATCCATTGGTAAAAACCAGTGTGACGTTTCTTTTAAGGTTGGTGTGTTTCCACTTAACGTAGAAATAGGATTAATTAAATCTGTTGGACTTAAATCAGAACCACATTTTTCGCATTGGTCACCATAAGCACCTTCTTTATCACAAGACGGGCAAGTACCAGAAATATATCTATCTGCTAAAAATTGATTAAACTCTTCATCATAATATTGTTCGGTTGTCTTTTTAATAAAACTTCCTTTATCATTTAAGACTTTAAAATAGTCTTGAGCAGTTTCTTTATGTAAGTCAGTTGAGGTTCTAGTATAAATATCAAATGAAATATCAAAATCGCTAAATGCTTTTTTGTTAATTCCGTGATATTTATCTACAATAGCTTGAGGTGTTGTGCCTTCTTTTTTAGCTCTTAATGTAATGGCTGCACCATGTTCATCTGATCCACAAACAAAGGCTACGTCTTCATTCTTCATTCTAAGAAATCTAACAAAGATATCGGCTGGTAAGTAAACACCCGCTACATGCCCTAAATGAAGAGGTCCATTAGCATAAGGTAAAGCTGCAGTTACAGTATATTTTTGACTCATTTTTATATTTTTTAAATGCTATAAATGAATAGCTGCACAAAAATAAGGTTTTAAATTACAAATCTCAAATAAGTTACTTTAATATATGAGTTAATTCAGTCTTGAATGGATCAGAAACTGTTAAGTTGTATGTTGTTGAATACTATTAAAAACTGTACATTTACAGTATGACAAAAATTAGAATTGTTTCTCCAGCTAAATCAATCGAAAAAAAGCACATTGATTTTGCGGTAGATTTTTTACAAAATAATAATTTTGAGGTTGAGTTGTCTACTAATTGTTTGGGCGAAAGCCATTACTTTTCTGGAACAGATACAGAACGTTTAATAGATTTTCAAAACGCTTTAGATGATACTACTGTAGATGTGATTTTATGTGCAAGAGGAGGATATGGTTGTATTAGAATTATTGATAGTTTGGATTTTACTAAATTTAAAGCCAATCCAAAATTAATTGTTGGGTTTAGTGACGTGACTGTATTTCATAATCACATTCATTCTAATTTTGAATTACCAACAGTGCATGGAACAATGCCTTTAAATTTCGAAACTAATTCTAAAGAAAGTTTACAGTCTTTGGTTGATGTTATGAATGGTCATAAAATTAAATACACTATTGAATCAAATTTGAATAACAAAATTGGTCATGTAAAAGCTGAGATAGTAGGCGGTAATTTGGCTATTATTTATGGGTTAATTGGAACAAATTCAGACATTGATTTAACGAATAAAATTTTATTTATTGAAGATGTTGGTGAGTATATTTACGCCATAGATAGAATGATGTGGGCGTTACAAAAATCAGGTAAATTAAATAAATTGGCAGGTTTAATTGTTGGTGGTATGTCTATTATAAATGATACAGATGTGCCTTTTGGAAAAACAGTAGAAGGTGTTATTTTAGAGCGCATAGAAAAATTGTCTATCCCTGTTTGCTTTGATTTTCCCGCAGGACATATTAGCGATAATAGAGCTATTATTTTTGGAAGAGAAGCTACACTGGTAGTACGTGAAAATGAAGTAGTTTTTGAACAATAAAAATTTATTATGATTACAAGTCCAAAGAAAAGACGTAGAAAAGCATTTTCAGTAAGTTTGAAAATTGCTTGGAGCTATGCTAAATTGTATTTATTAAAAAAAGTGTTTGGTAAAGCGTTTTATGCAAAACGTATTGATAAATTACATTTAAAAAATGCCAGCCGAACTAAAAATGCAATTTTAGAATTAAATGGATTATTTTTAAAAGTAGGACAACTTATTTCTATCATGTCTAATATTGCGCCAGAAGCCTATGGTACTGTACTAGAATCACTCCAAGATAATACACCTAATTCTGATTTTGAATTAATAAAAAATTCTTTAGAAACTGAATTAGAGGATAGTGTAGAAAATATATTTAGTACGTTTAACGAAATACCTATTGCTTCTGCATCTATTGGACAAGTTCACAAGGCTGTGTTAAAAACAGGAGAACATGTTGCAGTTAAAATTCAACACCCTAATATTAATGAGTTAGCAAAAATTGACTTAAGTATTATTGAGAAATTAATTGGGTTAGTGAGTCGTTTCTTCAAAATTAAAGGAATTGACCATGTGTATAGTCAGGTTAAGGAAATGATTTATGAAGAACTTAACTATACTGCTGAAGCTTGTAATATGGAAACTATTTCATTACAATGTGAAAAAATTGAGGGCATCATAATACCAAAAGTATATTCAGAATATAGTTCTAAAAAAATATTAACTACAGCATTTTGTGAAGGCACAAAAATTACAAATATTAAACAACTTAATGAATGGGGTATTGATGAAAATACAATTGCAGAGAAGTTAATTTTTGTGTACTGTGAAATGATATTAAACCATGGCTATTATCATGCCGATCCACATCCAGGTAATTTATTAGTTAATAAAAATGGGGAGGTCATAATTTTAGATTTTGGTGCAATCGGTCGACTAAATGATGAAATGCGTGAAAATATTCCTGTTTTGATTCGTGCAATTGTATCAAAAGATCAAGAGGCAGTATTGGAGGCATTAAAAAAAATGGGGTTTATAGCTAATGGGAAAGAAGCCAATAAAACAGCTCAAAAATTAATAGCAGTACTAACAGAATTGTTTGAAAGCGGTATAAATATTAGAGAATTTTCTGTAGATGATTTAAATAATTCAACTATAAAAGAGTTTAGAAAAAGCATTAATATAAAAGAATTGTCAGCCACAATTCAAGTACCTAAAGATTGGATATTATTGGAAAGAACGATTATGTTATTAGATGGTGTAACCGCTAAACTGGCACCAGAATATAAGCCGTTTGATACGATTAAACCGTATTTAAAAAAGTTAGTCTTAAAAAATGGCGGGATTAGAAAGTTAATTTGGGGTGTGCTTAAAAAGCAAATTAGCACCTTGTTTTTGTTACCAAAAAAGGCTGACGAGTTTTTGAATAAAGTTAATTCAGGAGAATTAGAGTTTGAGGTTAAAGGTTTAGATAAAAGTACTAAAAAGCTTTACAGTGCTGTTCAACAAATTGGATTTGGGTTAGTATCAGTATTCAGTTTGGCATTAGGGTTTGTCTCAAATGTATATGCTAAGCCAAGTTATGAAACTCTATTTTTAGGAATAGGGATTACACTTGGTATAGTGTTTATGTGGTCTATTTTTAAAAATAGAAAGTAAATCATGCTAACAAAACAATCAAGGATAGATTCTGTAATTAATGTGTCAACTATTGGCGTCAGTATAGTAGGGGTTAAAGATTTTGATGTATCTGAACTTAAAATTAGTGCTGCTGATAATTATCCTGAATTGCCAAATATTAGATTAGGTAAACAAATTGAGCGTGTTTTTTCGGCATTAATTCAAAATTCTTCTAACTATACTATCATAAAAGAGAATGTTCAGATTATTGATGATAAAATTACAATTGGAGAGGTTGATTTTATTATTAAAAACAATGAAACTAATGTGATTAGTCACCTTGAAATCGTTTATAAATTTTATTTATATGATCCGAATCAGTCATCAATTGAATTGGAAAAATGGATTGGACCAAACAGGAAAGATAGTTTTATTGAAAAATTTAATAAACTAAAATCTAAACAGTTTCCGTTGCTTTATAAACTTAAAACTGCTGATGTTTTAAATGATTTAGATATTAAATCACTTCAACAAAAACTTTGTTTTATGGCCTCATTATTTGTGCCTTTCTCTAGGTTAAATAAACCGTTTCCTCTGATTAATAATGCTGCTATAATTGGCTATTGGTTAACCTATAATGATTTTAAAGTTCAAATTAAATCTAATGCTCAATATTACTTACCTAAAAAGCATGAGTGGGGAATAGCGCCTAAAGATAATTCAGAATGGTATTCGTTTTCAGAAATTAGTTTAAAAATTGAGGAGTCGTTAAATAGACAATTCTCACCACTGTGCTGGATTAAAACAAGTGAATTAACTTATGAGCAATGTTTTATTGTTTGGTGGTAACGCTAGTATAATTTTCATTTCTCATCTCGTCCAATTGTTTTGTTTCTGAAATAAAAACAGGCCAATATTTAGTATGATAATCATCCTCATTCATAAACTTTATGCAATCGTTAAATTGTGATTGAATAGGTTTTGAAACGTTATTCTGATGACACCAACTGATAAACTCAATGTACTTATTTGTAATAGTTTCTTTCTTATCTTGTGGCAGCACTTTCGCACTATAATAATGAGGTCTATCTAAAATGTTAATATATATATCGTTTGACTCAATCAAATTAAGGGAGAGACACTTTTTGTAAAAATCTGGTAATGTTTCAATATTAAATACTGAAATAGTTGGGGAGATTTTAAAAGAAACATTTGATAGAGATCTGATTTTTTCTCTATTGCTTACAAACGTATCCCAATTTAATTCCTTTCTAACGTACTCTCCTAACTCTTCTGATTCATCAATGCTCGCTAACACTTCTACTTCTTTAAACTGCTTCCAATAGCTTAGTATGTCGTAATGTTTAAACTTTAATATAGAAAAGTTTGTATTATATCTAAGCTTGACATTTGTGATGTTATTTGCAATTAAATAATCTAATAGTAAATAATGTTCTTCCGTAACTAGTGGCTCACCTCCAGCAAAATAAAATTCTTGGGCTTGATGTAAAAATTGCCCATTTTTTTCAATGAATTGATTAAAGTCGTTGATGTTTTTAATAATTGCTTTGCTGCCTAAGTTCGTTTTAAGTATTTTAGCTTCATTAAACCATTTTGAACTGGCACCATGCCAACATGTTCTGCATCTAAAGTTACATACATTTGAAAATCGAATGTCAAAGTATATTGGGTTATTTAGTGTTGTGATGTCAATATCTGGGAATTTTTCAAAAGTTTCCTGTCTTATACTTTTTGCACCAGACAATTCTAAGTTAATACAAACAGCACATCTTTTGTCAGCGGTTCCATTTAGAAACTTGGCTCTAGTGTCATTTATCTTTTCATTGTTCCAAATAGTGTTGATGTCACTATTGTTAATATTCCCGTATTTAATAGAAGAGACACAACAAGCATTGACTTGTCCTTTTGAGCCTAAATGAAAATGAATCCAAGGCATTAAGCAATATGGTGTTTTTTTAGTATTGATGCTGTAAAGGTATTAAAAGTTATGTCAAAAAAAATGGGAACAAATTTAATTGTTCCCATTTGTATAAAGTTGAAAAGTTTTTACTTAATTTTTTCAATCATAATTGGCATAGTACCTTTACATTTTGATTGTCTTCTAGATGGTGCGTAAATTAATTTTACAGTTTTACCATCTACTTTAAATTGTTCATCAAGTTCTAAAGGTTCAAGTAAAGTTTCATTACCGTCAATAGTAACTGCAATTACAAAATCACAACCATCTGTTTTACGCATATCTTTAACTATTCCTGTTGTTATAAGATCCACTTGTTCAGTGACAGTTTCAACAGGTTTAGTTTCTGATTTTATTTGATCTGTTGTACTTTCTTTAGTAGAACCACAAGCAAATACACCAAATGCAAGTGCAATAATTAATAAATTTTTCATATTAGTTTAAGTATATTTTTTTAGTCATATTAGTATTTTCGCCTGTTAGCGTAACTAAATATATTCCTATTGAGAAATCAGAACTGTTGTAAGTTCTAGACTTATCTTGTCCATTTATTTTTTCAGAAATTATAATTTTCCCATTTAAATCAAAAATAGTTAATTCTAATTGAGAATCTGTAATGTCATTCCATTCCATAGTTAATGAACCATGATGTGGTTGATATGCATTAAATGAAGGGGTAGTAATTTCTTCTTTTTCAGTTTGACCTAACATTTGCCAAGCGGTGAATGAAAAAATTCTTGTTTTTGCACTACCATTACTTCCTAAGTATTCTCCAGTATACCAAAATGTTTTATCATCAACAGGGTCCATTGTCATTTGACCATAATCACCAAATCTATTAAATCCAGTTTGAGAACCTGTACCTTCAACAGCAACTTGTTCGGCAACCGTCATTTGATTTATTGGATCATCATTATATCGTCCTGTAAATCTTAAACCAGCATAATGATCTGGACCTGCGAATGAATAAGCCATCCCAATATGACCAAATCTATCCATAGCTATACTTCCCATCCAACGGCTATTAGTGTTGTCAGGTGAATAAGTAGATTCTTGATGAATATACCAAACACCATCATTATCTTCTCTTAATTCATACCATCTAATACCGGCTCTATTTTGTCCATCAACATCAACTGATGTACACAACATAGCTGTATTGTGCGTATCAAACCTTCTGTACTGCGTTTTATACATAAAAATACTTGGTACACCATCTAGTTTTTGTGTTGTTCCTTTTTGAGTAATATCATCCCAACTGCTTGTAAATATTGTATTAAATGCTGTAGAAGGTAATTCTTGACTTACCACTACTGAAGAATTTGAAGGTGTTGTCCAATCGACTTCACACTTAATTACCTTAATGTGATCTGTAGAGACACCAGACCAAGAATTATCTTGTAAATGAAAGTAATAGAAAGGTGCGTTAGGTTCTGGTGCTGTTTCACCTTCAGCATAAGATGGAGAATAACTTCTAAAGAAATATCTGATTGAACTTGGAAAGTTCATTCTTACCATTTGTGCTGATTGTCCTAAAAGCATTTTTTCTCTTTCAAAAACAACACAGTTATTACTTGCACAGTTTGCTGACATATAATATCCGTTTGACCATACTCCAAATTTTGGGTAATCAGGAAATCCAGAAGTTGGCACATCAAAAGTATAAGAATGATATGAACCTAAGGCATCAGATGTTTCAGAAATCGCAATTAAAATTTTATCAGTAGCAGTTTGAAATTGGCTAATAAACCATCTGTCTGCATATCTATCGTACATAATAATTGGATCACCATCATTTGTACTTCCTGGCCATAATGAAGATAATTGGTTTGAAAATCCAGCTGAACTACCATCTTTATTAAACACTTTGTATGCTGTATTTTTACCCTGTATATAGTGGTTTTTACCTGCAGCTCCTGAAGGATCTGGAGGTCCACCACCACTTAAACCATTAAAGCTTTGAATTAAACTTGTACTTGCTTTATATAGTGGTCCTTCTGTTTGTAATGCCGGATCAATGTGATTATTCTCAGGAATTCCAAGATCTTCTAAACCAACAGAATTAGTTTTTTTACCATCTTTCACTTTATACTCTTGAAAAATATCGTTTGCTAATCCCATATTAGAGCCAAGTAGACTTCTTAATGGAGGTGTTTTGAAGTATTCAGAATTTGTTGCTACACTCTGATATCCTTTACCAACTGTTGAATTCTGAGAGAATCCAAGGTAAGATGAGAATAAAAGTGTTGTTAGTATTAGTTTTTTCATGATTTTAATTCAGTTTATGAATTGTAAATTTACAATATTATTTTTAGGTTTTATTATTGATTAGTGATAATTATTGGATTGTTAGATAAATAACGACTTTTTGACGTTTTATAATCTATTTAAAACCTAATGATTCTTTTAGAATATCATATGCATTATTAACTTTTTGATACATTTCTTTTGCACTTTTTTGGTATTCTTTTTCTAAATGCATGGCTTTGTCAGGATGATATAAAATAACTAATTTACGGTATGCTTTTTTAATTTCGGTTGAGGTAGCTCCTTTTGATAGTTCTAGTATTTTATAAGCTTCATCTATTACGGAATGACTATTTCGTTTATATTTCGTTTTTTGCTTAAACTCTTTTTCAGTTATGAATGAATACATAGCTAAAATTGATTCTAATTGATAGGTTCTTAGCCCTATGCCACGGGTGATTATTCTAAGGTTATCTAATTCATTTTTGGTTAAAAAACCATCAATAATCGTTATCTTTATTAAAAAATTTAGTAATTGTAATTTGGTGGTTGGATCCTGCTCGTAATCTATTTTTTTAAGGGCTTGTTTTATTGACCCATTGGCTTTGATAAATGTGGCAAGCTTTTTTTTATAGAATGGTAATGAATCTTTCCCAAATTCATTACTAAAAAATGAGTAAACAAAATTTAATTCTTTGTTTGTGATCTTGTGATCACTTTTTAGAACATAAGCGGTTAGTCTTAAAAATTCTGATGTAAAATCAAAACGACTTTGCTTTGCTCTATATCTGGGTAGATATATCACGCCAAAAATAATTACACTCAAAAATAAAAGGAAATTTAAATAATCATATATTGGGTAACCATTAGACTGGCTGTATAACAAATGGGTAGTAAGTAATAATTTCATAAGTTAGCAAATATAATATTCTGAAACGGTTAATGAAATGACTTATACCGCCTAATTTTACTTTTGGGTAAAATAGTGCTATTTTAAGTAAATTGTCTCCAAACAAAAAACCATCAAAAGACAAAAGTCTAATTGATGGTTTTAAAGTCTATAGTTTTAAGTTATTATTTAATAACACCTAATTCTTTTCCTACTTTTTCGAAAGCAGCTAAGGCTTTGTCTAAATGTTCTTTTGTGTGAGCTGCTGATAATTGAACTCTAATTCTTGCTTGTTCTTTAGGGACAACTGGATAAAAGAATCCAACTGCATACACACCTTCTTCTAATAAACGGTTAGCAAATTTTTGTGATAATGCTGCATCATATAACATCACAGGTACAATTGCAGATTCACCATCTTTAAATTCTAAGCCAGATTTTTTTAATCCAGCTTTAAAATAATTTGTATTTTCTTCTAATTTATCTCTTAACTCTGTTGATCCATTTAATAAATCAAATACAGCTATTGAAGCACCAACAATTGCAGGTGCTAAAGAATTAGAAAATAAATAAGGACGAGATTTTTGTCTCAACATCTCTACTATCTCTTTTTTACCAGTAGTAAATCCACCCATGGCACCACCTAAAGCTTTACCAAGTGTTCCTGTAATAATGTCAACTCTTCCCATAACATTGTTATATTCATGAGTTCCTCTTCCTGTTTTACCAATAAACCCAGTAGCATGACAATCATCAACCATAACCATAGCATCATATTTATCAGCTAAGTCACAGATTTTGTCCAATTTAGCAACATAACCATCCATTGAGAATACACCATCAGTTACAATAATTCTATTACGTTGATCTTGAGCCGCAATTAATTGCTTTTCTAAATCTTCCATATCTGAATTAGCATATCTATATCTAACTGCTTTACATAATCTAACACCATCAATAATTGAGGCGTGGTTTAATGAATCAGAAATAATAGCATCTTCTTTACTAAAAAGTGGTTCAAAAACTCCCCCATTAGCATCAAATGCAGCTGCGTATAAAATAGTATCTTCCATACCACAGAAATCAGAAATTTTTGCTTCCAATTCTTTATGAATATCTTGAGTTCCACAAATAAATCGTACTGATGACATTCCAAATCCATGAGAGTCTAATGCTTTTTTTGCACCTTCAATTACTGCCGGATGTGAGGATAACCCTAAATAATTATTAGCACACATAATAATTACTTCTTTACCAGAATCAACAGTAACAACTGCGCCTTGGGGTGATGTAATTATTCTTTCACTTTTATATAATCCAGCTTCTTTAATTGCTGCTAAATCGTCTTGTAATTGTTTTTCTAATTTCCCTATCATGCTAATTTGATTTTAAGTGTGTAAATATATGAAATATTTAAGATATTAAATGAGTGCTTGAATCTTGATTTATTACAAATTAAGATTATAGTAATTTTAATTCGTCTTTTAATTTTTTAGTTAAGCCTTTAACGACTAAATCATATGATAAATCGGTTAATTCAAATATTTTTTTATCTGAAACATCTCCTTCATTTTCTAAGGTATTCCAATGTTTTTTATTCATGTGATAACCGGGTTTAACACTATAGAACTGCTCTCTTAGTTCAATCGCTAATTCTGGATCACATTTCATATTTATGCGTACAAAATCCTCAACTCCAGTAAAAGCGAATAGTTTATTCATGACTTTAAAAACTAAGGTTGTATTATTAAATGGAAAACCTTCAGTAACGCCTGGTTTTTTTATGCAATAATCGCGGTAGTCTTCTATGTTCATTTTTGTGTATGATTAATTTAATACAATGAAGTTAATATTATTTGATCAAAAAAAAAGCATTAACAATTAAGTTAATGCTTTTTTAATAGTTGTATTAAATCTTATTTTGTTGTTTGTGCATATAAGATGTCACCGTAGTATATTTTAACATCACCACGTTTAATATATTCTTCTTTTGCATCAGTTAACCACTTAGCAAATTTTACACCTTCACCATGTGATCTATAAGTTGCATCACCATTCATCATATCACCATTTTTGTCTAAAGCAATATATTGAGGTTGTGTTTGTTTTTCATATAATACAGCTTGCATGTCAGACCATTTGTCTCCCCATGTTATTAATTCTCTTCCTGAATAAGGAGAAATCTCTTTAGCTGGCATATCTATTCTTTCATCAACAGCTAATGATACAACTACGAAATCTTTGCTCATTAATTCATGTACATCTTCAACAGACCAAACATTTGTTTCCATTTTTCTACAGTTTACACAATTGTGACCTGTGAAATCTAACATTAATGGTTTTCCAACTTCTTGAGCGTAAGCTTCAGCTAAATCAAAGTTATGAAATACCATTAAACCATGTTCCATTTTGGCACCTTCTGGCATACCTTCATTTTCGGGTGCATGTCCATGAATTCCATAAGGAATCTCTGAGTATGATTGTGGAGGAGGGAAGGCAGAAATTAACTTTAATGGTGCACCTGATAAACCGGGCAACATATAAACTGTAAATGCTAAAGTAAGTGTTGCTAATACAACTCTAAAAGTTCCTAAACCACCAGTTAATGGAGAATCATGTTTGGTTTGGAATACGCCAAATAAATATAAAGACATAGCTCCAAAAATACCAATCCAAATCGCAATAAATAATTCTCTTTCTAATAAGTGTGCTTGAATAGATAAATCCGCATTTGATAAAAATTTAAATGCAAATGCTAATTCTAAAAATCCTAAGACAACTTTTACATTGTTTAACCATCCACCTGAAGAAGGTAGACCGTTTAGCCAAGATGGGAAAATTGCAAATAATGCAAATGGTAAACCTAAAGCGAATCCAAATCCTGCCATACCCCAAGTTAAGTTCCATGCGCCTCCGCCAGAAGCAGATGCTAATAAACTACCTAAAATTGGACCTGTACATGAAAAAGATACTAATGCTAAAGTTAACGCCATAAAAAAGACACCAACTAATCCACCAATATCAGATTTTGTGTCTGCTTTATTTGTCCATTTTGCAGGTAAAACAATTTCGAATGCACCTAAGAAAGATAAACCAAAAACAAATAACATTAAGAAAAAGAATATATTTAATGGACCGTTTGTCGCAATGTTACTTAAAATATTAGGATTCAATGAATCCATTAAATGGAAAGGTACACTTAGTAGTACATAAATTAATAAGATAAAGAAACCATACATTACACCTTTGAATAATCCTTTTTTCTTGTTTTCAGAACCTTTAGTAAAGAAACTTACGGTCATTGGAATCATTGGGAATACACATGGTGTTAATAGGGCAAATAATCCACCACCAAATGCTAACCAAAAAATACCCCAGTAACTACTTCTTTCAGTCTCACTACTTACAGACTGTATTTGGGCGTTTCCTAATGGGATTTCAAAATCTAATTGTTTTGATGTAAATACGTTTCCTTCATTATCTATTCCTGAAAATAATAATTTACCACTAATAACTTGTAACGAATCTTTAATGTCAATAGTAATTTTTTGAGAAAAAATGCTGTCTACATAAATACCATCTTTTGATTTTGCTATGGTTAATTTTCCATTTGGATTGAATGTACCATTAAATGATAGTTGTAATGGGTTTTCAGAATTATCCATATTTAGAACCCAACCTTCAGCAATTGCAGGTTTAATTCTTAATTCATAATCAGTTTCAGAGTTTTTTACTGCATAAGCTTGAAATCCAATTTCTGATTTAGTAGCCACTAAAACCTCTTCAATAACTTCGGTTTCTATAGTTTCAGCTTTTACATTAGGATCACAGTCTACACCTTTAACTGTAATCATTTCATCTCTAAATTCTGGAGCAAAACAAGCTTCTAAACAAGCCATAAATCCATACTCAAGTTTTATTTTAAAGTCTTTTTTTGATTTGATTTTAATTTTTTGCTTGAAAGTAGCCTTTGTTCCTTCAAAAATATTTTCTGGAAATTGACCATCATGTAATGTCGTTCCATATTCCCTTACACTACCAATCAATTTATAATCATCCGATTTAATAAATTTTAATTCTGTAGGAAAACTAATTCCGCCTTTAGGTTGTTTTTGTGCGTAAATATGCCAACCATCTTTTTGATTAACCGTTACAATAATTCTTGCTTCATCACATGCGCCGTATTCAACTTTAAAATTCCAGTTAATTACTTCATCAACTGAAGATGGCATTTCATCTCCTCCTTGTGCTTTTATGTTAAAAGTAAAAGCGATCAATAATGACAGTACTAAACCTATTTTTTTCATGTGTTTGTTAATTAGATATACAAAAGTAAAAATTCTTTGATAATAATTGAGGTGATAGATTTTTATTATTGGAATTTTAAAATAAGAAAAGCAACACGATTAAGTGTTGCTTTTTTATAAATGCGTGTTAAATGCTATAAAGTAGTTATTTTCTTAATTCTTGATATTGGAATCCAAACACCACCTTTTAAACAAATAAATTTTGCACCAGCAGCCCAAATAGTTGTTTCTACTGCTTTTAATCCTATGTCATCAAAGAATTCAATTCTCATTTTACCTCTATATGAGTTTCCGAGTCTTGTCGCTTCAATTAATTTATTTTTAAGTTCTAGTTGTTCTTCAATTTCTAATTCTTCTTGTTGTAAGTCGTCCTTGAAATGTAATTTTGGAATTAACTCTTTTTCTATCAGAGTCGGTTTTATAGTATCTTGCATTTGATTGAGTTTTAAAAATGAATATTGAGATAATTATGCCAATTGACTATTGTTGGACTTACAATTTATGCAATTTTATTCAATTTACCAAATGGTTAGGCATAAAAAAAGGAATTACAATATGTAATTCCTTTTGATTATTTTAATGGGATATTTTATTTCATTATGTAAGTCTTAATAAATTCATCTAGCTGAATTTCATTCCCATTCACATTGATAGTTTTTACCTCTAAGCTTATAAAAAACCTAGTTATTACTCTTCTTGCCATTTCATTATCATCCACTAAGCTGATTTTTACTGTAATAGCGTTTTCGGATTGGATTGATGACACGGTAAAATAGTTAACGTAATAATTTGAAGTTTTATTTATGTCTTTAATTGAATAGTTTGAATCAAAAGAAAAGTTAAAAACACCAATTGTTTTTGAGTTACTTGCTGTTGAAACATCAGAATAAGTAACAATTCCATTTGCAAAAGTTGAAAATGTAAGAAATAGTCCAACTAATAATCCTAATACTTTTTTCATGTTTTTGGTTTTGATTAATATACTCCTATAACGCAATTTATATGCCTAAGGTTGCATAAAGATACTAAATAAAATATAAACCTTCAAAAATATCAGTATCTAAATTAATAGAGGTTTTGTTAAATTTGATGTTAAGAATACTGATATTGTTTTCACATCACGTTAATAATCTTACCTTTGAAATATGAGTTTAAAATTAAGATTAACAGCACATAAAATTGAGGCAGGTTGTGATGAGGCAGGAAGAGGTTGTTTGGCTGGGCCGGTAGTTGCAGCAGCTGTAATCTTACCTGATAATTTTAAGAACGACATATTAAATGATTCTAAAAAATTAACTGAAAATCAAAGAAATAAATTATTTCCAATTATAATAAATGAAGCAATAGCATACGGTATTGGAATTGTGTCATGTGAAGAAATTGATGAAATTAACATTTTGAACGCTTCTTTTTTAGCTATGCATAGAGCTGTTGATTTACTTGATTGTAAACCAGAATTATTATTAATTGATGGGAATAGATTTAATGCTTATCCTAATATAAATCATGAATGTATTATTAAAGGGGACGGTAAATTTTCATCAATTGCTGCGGCATCAGTCCTTGCTAAAGTGTTTCGAGATGACATTATGAAAAGGATGCATGAACAATTTCCAGTTTTTGATTGGCACAAAAATAAGGGATATCCGACTAAAAAACATAGGGCATCAATATTCACTTATGGAGATACTAATTATCACAGGAAAACATTTAAGTTATTAGCAGATGATCAATTGAAGCCTTGATTCACATTTTTTTGTGTAAAGTAATTTTTGTAGGCTATCTTAATCCAATAAGAATCAATTAATTTTGTTTGAATAACTGTAATACATGTTTAAAAAATTAAGTTTTATTTTTCTATTAGCGATCTCTATTTTTGGGGTGGTGTTTGGCGGGAAATATGTGTATGACAAACAGGCCTATCAGCTTAGTTTCTCAAATTTTAATATTTCATCAGAAGCAAAGGGTTTATACATTCCTAATGTTAAAGTATTTTACAAATTAAATATTGATAATAATTTATTTGATTTCCCTTCAGATGTGAGTATTGCAAAATCAAAAGTATTAGCATTCTTCAATAAAAATAATATAACTGATGAATTATATCTTTCATATAACAAAGAAGATTATTCAGTTGCTATAAAAAAGAAATCTTTTGACAGTGATAAATTTATCGTGTTCTTAGAAAATCAATTGAATATTACTGTTAATAAACAAACTCAAACAATTAAGATAGATTCTAATCGCTTTTATTATTTTACAAACAACGATTTTTTTGTTTTTTCAACTTTAGAAATTGAACTTAATAGAGCTAATCAGTTCGAAAAACCAAAAGGTAATTATCATTATTTAATTGAAAATAAGTTAGCGCCAAAACAACAATTTTTTAAGCATTATAAAAATGAAATGTATTCTTTTTATACCATTAAAAATGACACTGTTAAAGGCAATCCAATTTCACCAAGTATTTATTATAATACAATACCATCTAATTTTGATACATTAAGATTTTATGGAAGTGATAGGGTACAAGATGATATTGAAAGTTTAATGGATATTGAGTATAAAGGCTCTTTTTTTAGTTGGATTGAAAATAGTGTAATTCATTTAAAAAAGGATTCATTAGAGGTTTTAATTGGACTAAAAAATGAATTTAAGAATTTAAGTAATATCTTAGATGAGCAAACTATTGCCTTATCTAAAGATTCTCTTTTACCACCTTCAACTTTTAAAAACAACTATGAGATACACTCATTTCACTCAAATTACATTTGGGAATCTCTAATTCCTTTTAACCAATCAGTATTTAAGTATTATTCGGACTTTAATAATTTTAATGTGTTGGGTAATTCTAAATCTGCAATGAATTGGTTTATTACGGAATTACAATTAGGAAATACTTTTTCAAACATATCAACTAATTTTCATCATCCTAACAAAGTACATCAATTAACAATAAGTCAATCAGAGTCAACGCATCAACTTACCTCAGAAAATTGGATTGATAAAGCAGAATGTCTCGTTTCAGAAGTGTCTAGTCTAAGTACAATTATAAAAGATCAATCTAGTTTACCTTTAGTTTCAACTTTTCCGATAGACTTTGAGAATTTTAAAATAAAGACATTTTCCATTGAAGACACTTTGCAAGTTTTATTTTTTAATGATGAAAAAATTAAGTCTTACAATGTTGAAGGAGAAATTAATTGGACAAAAAAAATTGAGTCACCGTTAATTGCATTTCCTTTAGAAGTTAAAAAGGATTCCGTAGAATATATTGTTTTGTTTATGAAAAACTCAATAGATGTCATTGATCAGTATAATTCAAGTTTAAGTGGGTTTCCGCTTCTGTTAACCTCAAGTGCTAGGAAAGGTAGTGTTATTCAGAATGCCATTAACTTTAAGTTATTAGTTGAAATAGAAAATAAAATAATTAGTATAAATGATAAAGGTCAAACTGTTAGTGATTGGCGTGATCAAATACTCTCAAGAGGGTTAAAATCAAATATTGAAATTGGAACTATGAATAGTAAACCAATCGTTAGTTATATTGATATGAATGATAGTCTATTTGTAAAGAATCAACTTGGAGAATCAATTTTTAGTAATAATATTAAATTGTCTATAAAACAAGTGTCTAATTTTATTTCAGGTCAGAAAGAACGTGATGATTTACGAATTTATGGATTTGAAAAACCATATATTATGAGTCAACTTGTGGGTACAGGGCAAAAGGATTCTCTAAGAATAAATCAAGAATTAAAGCCTGTAAATAGCTATTGGACAAAACATAATAATAGAATTTACTTGATTGTCGAAGAGTATAATAGGGTTATTATATTTAATGAATTTGGTTTGTTAGAAAAAGAAATACAGAAACCTAAACCAAATTTAAAGTTAATTTCAAATGCTTTTTTTGATGATGATATTGTAACCTTTTTTGACTTTATAAATAAAAAACTATATTTGTTAGACAACTATGGAAGGCGTATTTGTGATTACCCAATTTCAGGTGAATCAAATTTTGACATTAATAATAAGCGTATCGTTGTATCTGTTGATTCTCAAATTTATATATATAGTTTAGAAACTAATTAAAAATATTATGCAAAAAATACAAAAACTAAATCTAATTTTAATTGCAGTTATGTTCTTTTCTGTAACTGCTATTGCACAAGATTTCAATGGATATAGACAAAGTAATTACTCTGGCGTTTCTGGAGGTGATTTGAATCCAGCAAATATAGCAGACAATAGAATGGCTGTTGATATTACGTTAGGAGGTTTTTCAGGAACTGCGTATACTAATTACTTGTATTTTAATCCGCATCAAATGCCTTTGGGTTGGTTGGGAACTTTTCTACCAGATAGTAGTGGGGTATATCAAACCCAATCTGCAAAAGATTATGCAACTGATCCTAATTTATTTGCTATCATTCCGTACTCACAAGCGCAAGATTCAATGAATGCTAATACAGGAGGATTGTTTGAGTTTACAAATCCAGGGAGTAAATCCAGAGGAGTTCATTATAATCATGAAATTGATATTTTGAATTTTATGGTGACTATTTCTCCAAAAATGGCGTTTAGTTTAGGTATTAAAAACAGAACATTTGTTAATGTTGATCATGTGGCACCAGAATTATTAGAATTAGCTTCAAACGCTTTAAATGTGCCTTCATTATGGAATGTTGAATTGTCTGAAGAGTTATTAAATGTGTCAATGAATACATGGAATGAGTACAATTTAGGTTTTGGAATGGTTGTGATGGATAATGATGCACATTTTCTTAAAGCAGGTGTTAAGCTTAAGTTTTTACAAGGAATGGCCTCTGCTTATGTTTATACAAACGACATAAAGTACGAATTTTTAAATGCTGATACAGCTACAGTTATCCAAGGACATTTTAATTATGGATATTCTGATAACATTGACAATGCTATTGTAGCAGCTAGCACTAATCCTATTGGTGATCAAATAAAAACGTTTGCTAAAAACTTTTCAAATTTAGGTTTTGGTGGAGATGTTGGTGTGGTTTATGAGTGGAGACCAAATTGGAAAGATTTCAAATATGATATGGATGGAGAAACTAATATTTGGAGAAAAGATAAAAACAAATATAAATTGAAAGCTTCTTTTGCAATTAATGACATAGGTGGAATTAAATATACGAAAGGTATTGGAAGTAATGATTTTAGTGTTGATATTAATTCAAAATTATCAGCTACACAGCCATTTGTTTTAGCTCATTTTGGTGATACAGATAGTCCATCTGCTTTTAATGCAAATATTGATACTTTAGTACAACAAGGTAATGCTAAATATGATTCTGATGATAAGACATTTATAATGAATTTACCAACGCATATCTCTACCAGTATTGATTGGCATATTTGGAATGCATTTTACTTAAACCTTAATTCGTTTATTGGTATTCAATTAAATGGAAATGCACATAAAGTAAGATATCCAACCTCATTTTCTTTAACACCAAGGTATGATTTTGCTTGGGCTGGCGTAAGTGTACCATTGTCTTATAATACTTTAGTGGGTTCAGGAAATGTAGCAACTGGATTTAAGGCTGGTTTAGGTTTAAGAATGGGACCTATTGTGATTGGAACATCTGATATTAAACCAATTTTTTCTCCTGGAAAAGATAAGAAATTAGCAGGAGGAGATATTTATTTTGCTTTAAAAATTCCAATTTTAAGAGGTCATCCAAGAGATAAAGATTTAGATAAGGTTTCTGATAAAATTGATTTGTGTAAAGAAATACCAGGTGTGTGGGAGTTTAAAGGTTGTCCTGATACTGATGGAGATGGCATTCAAGATACTGAAGATAAATGCCCGACAGAAGCAGGGTTACGTGAATTTTCAGGTTGTCCTGATAGAGATGGAGATAAAGTTATTGATATAAATGATGACTGTCCAGATATTCCAGGTTTAGTTGAGTTTAAAGGTTGTCCTGATACTGATGGTGATAAAATTATTGATAAAAATGATGAATGTCCTGATGTAGTTGGAATTGCAGATTTTAACGGTTGTCCTGATACTGATGGAGATGGAATTAAAGATTCTGAAGATCTATGTCCTGATAATGCAGGGCCAATTGAAAATAGTGGCTGTCCAGATACTGATAATGATGGTATATTTGATTATTTAGATGAATGCCCTACGATAACGGGACCAGAAGGTAATCATGGGTGTCCTTGGCCTGACACTGATGGAGATGGTTTATTAGATAAAGATGATAAGTGTCCTTATAACGCAGGACCTGCTAAAAATGATGGTTGTCCATATATTGATACAGACGGAGATGGTGTATTAGATAAGGATGATGAATGTGTAAATGTTCCTGGTGTTGTTGAAAACAAAGGTTGTCCTGCAATTATTGAAGAAGAACAAGAAATCTTAAATACAGCCTTTGAGAACTTAGATTTTGAAACATCTAAAGCAGTTATTAAGGAGATATCATTCGCTTCGTTGGAGGAACTAGCCGCATTGATGATTAAGAAAAGTGAGTGGAAAATTAATATTGCAGGTCACACGGATAGTCAAGGTAAGCCTCAATCAAATTTAATTCTGTCTAAGAAAAGGGCAGAAGCGGTTAAAGAATTCTTAGTTAAAATCGGTGTAGATGTTGATAGAGTTGTCGTTCAATACTTTGGTGAAGAACAACCTATTGCTGACAATACAACTGCTGAAGGACGTCAAAAGAATAGACGTGTGGAAATGAAAGTACTATTCGAATAACTATTAAATCCCACCTCAAACTATTTGAGATGGGATTTGTTACATTTATAAGTAATCTCTATTATATAGTCTATGAAAAACAATTTCCTTATTTTAGTAGCAATCACATTTAGTGTTGTGTCTTGTCGTGTTAATACTGAAAATATAACTACAGTGCTCAATATTGACAACTTAGTCAGTTCAATATTAGACACGTCACAGGTTTATGATATAAACCAAAGTCTAAAATATACAAGGTCTAATGAGCAGTATGATGTGATTGGCTATTCTCAAAACGATACTTCTAAATTACATATTGAATCTTTTAAGTCTGATAATAAAGAATATACAAGACAGCTCTTTTATGCCAATACTAAATTAATTTATGTAAGTGAAATGGGTTATAATTTTACTGACACAAGTGAACAGAAGTATATTATAAATACTTATTTATTGGGTGATGGATCGCAAATAAATTATACTAATCCTAATAGCTTTAATACTGAAAGTAAGGATTATAAATTGTCAGAAATACCTGTTAAAATTGAATTGATAAAACCGTTTAATGCTATTAAACAGTTAGGGATGTTTGAAATGAAATTTGGTGAGTTTCTTGTTTTGGGTCCTCAATCTTATCTGATTCTAAGTAATGAAAAAAGTAAATATGACATTGCATTATATATTCAAAAAGGTGATTTTTTATTAGATGAATTATATACTAATCCAGAAAAGTATAAAGGCAAAACAATTTATTCGAACCACGAATTTATTACTGAAAATGGTATAACAAAAATGGCTTACAGAGGCGGCATACTTATAGAAAAATAAGTTGTAAATCCCTGCTTTATATGTTTGTTCCGTAGGTGCATAAATATTTGAGTAGTTTATACACCACAATATTCGCAATACAAAGCCTTGTCATTGTGCGCATAAATAAATTCTGGGTCATACATAGATTCTATTACACTTTTTATTTCGTCTTTAAATAGGTCAAGTATTTCTTCAGTAAGTAATTCATTTTTATCGCCCACCACTTTTACGTTCTGTACCCATTCTTTAATGTTTATCATTGATATTATGCCAGCGCTAAAATTTGTGCGTTCCGGAAACTGTTGTTGAAACATTATAGCATACATTAATAATTGTCGTGCATATGCTTTTTTGTCATGATAGGTAATGTTCTTTAAATTAATGTCAGGGTTCTTTATTGATGGTTTTGATAAGGATACTTTGTCAGCATCACATTTACCTGATTTATAATCTATAATTCTATATTCAGAACCAAACTGTTCAATTCTATCTGCGTTTCCTTTAATCTTTATTGATTTATCAGTCCCATTTATGTTCCATGTAAAATTAGCTTCAATAGCCTCTTCTAATTCTTTAATAAATATGGGAAAGTTAATTACTTTTAACTCTTTAATCTGTTTGTCAATAAAACTGTTTAATAAGTTTACACTAACATCAAAAGACAATTTATTTTGACCATATTTCATGTCAGTTTTTGTAAATTCTTTTAAATATTCTTCCGCTAAGTAGTCTTCTAAATTCTTTTTTTCAGCAGTTAAAACATCAATTGAAACAGGTTTTGAAGGTGTCAAGAAATTGTCTCTATAAACACGCTCTAAAACATTATGAATCATAGTTCCAAAAGTAGATGCTTCTATGTTCTCTTCCACTTCTTTACCTTCACGTAAGCCTAAAATGTATTTGTAATAGAAATCTAAAGGACAATTAATAAATGTGTTTAATGCTGACGGTGATAGACCTTTCTTAAATAGCTCATCCAATTTCTGTGTTACTTTTTCATTAACAGAATAATTGGTTTCGGTAATGTCACTCGTCACATCATTTGAACTATAGGTGTATGACTTAATATCATGTTTATCCTTTAGTTCATTTTCAATTTGAGTAATGAATCTACTTTTTTCTCCACTTGTTAAGCCTTTTGAGCTTGAATTATAAGTGATGTATATGTTTTTGGCCCTATGTATCAATCTGTAAAAGTGATGCGCAAATATGGCATCTCTGTCTTGTTCAATCGGTAAGTGATGGTGTAGTTTAAGTTCTCTTGGAATTAATGAGTTCGTAAAATTTGATTTCGGTAAATTCCCTTCATTCATTGACAGGATAATTAAGTTCTCAAAATCAAGTGTTCTCGTTTCCAATATCCCCATTATTTGTAAGCCCTCAATTGGATTACCTAAAAATGATAAAGACTCGTTTTGCCAAAACTGTTCAAACAGCTTTTTGAATGATTTTAAATTTAATGAATGCGGATGCTTTTCCCAAATCACTTTGAATTTTGATATGCCTTTTGAAAAGTGATATAGTATTTCTAATTCTAAATCATTAGTACCATCTTCTTTAAAGTGGATATATAAAACTTGAATAAATTCTTCAATGGCTTTAAATCCCACCTCAGTTTTGTCGTGCCACACACTTAATAAATTTGTGATTTCCTTTAATTCTGGAAACACTTCTATTAATTCTTTATGATTTATAAATACTTTATTAGCCTTTATTAATCGATTTTCAAAATCAGCTATTGCGTTTTTTCTTTTAATAATAACTTGAATAAACGGGTGGTCAATAAAACGCAATAACGTTTTATGGTAGAGTTGATCTGAATTAAATTTTTTGAAGTTGTGCTGAAAATCAAATATCAAATCAAATAAGCTTTTTAAATGAGAGTATTTAATTGGATATCCCATTGTAATATTCGCCTTTTCAATATCAATAGGTAATGACTTGCTTAATGGTATTAGTAACGTTTCGTCAGCCAAAACTATAGCTGTATTGTTTAATTGCTCGGCGTTTAAATTTTTAACAATGTTACCTGCTATTTTTGCTTGAGCAACTTGTTGTGCAGTTTCAATAATTTCAAACGATTTTCTAGACTTGTTTATTTCGTTGGCTACTTCATTATTAAACCTGTTCTTTTTGTTTAGTTTTCTATAAAAATGACCCGCTTCATGTTCAAAATTGTTAATGTAATGGGTGTCAACATCAAAATAGACAGTTGCAATTTTTTGACGACTTAAGTTTTCAATTATTTGTTCTTCAGCTCTCGATAAAGCATTAAAGCCAATAAAATAGTAATGTGTATAATGTGATGGATTTACAAATTGAGTTTTTTGAGCGAAATTTTGATACGCTCTACCTTGATAAGTGGTATTTATCGATTCTAATTTTGCTTTTAGTTTTTCGTAATAGATGGGTAATCTATCCCATAAATCTGCATATTTTTTTTGCCCATCAGACAAATTATCGGGTTTTTTAAGACCATGCGTAGAGGGTGTAATTAAATCAAAACTCCAATTGTCAATGTCTTTTATATTTCTTAGATCTCTAAAAATTTCTTTAGGAGAAACATTATAACGGTCAATTTCGTCAAAATCTGACAAAATAATTTTCCCCCACTTTAAAAAACTATCAAAATCTTCAGCTTCCTCTTTGTCTACGTCAACATAAATATCAAATAGTAAAAACAATAATTCAGTTTGACTTATAATCTCTTCTTCAGTGTTTTCATCTACCCATTCATTAATGGTAGTAATTTTTGGAGCAAAAAATGGCGTGTTAAAATGGTTAGACAAATGTTTGTGAATATATACAGATGCACGTCTATTTGGAATGATAATCGCAATTTTATCTAATTCATCTTTATGATTATCATATATCTTTTGACAAACTTCCCCTAAAAATGTATCCATAGTTCACGTATTTTGACTTTAAAGGTAAATGATAGTTTTTGAATAGAAATATTAATTGATGCATTTATTTTAAAATTATTATTTGGGCGTTTTAACCCGCTTTTCTTACCAATGTTCCTCATAAATGAATAGTTGTTATCGTTAGTTTTTTAAAGCTTCTTTGGTCGCTTTATAAACTAAATATCAACTTTCATTCATTTCAAAACGATTTCATTCCAATCGGTAACGCAATTTTTTTTAGTCCTAAAGGCTTGTTTTTGCTGAGGTTGTCATTTTTTAATCAAAATTTTGTTTAATTTCTAATCATTATGTCGCATAAATGATTAGATTTGTATCATATTAATGATTAAATATTCGGCATGACAAATTTAACAATAGGAGATAAGGCTCCACAATTTAAGGGGATTGATGAAAATGGTAACCCAATTTCATTATCAGATTTCAAAGGTAAAAATGTAATTTTATATTTTTATCCAAAAGATATGACACCAGGTTGTACAACACAATCGTGTAATTTACGCGATAACTATTCGGACCTAACAAAAAAAGGGTTTGATGTTATAGGTGTTAGTGCAGATAGTCCTGAAAGACATTTAAAATTCATTGCTAAACATGAATTACCATTCCATTTAATAGCAGATGAAGACAAAACAATATTAAATGCTTACGGTGTTTGGGGGTTAAAAAAGTTTATGGGTAAAGAATATGATGGTATCCATAGAACAACTTTTGTTATTAATGAAGCTGGAATTATTACGTCAGTAATAAAAAAAGTTAAGACTAAAGACCACGCCAATCAAATTTTACTAGAGCTTGAAAGCATAAAGTAAATTTTAAGCATAGCAAACATAATAATTGATTTTAATTTAAAAGTTGCGTATAATAGATTGACATTTTTATCCTTTTTAATCACTGTATTTATTACAAAAAAGATAAAAATTTTCACAACGTAAATAGAATACGTTCTGATAGCATTTCTTTGTACCAACAAAAAAAACAAAATACCATGGCAGAAGTAAAAGAAGTAAACAAAGAGAAATTAAAAGCGTTACAATTAACGTTAGACAAATTAGAAAAAAATTATGGTAAAGGTTCCATAATGAAATTAGGAGATAAAGTTAGACAAGATATTGAGGTTATTTCTTCAGGGTCTTTAACTTTAGATTTAGCATTAGGTGTTAAAGGATATCCTAGAGGAAGAATTGTTGAAATTTATGGTCCTGAATCTTCAGGTAAAACAACATTAGCAATTCATGCCATTGCTGAAGCTCAAAAAGCTGGTGGAATTGCTGCTTTTATTGATGCTGAGCATGCGTTTGATCAATTTTATGCAAAAAACTTAGGTGTTGATACTGACAATCTATATGTAGCTCAACCAGATAATGGGGAACAAGCTTTAGAAATTGCTGACAACTTAATTCGCTCAGGTGCAATTGATATATTAGTAATTGATTCAGTTGCGGCATTAACGCCTAAAGCTGAGATTGAAGGTGAAATGGGTGATTCTCAAATGGGATTACAAGCTAGATTAATGTCTAAAGCATTAAGAAAATTAACAGGTTCAATTAATAAAGCAAATACTACAGTAATCTTTATTAATCAGTTAAGAGAAAAAATTGGTGTAATGTTCGGTAATCCTGAAACTACTACAGGTGGTAATGCCTTAAAGTTTTACGCATCTGTTCGTGTAGATATCAGAAGATCTAGCCAAATTAAAGACGGTGATGAGGTAATTGGTAACAGAACAAGAATTAAAATTGTAAAAAATAAAATAGCCCCTCCTTTTAGAAAAGCAGAGTTTGACATCATGTATGGAAAAGGAATCTCTAAAGTTGGTGAGGTTTTAGACTTAGGTGTTGATTTAGGTATAGTTAAAAAAGCAGGATCTTGGTTCTCATACGGAGACACAAAATTAGGTCAAGGTAGAGATGCTGTTAAAAACTTAATTGGTGACAATCCTGAATTAATGGATGAACTAGAAAAGAAAATTTTTGAAGCTATGGCTCCAAAGGTAGAAGGAGAAGTTGAAGAAGAAAAAAAGAAATAAGGTAACTAAAACAAACGTTTTATTAGGGTTAAGTTAATGTGGTATTAAAGTACTACCAAGGTAAATTGTAAGTGATAATGGATTTTTAAGTAAACACATTTTCACTGCAATTTTCTTTATAATAGGTATTAATTTTACTTCATGCCGAAGGAGAAAAGAGGGAAGGTCATTTTGGCTAACCCTCTTTTTAGTTAGTATACATTTACTATCTTTTAATGCAGTTTGTTAGAATGGTTAAAGCTAAAAAGTCAATATGTAAGTTTTCAGTTTTTGAATTTTATTTTCGCTCATATTCTTATAACAATGAAGCTTCTCTATTTCTAAATAGAGAATTGATTAGAAAACAAATCTTATTTTTAATCCAGAATTGAGTCCACTAGTACATGGTAGCATCCTAAGTTGTGTAAATGGACCTATCTCAAAATCCCCAATAGGAAATTGTAAATTTAG